>Ga0335072_10014471_pt1 | contig 11206 bp, 13 predicted proteins | sample Lox_Sample_21_FD_206725 | JGI IMG/M metagenome (GOLD analysis project Ga0335072, IMG submission 206725) | Soil microbial communities from Loxahatchee National Wildlife Refuge, Florida, United States - Lox_Sample_2.1 | ecosystem: Environmental > Terrestrial > Soil > Wetlands | place: USA... | reverse complement strand
GGTGAAGACATCGTCACCAAGCTGGTCGAAGCCGACGTCGACGGCCACAAGCTCTCCGACGACGAGTTCGGGTTCTTCGTCATTCTGCTGGCCGTGGCCGGCAACGAGACGACCCGCAACTCCATCACCCAGGGCATGATGGCCTTCACCGACTTCCCCGACCAATGGGAGCTCTACAAGCGGGACCGTCCCGTCACCACCGCCGATGAGATCGTCCGGTGGGCCACCCCGGTCACGTCATTCCAGCGCACCGCGCTGGAGGACTACGAGTTGTCCGGTGTGCAGATCAAGAAGGGTCAACGAGTGGTAATGGTCTACCGCTCCGCCAATTTCGACGAGGACGTGTTCGACGACCCGTTCGCCTTCAACATTCTGCGTGACCCCAACCCGCACGTGGGATTCGGCGGCACCGGCGCGCACTACTGCATCGGGGCCAACCTGGCGCGGATGACGATCGACCTGATGTTCAACGCCATCGCCGACGCCATGCCGGATCTGGAATCGATCGGCAAGCCCGAACGGCTACGGTCGGGCTGGCTCAACGGCATCAAGCACTGGCAGGTCGACTACCACACCAATGGGGCAGCCAAATGCCCTGTCGCGCACTGAAACACACGAGGGGAGCCCATGCCCACGCACAAAGCTGTCCACATTCAGTCCGCCGGCGCGCCCTTGGAGTTGGCTGAGGTCGAAACGCCGTCGCCGCGCCGTGACGAGGTACGCATCAAAGTGTCCGCGTGCGGCATCTGCGGCACCGACCTCCATTTCGCCAACGGCGGCTTCCCCAACATGTCGTGGCCGTTGACCCTCGGGCACGAAATCGCCGGAACGATAGCCGAACTCGGCGCGGGCGTCGAAGAGTTCGCCGTTGGCGATCGGGTGGCCGTCGGATGGTTCGGCGGCAACTGCAACCACTGCGACCCCTGTCGCAAGGGCATCTTCATCCATTGCGCGAACGGGAAGGTGCCGAGCTGGCACTATCCCGGGGGGTATGCGGAGTCGGCGACGGTGCCGTCCAACGCGTTGGCCCGGATTCCGTCCGAGCTCACCGATGTGGAAGCCGCCCCGATGGGCTGCGCCGGCGTCACGACCTATAACGCGCTGCGCCACACCAAGGCGCTGCCCGGTGACCGGGTCGCGGTGCTGGGTGTCGGCGGGCTCGGCCACCTCGGGGTGCAGTTCGCCCGGGCCATGGGTTTCGAGACCATCGCGATCGCCCGCGGCGCCGCCAAGGCCGAGGACGCGCGCAAGCTCGGCGCACATCACTACATCGACTCCACTGCCGGCGATGTCTCCGAAGCGCTGCGTGCGCTCGGCGGGGCGACGGTAGTCCTTGCTACGGCGGGGAACTCGCCGGCCATGGCCGACACGGTCGGCGGGCTGCTTCCGCAGGGTGAACTGATCACCATCGGTGTCACCCCCGAGCCGCTACCGATCAGTCCCGTGCAGCTGATAACCCCGGGGCTCAGCGTGATCGGTCATCCCTCCGGCACCGCGAAAGACATCGAAGAGACAATGCATTTCGCGGTCTTGTCGGGTGTGCGGGCGTGGATCGAGGAGCTACCGCTGGCGCAAGCCGCGGAAGGCTACGCGGCAATGGAGCACGGCCGAGCGCACTACCGCACTGTCCTCACCGTGTGAACGACGCCTGGACGCTCGACGCATCTGACGGTGAATTGACCATCCGCACCGGCGTTTCCGGCAGGGCCGCGCGAATGGGTCATCGCCTGACCATCGCGATGACGCGCTGGCAAGCCTCGGTGGACTGGGACGGCGCCCAACCTGCCGCCGCCGAGCTGGTGGTCGAGGTCGATTCGTTTGAGGTACTCCGCGGCGAGGGTGGGGTGAAAGGGCTGTCCGGGCCGGAGAAGGCACTGGTGAAGTCGAACGCGTTGAAGTCGCTGGGCGCCAACCGCTATCGGCAGATCCGCTTTGCAACCAACACCATCGACGAGACCGACGAGGGATACCGCCTTACCGGGACGCTGCAAATTCGGGGAAAGTCGCGAGAGCAGGTAATCGAGCTGCGCACAGAGGATCTCGGTGATTCGTGGCGAATGTCCGCCGAATCCCGGGTTCGCCAGTCCGAGTACGGCGTCAAGCCGTACTCGATGCTGTTGGGCTCGATGCAGGTTGCCGACGAGGTGACGGTGTCCTTCACGGCGGCGCACCCCAAGGAGAACTAGCGCCGTTTAGGGCTGAGGCGGAACTTCGGTGGACTCGTCATAGGCGCCGGGTATGTGCTCGAGGACCCTCGTCGGGCCCGGTTCGGTGACCGGTTCGTCGGAGGTGAGCCGCAACGGCGGCGCCGGCCGGGGAGCCCGCGCCTCTGTTGCCGGTGGCGCCGCCGGCGCAACGGCTTCGGCGACCTGTGGGGTCGATGTGCGCACCACGTCTTTTGACATCTCGGGGTGTTGGTTCGGCGCCAGCTGCAGACCGACGGCGAGCGACAACGACGCGACGAAGGTCACCGTGCCCGCGGCCAAGGCGGTCGCGGCTCCGGCGTAGGACAGCCGCCGCACGCGCGCCGCGGTTGCGACGGGTTCAGCGGTGCCGGGTACCAACTGCTCGTCGGTGAACTCGGTGCTTTGAGCCGCGGCCAGCGCCGCGCCTCGCGCGATCGTCACCTGGGCCATGCTTTGCCCGAAAACCGGCACCGGCAACGCTTTTTCGAGTTGCCAGGAGAACGCATCGATGTCGCCGTCAGAGCCGACGACCACCACCCCGGCGGGACGCCACGCGCTGCGGTCGAACATTCCGGTCAGCCAGGCCGTCAGCCCGTCCAACCCGCCGCGTACATGCTTGACCGCCGTTTGCGTCTGGCCGGCTTGGGTGTCGACCATGACGACGGTTGCCCACTCGTGTTCGAGAATGCACACCGCGGTCTGTTCGTAGCCCACTACCGGCGCGATGGCCCGGGCCAGCGTCTGGACGGCCTCGAGCATCCGAATCGGCACAACATTGTCAAACCCGGCGTCTGTCAGCGACTCCAGCAGCAGCGCCGCCTGTGCGGAAGCTTCGTCGTTCCAGGTCACTCCGATGACACGGAGCCGGTGATCGCTCGCGGCCGCAGTCGCATTCACCCGCAAAACCTCGTTAGTGACGTGCTCTGCGGTACCGACAGCGCGCACGCCCGTGCCGCCGCGCAGTTTCAGCTCTCGATGGTCCAGGATGGTGCCGTCGGCGCCGTGCCCCTCAGCGAGTACCCACCCGACGGTTGTCGGCGTCACTGACAGCCCTAGTACCGCGTCCAAAATCTGCACCCTCAATCATTCCCCGAAGTCCGATGGCCCCACGCCCCTGCGCCCTACCGCCGCGCACCATGAATTTCGCCGTGCGCTGGGTCGTGAGGGCCGGAATGGACCGGGACAGCGTGGTGTCCATCGGCTTGCTTCGTGAGAGCCTACGCGGTCGGCGCAAGTTCGGCGGCCCCGGTGCCGAACCGCTGGGGGGCACTGCGGTCCCCGCCGTCTCGTGCGTCAATTATCTTGGAGCACTCGTGACCCTCCGCCACAAAGTGGGAGGCGCCGCGCATCGGGCCACCGACGCCCACATTGACCGAAGCGCTGTTGCGTGCACAATACGAGTGTGCGATTTTGATTAGATGGGCTTTGTAGAGTGCGCCAGACATGCGACACTTGCTCGGGTGTCGGCGTGTGCTACCGCCATTTCGGCTGGTTGCGTGGTTGCATAGAGGCTATGGGGGGCGTTGCGACGGGCTTTGCCGCTCGTATATCACAGTTGCTGTATTCGTAGCGGTAATCGATACAAAACTGAGATGGCTTCGCGTCCAGATCGACATTTGGGCTATTCGCACGGTAAATTTCACCGGGAACGCGCGACGACAGACAACAAAGGGGCGCAGGTATGACAGATGTGAGCGAGAAGATCCGGGCCTGGGGGCGCCGGCTTTTGGTCGGTGCTGCGGCGGCGGTGATGCTGCCAGGCTTGATCAGTCTTGCCGGTGGAGCGGCGCCCGCGGGAGCGTTCTCGCGGCCAGGTCTGCCCGTCGAGTACCTGCAGGTGCCGTCTCCGTCAATGGGCCGCAACATCAAGGTGCAGTTCCAGAGTGGTGGTAACGGCTCTCCGGCCGTCTACCTGCTGGACGGTCTGCGTGCGCAGGATGACTACAACGGCTGGGACATCAACACCCCGGCGTTTGAGTGGTACTACCAGTCGGGTCTGTCGATCGTCATGCCGGTCGGTGGACAGTCCAGCTTCTACACCGACTGGTACCGCCCGGCCTGCGGCAAGGCCGGCTGCTCGACCTACAAGTGGGAAACCTTCCTGACCAGCGAGCTCCCGGGCTATCTCTCCTCGGAGAAGAGCGTCAAGCCGACCGGTAGCGCATCGGTGGGTATCTCCATGGCGGGTGCATCCGCGATGAATCTGGCGAACTACCACCCCGGCCAGTTCGTCTACGCCGGTTCGCTGTCCGGCTACCTCAGCCCGTCCACCGGGCAGGGCTGGATAGGTCTGGCGATGGGCGATGCCGGCGGCTACAAGAAGGAAGACATGTGGGGGCCGGACAACGACCCCGCATGGCAACGCAATGACCCCCTGGTCAACGTCAACCTACTGGTTGCCCATAACACCCGGCTCTGGGTGTACTGCGGCAACGGGACTCCGAACGAACTGGGCGGTGCCAACTTGCCGGCCACGTTCCTTGAGAGCAACTTCATGATCGGCGTCAACAAGAAGTTCCAAGACGCCTACAACGCCGCGGGCGGCCACAACGCCGTGTTCAACTTCCCGGCCTATGGCACCCACAGTTGGGAGTACTGGGGAGCCCAGCTGAACGCGATGAAGGGTGACCTGCAGGCCTCGCTGGGCGCGCACGCAGGCTAACCCGCTCTGCGCAGAGCAGCTCTACTGCGCTTGACGGCTCGGAATGATCGGGGCCGTCAAGCGCAGTAGGCGTTTGAGGGCTTATGTCCTTTAAACGTCCGCTAATTCGGCGTGAGCTGCGCGGCGATGTCGGTCCACCCCTCGTGGTGGTGATCGTTCATGTTCCGGCACTCGCCGTAGATGCGTAGGACTCCGAGGTCGTGATGGTCGCTGTCGCGGTAGATGATCGCGGTGACGGCATCCTTCGAGACGGTGCTGCCGAACGTGTGGTCCTTCGGCGCCGGGCCCTCGACCCACCCGTGTCCGACCAGCTTTGTGGTGATGGCCGGGAAATATGTGTCGGCGCCGACGTCGCTGGGCACCGCGAAGGTCAGATAGATCGCGCCCTGGTAAGGCGGGTCGTTGCGGTCCTTGCAGGACATCAGTAGGTAGCCCGCGGATCTCGTCTGCAGTGCGGCCAGGCTGACGATTTGTTTGGCCGGCTCGACCACCTGGGCCTGGCTCTGCTCATCGGTGGCCGGATTGGCCGGATGGTCGAGAGAGTCAGCGGCTGGCGGATGCAGCTTGCCCACCACTACAAACGCCACACCCAGCAACAGCGAGACCGCAAGCGTGGCGAGGATCGACGCCCGGACCCGTGGCGGGCGCAACCATTTCTCAGAGGTGCCTATGGCAGCCAGGCTAACTCGTTGCCAGAATCGTGGTCATGGGCAGCGGTCGGTGGTGCGCCGCGCTGGTCGCCCTGCTTATGGTGTTGGTTGCCGGCCCGGCGCGGGCGCGAGCCGACGGCAGCCCACTCGCCGAGTTGGTGGACGCGGCCGCCCAGCGGTTACAGGTCGCCGAGCCGGTGGCCGCGTTCAAGTGGGGCGCGCACGCCGCCATCGAGGATCCGGGCCGCGTCCAGCAAGAACTCACCAAGCTGCGCAGCGCTGCCGCCGCGCAACACATCGATCCGGACTACGTCGCCCGGGTCTTTGGCGACCAGATCAACGGCACCGAGGCAATTGAGTACACCCGGTTCGCCGAGTGGAAGCTCGATCCGGGCGCCGTGCCGTCCGCGCCGCCGGACCTGTCGGCGTCGCGGTCGACGATCGACACCCTCAACCAAACGATGCTGAGCCAGCTGGCGCGCAACTGGGACGTGTTGCATTCGCCGGGATGCGCCGCCCAACTCGACGACGCCCGGGCCAGCGTGATCCGGGCCCGCCAACTAGATGGCCTTTATCAAAGAATTCTCTTAATGGTTTCTCATTCATATTGCCAGGATTCAGCGGCCTGATTTTCGCGGTCCGGGGGCTTTCTTTTAGCGCCTGACCTGCCGATCTCGCCGGGATAGATGTGCTATATCGCGAGGTATTCGGATCGGTAACGCTTTAGACACGCCAACCGAAATCCTTGACATGAGAAAAATCCGCAGGTCTCTCGCCGCGTCCGCCTTGTTCGGCGGTTTGGTTGCCGCGTCGATGACTCTGTCCGGCGGTGTCGCCAGCGCCGCCCCGACCCCGAACTGGGATGCGGTCGCGCAGTGCGAGTCCGGTGGCAACTGGCATGCCAACACCGGAAATGGCGAGTACGGCGGCTTGCAGTTCAAGCCGGCCACCTGGGCCCGCTACGGCGGCGTCGGCAATCCCGCGGCCGCATCGAGAGAGGAGCAGATCGCGGTGGCCAACCGGGTACTGGCCGACCAGGGCCTGGAGGCATGGCCGAAGTGCGGCACCGCTTCTGGCCTGCCGACGGCGGTGTGGTCGAAGCCCGGACGCGGCATAACATCAATCATCAACCAGATCATTCAGGCAGCCGTACCGCACCCGTAACCATCGGCCTTTCCAATATCTTTCGGAGGTCTATGAGCACGCGCGAACCTGTGTTTGGATCAGGCCATGGAAGGTTCGTCGACAGTTCACATGGCGGCGCCCGCGGACAAGATCTGGGACCTGATCGCGGATGTCCGTAACACCGGACAGTTCTCCCCCGAAGTCATAGAGGCGGAGTGGTTGGGCGAGGCGACTGGCCCCGCGCTCGGCGCCCGCTTCCGCGGGCACGTGCGGCGAAACGAGATAGGACCCGTCTACTGGACGACATGCGAGGTGACCGCCTGCGAACCGGGCCGTGAATTCGGCTTCATGGTATTGCTGGGCGACAGGCCGGTGAACAATTGGCATTACCGTTTGGCGCCGGCCGGCGACGGGACCGACGTGACCGAGTCATTCCGACTTAATCCGTCGCCGTTTAATGCTGTGTATTGGGTATTTGGCGGCTTTCTGCGCAAGCGCCGCAATATTCGTGATATGACGAAAACGCTGCAGCGCATTAAAGGCGTGGTCGAGGCGGCCTGAGGGCAGGCCGACTACTCATCACCAGCGGAGGGTTCTTCATGCCGGGCGTCGTGAAGTCGGTCTTCATCACCGGTGCCGGCAGCGGGATGGGCCGCGCGGGCGCCAAGCTCTTCCATGCCAAGGGCTGGCGAGTGGGTGCGGTGGACCGCAACGACGACGGGCTCGAGACGCTGAGCGCGCAGCTTGGCGCCGGGCTGTGGACCCGTGTCGTCGACGTCACGAACAAGGCCGCACTCGATTCGGCGCTGGCCGATTTCTGTATCGGCAACGCGGACGGCGGGCTCGACATGATGTGGAACAACGCCGGCATCGGCGCGAGCGGCTGGTTCGAGGACGTGCCCTACGAACGCGCCATGCGCGTCGTCGACGTGAACTTCAAGGCTGTGGTGACGGGCGCCTACGGCGCGCTGCCCTACCTCAAGAAGACGCCGGGCAGCCTGATGTTCTCGACGTCGTCGTCCTCGGCCGCCTATGGCATGCCGCACCTGGCGGTCTACTCGGCGACCAAGCACGGGGTCAAAGGATTGACCGAGGCATTGAGCGTGGAATGGCAGCGACACGGTGTGCGGGTCGCCGACGTGCTGCCCGGTCTGATCGACACCGCCATCCTCACCACGACGCCCAACCATTCCGAAGCGGGCTCGCCGACGCTGAGCAGCGAGCAGATCCGCGCCACCGCGCCCAAGAAGGGCATGTTCCGGCTGATTCCCGCGAGCAGCGTCGCCGAGGTGGCGTGGCAGGCCTACCAGCACCCGACGCGGCTGCATTGGTACGTCCCCAACAGCATTCGCTGGATCGACCGGGTCAAGGGCCTCAGCCCGGAGTTGGTGCGCAACCAGATTGCCAAAGCGATACCCAAGATGGTTCCCAAATATGAATAGCGATTTCGCCCCGACGGAATGGAGGTGACCTGGTGCAGAACCGGTTGATGAAGGTGGCAGGCGGTGCATTGGTCGTCGTCGCCGGCGTCGCGGGGTGTGCGCAGGCCGAGACGGTGCCCCGCAAAGCCGCGCACCTGACCCTCGACGCCGCCACGCATATCACGCGTCCTCCGGCGTGCAGTCAGTTCCAGGGCTACCGGACCATCGACATCCGCGATCACGACGGCCAAGTCGAAGCGGTGGTGCTGATAAGCGGCGAGAGGGCGATCCCGCAGTGGGTGAAGATCCGTAACATCGACGGCTTCAACGGCAGCGCATGGCAAGGCGGGGTGGGCGAGACCCACGTCGACCTTTCCAAGAGCACCTACACCATCACCGGCAGCGCCTACGGCATCAACAGCAAGGACCCCAACAAGACCGTGAACGAAGAGTTCAAGATCGTCGCCGACTGCTGAGGTCCCCATCGCGGGCGGGCTTAGGCTGGTTTCAACTACCCGGCTCCGGCGGATTGAGGGAGGACCTGTGAAGCAGAGACTGCACTGGCTTTCGCTGCACGGATTCGTTCGCGGCGTCGCGAAGATCGGAGTCCGCCGAGGGGACCTGCAGGCCAGGCTGATCGCCGATCCGGGCGTGGTCGCCGACCCGGTGGCGTTCTACGACGAGCTGCGGCCGCGCGGCCCGTTGATCAAAAGTCGCGTCACCTATCTGGCGATCGGCCACACGCTCGCCCATGACCTGCTGCGATCAGACGACTTCCGGGTGCTGATGATCGGATCGAATCTGCCCGCACCGATGCGCTGGCTGGAGCGTTGGGCGCGCGACGATCTGCTGCACCCGCTGCGGCCACCGTCCTTGCTGGCCGTCGAGCCGCCCGATCACACGCGCTTCCGCAAGACGGTGTCGGCGGTATTCACCACCAGGGCGGTCGCCGCGTTGCGCGACCGAGTCGAGGAGACCGCGACCAAGCTGTTGGATCAGCTTGCCGACGAGTCCGGCGGCTCCGGTGTGGTCGACATCGTCGGACGCTACTGCTCGCAGCTTCCGGTGGCGATCATCAGCGACATCCTGGGTGTGCCGGAGTCGGACCGGCGTCGGGTGCTGGATTTCGGCGAGCTGGCAGCGCCGAGTCTGGACTTCGGGCTGCCGTGGCAGCAATACCGGCGGGTGCAGGACGGGATCGCCGGATTCAACTACTGGCTCGCCGATCATCTGCGCCAGTTGCGGCGCGACCCGGGTGACGACCTGATGAGTCAGTTGATCCAGCGCTCCGAAAACGGCCCCGCCGAAGCACATCTCAGCGAGAGCGAACTTCAGGCGCTGGCCGGGCTGGTGCTGGCCGCCGGGTTCGAGACCACGGTGAACCTGTTGGGCAACGGGATCCGCATGCTGCTGGATGCCCCGGAGCACCTGAAAACGCTGCGCCAGCGTCCGGACCTGTGGCCCAACGCGGTGGAAGAGATCCTGCGGCTGGAGTCGCCGGTCCAGCTCACCGCGCGGGTGGCCCTCAATGACGTCGAGCTGGAGGGCAGGCCGATCGAACGCGGCGAATTGGTGATCGTCTATGTGGCCGCGGCGAACCGGGATCCCGAGGTGTTCCCCGATCCACACCGCTTCGACATCGAACGCTCCAATGCCGGTAAGCATCTCGCCTTCTCCGGCGGACGGCACTTCTGCCTGGGAGCGGCCCTGGCCCGCGCCGAGGGCGAAGTCGGGCTGCGAACGTTCTTCGACCGCTTTCCCGAGGTGCGGTCGGCGGGCGCGGGAAGTCGCCGGGATACGCGAGTGTTGCGGGGGTGGTCGTCGCTGCCGGTAACGCTGGGCCCGGCGCGTTCGATGGTCGCCACTTAGGGCTCGCGGGGGCTCGGCGGTTGATTCTGCGCTGAGGCAGCGTGTTACTCGAACTTTGTCGCCCGAGTCGGCTTCGTCAGGCGCATCGCCGCAGGACGCAATCAGCGCGGCTGCGGCACCCGTCGTCAACCCGAGCAGGCCAAGCCTTCGCATCGCCTCGCGCCGGGTGAGCAGTCCGTCGGCGTGATCGGTCGCGATCTCTTCGGCGAAGTAGCGCTGGAACGGAGTCCCTGTCGCGAGTATGGGCCCGATTCCGGGCGTTGACACCCGCGCTCCGGCCGGGTGTTATTGGCAACTATGACAGAGGTTTCTACGAATACGGTCGAGACCGCGGCGGTACTTGGGTTGTGGCAGGCGCTTTCGCGGCGGGATTGGGATGCGGTCAAGACGTTCCTGTCCCCGGATTGTCTGTACGTCGACATGCCGATGCCGGCCGTCGCCGCGCGGGGCCCCGACGACATCGTGAAGCGGCTCAGGTTGGGGCTGGAACCGTTGGCCGGCTACCAGAACCACGACGGGGTGCTGGTGTCGAACGGCTCCGACGTGATGTACGAGCACTCCGAGACGTGGACGTTTGAGACGGGCGAGCAGGGCGTGCTCAGGTTTGTCACCGTTCATAAGGTCGTGGACGGCAAGATCACCGTCTGGAAGGACTATTCGGACTTCAACACCCTGTACGGCATCGCGCCGCCCAACTACTTCGACAACCTGGCCACCGGCGACACCAGTTGGATTTTCGACGCGACAACGTTGGTCTGACAGGCAGTCATCGATCCCGTGGCGCATCGAGTGGCTAGCGCTGCCCCGAGCCCCGCGGTAACGGTGGGAATCGATCAATGCCTTCACCCGTAGCAGGATTGAGCTGGCAGGCAAGTTCGAGATCTACCGAGATGCCCTCGGCGACTTCCGTTTTCGGCTCAAGGCCGCCAACGGAGAAATCATCGCGAGCAGCGAGGGGTACAAGTCGAGGGCGGCGGCCCAGAGGGGAATCGGGTCGGTCAGGGCGAATGCGGCCGCTGCTGAGTTGGCTGACACAGCCGCGGGTGGGCGCATGGTCGGGAACACCGCCATGCACGCGACGCGGTACTCGATCCCGTGCCTATGGTCGAGCACTCGCCAGCCACCAAGAACAAGCGTCACCTGCGCGCTGCTGGCGCGTTCGACAGCGGGCGTAGCGACATCTCGGAGCGCATGGAGGAAATTCTTGCCGCCGAGGTCGAGCAATAGCCAAAATCATCGTCGATGCGGGTCCCTTGTATGCGTACGTCGACAAGCGCGACAAGTACCAGGCGT
>Ga0335072_10014469_pt1 | contig 11207 bp, 8 predicted proteins | sample Lox_Sample_21_FD_206725 | JGI IMG/M metagenome (GOLD analysis project Ga0335072, IMG submission 206725) | Soil microbial communities from Loxahatchee National Wildlife Refuge, Florida, United States - Lox_Sample_2.1 | ecosystem: Environmental > Terrestrial > Soil > Wetlands | place: USA: Florida... | reverse complement strand
CGAGCAGCTCGTCGAGCAATACGAGGTTGTAGTCCCCGGGGACCATGAAGTAGTGCTTCAGCCCGATCTGCTCGAGCCGGGTCGCGAGGTATTGCCCCACGGTGAATTCAGCCATGATGTGTTCCTTCTGGGTTGAGTCAGTCGACCGTGGCGATGATCACTCGGGCGCGTCGATCGGGACGACGTTGATCAGCTTCTTGTTCACGAATTCCTGGATGCCGATGTTGGACAGTTCATGCCCGTAGCCGGACAGCTTGACACCGCCGAAGGGCAGGTCCGGCTTGGTCCACGTCGGGTGGTTGACGAACACCATGCCGGTCTCGATCCGCTTGGCGACCTCGACCCCACGCTCGACGTCCTGCGTGAACACCGAACCGCCGAGTCCGAAGTGCGAGTCGTTGGCCAGGCGCACGGCGTCGTCCTCGCTGCTTGCCCGGAAGAAGAGCGCCACCGGCCCGAAGAATTCCTGGTAGTAGGCGGGGTTGTCCGGGGTCAGGTCGGTCAGGACGGTCGGCCGCACGAACGCACCCGTGGTGGGCACTGGCTCGCCCAGTGGGATGGCCGTCGCGCCGGCTTCGACCGCCGCCTTGATTTTCTCGTTCAACTCGTCGGCGGCACCCTGACTGGACATCGGCGGCAGCGTGGTCGCCGCGTCGAACGGGTCACCGGCCCTGAGCCCGGACAGCGCGGCGTTGAACTTCTCCAAGAACTCGTCGGCGATCTCCTCCGCGACGATGATCCGCTTGGAGGCCACGCAGCATTGGCCGCCGTTGTTCATCCGACCCCACACCGCCCAGCGCACGGTCTTGTCCAGGTCGGCGTCGTCCAACGCGATCAGCGCGTCCGAGCCGCCCAGCTCCATGGTGGACTTCTTGAGGTTCTTGCCGGCCCGGGCCGCGACGACTGAGCCCGCGCCCTCGCTGCCGGTCAGCGACACTCCGCGCACCCGCGGGTCGTCGAGCAGCATGTTGATCTGATCCTTGGTCGCGAACAGGTTGGTGTAGGCGCCGTCGGGGGCACCTGCTTCAAGTAGCAGCCGCTCGAAGGCGGCCGCCGCCTGCGGGACGTTGGAAGCGTGCTTGACCATGACCACGTTGCCGGCCATCAGGTTTGGGGCCGCCACCCGCGCTAGCTGGTACAAGGGGAAGTTCCACGGCTGCACACCCAGGATCACCCCGAGCGGGGCACTGATGAGTATTGCGTTGTCGTTGACGCTGACCGTGTTGAGGCGCTCGGGCGCCAGGAACTTCTCGGCGTTCTCCGCGTAGTAGCTAAAGATGTCCGCGCTGAGCGCCACTTCGCCCAGACTCTCGTTGTAGAGCTTGCCCATTTCCAGCGTCAGCAGGCGGGCAAACTCGTCGGGACGTTCGGTGAGGATGGCCGCGGCACGGCGGCACACTGCGGCGCGTTCGGCGTACGACGCCTGGCTCCAGGACTCAAAGGTCTTCTGCGCCTGAGCGAGAAGGTTCATCGCCTCCGCATCGGTCAGGTCGTCGAAAGTAGCGACGACCTCGTTGTTGTACGGGTTAACGGTCCGGTATGCCATGGTGTTACTCCATCTGTTGTCGAAGCGGCTCCTCAGCCGCTGTTATGGATTTCGTGCTTCGTTCCTGAACATCGCTTGTCGCAAGCGATTACGCGCAGGTGCCTGCTGACGCGCTGTTATTTCTCAGCATCCGGGTTTGGGATGGACATGTCGTTACTGCCACCGCCAAAGAGACATACCTGCCAGCAGGTAAAGTGCCCGAGGACGGGCTTCTGACGAATCGTCAGATTTGCGCCGTCTTGCAAAGCATTTCACCTTCAGGTCGATGCGCATCAAGCTCTGTACATACACGGTGGGCGCCAATTCTGCTGGCGCAGAATGTATTTGCTGCTAGCCGGTATACATGACTGCGGCTGCCCTCAAGTTCTTCACCGTCGTCGGCGCGGACACTGGTGACAGAGCGTTTCGAGCCAGACAGAAGTCACGACGAGGAAACGTGATGTAAGCGAAGGAGAACAAGGAGCATGAAGAAACTCAGGATCGCCCGATCGGCAGTGACCGCGCTAGCCGCGGCGAGTATCGGGTTGGCCTCACTAGTGACGCCTTCGGCGGCGGCAAGCCTGGCTGACTGCCCAGGAGGTTGGTACTGGGACAACGAGAGGCAAAACTGCCTCCCGCCCGGCCTGCCAAAGGATCCCCCGAATGGATGCCTTACCGGCGATGGCAGGCACGTCAGCGGCACGATCTGCGTCAATTAGGACCCGTCACTACGAGGAGTTGGTTATGCACATCGCAACTGTCATCTTGTCCGTTCTGTTGGCCGTGGTGCTCGCATTCACCGGGATCATCAAGATCCTCGGCACCGGCACGGCACGCGCCAATGCCGCGCATCTCGGGATCAGCCTGCGGCTCAGCCGCCTCATCGGTATCGCTGTGGTGGGCCTGTTGACCGGAATCGCGGTCAAGTCTCTTGCCATCGTGACGGCCGCCGCAATCATGCTTGTCATGGCCGGCGCCGTCGGCTACCACCTCAAGGCGCGCGACAAGGGCGTCGCACTGCTTCCCGCGGCGGTTACTGGACTGGCAGCAGTCGCCTTGGCGGTGCTCACCATCGCAGCGTAGGACCATCACCGCCCAGCCCGGAGCCGCCGCCACGAAACGACCAAGTGGAGAAGGTCACGCTGCGGCGCAAGGGATTACGAATGAACGGTGGCTGCCGACGGCCGACGCCATCGACTTGTTTTCCCGCACCCGTGGTTTCTCACCTCGCGCGGGCACGACTGTTTTACGGCGAATGGCTGCGGCGCAACAATCGTCGCACCGACACTGCCACGCAGTTGCGACGCGCCTTCGATGAGTTTGCGGCCTTGGGCGCCAACGCCTTTGCCCGACGCACCCGCTGCGAGCTCGAGGCCACGGGCGAGAAGGTACGCGCCCACCGCGAGGACCCCGGCGCCGGATTGACCCCTCAAGAGCGCCCGGCTGGCGCGGACCCGGCGGACCAACCCCGAGGTCGGCGCCGAAGTGTTCCTGAGCGCCGCACCGTGGAATGGCAGCGATTACGCGAAGGACATTTCAGCTTCCGAGACCGAGGCCCGTCCGGCACCCTGCTTTACGTTGTAACGGTCGCTATTTCGCACGGCGTTAGGGCAAAAACCGCGTTGCCGCTCAACGCATCTCTGCTCATCTGCGGTCGGTGCCCGGGGTCAGGCGGGCTACACCGCGCAGGATCCACGGTGTCCGCCTGGCCATGACCTCCACGGCGCGGTCCGACCGGCGCATCGCGGTGCGAGGGCCGGGGGTAGGCATTGACGCCAGTGCAGCCTCAGGTGTTCCCGCCCGTGCACCGCGCGGGTCGACCGCCAGCAGTTGCCAAGTGCCGGGCACACCTCGCAGCTCGACGCTGCCGCGGTCGTCAAAGCCCGTGCCCGAGCCGATGACGAGGTCACGTACGGTGCGGGAGACGAGGATCTCGCCTGCGCCGGCCTGCTCAAGTATCCGCGCGGCGACGTGTACGGCAATTCCGCCTATGTCCGCGTCGAGCAGTTCGCACTCACCCGTGTGGATGCCGGATCGGATTCGGATGCCCAGTGTTTCGGCGTCCGCGCGCAACGCCTCGGCGCAGCGGATGGCCTGCGTCGGGCCGTCGAACGTGGCGAGGTGGCCGTCACCGGTGCTCTTGACCACCGTGCCTTCGAACCGTTTAGTCAGTTCGCTCATGAGTTCATCAAAGCGCTGCAAGATCGCACGCCACAGCGCATCGCCCGCCGCCGCGGCATGCTGTGTCGAGGCGACCATGTCCGTGAACAACACCGTGCGCAGGGCGCGACGTGACCGTGGCGGCGCTGCATGGCTGCCGGTGAGGAACTCCTCGATCGCCGTCGTGGTCCTTTCCGGCTCAGTGAACCAGGGCGCATGGTCCACGCCCTCGACCTCAAGGATCTGCGCCCCAGAGATGTGGTCGGCAAGGTATCGGCCATCCTGCACGGGCACCCCGGGGTCTCCGCGGGCGTGGATGATGAGTGTTGGGATGGTGAGAGTCGGCAGGATCGACCGCACGTCGATGCCGAACGACGCTTCGACGGTCGCCCGTGCCATTCCGGGGCTCGCGCACATCCGCTCCATCATTCCGAGCTGGCGGATCGACCGAACCGACGGCACCAGACACTTGACCGCCCTACCGTCGCCCCAATCCGAGCGCACAGCGTCGCCGAATTCCTGCCAGCGTTCGACCTGCTGCGTCGACGGCGCGTAGTCCTCACCCACTTCGCGAAGGATATGCGCCCGGACCTCGGCCGGGCTGCGATCCAAGTCGTCCCATTCGAGACCGCCTAAGTAGGCGTACGTGCCGTGGAGGATCAACGCTCGCGTTCGCTCCGGTCGGCGTGCCGCCCAGACAATGGCAGCTGGGCCGCCCTCGCTCAACGCGAGGAGGGCGGCCTTTCCGAAGCCAACGGCGTCCATGACGGCCTCGATTTCGGCCGCTCGATCGTCCACCGAGCGAACCTTCGGGACCGGGTCCGACAACCCGACCCCGGCCTTGTCGAACATCACGACGCGACAGAAGATGCCGAGACGCTCGAAGAACGCCTTGTATTCGGGCAGCGTCCAAAACAACTCGACGTGGCTGACGAACGGCGGGATGAAGACGAGCTCGATGGGCCCGTCGCCAAACACTTGATAAGCAAGGCTCAAATCGCCGCAGGATGCGTACGACGTTTCCGGCATCGTGTGAGCCTACTGCTGCCGGGTGCTGTTGACTGGACCGCTGTTGCATTAACAGGGGCCGCAATTCCGGCGCGGTGGCTCATCAGTCACATTGGTGATCACGCTGTCCGGAGTCTCAAAAAAGCAGGGGCAGCGGCCTCTGCTGAAGGTCCGAAAGATACATACTGAACAAATGTCGCTCGGACGTCGGCGCCTTCCCCGCACGTCAACGGTGCGTGACCTTGCCGAGCATCAGGCGGGGTTGCGGCGGGTGGCAACCCTTGTTGCACGCGGGGAGAATCCGGTGGAGGTATTCGACGCCGTCTACGACGAAATGGCGCGATGCATGCACGTGACGGAGGCTCGGCTGTCTTGCTACGACGACGACAAGACGGCCACCATCCTCACCGCCCGGCATGAGCCAGGGATGCAGAACCTCTCGAGCGGTACCCGCCTGACAGTGGCGGACGACGAGCTGCTGTCGAAGGTGTTCAGCACTGGGCATCCTGCCAGACAAGGAGCCGCCATCTGCACCGCAATAGGTGTTCCGGTCATCGTCGATGGCCGGGTTTGGGGGGTGCTTTCGGCGAGTTCGGCGGAGCGGGAACGGCTTTCGTCCGATTCCGAGGCGCGCATCGCAGACTTCGCCGAGCTGGTGGCTATCGCGGTCGCCAATACCGCGACGCGCGATCAACTGGATGCCAGCCAGGAGCGCCTGCGTGCTAGCCGCGATCGCCTGCGTCAGCTCGCCCGGCATCAGACGGCGCTGCGCCGGGTGGCAGAACTGGTCGCCCGCGAGGCGGAGCCTGCGGCGGTGTTCAACGCGGTAGCCGAGGAACTGGCCAATATTCTGAACGTCCACAACGCGACAGTGGGTCGCTACGAAGGCGATTACATCGTTATTGCAGCGCTTGGGCGTCCGGAGGTCGACCTGCCAAATCCACCGGCGGTGGGTGAGCGGTTCCCGCTGGACGGCGACCACGTCGCCGTGACGGTTCGGCGCACCGGACGGCCCGCTCGGATCGACAGCCACGAGTACGCGGCGGGTGCTTCGGCCGCACGCATCCGCGAGATGGGCGTGGAATCCATGGTCGCCGTCCCGATCATGGTCGGGGAACAGCTGTGGGGCGTGGCTGCCGTAGCCTCGCGGGGCGACCCGCTGCCGGCCGACACCGAGGTGGGCATCGCCGACTTCGCCGACCTCGTCGCGACCGCGATCGCCAATGCGGCGGCGCGCGAACAGCTGAGTTCCAGCCGCGACAGCTTGCGCGAGCTCGCCCGGCACCAGACGGCGTTGCGCCGTGTTGCGGAACTCGTTGCGCGCGAAGCGGAGCCGGGGGACGTGTTCAACGCCGTGGCCGAAGAGATGGCAGACTGCTTGGACATCTTCAACGCGCTGGTTCTCCGCTACGAAGGTGATGCGATGGCCATCGAGGCGGTTGCTCGACTGGACCCGGACATGCCGAACAAGCCAGCGATCGGGGAGCGGTTTCCCATGGAAGGCAACCACGTTGTCGGGATGGTTCGACGCACCGGCCGTCCGGCTCGGATGGACACCTTCGATGACGCGACGGGTTGGGCGACTGCCCGTGCGCGCGAGGTCGGTGCGCAATCCGCGGTCGGCGTCCCTATCCTGGTCGGCACACACCTGTGGGGCGTGGTTGTCGTACTGTCGCGTACCGGTCCATTGCCCGCGGAAACAGAGGGGCGCATAGCGGACTTCGCCGACTTAGTGGGCACTTCCATTGCTAACGCCGCCACCAGGTTTGAACTGCAGACCAGCCGCGACAGCCTGCAGGTGCTCGCGAGACAGCAGACGGCGCTGCGTCGGGTGGCCGAACTGGTGGCGCGGGAGGCAGAGCCCGCAGAGGTATTTCATGCGGTGGCCGAGGAGCTGGGGGAATGTCTGGATGCCTACAACACGACTGTGATCCGCTTCGACGGTGATTGCCTCGTCATGGAAGCTGTCGGGCGCGCCGAGGAGTTGAACGCCAACGCGCCGACGGTTGGTCAGCGCTTTTCGCTGAAGGGAGACCACGTCGCCCCGATGGTTCAGCGAACCGGCCGGGCCGCCCGCATCGACAGTCACGAGGACGCGGCCGGCCCGACGGCCGCGTTCATTCGCGAGCTCGGCATTCAGTCCATGGTCGCTGTTCCCGTACTTGTCGGAGGACAGGTCTGGGGCGCGGTTGCTGTGGCGTCCACGACGGGGCCCCTGCCGGCCGACACCGAAACTCGCATGGCCGACTATGCGGATCTGGTCGCCACCTCAATTGTCAACGCCGCCACCAGGTCTCAACTCCAGGCTAGCCGCGACAGCCTCCGCGCACTGGCCGACAACCTCAGCGTGCTGGCCAGGCAGCAAGCCGCGTTGCGGCGAGTCGCGACATCGGTCGCCCGGGGTGTGAGCCAGTCGGAGGTTTTTTCGGCTGTGGCCGAGGAGATGGCCGATTGTCTGAATGTGGGTAGCGCCGAGGTGCTTCGGTACGAGGACGACGGCGCGGCGATCGTCGTGGTCGCCTCCTACGCGACGCTCGGCGTGCCGCACTTGGAGGTGGGGGAACGGCTGAGCACCGAGGGCGACAATGTCTCGGCAATGGTGTTGCGCTCCCGTCAGGCGGTGCGGATGGACGACTGGGAGGGCGCCGCCGGCTCGATTGCCGACCGCTTTCGCGAGTTGGGTCTCCGGTCGCGCGTCGGGGCCCCGATCGTGGTCGACGAACGGGTGTGGGGAATAGCCGTCGTAGGCACCACCGCATCCGACCCCCTGCCCCCCGATACCGAGGGACGCATCGCCGAGTTCGCCGAGCTGGTAGCGACCGCGATCGCTGCCGCCACCACCCGCGCGGAGCTGATCGCTTCGCGCGCCAGGATTGTGGCCGCTGCCGATGACGCCCGCCGCCGCCTCGAGCGCGATATCCACGACGGGGCCCAGCAACGGATCGTATCGCTGGGACTGAAACTGCGGCTGGCCGAGGAGTCGGTGCCACCCGAGTCCGACGGCCTGAAACATGATCTTTCCGAAGCGGTTTCGGGTTTGAACGACGTGTTCACGGAGTTGCAGGAAATTTCCCGGGGCATTCATCCGGCGATCCTGTCAACCGGAGGGCTACAGGCGGCGCTCAAAACCTTGGCCCGTCGCTCGGCGGTGCCTGTCACGCTCGACGTCGCGATCGGGCAACGATTGCCAGACTCCGTTGAGGTCGCCGCTTACTACGTGGTGGCGGAGGCACTGGCCAACGCCGCCAAGCACGCTCAGGCCTCCGAGGTGACGGTTCGGGCGCACATCCACGACGAAAACTTGAACTTGATCATCTCCGACGACGGCATCGGCGGCGCCGACTCGGCTAAGGGTTCCGGGCTAATCGGGCTCAACGACCGCATTGAGGTGCTAGGCGGGCGGATGCGCGTCGCAAGTCCACCGGGACGTGGGACGACCCTGGACATCGTGATTCCCCACAGCACCTACGGTCGATGAGCGGAGCCAAGCCAATCATGTTGCGCGACCGCTCATCCCAGCCAGACCATTGATGATCAACCCGGAGTCCGAGCGCGAATTGCTCCTTCAACGGCACAGGCAGGTAGCCGGCCACAGCGTGGGTGGCGGGAAACATCGCGTTGGGCCATCGCGTTCGGGCCGATGGGCACATGCTCGACGAGTAGCGGAGCCACGTTGTGATGCCGGCCCAACACCTCAAACATGGATCGTCCGTATGACTCGCATGCCCGCTGCCATCCCATTTTGGCTAGCTCTTTTGTGCTGAACTCGACCTCGCCGAACACTCGGTCTACAACGTGGGCGATCACCTCGCCGCGGTTGGCGAAATGGCGATACAGCTTGGCCGTTCCCGACTCCAGTCGCTGAGCGAGGGTCCTCATCGAAAGCGCTTCAGCGCCCTCGTCATCGACTATCTGCAGCGCCATGTCGACGATCCGTTCTGGCGGGACGGGCGGCCGTCCGCGGGAGCGGCGACCGGGGGGTCTTCTTGGGTTAGCTCGCTGCGCGCGGTCACGCGCCCAGTATCGGGCGTCTTGACAAGCAGCGCAATAACGGCAACACTGTATCCATAATATCCAGCCCGGCGCTGCTCACCGCTGGCATCGACTCCAATTCAGACTGGAAGGACGACTTGTCATGCTGCTACCACTCGCCAAGGAACCCATTGATCGTACCCACGGTGCGACGTGATGATGGCCGTCGGCGGCAGAATGTCGGGCGAGTCGCTCCGCGAGGAATCTCGGCCGCTTATCGAGGCCATGCGCGTCGAAGAGAATCGCATGGTCGTTGGTTGCCGCCCTACGCGACGTTCGCCCAGCCGCCGCGGCACCTTCACCGCAATGACCACGAAGAGCGCGTCACCCATTGGCTTTCGGGCACGGTGCCGTGGGATGCGTCAGGCCCGGCCTGAGTACGCGTGCATATGAGGCACACCGTGCTGCGCGGAGCGCAGGTGGTCACCATGTCTCCGGACCGGCCCGACGCAGAAAGCATCGACATCCTCGTCGACGGAGACTGCATCGCCGACATCGGCAACCGGCTCGACAGTCCCGGCGCCGAAGCCGTCGATCTGTCCGGGCGCATCATCATCCCTGGGCTTGTCAACGCGCATCTACATACCTGGCAAAGTGCGCTGCGCCTAGCGGGCGCCGACTGGACATTGCCGGAATATCTGCACCGCATGCATGGGCGCCTGGCAGGGCATTACACGCCTGCCGATCTCTACATCGGGAATCTGGCCGGCGCTCTGAATCAAATCAACTGTGGCACAACGACACTCGGAGACTGGTGCCATAACAATCCCACGTCCGAGCACACCGATGCCGCCGTCGAAGGACTGCAGAAATCCGGCATTCGTGCCGTTTTCCTGCACGGCACACCGAACCGGGCACCCGATGTCGCTCATCCGGTGGCTGAGGTGGACCGACTGCTTGACGGCCCGGCCAGAGCACATGAGTTGCTCACCGTCGGGATGGCGATCGGCGGGCCGCAGTACTCGACACCACGTGTCGCGGTGGCCGATATGCGTGCCGCCGCCGAGCGCGACCTCATCGTTTCGATGCACCAAAGCGGCGGCCAACCCGCGGCCGCATGGGAAGCCGCATGCGGCGCAGAGTTGTTGGGCCCGCACACCAACATCGTGCACGGCGCCGGCCTGACCGAAGAGTGGATCGTTAGGCTGATCGCTGCGGGCGTCAGCTTTACCGCCACCCCGGAAAACGAGCTCAGTCACGGCCACGGCGTCCCAATCACCGGACGCCTGCTGACGCATGGTGCGGCACCGTCGTTGGGCACCGACACAGAAACGGCCGTGTCCGGCGAAATCCTTACCGCAGCGAGGATCGCGCTAGCCCAGCAACGCGGTCTAGACCACGAACATCACCGGCAGGCAACCGGCTTCATGTCCTTGACGCAGTCGGCCACCAGCAAGCAGGCGCTGTCGTGGGCGACCGTCGAAGGAGCACGCGCCCTCGGGCTGGCCCACCGCGTGGGCCGCATCCAACCGGGTATGCAAGCCGACCTCGTCGTCATCGATGCGCGGGCGCTGAACCTCTGGCCGGCGCAAGATTCAGTCGCCGCCGCCCTCTATGCCAATGTCGCCAACATCGAATCGGTGATGATTGGGGGCAGATGGCGTAAACGCGACTACTCCCTGATTGACGCAGACCTCGACGCTGTGAGAAGCCGGCTGCTCGAATCCGGCGATCGGCTCATCCAGGACTACCGTCAGCAGCCATGATTCCGATGCGCTGGCCTCCCCTGGATAACGAGTGGACATCGGGATCGCCGCGCATTCCAGCTTTCGAAAGCACCGCTCGACGAAGCTAACCCTCGGCACGCTTTGCTGCGCCTTCAAACACTTTGTCAGTCAATCCAGTTCTGACGATTCGTCAGACCGTGAATACCTGCTAGCAGGGTATGCCGATTGCCGTCAGCGGCAACGACATACGCACCCGGTCGCGGCATGCTTAGTCACGAATGCGGTGCGCCTCCGCGTGTCCCGCTGAAGCCCTGGCAATAAACGCCTTTCAAGGAAGGAAGCATCATGGGAGCGAGCAATGACTGACCAACTCATCGACGCCCACAACGCCCACAATGGCCTGCACAGCGAAGAGGGCGGCCTGCCCGGCGAGCACCCGGGACGCTCGGCCAACCCCGTGATCAAGGTCCACGACGTCATCTGGCTGGAGTTCGAGAAGCCCGACCTCAAGAAGGCCGAGGCGTTCGCGCTGGCGTTCGGGTACAGCGTCGTGCTGCGCACCGACGACGAGCTGCACCTGCGGGGCAGCGACGCCGGCGCGCCGTGTGTGCTGATCCGTCGGGGCTCGCGTTCGCGGTTCGTCGGCCCGGCTTTCGTCGCCGCCGACCACTCCGACCTGCTGCGGTTGGCCAATGCCACAGGCACCACCGTGCGCGCACTGCCGGAGACCCTGGGCGGGGTGACCGTCGACCTGGTCGACCCCAGCGGGATCTCCCTGCGGGTGGTGTCGGGCGTGCACGAGCTGCCCGCACTGC
>Ga0335072_10014468_pt1 | contig 11207 bp, 6 predicted proteins | sample Lox_Sample_21_FD_206725 | JGI IMG/M metagenome (GOLD analysis project Ga0335072, IMG submission 206725) | Soil microbial communities from Loxahatchee National Wildlife Refuge, Florida, United States - Lox_Sample_2.1 | ecosystem: Environmental > Terrestrial > Soil > Wetlands | place: USA: Florida... | reverse complement strand
TAGGCGAAGACGACGTTCGGGTAGGCCGGGTTCACTGTGAATCCGGAGAAGTTGCTCGTCATCGCGTACTGGTAGTCGGTGTTGTACAGGAAGACGATCGGCGCCTGCTGGAGGATCTCGTCCTGCATCGTCTTGTAGAGCGTGCTGGCCGCCGGCCGGTTGGTAGCTACCAGCGACTCCACCTGGCTGATCTGGTGATCCAGGGTGGAATCGGAGTAGTACGACAGGTTGAAGTACGGCTGCTTCTCGGTAGCCAGCAGGTTAGTGAACCAGGAGTACGGGTCGGCGTAGTCCGGCCACCAGTACTCGAGGAAGATGTCCTGGCGTGCCGACGGGGAGGCCGACTTGCCCTTCGCCCACTGCGTCGCCCAGGCCAGCGGCTGGACTTGCAGATTGATGTTCAGCTTCGCCAGGCTGGACTTCATCAAGGTCGCAACGACCTGCTCGTTGGTGTCGCCTGCGAGGTAAGTAAGGGTCAGGTTGAGCGGCTTCTTACCGGGCCCGTAGCCGGCCGAGTGCAGCAGCGAGGTCGCCTTCGCCGGGTCGTAGGTGTAGCTAGGCAGGTCGTTGAAGTGGCCGAACAGGCCTGCCGGGACGATACCGCTGGACGGAGATGCCGCCCCGCTCAAGGCCGCGATGATGCCGTTGTAGTCAGTGCCGTAGGAGATGGCCTGGCGGATCGGCTCACTCAGTGCCTGGGAGTTCAGCTGGGCGAGCAGGTTCTGCCACGAGGGCGAGCTCGTCAGCTTGATGCCGGAGACCCCCTGCAGGGACTTCCACAACGTCGGGCTCAACTGCTCGACGAAGTTCACCTGGCCGGACCGGAGCAACTGGGCTGCCGTGGTGTCCTGCGGCACCACCCGGTAGACGACCTTGGTGTAGTGCTGGCCCTTCCAGCCGCCCCAGTACTTCGGGAACGCCTTGAGTACGACCTCAAACTCCTGGCCGTTGTTCCAGGTCTGCAGGGTGTACGGGCCGGTGCCCGCGTCGTGCGGAGTGTTCAGCCACTTCGTCAGGTTGCCGCCGGGGCCGGCTGCCTGGGTGTCGTAGATGTACGCGGAGTAGTCCGCTGACGCCTCTAGGTCCAGTGGAGAGGGCTCCGACAGGTGGAACACCATGGTGTACTTGCTCGGCGTGCTGATGCTCTTCACAGCGCCCCAGATGTAGGAGGCGCCGCCGTTCAGCTTCTTGGTGCGCAGGATGGCCGCGGCCGCCGCCTGGGCGGTCATCAGCCGGCCGGTGTGGAAGTACACGTTGTGCCGGAGCTGGAAAGTCCAGGTCAGGCCGTTGGACGAGTGCGTCCAGCTGGTGGCGAGCAGCGGGTCGACGGTGTGCGTCACCGGGTTGTAGTGCGTGAGCGTCTGGTACATGTTGCTCATCGCGATGATGCCATTGGAGTACTCGGTGGCCGGGTCCCAGCCGTCGATCATGACCTGCGTGTAGGTGTCGTAGGTGAACACCTTCGAGGCCGCCGAGCCGCCGTTCCCGTTGCCGTTGTTGCTGCCGGAGTTGTAGGAGCTGCCGCCGCAGGCGGCTAGCGCTATGGCCAGCGAGGCGACGCCAGCCGCCGCCCAGGCTTTCTTATTCTTCATGTCGACCCTCACTGCTGACTTGAGTTGGTGTCTGTTGCGCCGTATAGCCCGCCCAGCGCACCTGCCGCCTTCGCCCTGATCCGGACGGCTGGTGAGGTGAGGTAGGCGAGCGGGATCTCCTCCAGCTCGACGATCTGGACCGTTGCGGGGTCGGCGCCTGCGGCGACCGCGTGTTCCCTGGCCTCTTGGCTGGCCTCGTCCAGCGCAGCCTTGCGGCCGCCAGGTCCGAAGTGAAAGATCCGGTCGACCTGTCCGCTGACAGAGGCGATGGCCGCGCCGATAGCGTTTGCCGCGTCGAAGTGGTCTGGCCGGATCACCTCGCTGACCCCCGGCAGCTCGTCCGGGATCAGGATGCTGCCGCCGCCAACCGCGATCAGCGGCATCCCACCGCGCGAGGTCTTCACCCGGTCGATCGCGTCGGCGATCTGGGTGTCCGACTGCCGGGCCGCGGCCTCGAGCAAGGTGCGGAACGCCTCGGTCCGCGCCCGGTTGCCCAGCACAGCCCGGCCGTCCGCCACCGCGCTGTCGGTCAGAGTTGGCGTCGAGCCGCCGAAGACCAGCGCCTCGTCCCGCAGCCGGAACCCGACGCTTTCTGGCCCGAGCCGGACAGCCAGCCCGTCCCGGCTCGCCTCGCCGTGCAGAACCGTGCCGCCGCCCAGCGCGATCGTCACCAGGTCAGGCATCCGGAAGTTGGTCCGGATCCCGCCGATCTCCACGCCCTGTGATGACTCCCGAGGGAACCCGTTGACGAGTACACCGACGTCGGTCGACGTTCCGCCGACGTCGGCGACCAGCGCGTCGGTTCGCCCGGTCAGGAACGCCGCGCCCCGGATGCTGTTGGCCGGCCCGCTCCCGATTGTCAGAACCGGATACCGCAGCGCGTGGTCGAGCGCCATCAGTGTGCCGTCGTTCTGGGCGAAGAACGTGACTGGCGACAGCGAGTGCGCCGTCAGCGCGGCGCCGAATGCGAGCGCGACATCGGAGGCCACCCCGACCAGGGCGGCGTTCAGGATGGTCGCGTTCTCCCGCTCCAGCAGGCCGACGGACCCGATCTCGTGCGACAGCGAGATGTGCACCTCGCCGAGTTCCCGCTTGACGATCTCGGCGGCCAGCAGCTCGTGCCTGGGCGAGACCGGAGCGAAAACGCTCGTGATCGCGACTCCGTCACATTGCCCCGCCACCGTCCCGAGGAACCGCGCGACCGCCTGTTCGTCGAACGGCGTTAGGTCGCGGCCGTCGAACTCGATCCCGCCGGGCACGACGACCGCGCCGGCTGAGACAACCGCGGTCAGATCGGACGGCCACTCAAACATCGGCCGGATCCCGACCGTCGCGGGAGCGCCAATCCGGATGGCCGCCACCCGATGCAGCTTGCGTCGCTCGAGCACGGCATTGGTCGCGTGGGTAGTGCCGAGCATCGCGTGGGTGATCCGGGACGCGTCCACGCCAGGTGAGTGGATCACCGCGTCGAGCGCGGCGATCATCCCGCCGGTCACGTCCGCGGTGGTCGGCACCTTGGCCTTGGCCAGGACCTGGTCAGCGCGGTCCAGGATGACCGCGTCGGTGTTCGTCCCCCCGACGTCGATGCCGAGGCGGTAATCAAGCGCGGGCACCGGCGAGCTCCTCCACTGGGATGTAGTCGAAGTCGTAGCCGAACGCACGCGGGCCGGCCATCTGCAGGCCGAACGGGCTCCGCCAGACCGGGTCGCACGGCATTGCGATCACGGTGACCCGCTGGCCGTAGCGGACCCGCTCGGTCGGGATCGCATCCGCAGTCTCCGTATCGAGCACCGAGATGAGGTCAGGAACGGATGCAAGCACCCGGCCCTGCTCGAGCACGACGAGGTTCTCGTTCTGGATCTCCAGGCGCAGCAGCCGGCCGGCGTCGCCGCCGAGTCCCTCGATTACGGCCGAGCCGCGGACGAACCCCTTGGTGGTCCGCCGCTCGACGTCGGTGACCTTGCCGCTGCAGAGCGGGAAACCGCCGGTCACCCCCACGAGCGCCGCGACCGGGTCGCCGACCGCCGAATTCAGCGCCTCACCGATCCTTATGGCCAGCGAGAAGGTGCCGCGCACGGTAGCGCCGCGGGCTTGCTCGACTGTCATCGTGTACTCGGTCGCTGCCCCGGACCCGCCGAACTCCACCGCGGCCGACCGCTCCAGCCGCTCCATCCACTGGCCGGAGATGGCGCGGAAGACGATGACATTGCCCCGCTCGTCGGTCATCACGGCCGGGCTCGGGTCGATCCCGGCCAGGTGCATGGTGACCTGCGGGACCTCGGGGAACGCCCGGCCCATGCCGTCGGCGTCCACGACCGGCAGCCCCATCGGCCCGGCCCAGCACAGCGGCAGCAGCCCGTTGGACCCGCCGATCTCGGCTGGCATGAGGGCCGCGACCTTGCGCCCGGTGATCTGCTCGAGGTGGTCGCGCAGGACGATGCCTTCGCTGCCGTTCTCGATCTTCTCGATGTGCACGGTCGGCGCGCCGATCATCCCGCACGGCATGATGAGAGCGTCGGCAGGAAGGTCGTCAAGATCCGCCAGCTCGGTGGGGCCGTGCACCTCGAGGGACTGCAGGGCGAGGAGCAGCCCGATCCGCGGGTCACCGCCGCCTCCGGTACCGAGCACGGCGCAGCCGCGGGCAAGCGACCGCAGCGCGGGCTCGTCGAGGAGTCGTTTCATGCCAGGACGTTACCTTCCATCCAGTAATGCGTCACATATCTGTAATACATAGTTATCGCCTTAGTTTCGGGCTTAGTTAACTAGTCCCGCCGGGCAGCTGCTGCCCGTAGACGCTGGCTGCCTCCTCGGGCGTGATCAGCTCGTCACGCAGGTCGGTGGCTACCAGCTCGGCCTCCCGGTCCCGCGGGTCGCCGTATCCGCCGCCACTGCCGGTCACTAGCCGCACTACGTCGTTGCGGCGCACCGGCATCCGCGACACCTTGCCGAACCGCGGGCCCAGCGGCTCGCCGTCGCGCAGCACCTCGACATAGTTCGGCGAGCCGTCGTGCCCGCCTTCCGCGCCCCACGGGGGGCTGAGGTGCCGGCCCCAGGCCACGGTCAGCAGTCCCTCGTCACAGCAGATCCGGTATTCGCGCAGCAGCCCGCGTCCGCCACGACGGCGGCCCGCCCCGGCCCCAGGGACGATGTCGAACCCGAATCGCTCCACTCGCACGCCGTAACGCTGTTCGGCGACCTCGACCGGAATCACGTACGTCTCGCCGTCGCCGACCGAGACCAGGCCGTGCTGCCCGTCGGTGTCCCGCCCCGCGCCCCAGCCTCCTGGCTGCGGTTCGACCAGCAGCGTCGGCTCGCCGGTGTCAGGGTGCGTCAGCGCCAGTGACGTCGAACAGACCGAGACGAACGTCCCGGCCGGCAGCCGGTCGGGAAAGGCGGGCGCGAGCGCATGCCACACGAGGTCGGATGCCATCTCGGTGGCCTCGAAGTAGGCCGCGACCGGAGCCGGCCGCTCCGCCGTGAAGATCGTGCCGGGCGGGCAGATGATCTCTAGCGGGCGGAACCAGCCGTCAGTGGCCGGTTCTGCCGGGTCGGTGATTGCCTTGAAGACCGTGCGCACGCCGGAGACCAGGCCGCTCATGGTGCAGTTGATCGGACCGGGCACCTGCGGGCTGCTGCCTGTGAAGTCACAGGTCACGCCGTTCGCGCTGATCTCCACCCGGACCCTGACGCCGAACGGGCCGTTGCCAAGGCCATCCCCGTCAGTTATGTCCTCGGCGGTAAAGACGCCGTGCGGGATCCTCGCCAGCGCTTCACGCGCGAGCCGCTCGCTCCGGTCGAGCACCGTCCGCATCGCCGCTTGGACGGTGGCGGTCCCGTACCGGGCGCAGAGCTCGAGCAGCCTGCGTTCTGCCACCTCGAGGCAGGCGGCCTGGGCGGTCAGGTCGCCGAGCACCATCTCCGGCAGCCGGCTGTTGGCGGCCAGCATGGCGCGCAGGTCCTCGACGGGCTCGCCGTCCCGGTAGGCGTGCACAAACGGGAGCTGCAGCCCTTCGGCGTAAACGTCCTGCGAGTCCGCGGTCCACGACCCGGGGTCCTTGCCGCCGACCTCGGTCCAGTGCCCCTTGGCCGCAGCGTAGGCGATGATCTCGTCGCCAGCGCCGGCGCTAGCGAAGATCGGCCGGACCAGCGCGACGTCGGACAGGTGCGTGCCGCCGCCCGAGTACGGGTCGTTGGCGATGATCACGTCGCCAGGCCTGAGGACCTTGCGGCGGGCGATTGTCTCCCGCACGACATCGCCGAGTGGCCCGAGGAACCCGGCGACCCCGTTCCCTTGCGCGACGAGCTCGCCGGAGGCATCTGTGATGCCCACGCCGAAGTCGAGAACCTCGTAGATGATCGGGCTCTGGGAGGTGCGCTGCAGGGACACGAACATCTCGTCCGTGATCGCGGCGAATCCTTCGCGCAGGACGTCCATGGTGAACCGATCCGTCATGGCCGCTCCTCCACGATGAGATTGCCGGCCTCGTCCTGGCAGGCCGCCTGGCCCGGCAGCACGAGCGTGGTCGCGGCCGGCTCCTGGATGACGCAGGGGCCGGGGACCCAGCTCTGCCCGGCCAGCTCGGCCCGGACTAGGACCGGGACGACCGCCGCCGCTGCGTAGGGATCGAGGTCGACGAGCCGCTCGCTGGCCGGCGGCCGCGGGCCGGATGCGCTCTGGTCGGTCCAGCTGATCGCTGCTGCCGGCTGGGTCGCGCTGACCCGCAGCGATACGACCTCCAGCGGCGCGTCCAGGCGGAACGAGTACGCCTCCAGGCAGCGCCGCTCGAACGCCGCGGCGATGCCGTTGAGCGCGCCGGGGTCGGGCACCGGGATCTCCAGCGTGTGCTCCTGCCCGGCGTAGCGGAGCTCGGCGTACCGGGAGATCTCCGCGTCCGCGGCAGACCTTCCGAGCTCGGCGAGCGCGGCCTGCTCCACTGGGGCGAACGCCGCCGTCAGGTCGGTCGCCGCCAGGGAGCCGAGTACCGTCCGGACGGCTTCGCCGCGCAGCGGGCCGGCCAGCATGCCGAACGCGGAGAAGTGGCCGGGACCTGGCGGGATGACCGTCCGGGAGATACCCAGTTCGCGGGCCAGCAACGTCGCATGCAGCGGCCCGTTCCCGCCGTACGCGACGAAGACGAAGTCGCGCGGGTCGTGGCCTCGGCGCAAGGTGACCAGCCGGAGCGCGTGGCTCATCTGCGCGACCGCGTAGCGCAGTACACCGCGGGCCACTGACCGCGCGTCCGTCCCGATCTGGGCGCCGAGCGCACCGAGCGCCTTCTCCGCGGCGTCGCAGTCCAGCGGCATGGTGCCGCCGAGGAAGTACCCGGCATCGAGCCGTCCGAGCAGCAGGTTCGCGTCCGTCAGAGTCGGCTCGGTGCCGCCGCGACCGTAGGCGGCCGGTCCGGGGTCAGCGCCCGCGCTGCGCGGCCCGACGTGCAGGCCTCCCGCCGCGTCAGCCCAGACAACAGAGCCGCCGCCGGCGCCGATCTCGATGATCTCCACGGTCGGCGTCTGCACCGGGTAGCCGGCGGTCACGGGCGTCTTGCCGATGTGGTGCAGCGTGTCGATCCGCACCTCGCCGTCCCGGACTGCCGAGGTCTTGGCGGTGGTGCCGCCGATGTCCAGGGTGAGCACGTTGGTATTGCCGAGGCGCCGGCCCAGCTCGGCGGCGGCCATCACGCCCGCCACTGGCCCGGACTCAAGCAGGCTGATCGGCGCGCTGGTCGCCTGGGCAAAGGCGCTGACACCGCCGTTGGACCGCATGACTCGCATCGGCGCCGTGACGCCCTGATCCCGCAGCGCTGCCGCGAGCGACTGCAGGTAACTCGCGACAACCGGCTGGACGTAGGCGGACAGCACGGCGGTGCTCGTCCGCTCGAACTCCCGCCACTGGCCGCTCACCTCGTGTGAGGCGACGACGGCGATGCCCGGCAGCCGGTCCCGGAGCGCTGTGGCCAGCTGTTGTTCGTGCCCGGGGTTGGCCCACGAGTGCAGGAGGCAGATCGCGACCGCCGACACGCCGGCGCCGGCGATCTGGCCGGCGACTGCGCTGACATCGTCGTCGTCGAGCGGCTGGGCGGTCGTGCCGAGGTGTGTCATCCGCTCGGTCACTTCGAACCGCAGGTGTCGCGGTACGAACGGCACCGGCTTGGCGTAACCGAGGTTGTAGAGGTCGGGCCGGTTCGCCCGGCCGATCTCCAGCACGTCCCGGAACCCGCGCGTGGTCACCAGCGCCGTCGCCGCGCCTCGTCGCTCGGTCACTGCATTGATCACGGTTGTCGTGCCGTGGATGAACGTCTCGATCGATCCGGCCGGGACACCCGAGCGGGCAAGCGCTTCGAGCACGCCGTTGCTGAGCTGGGCCGGCGTCGTGTCGGCCTTGGCGCGCACGACCTCGCCGGTGACGGTATCGACTGCGACCAGGTCCGTGAAGGTCCCGCCGATGTCGACGGCGAGCTTGACCCGGCCGGTGTCCGCGCCGTGGCCGCCTGCGGCGCGCTGATCGGTTGCAACATCTGGCACATCTGGATGGTCTCGGTAATTTCAGCATCCGGATATGGCTAACCTGCATAACGATGTACGAGAAACTGTGCGTTCTGCCTAATGTCGTGTTGCCATGACCTGCGTTGACGCGATCCTGGCAGCACCGCCGCTGGCCGGCCTGGTCCGGGTGAACAGGGTCGGCGGCGACCGCGAGGTGGCCGATGTCCGCCTGGCCGAGCGCCTCGCCGACCTGGAGAACGCACCGACGGGCAGCCTGATCATCCTCGGCCGGAACGCATCCGAGTCGACTGTGGACTACCGCTTCGACATGGCACTGCGCTGGGCTGCCCTCGGCGGGGTCGCCGCAGTCGCCGCGTTCGGCCAGGAGCAGTGGCGGCCGCCAGCGACGGCGGTGGACATCGCGAACCGGGCTGCGCTGGCGCTGATCTGGATCCCCGCGACGGTCGAACTGACCAAGCTGCTGCTCTCCGCACTAGCTGAGGTGGGTGGCGGCCCGGCTTTCGCGCTGGCGAGGGCGACCGCCGGCCTCGATGCCGTGGACCGAGCTGAGCAAGCCGGCGCCGATCTGGAGACCTTGTGCGCGTTGGTCAGCGAGGGTCTCGGCAGCCCGGTGCTGCCTGGCCCGGCGGACCTCGACTCGGCGGCAGCGGAAGATCCAGGAGCGGCGCCCTCCGGGGCCGAGCCGGTCAACCTGACGGCGCCCGAAGCGCACGGCGACCTCGCGGTCGCTGCCCGCCTCGTGCTCCGCGCGGCCGCTACAGCGGCTGAACGCCTCGCTGATGAGGAGCGGAAGGCCCGCGAGCTGCCGATCCGCTCCCGCTCTGAGCTCCTGGCAGAGCTGCTGATCTCCGAGTCAGCGCTGAACGAGGACCTTCTGGACCGCGCCCGGCAGATGGCCGTCCCGCTGGCCGGCTGGCACGTAGCGATCCGGATAGAGGCAGACAACCTCGCCGATGTCGCCCCTGACGAGACGAGGCGCTTCGAACTGCTCGAGTCAGCTGGCCATGTCGCCCTGACGGCAGCTGCCTCGACAGGCGGCACCTGGTACCTCTCACGGGTCGCACGGGCCGTCGTCCTGGTCTGGATGACGCACTCCAACCCTGGCACCGCGGCCAGGCCCCGTACCTCGAGGTCGGCAACCAGGGCACTCGAGGCAATCGAGGCCAGATTCCCCGCGCTGCGCTTGCGGGCCGGAGTCAGCACGCCGCACGAGGGCCCGCTCGGCTTGCGCGCCGCCGCTGCCGAAGCCCGCGGCGCCATCGCTGCCGCCCGGGCGGCCGGCAAGCCTGCTGGTGTCACCGCCCACGACGCGACGGGCGTGCAGCGGATGCTGATGGAGTGGTACGCCTCCGATACCGCCCGGTCATCGGTCCGTACGCAGCTGGCGCCGCTCGAACGGCTCGGCCACGTTCGCTCCCAGACGGCGATCCGGACACTGGCCACGTTCCTGGACGAGCAAGGCTCTGTCGCCAGGACAGCCGAGCGTCTCCACCTGCATCGCAACGCAGTCGCTTACCGCATGCGCCGGATCACCGACCTGCTCGGCGTCGATCTGGACGACCCCGACCAGCGGCTAGCCCTCCAGCTGGCCTGCAGGGCACGGCTTCTTCAGTGATGAGAAGCACCTGCACCTTCGGCTGGCTGTAGATCACGCCCGAGAGGCTCTGCGGCCCGGAAAGCCTGCCCCTACAGTAGGTCCATGACCGGCGACGTTTCCCCGACCAGCCAGCCACGCGACGCCGTGATCCGGGCTTCGCACTCCGACCGGGACAGGACCGTCGAGCTGCTCAGGGTCGCAGCCGGCGACGGCCGGCTAACGCCAGAGGAGCTAGACGAGCGGCTCGAGGCCGCTCTCACCGCCAAGACCCTTAGCGAGCTCGCGGTGCTGACAACCGACTTGCCCGCCACACCAGGGCAGCGAGCTGACGTCGCGCCGCAAGCCAAGGAACTGGTCCGGTTCGCCTCCAAGGGCGGCAACGTGACCAGGACCGGCCAGTGGGTCGTTCCGGCCAGCATCGAGGCCAAAGTCATCGGCGGGAACGTCAAGCTGGACCTCACCGCTGCGCTGATCACGCTGCCGACGCTGACAGTCGATGCCGACCTGCGTGGCGGGAACCTCATCCTGGTGACCAGGCCCGGCATCATCGTCGAAACCGACGACCTGACGATGGTCGGCGGGAACGTGGTGTTCGGCAAGGGAACGGATAGTCAGGCCGCAGCCATCCTGCGGGTGGAACTCTCCGGACGAGTGCGCGGCGGCAACGTGGTGGTGCGGCTGCCCAGACGGACGTTCTGGCAGTGGCTGACGCGTCAGCCGAGACCCTATGCTTCAGCCACCGCCTGACTGAGGCTGGTCAGAGCCCGCCGGATACGGTGATATCGGTGCCGGTGACGAATGACGCTTCCGGGGAGACCAGCCACGACACGGTCGCCGCGATCTCGTCGGGCTGGCCGATCCGGCCCAGCGGGGCCTGCTTTCCGAGGGACTCTCGCAGATCCTGGCCTGTCAGCTCGGTGTCGATCACGCCCGGTGAGACGCTGTTAGACCGGATGCCCTCGGACGCGACCTCATTGGACAGGCCCCGCGCGAACGTCACCATCGCGCCCTTGGTTGCCTCGTACGGGATGAGCCCGCCCCCGCCGGCTGGGGCTTTGGCGGCGATCGACGCGATCGTCACGATCGATCCGCCCTTGCCACCTCGGGCAGTCGACATGGCCTTGACCGCGTGCTTGGTGCACAGCATCGGCCCCACGACATTGACCTGCATCAGCCGGGCCAGCACGTCAGAGTGCTGCTCGTCCAGGCGCGCCTGCTCGCCCGTCCCGCCGGCATTGTTGACCAGCACGGTGACCGGCCCCATCTGCTCCCGCGCGCGATCGAACATCGCCTCCACGTCCGCTTCGGATGCGACATCGGCCTGCACGGCCACGGCCTTACCGCCAGTGCCGGTGATGGCCGACACCACCGAGTCGGCTCCGCTGGCGTCGGCGGCATAGTTCACGATCACGCCGTAGCCGTCACTGGCCAGCCGTCTGGCGATGGCCGCGCCGATACCCCGACTGGCGCCAGTGACGATCGCCGCCCCCTTGTCCTGCACAGCCGTAGTCATC
>Ga0335072_10014465_pt1 | contig 11208 bp, 11 predicted proteins | sample Lox_Sample_21_FD_206725 | JGI IMG/M metagenome (GOLD analysis project Ga0335072, IMG submission 206725) | Soil microbial communities from Loxahatchee National Wildlife Refuge, Florida, United States - Lox_Sample_2.1 | ecosystem: Environmental > Terrestrial > Soil > Wetlands | place: USA... | reverse complement strand
CACACCAGCCCTCCCACAAGCTGAGGACATTACCAACACTTCTTTTCCATTTCTCCGCCCTCAAACGCCCCCAATTCATCTTCTTTTCCAACCTTCCCATATTCTCAAAGACATGTCGCTGCCGTAGAGCCGTCTCGAACAGTTGTCTATAACGCCACGCATGCCTGACACCACTCGTAGAGGAAGATGACAGTATATCACTCACGATATACAGACCAATAAGGCTTGCCGAGCTGGTATCTTCCTTCTCTTCATCTTCAATTGTCGCTGCGGGAGTGTCATCATCGCTCTGCTCTTTATCTTTTCGACGATCAGGGTTTGCAGAAGTATACGCAAATGGCTTTTCAATATTTGAGACGATGGCCGCTACCACCTCGTCGGCGCCACGACCTGCATGAGAGATTGCAAACGCTGTCACACGAGCGACATCACCTTTACGCAGCTTACCTGTACTGGTAGGTAATCGAGCAAGGAGATGCGTGAGTTTTGCTTTCTCTAGAGGGTTAAGGTATGAAGTCTCATCATCATTGTTGAGACCAGATGCGTCCGGCAGCCCTGCAGCAGCATAGCGATGGCGTCGAACACCGCCCTCATCACCAGATTCATCATCATCGGAAGAATTGTAATCTGAGTCAGAGACGAATTCGTCGAGTCGAGTCGTATACTCAAATGCCAAAGGCATGTCAGGTGACTTCCAGGCGAAACTGTCTTCGAAAAGAGGAAGGTACTTCCCTTGACCGGTGCGGGTTTGGAATCCAGTGAGAACTTGCCACAGGTGCCATCTATACCAAACACCACCGATACTCCTAGCGTCCCATATCCAGGCCCATTTCTCTTCTTTCTGCACCTCGGGTCGGCTCATAAGGAGAGCCTCAAATTCAGGTCCATGTGTCACCATTGACTCTATCGTCTTGTGGATGAGCTTAAGCTCCTTTATATCTCTCGGTGGCTGTACAGGAATGTATAGCAAGGGCCCGTTTCTACCTACTTGACCAGGTCCAGAGGCAGCATACGAGGTCGGCGGAGCAAATCCACGATATTGCCCAGGGGGAGCATGTCCCTGAGGTCCTCCAGTTTCCAGGTTGATAGGTTTCGCTCCAAATGGCATTGATGTAGAACTAGAAGTGACATTCGTTGTCACCGCACTTGACGAGATTGCTGCCGACGATAGATGCCTATGAAGTGATAGATAGAATCCATAGCCAAGGTATCGATTCTGCAAAGCATTAACAGCTGCATCAATATCATTGGCCGGAGTCTCCTTGGAGAGTGTGATTATTGCAGATATAGACTTTCGTTCGGAAGCCACGCTAGGCCCTGAAGGTGGCATAATTCGTACTGCATCGATAGTCAGGTTCCGCGGAAGGAGTGCCTTAATGACAGCGGGTGAAGTTCCAGGGGGTAATGAAGATAATCGTAGGGTTGGCTTAGCCACAACTGGCTCTGTCGACCTGTGCCCTGGCCTGTTGTCATCCTCATCGTCAGACGTGCTGAATGCCTTCAAAGGTGTCGTGTTGCTCTCGTAATCCTCAAATGCTAGTATGCCTCTATCACTATCTCTTCTGTCGTACCTTGATGACTGCTGAAACCCTTCATGGGTCCGCTTCCTTGAGAGATTTGGGGGAGGTCCAAGACTGCCAGGCCCACTTCCTAAGCCTCGTCCTCCCCCCCCTGGCCCACCCCTTCCAGATGATGGGCCAGTTGGTATAGATGAACCTCCAAAGTGTCGCTTTGGTGGTCCATTTATTCCGCCGAATCCGCCAAAGCCACTGTCCTGTCTGAATTTCCCGGATTGACTTGGCGCATCCTCATCGTCGAAAGACTTGACGAAGTCCTCATAGACCGCAGCAGTTTCAGCTTCTTCTTGCGCTCGCTTTTCCCGCTCAAGTTCTTTCTGCCGTTCAAAGACTGATTTCTTGGTTGGTGCTTGAAGTTTATTTTCGACATCTGGGAACTCGATGATCTTCTTGCCGTCCATTCTGGCGTAGACTGCAATCAGCGCGGTATGAGCCTACTTCCTCTTTAATGTGAGAATATGGGCTCTGAACCCCGTGCCTATCTTGTTGTCATGATGAGAAGGGATAGGAAAGTGCACAGTTCACAGATAGCTGTCTGGATCCATCAGGTTTGAGCGTCGCGTTCAACGAAATTGATGTTTCGCGAACGACCAGCGGAAATACTTCCGAGCCTGCGGACCGTTTGACCTTATCTTCAACCATTTATGACGCCTTTTCTTGTACACATGGTAATTAACTACTCTCCGTCGAGTCATATTTCCTCTTTTTGAGCAATTCACTCAGTATATATTGTCTCTTATTTCTATATTAATTAATCATTCCAATATTCTAGATCTCTACGCTCCTCTTTTGTTACAATAACTTTCCTACCATGTCTTTTTGGCCCCCAGCTTCAATCCTAATAATTGGCTCTGGGGTCTTTGGCTTATCCACCGCTCTATCTCTCTCTCGCCGGTTTCAATACTCTCAAACAATCATAACTGTTCTTGACCGTTCACTTTTCCCCTCTTCAGACGGTTCCAGCATCGACACCTCACGTATCGTCCGGGCAGACTACTCCTCACCAGCCTACGCATCCCTAGCTGCGCGTGCCCAGACAGAATGGCGCAAGACTGGACCAGGCAAGCTCGGCGGCGATGGACGATACTTGGAGAGCGGGTTGGTACTTGTTGCTGATACCGGGAGGCAGGGAGAAGAATATGTGAAGAGTAGTTGGGAAAACGTGCAAAACATAATGAAGCAAGACGGCGACTTGGACGAAATCAGTGAATTGCCTAGCAGAGAAGCCATCAAGGCTGCAGTTGGCACAGACGGTGGTAGCGGAGATTGGGGATATATAAACCGCCGCAGCGGTTGGGCAGACGCTGAAGCCTCAATGCGGTGGTTACGGCACACAGTCGAGAGCACAGGGCGGGTCACATTCCTCCACGGCGAAGCAGAACGGCTTCTGAAAACTAGCAAGAAAGTCCACGGTGCAGTGCTCAAAGATGGCCGCACAATCCAAGCAGACCTAGTGATCTTAGCAACTGGCGCCTGGACAGGAAAACTAGTCGACCTCCGCGGTCGCGCAACTGCAACCGGCCAAGTCCTGGCTTATGTGGACCTCACAGCCGCTGAGCAAGCACGTCTCGAGAAGATGCCTGTCCTCATCAACATGAGCAGCGGCCTGTTCATTATCCCGCCAAAGGACAGGCTCCTTAAAGTAGCTCGCCACGCCTACGGCTACCTCAACCCTGTCACGATCCCAGACCCTGACAATCCAGAGGAGACGATAACTGTCTCCCTCCCTTTCACTACCCATGACGATCCCACACTCCAAGCTCCTGCGGAAGGCCTTCTGGCCTGCCGCCAGGCGCTGCGGTCCATGATCCCCAGTCTAGCAGACCGGCCGTTTAGCCGTAGCCGCATCTGCTGGTACACAGACACGCCTAATGGTGATTTCTTGATAACGTATCATCCTGGATTCTCAGGACTGTTCTTGGCAACGGGAGGGTCAGGGCATGGCTTCAAGTTCTTGAGCGTCATCGGGGATTGTATAGCGGATTGCGTTGAGGGCAGGTGTCCCATAGAGTTTGAGGAGAAGTGGAAGTGGCCAGCTAAACAGGTGGAGAGCGTGGTGACGGAGGATGGGAGTAGAGGCGGCCGGCCTGGATTGGTCTTGAAGGAAGAGTTGAAGAAAGGGGGTAGGTTATGATTATTACATACGACGTCACGATCACATATATATATAGATAGGGTACAACACAGATAAATCTATCGTGTTGACATTATCTATTTCAAGAGGAGAATATCGCGACAGTTACCAGCAAAAGGCATAGCATTGTCCTCGTCGACTGTAAAGTCGCTAGTCCATCGCCAATCCTCAATGCATTAAGCCAGCCTGTTCCCACGTAGTATTAAGTAGATCAGCTAGACGTCAAGCGTCTGTCTGCTGTCTGAAAAATCACAAGAATCGCTTTCTAGAGTTCCTTCCAGTGAATGGGTCAGACACATCCGTAGATGTTCATCTGCCTTTGACTCAAATTAGGACCACCGTCTCGACCAGCGCACGTGCCATCGTGTGCAATCTATGTTGTTCTGAAACGAGCATGCTATCATGCTAATAACCATGCAGAGCCACCATGGCCCAACCTCCTTAACTCTCAATACGCCAATGCAATGCCAGTGCGAAAACGTTGATAACAAGGCGACTCCTGACAGACGAGAGTAATGTCTGATCAGATCGTGTGTGGCGCCGCCGACTGCCGAAGCTTTTGAAAACTCGTGATGTCGTGAAAGAAATATTCTTACAATATGTTATACACTAAACTTTTGAGAATGATCGACCACTGTACAGATCTTGCGACTAGCATCAGACCTTTTTGAAGTCTAGTTGATGGTTAGTATGGCACAGCATGAGCAGACTTAACATTTCCTTACCTTGAAGCACAGGGTAGATCATTTCAAAGGCTTGATAGATCTCCTCTCGGACCTTCGCACCTGTCAAAACAATCTTGCCACTGACGAAGATCAGAAGGACGATCTTAGGTTTGATCATTCTGTAGATGAGGCCCGGGAACAACTCAGGTTCGTAAGAACTAAAGTTATGATGACGAGACGCAAGACCTTCCAGGCGGATAGGGAACTTGATATCGCAAGAGCCAACAATATTTTGAATCTTGAAGTCCGTGAACTTCGCGTTGAACCCAAGCTTCTGAATGATGCGAGCGTACTTCCTCGAAGCCAGCTTCGAATCGTCCTCAGACTTCGCACCAGTCACAACCATCTTGCCAGAAGCGAAGATCAACGCAGTAGTCTTAGGATCACGAATACGCATGATAACAGCCGCAAATCGCTACAATGGTTAGCAAGATATGAAATGATATAGCAATCTAGAGTCAGCAGTACCTTTGGGTTGTATTCAGCGTTTCTCGCATGCAGGGCGATCGTCTTGAGATCCAACCGGCAATCGAGATTGACCGTGGCAACGATGTTTCTTGACATGCAAGATAAGCCTCATAAGTAAAAACTGAGGCTTCTGGGTTATACATACTGCAAGGTAGGAACAATACCACTGACACCCTGCGTCGCGCCAGGAGTTGCAGCAGGTGTTGCGGGAGTCACTCCATTGCCGTTACTGGCATGAGCACCCGGCTGACTACCATTCACTGCTCCATTCACTCCGTTCCTCTGACCGTTGACTCTATCTGCCTCAGATGAGGGTGGAGTTAAGTCACCAGCGCCACCTGGGAAGGACAGAGATCCAGGTGCGATGAAGGTCTTGGCCTGCGTCGCATTCTGCGGGTGGGTTTGTATCGTCTCCATCTTGAAGGTTGTGCAAGATGTGATGATGTTTAATGGAGTGAGGTCGAGGCTGTAAAACGGAAGTCAGATCGAGTTCAAGGGGTAAGGTTGAGCTTCGAGACAGCGGATGATCGCGACTCGAAGTCGAAAGAGATGAGAGTAGCTCGAGTAAGATGGGAGCGTCGAGAGGATGCTAAGTCGTACCGTTTGCGGGAGATAAACAAGTCAATGTCTCCCCTACAGCCTTCTCGACGATGGTAAGTGATCTCGATCTGATGATCGCGATCGAGTTTGGTATGACAAGGAGCGTATTGAGGTTTGTTAGTGGCCTAAAGCGCAATTCTGTGCGACGTTGCCGACCGAAACTGATGACGTCTTCGTTGTCGCAAAGATGGACAAAGACGTTCGAGTCAGAACAGTTTTCGTCACCTTATCAAAGTAGCCGAATGAATGGTACAGAGCACTGTGACTTGTGCGCTGTGAGTGATGAAGGTGATGAAAACTGGGGTTGTGTTGATGGTGGAGATGGATGTAGATGCGAAGCGACGGCGAGGCCAAACAGGTAGAAGTGGAAAAAATGTGGGCGAAGCGATCATTATAAGCAAGTGAATATAAGCCTCAGGCCAAAAGGCAAAGTGGGTGGATTATGCGCTAAGGATCACGCTAACGAAAGGAGTTTCGCGAAAGTGAAATCTTGTTGGCTCACTGGCCCCAACCCTCCCTCCAAGCCGCAAAGCCGCCCTCATCCTCATCCTCTGAAACCAGGAGAGCCTAGTCTAGCCTGCCCCTATTTCCCCCTCACTGATAAGACTCTGGTACCCGACGACGGAGATAGATAATGACATTCATTAAGAACTCAATTCATCATCAGCAGATACACATCAGAAATACCTCATCTCGCCGAATTTAAATCATGAAGCGACTGACATTTTTGCGACCGACCGGTACCGGGTGAGCGGCGCTTCACAAACAGTCCAGCCTGTCTTCTTCAACAAGCGGCGCTTGCGCCACCTTGAAAACGACTCACCCCAACTTAGACACGTGAAGATAAGGAGAAAACGAATGGCTTCCTTGGAGACAAAGTTCGCGAAACCAGCCTCAACCAACGATGAGGCGGCTGCCTTGCATCGCGAACTTTTAGGCAGACGCATCTTCAAAGAAGCCCAGCCTTGAGGATCTCTAGCCACCTAATGACGGCAAACGACGGCTCAACTTCCCCCCCGACCGACGATGAGCAGTGCGCACTCTAAAAAAGGGAAGGCTTTGAAATCGCGACGCGACTTCTGAACTGTAGCAGCGCGATCCAGTGCAAAGTGCCATCAGCGTGGTATCCTCTGTCGCGAAACGGTACATTCGTCGCGTTCACAAGCAGGCTTACGCGAGTGAAAGCAGCACTGAAACCAGGGGGGTGGCAACTAGCTGCCCTCCGGCTTAAAAGATATGCGGGCTTATGCACCAATCAAAGCGTGGGGGTGAGACAAGTGCGAGGCTGTGACTCATAATTGTGCCCATCTTCCCGAAAATCCGTTGGGCACACAGCAAGGCTCCGCCTCTATATTTTGAAAAGCGGGTTAATTGCTACCCAATGGTTGCCTATGCTATATCATCCAGATGATTGGGTAGCGGTGTTGAGTGGCACGAAAGTATCAGAAAGCGTAGGCTCTGCTTGAACAATTTCTTTTGTTCCTAAATTGCAATCAACAGGAAACACAGTCAGTAGAATGATTGGGATTGTACAAATAACGACACAAATCGGATGATTGGGAGTGGATGGAGAAGACCTTTGCATCCCTTTATGCCCGATCAGCACATTAAACAGTCCTAACCTTCTGCACTACCTACATGTATGACAATTTCCATAACGGAACGTTTAAGACCTCTACGATCTCATGGAACCTCAGCTAGACAGGCTAGGCGGCAAATTTCATGATCGCCAGCACAAACATGGCCACCTCACGACCCTGTGAGGCTTTATGTTAAGGTTAATTTAAATTTGTTTATTTATACAATCGAGTGAAGCGTATCACAGCAGAAATGCTGAGGTTTAACATTCATTGAGACTTACAGTACACAGAACGGCCGAACCCAACGCTATATGAATGAACGTAGTTTGCACCACCCACCGTCTAAGTCATGTAATATTTCGGTCCCTCCCCACCTTGCGGTACAGCCCATGTGATATCTTGGTCCGGCACTTTTATATCGCAAGTTTTGCAATGTATACAACTGCCAAGCCGTCAGTTCTCACAGAGCAAGTAGTGGGATACGAGATATACTTACTTCTGAGCGTTAATCTGGAATCGCACACCGATCTCCTTTGACTCATCCTCCACATACTCATACACGCCTGCAGGACAGAATCTGTTCTCCACGCCCTTATACTTCGGCCATTCCATCTCGGCATGCTTATCCCAATTCTTGACCTGGAGATGCACCGGCTGATCTTCCTCATGATTGGTGCCCGTCCGACTCACGCTTGTTAGGATATCAAAGCTGATCTTGCCATCCGGTTTGTCATACTCGATCTTCTTGCATTGATCTGCTGGTTTGGTGGCTGCGGCGTCTGTTCCTTTATGCTTGAGTGTCCATGGTACACGGCCTTTGAGGATGTAGGCTTCGAGTCCAGAGTACATGATGCCGCCGTAAAGATGCAAGGGCGAGTGGAAGGACGGCCGCATGTTGCGGACTTCTTTGAGCTCTTTCCAGATGCTGGACTTGCGCAAGGAATCTTCGTAGTCATAGAGGAAGACAGTGCCTTCATTGGAGGTGCTGAGGGCTGTCCAGGTTGCCTCTGCAGCTAGCATACCTGATTTCATGGCGGTATGGGTGCCTTTGATCTTGGGAACGTTGAGGAAGCCTGCCGTATCACCTATGAGCGCCCCACCTGGGAAGGCACATTTGGGTATCGATTGAAAGCCTCCCTCATTGAGAGCTCGCGCACCATATGATATACATTTGCCTCCTTCGAGCACTGACCTGTAAAGAGGGTGATGCTTCATCTTTTGAAATTCGCCGTATGGAGAGAGCCACGGATTAGGATAGTCAAGCCCGACTACCAAACCGATGCTGACCAGATTATCTCCAAAATGGTACATCCAACCTCCCCCGTAAGTATCCGCGGGTAAGGGATAGCCCATAGAGTGGACAACTTGACCCTTCTTGAACTTCTCAGGTTGTACTTCCCACACTTCTTTTAGTCCCAGGCCGTATGTTTGCGGTTGAGAATCTCTCCGGAGATCAAATTTTTTGATGACTTGTTTCGTGAGACTTCCGTGACAACCTTCAGCGAAGAGTGTGATTCGAGCGTGAAATTCCATTCCTCTTTCAAAATTATCCTTCGGTTTCCCTGCTCTTGATATGCCTAAGTCATTTGTAGCAACTCCTTTGACGGAACCATCTGATTTATATAAAACTTCCGATGCAGCAAATCCAGGGTAAACCTCCACGCCAAGCTCCTCTGCCCTTTCTCCAAGCCATTTTGTAAATTGATTCAAGCTAACAATATAGTTGCCGTGATTGTGCATCTGCGGCGGTGCTGGAATAGGAATTGAAGAGGTTTTCGTGAGAAATCGCATCTTGTCACCAGTAGCAGGCGTGACATACTCGAATCGGTTCTCATTGTCCTCTGTCAGCCAATCCGGCAATAGCTCTTGAATCGCTGTTGGCTCAATGACAGCCCCAGAAAGAATATGTGCTCCAATCTCTCCGGCTTTCTCGAGAAGTAAGACGCGGAATTCCTCGTTACCGGCCTCCTTTGCAAGCTGTTTTAATCGAATGGCAGCGCTGAGTCCGGCAGGCCCTATGAAGATTAGACCTGACTAACATGATTTATTCAGGAACCTACCTCCACCCACAATGCATACATCAACTTGATCTGATTCCCTGTCCACGCTCTTTGGATTAAATTCATCGTTGACACCCGCCAGGCGTTGGGGCGTGCTAGTTGAAAAGGCGCGTCGAATACTGCTGTGTCGGACAGCCCTTGCTTTATGATGGAAAGCTCTTTGACTGACCGACAAGCATTGCCGAGCTACCAAGCCCTTCTCCAGGCATGCTAACGATTTAGACGTTACCTTTAGGCTTCGTCGCCGGCAAGCTGCTGTGCCTATGGACTGCATCGTTAATATGGCTTCATTCCCAAGCAATTGAAGAAGTTGCGGTCTTGAATTCGCAAAAGTATACCCATGTCATCGATTCTTAAGCCGAGCTAGATAGCGGGGCGAGAGCGGACTTCGGCATGAAGCGCCAAGGCCAATAGCTCTCTTCGGCAATGGTAAGACTTTCGGGCAGATTCATCACTGTAATCTGTGGGAAAATCAACTCTATTGACAAAAGCAATAATAGTTCCGTTGTATATGTCTGAATTATCTTTCTGCTGCCATTCATTTTCCGCTCCTTATGGCAGAATTATTTATTTCTGGCCCTCGGCTGAGCGTTGGCAGCCTCCGAAGGGGGAAGCGGGAAATATTTTGTACCATCCATTAGTTATTAGCCTTTTTGCTCTTCAATCCATCCTAGATCTCACAACATCCAGTATTGGATAATTGAGCTCGTAAGCTTCTGCAACAGGTTCGAGAGTTTATATCCTATGCATACGCCGAATTGGTCTTAATTGCCCTTCAGCTCTCCCATCAATACAGATGGTAATGATTGGATCTCTTGACATGCCATTGCTCAGTAAAATCTCCAGGCGCATGGTTTCCCTCGATGCTCAGTCTGTTACTGCACAAAGTCTCCCGGTTACACGGCATTGACATTTCCGCTCCAGCCTCTGAAGCGAAACCGTTTCAGAAGAACCCATGTCTTTACCAGACCGCACAAAAGACCAAGTTAGATGTTTACGTATGCCCCACAAAATGGCGGTTCCAAATTACTATTCCCCTACCTCTCTGAGGGAGTTACTGTCTAGAAATGTTTTCGGAGGGCTACTTCCGAAAATCCCCCCGTTTGGTAGACCTTCGTAGGACCTTACAGCAGGGATCTGAAATGTCACTGTGCAACATTCAGTGTTCGTGTCGAAGGGTACACCATCCAATAGATCCTCATCCATAGTCGAGAATGATATGCTAGATTTGGATAGTCATACTTCGGACCCGTGGCCATTAGCCACCTGCAGATCAGATGGAGCCGCCTATATGCTGCAGGATAGCAAACTTGCCAGCATGTTAATCAGTCTCCTTACGGATGATATCCATCCGTTTTCCACAGCCCTGTTTCATACTCCCAGCGTTTAGAATATGCCATTATTTATAAGAGTCTCTTCCCATGGGAGAGGGAATCTCTACGCAAAAGAAATTCTCTACTTTCCTTCATTTGACGTTGACGTCGAATTTTCTTTTCTTTTTCAATTTTCGGGAGGTGGGTTACTGAGATGGATATGTTGAAGATTACGGCTAATATACGTAGCTGTGCTCTTGTATTATATTTCTTTCCTTTCCCGGACGTTGACGTCTTTTTCACCCTTCATCATGAGGCCCTTCGCGTTTCTCGTCCTGGTGGCGACTTCAGTTACTATTTGTGCCCGGGCTCTTCCAAGAGATGACTCTGTCAATGCACGGGATGCGCTTCCTGATATAAACGGTATGTTACATAAGGAAGCTACGTGATAAATATTAATCGTATTCTAGTCCCTGCCATCGACGCTCGACAAGCCACAGTCACCCTAACAGCTTCGACGTCAGCCGCCACAAAGCAGGCTCATAAGCATATAACCGGAACTGCGACTGCCTTGTCAGGTGCGGCAACATCTCCAGCAAAACCAAAGGGAGAAAAAGGGAAACATGCTGGTAAAGGATATTACAAACACCCTGCGGCATGTAACGCTACGCTCGCAGCGTCTAACAGTACAATCTCGGTGTTCAATTGTACCCTCACAGCATTAAACAGCACCCTTACAACATCAAATAGC
>Ga0335072_10014464_pt1 | contig 11209 bp, 7 predicted proteins | sample Lox_Sample_21_FD_206725 | JGI IMG/M metagenome (GOLD analysis project Ga0335072, IMG submission 206725) | Soil microbial communities from Loxahatchee National Wildlife Refuge, Florida, United States - Lox_Sample_2.1 | ecosystem: Environmental > Terrestrial > Soil > Wetlands | place: USA: Florida... | reverse complement strand
CCTTCACCCCCACCCCCCTCCCCCCGCAGCGCACCGTTAGCGGTGCATCGCGGCGCACAATCCACACACGATAAACGACTTAACCTTGCAAAGGATGAGCCACCCACCCCGCAAACCTCGTTAAATCCCTGCACCACCCGGCAATACCCGAAAACGGAGCCGCAGCCTCCGTTCGCTACACTGGCACCTGAGCCCACGAATCGGGAGCGCCCTTGCCCACCGCCGTCCACGAACGCCTCATCCGCCCCGCGCGCAACATCTATGGCAGCCTGCGCCTGCCGGGGGACAAGTCCATCAGCCATCGCTACGCCCTGCTCGGCGCCTTCGCCGAGGGCACGTCCCGTTTCACCAACTTCTCCACCGGCGCCGATTGCGCTTCCACTCTCGCCTGCATGGAAGCGCTGGGCGCGAAGGTTGACCGGCTCGGCGATCAGTCTGTCGCAATCACGGGAGTGGCCGGCCGCGTCACCCCCGCCGGACATCCACTCGATTGCGGCAACTCCGGCTCCACCATGCGCATGCTCTCCGGCCTGCTTGCTCCGCAGCCCGGCAGCTTTACGCTCATCGGCGACGCGTCCCTCTCGCGCCGCCCCATGGAGCGCATCCGCCAGCCGCTTGAAGCCATGGGCGCGCGCGTCACCCTCACCGAGGGCCACGCGCCGCTGACGATCGAGGGCGGGCCTCTCAAGGCCATCGACTTCACCACGCCGGTCGCGAGCGCGCAGGTAAAGACCTGCATTCTCCTTGCCGGCCTGCAAACCGCCGGCACAACCACAGTGCGCGAGGCCGTGCGCACGCGCGATCACAGCGAGCTCGCCGTTCGCGCCTTTGGTGCGGAGCTCGCGCGCAGCGTAAATTCGGTCTCGATCACGGGCCCGCAGCCGTTGCACGCCATCGATGCCGCCGTCCCCGGCGACATCTCGTCTGCCGCATTCTTCATGTGTGCGGCCGCGCTCTTTCCCGGCTCCGGACTGGTGATCGATGCGCTCGGCTTGAACCCCACGCGCGCTTCCCTGCTTGACGTGCTCACCGCGCTGGGTGCGCACATCAGCGTGCTCAATCTCGAAGAAAAGCACGCCGAGCTGGTGGGCACGGTGCAGATCGCCGGACCGGCGCAGGGACTCGGATCGACGGAAATCAGCGGTGCGCTCTCCGCGCAACTCATCGACGAGCTGCCGGTGCTGGCCGCCATTGCCCCTGCAACCCGCGGCGGCATTCGCATCCGCGACGCCAAGGAGCTGCGCGTAAAGGAGTCCGACCGCATCGCGCTGGTGGCCAGAAACCTGCGCGCCATGGGCGCCGAAGTCGTGGAATTCGAAGACGGTCTCGATGTGCCCGGCGGCCAGGCGCTGCACGGCGCCGTGATCGACTCAGGCGGCGATCATCGCATCGCCATGGCCTTCAGCGTGGCCGCGCTCAAGGCCGAGGGCGAAACGCTGATTCAAGGCGCGGAATCGGCAGCCATCAGTTTTCCCGAGTTTTTCGATCTGCTCGACCTGGTCGCGGAGAGATAAGCAATCGTTGCCTAAGAAAAGGCCCGGCGAAAAGCCGGGCCTTTTTTCCCCGCCTGAGAAGCTACTGTGCTCCACCCGGCGCCGGCAACGCCATCGAAGGCTCTTTCTCCGGCTGCGCCGGCTGCACGCCGGGCACCACCGGTGCGGTTCCCACGGTTCCCAGGGCCGCATCGCCCAGGTTGATCCCGTAGTGCTGCAGCGTGGAAGCCAGCGTCTGGTAAAGACCGGCGCGGTCTTTGGCGTAGGCTGCGTTGGCTCCGATCAGGTTGTCTTCGGCCACCGCCAGGTTGCGCTGTTGTTGCAGCACATTGGCCGTGGTTGACGCCCCCAGGTGCAGCTTCTTGATCTCCGCATCCAGGCTTTGCTGGTTGTAGTCCCGCGCCTCCTGGGCCGCTTCCACCGCGGCGCGATCGTTGGTGAGCGCATACATCGCGTTCACCACCTGCATGCGGATCTGCGTATGCAGTTGCTCCAGGCGCAACTCCGCCTGCCGGTACTCCATCAGCGACCGCTCCTGCACGGATTGCGCTTCGCGATTGCGAATCGGAATCGACAGATTGAATCCCGCGCCTTTATCGGGCCCCGTGCTGTTGAACAAGTTCTGCAGCACTGAGCCGTAGCCCACGGTCGGGAAGGTTCCGGGAGCGTAGATCGGCGTGCATTCCATGCTTGAGCCGCTTCCCGTGCATTCGCAGGTGCTGCTGGGCGCTGAGCAGCTTCCAAAGAAGTTGATGGCTCCCGGGTTCTGTGCACCGCCCAGCGCGCTCGATCCATAGAATCCGTAAACGTCGAGCGTGGGCAGCAGCGCGTTACGCGCCCCTTTGAGCGTAATCTCGTCGTTATTCAGCGTCAGCACCGCCTGTTCCAGTTCCGGCCGTTGCTGGAACGCCTCCTGCACCAGTTGCTCCACCGGTTCGCTCTCTTCGGGAATCGGTTCCAGGCTCACGCGATCCGTAGGAATGACCGGAGCGGCCGAGAGAACGGGGTCGTTCAAATTCCGCGCAATGGCCTGTTTGATGATCTGCTGCTGGTAGTTGAGCGCGCTCTGCGCGCTGATCAGCGCCTGCTTGTCGGTGGCCAGGTTCGACTCGGCATTGACCACGTCGAGCGGCGCCATGGTCCCGATCTCCAGTTGCTTGCGGTTGTCCTCGAGCAGGCGCGAGCTCTGGTCGACGGCGCGCTCTTTGGCTTGAACATCCTCATAGGCCTGAACCAGGCCCCAGTAAATGGTCTCCACCTGGTTCACGGTGTAGAGAATCTGCTGGCGAAAGGAGGAGTCGGTAATGCGGCGGTCGTTCAGCGCCTGATAAATAAAGCGCTTGTTCACCCAGATACCGGCGCCCTGCAACAGGTGCTGCGTCACCGTAGCCTTGAAGACTGATTGCAGATAGGGGCTGTAATCGGTGAACGGGTTGTCGGTGGTCACGCGTTCGTTCTGCAAGCCCACCTGCAGCGCGGTGCCGGTAATGAAACCCTGGTTGTAAGTAAAGTTGTACTGGTTGGTGTTGGTGGTCAGCGCTGCCAGGCCGCCGGAAAACAGGGTGTTCACCTGCGGCTGCTTGGCCCGCTCCAGTTGGATGGTCCCGTTGACGGTGGGGTCAAGGGCCTCCGGCGTCGGGCCTGCGCCCGCAGTCGTCAGCGTCAGCCCCTCGACGCCGGAGCCCGCGCCGCCCGAGCCCACGGTTGTTCCGCCCGGTCCGCCGCCTGTGGAGAGCGTGGAGGCCGACCCTCCCAGCGTGCCCGTCACCAGGCCCGAAGGCGCACCCAGCGGCGCCGCGCCGGTCTTGGCGCGCAGAATATCCGTATCGGCAATGTCCAGGTCGTAGCGGGCAATGGCGATATCGTAGTTGTTCTCGATGGCCAGCGCGATGGCGTCCGACAGGCTGAGATAGATCTTGCCGTCCTTCACCAGGTCGCCCAGGCGCACCGAGTTCGCAAAGCTTGCCTTGCCGATGCTCGTAGGCCGGAAGATGTTGATCGGGTCGCCCAGCCATCCGGCAAAGGGCTTCGAGAAGTCGCGCTGCGAGGCTCGCAAGGGATAAGGCGCGGTAGGAATCGGCGCCGGAGCCGGAGGAAGATTGGAAGCGGCCTTCTCGCGCCCGTTTGCACCTGCCGCGGGCACCTGGGAAAATCCTGCCGGCATACCCGAAAGGGCCGTCAGCAGGATCATGGCACCGGCCCGCAAGCCGCTCGTCCTTTTCCCCTTTTGCGTAACTGCGCGGAATTCGTTCGCCCTGCCGCCGGCTTCGCGCTCTCCGGCAAACACACGAGTCCTCTTAAAATGCATAAATTTCTCCATGATTTGGCTGCATCACCAGGAATGCCAACTTTCAAGACGGGCCGCAGAGCCTTCCGGATGCAAATTTGTCGTCTCCCGGACCAGGTTTGAATCCGGCGGGGCCGCGAGGTCTAAGCCTAAGTACGCGGCCAGTGCCCGGATCGTTCCGGCCGCGGCGCGCCCTGCGGTGCGCTGCGCGGAAAGCTGAGTATATCCCACAGGCTCACCGCGTAAACGGCTCCGGCGAGGGTCGAGTACCCTGTTAGGCAAGCAGAATACTGTGAGCGGACTGGCCCAATTCGCATCGGGAATCGCGCCCTCAGCGCAGACCTGGAAACTCACCCTGGCCTATGACGGCACCGAGTTCCATGGCTGGCAGATTCAGCCGGACCGGCCCACCATCCAGGGTGAGCTGCAGGCGGCCCTCGAACGCGTCACCGGAGAGGCTCCTCTGCCGCAGGGATCGGGCCGTACCGATGCCGGCGTTCACGCTCTGGCGCAGGTGGCCAGCTTCGCCCTGGCAGCGCCCATCCCGCCCGATAACCTGCTCCGGGCGCTCAACCGGACTTTACCCCCGGCGATTCGCATATCCGAAGCCACAACGGTGCGGAGCACCTTTCACGCCCGCCATTCGGCCGAGGCCAAAACCTACGAGTACCGGATTCTTCGCGGCGAAGACTGTTCGCCCTTTGTTGCCCGTTACGTCTTCGCCTGCCTGTGGAAAATTGATCTTGTTCTCCTTCAGGAATCAGCTCGCAACTTTTTGGGAGAACATGACTTCTTGAGCTTCGCAGCCACCGACCCTGAACGCTCCGCTCGTCAGGCTCTGACTGGCGTCCTGAGCGACGGCGCTGACGGCCTGGACGAAGACGGGAATTGCGCCGGTTCCGCGAACACCATACGAACGATCTTTTCTTCGGTTTGGGAGGAGCGGCAGACAGAGGCGGGCGAGCTGCTGGTTTACCGCGTCCGCGGTAACGGATTTCTGCACCACATGGTCCGCAATCTGGTGGGAACCATGCTTGAAGTTGGCCGCGGGCAACTGGCTTTGGACGAGCTTGCGAAGATCCTGGCCGCTCGTTCCCGCTCCGCTGCCGGGCCCACGGCGCCCGCGCGCGGGCTTTTTCTGCACTCTGTGGAATATCCGGGAGAATGAGTCTCCGCCGCGGGTAAGAGCGCGCCACCGCTGTGAACCATCGCCATTCCGGAGCGCTTCTCCCGGCTCTGCGAAAATCTGCGCTCCGCTCGCCTGCTACCCTGAATGCAATCGCCATGGCGCTGCTCTCGCGCAACTCCGCGTTTTCCCGGGTTACGGCACTCGCCGAGCTCAGGCCGGTCCACGCCGCGTTTGCATGGCTGCACGGCAATCCGAAGAAAATCATGGACTGGCAATGCGAGCTGGTTTCCATTCCTGCGCCCCTGCAGGGTGAGCAGGCGCGCGCGGAGTGGCTGGGCAGACAGTTCTCGGCGGCCGGCTTGACCGCCGTCGAGATCGACGCCGTCAGCAACGTTTATGGCACCCTGCCCGCTCGCCATCTGCCTCCGGAGAGCACCGGGCCCGTGATCGTCCTCTCTGCGCACCTTGATACGGTGTTTCCCCCCGAGACGCCTCTTAAGCCCGTGCTTGAGGGCGACCGGCTCCGCGCTCCGGGAGCCTGCGACAATGGCGCCGGCTTAACCGGTCTCCTGGCGATCGCCCACGCCCTGGCTCACGCGCAGGTCGATCTCCCGGTTCCCCTCGTCTTCCTTGGCAACGTTGGCGAAGAAGGCGAAGGCGACCTTCGCGGGATGCGCCACCTCTACACGCAAACCGCTTTGGGCACGCGCGTCGCCGCGCACATTGTTCTCGATGGCGCCGGAGCCGATGGCGCCGTCACTCAGGCGGTGGGGAGCTGGCGGTTTCAGGTCTCCATCACCGGCCCCGGCGGCCACAGTTTTACCGATGCGGGCACGCCGAACCCCATCGCCGCCATGGCTTCCGCGCTTTCTGCGCTCGCTGAGACCGCCTTACCCGGCGAGCCGCGCACGACCATGAACCTGGGAACCATCCGCGGTGGAACCAGCGTGAATTCCATCCCCGAGACCGCACAGGCGACGGTCGATTTCCGCTCCACCAGCGGCGATCAGCTGCTGCGCCTTGAAACTGCGCTGCACCGCGCGGTGGAAGATGCGGTTGAACGATGCAATGCGCAGGCAAGGGACGCAGGCAGCGCCAGCAAGGGTCCGCTCATCTTTGCCATCACTCGCATCGGCGACCGTCCCGCGGCAGGTCTTGCCGGCGATTCTCCATTGCTCGATGCGCTGCGCGCCGTGGATCGCCATCTGGGCCTGCGCACCGATCTTCGCCTCGGATCGACGGACGCCAACCTTCCCCTCTCGCTCGGCGTTCCCGCCTTATCCATCGGCGCAGGTGGAGAGGGTGGCGGGGCGCATACTCTGGCCGAGTGGTACTCGGCTAAAGATCGGGAGCTCGGTCTGCGCAGAGTGCTTTTGCTCACCCTGGCCATGCTCGAGTGGGCAGCCGAACAATAAATCCCCATCTCTCTCGATTCAATGAGCTTTGCCCCGCTCGTGCAGCGGTCGCCTACCGCCGCTACTCTTTACTGCGGGCCGCGTCTATACACAGGAAGCAAGACACGGAAACAAGTCGGCTTTAGACAGCGATGAAAGACGGGAGTGGCACGGTTCGAAAAAACGCGTTCATCGCAGCCAGACGCCGCGTGTCCAACTGGCTATACTGTGAGTTGGTGCATCAAACAGAAAATTGATGTCTCCGGGCGCCCGCCGCGAGGCTGGCCATTGCAGGTTCCATTTTTGAGGTCCCCTTTTTGAGGTCCCAGTCTTGAGGTCCCAGCTTTGAGGTCCCAGCTTTGAGGTCATCGAACCGTATGAAATTGCTCTTCGAACGCCTGCGTTCCCGCCGTCTCGCCTCGGCCTTCCTGTCGCTCGCCGCCCTCTCTACCGCCATTCTGGTGGGATCCTACGCGGCGCATGGCGTCCACGGGCAGGAACAGCAGGACACAAGCACGGACGCCACTCCGCTCAGGATCGTCAACTCCGCCATTCCTCCCAATGAGTTTGTAAAAATTGCCCATGAAGTCGCGCCTGCGGTGGTCAACATCAACACTCAGACGCTTCCCAAGCAGTCGGATGATCGCGGACACCGGAACTTTCATCTTCGCAGCGAGCCAAACCAGCAGAATCCGGATGACAACGGACAGGACAACGATCAGGGCCAGGGAGACGACAACTTTCAGGATTTCTTCAACCGCTTCTTCGGAGGACAGATTCCCGGCCAGCCCGACCAGGGCGACAATGGCGGTCAGGTGCAGGAGTCGCTGGGATCCGGATTCATCGTCGATCCCAAGGGCTACATCATCACCAACGATCACGTCATCGAAAAAGCCGACAAGATTTACGTCAAGCTTTCCACCGATCCCGATACCCAGGACTTGGGAAGGCCGGCGCGCGTGATCGGCGTGGATCAGGCCACCGACATTGCCGTCATCAAGATCGACACCAATACGCCTTTGCCCATCGTCAAGATGGGCAATTCCGACGAGGCGCAGGTGGGCGACTGGGTTGAAGCCATCGGCAGCCCGTTTGCTCTGGCGCAGACCGTCACCGCCGGCATCATCTCCGCCAAGAACCGCACCATCGACCAGGGTGCGCCGGGCCAGTTCCAGCACTTCATCCAGACCGATGCGGCCATCAATCCCGGCAACTCCGGCGGCCCGCTTCTTGATATGAACGGCAACGTGATCGGCGTCAATACGGCCATCTATACGCAGTCGGCCGGCTATGAAGGCATCGGCTTCGCCATGCCGTCGAACACCGTTGTTTCCGTCTATAACGATCTCATCGGCCCCAGCCATAAAGTCACGCGCGGCTCCATCGGCATCCAGTTCCGCGAGGGGCTTTCGAGCGCGGTGAATCGCGTGTACGACTTCAAGAACGGCGTCCTGGTGCAGGAAGTGCAGCAGGGTGGGCCCGCGGATAAGGGTGGCATCAAGGCGGGAGACATCATCGTCTCCATCGACGGCCGCACCGTGAAAGACGGTGACGATCTCGTGAACGACATCGCCAGCCGCAAGCCCGGATCGACTATCCGCCTGGGCTTCCTGCGCGACGGCAAGCAGGACGAAACCACGATTACCATCGGTGATCGCGACAAGGTGTTCGCGGAGCTGGCCGGAAACCAGCCGGAGGCGAACCCGGAAACCACCGGCGATCCCAGCGAAACCAAGCTGGGCCTGGTCGTTCGCGATCTTTCCCAGACGGTTTCCGGAAGGATTCACACTCCAGGCGTGGAGATCGAGTCGGTGCGCACCGGCTCCTTCGCTGATCTGCAGGGTCTGGAGCCCGGTCTGGTCATCACCCACGTCAACCGCCAGCCCACGGCCACGAAGGACCAGTTTGAGGCCGAGGTAAGCAAGCTCAAGACCGGCGACGACGTGGTCTTTGAAGTCGTGGACCCGCATCATCCGGAACAGGGAATCAATTACGTGGGAGGTACGCTGTAAGCGCAGGAGGACGGCGACCGGGGCAAAAGGCCATTGCCTCCACCGTTACCTCGGTGTAGCGGGTCCCTCTATTGGACGCTTTTCTCATTGCCGAAATTTGGTTTATTCCGATAAACTCGAGGGATTACCCCGGTTATCGAGAATCTACTTGAGGTGAACTTGCTCGTGTCTTCTTTTCGAGCAGCATTGGCAGTTCTGGTTTCCGCGGGGCTCATGGCGTTGCCTGCGCTGGCGACCACCGCACATACGTCCTCAACCTCTCATCGGTCGCACCGGTTCATGGCGCATCGCCGCTCGCACCGCGTGCGCGGTCAGCAGACCATCGATTCCGAGCGCGCCACCCAGATTCAGCAGGCGCTCATCCGCGAGCACTACCTCTCCGGTGAGCCCAGCGGCAAGTGGGACGCAACCACCATTGCGGCCATGCAGAAATACCAGGCCGACCAGGGCTGGCAAACCAAGCTGATGCCGGACTCGCGCGCTCTCAAGAAGCTCGGCCTCGGACCGGATTACTCGAACGCGCTCAACGCCAGGAACTCGACCTTCAGCGGCACGCCGCCCGCGGGCACTGCGCCCGCCCCGCAGAATGCCGGCTTTGCCGCAGCCTCCGGCGTCAATCAGTAGCCCATCACGAACCAGCCGGTTTCGGCATCCACTTGAGAAGAAACTCATAACGCGCCCATGTCGTATCCGGCGTCGCCGTAATTTCGTTGTCGAGATGCAGCACTTCTCCGTCCTTGTCGAAGCGCGGCCACGGGGGCAATCCGGAGCCGTTCGGATCGCCGGTCTTGGCGAAGTTCGTCCAGTACTCCATCATCTCCTCGCTCAGTTTGCGGTCCTCCGGCAGCCAGTCCGCGCCGGGCCGCGTGTCCAGAGTGCCGAAGACGTACTCGATGTCGTCCGAGTGAAAGGCGTACCAACCAGGATGAAACTTGCTCGGTGGCGCGGGCTGCTCCAGGTGGTAGCGATACACCGGCCCATCGCCCGTCTTCACCTGCGCCTCGATCCATTTCCATGTGCCGAAAGCGATAAATGTGTCGCCATGATAGTCAATGGCCGAGCGCTCGGCCTGCGCATCCGTGTCGCCTGGATAGAGTGCAAGGAACTCGTCCGCGTGCTCGCCGAAAGTCCTCTCCGCGAATTCCTTCCACTCCGCCGCCGTCACGTCCTCCCTGAGCGGCGCGCCTTCATCGCGATTCCACCCCGCAAGCAGCGGCACATGCGCCTGCTTTCCCTCGGCGTAGGTTTGGGCAATCGGCTCGGTGAGAAGCTTGCCGTCCACATCGGCGGAAAACGAGGGACTATCCCTGGCCGTGGCTGCTTCCAGAATCTTCGCCGCTGGCAGCGCGCGCATCTCCGCCAGCGAGCTTGTGCCCAAAGTGGCGGCCCATGCATCGTCGCGTTGCTCTCGGGCAGAAAGCAAAGTGCCGGGTTGCGTGCCCACGTTCATAGCCCCGCCGCTTTCGCCAATCGCTTTCTCAAATAGCCCCTGGGCCGGCGCGGCGGCCATCAGCGTGCTCACCGCGAAGGAACCCGCGCTCTCACCAAAGATGGTCACGTTGCCCGCATCGCCGCCGAAGTTTGCAATGTTTCCATGAACCCACTGGAGCGCAGCCACCATGTCCATCAGGCCGTAGTTCCCTGCCGAGCCACCTGCCTCTTGCGCCAGTTCGCTCGTGGCCAGAAAGCCGAAGACACCCAGCCGGTAATTGATGGTCACCAGCACCACGCCTTTGAGCGGAAGAAAATCGCCGTCGTGGCGCGGCTCTGACGCGGACCCGGCCTCGTAACCCCCGCCATGAATCCAGAACATCACCGGCAGCTTGCTCTTTGGCATGGCGTCGGCGGGCGTGAACACGTTCAGGTAAAGGCAATCCTCGCTCGGACCGCTATCCTGAAACACCATGTCTGGAAAGACGTTCGTCTGTATGCAGTGCGCGCCGTAACTGGTCGCCTCGCGTTTGCCTTTCCACTTCGCCGGCGGTTCGGGAGCCTTCCAGCGCAGATCGCCCACGGGAGGCGCCGCGTAAGGCAGCCCCAGAAACGCGCGCACCTTGCCGTTGTTGATGAGCTTGCCGTGAACCTTGCCTGACTCCGTTTTCACCGTAAGCGAATCGGCGTGCCCGTGCACTGGCAAACCGAGTGCAGGAACGGCAAGGGAAAGCGCGCAAAGGAGCGGCCAGCGCATGGGAGACAAATCCTCCATCCAGAACTATACGAGGCTCAACGGGAGTTGCGCGAGCAGGCAGATGGGTTGCGAGTCACAGGATCTCCGGCGCCAGCAGATCGTCCATCGTCTCGCGCCGGCGAATCAGCCGCGCCTTTGTTCCCTCGACCAAAACCTCGGCCGCGCGCGGGCGCGAATTGTAGTTCGAGCTCTGCGCCATGCCATAGGCGCCGGCATCGAGCAGCGCCACCAGGTCGCCGGCCTTCACCGGCCGCAGTGCACGGTCGCGCGCAAAGAAGTCTCCCGTTTCGCACACCGGGCCCACCACGTCGACCACGCGCGATCTTCCCGCCCGCGGCCGCACCGCGGCAATCTCGTGATGGGCCTGGTAGAGCGCGGGGCGGATGAGATCGTTCATGGCCGCGTCGGTCACCACAAACGTCTTCTTGCCGTTCTTCTTCACGTGCAGCACGCGCGCCACCAGCGCACCTGCCTGCGCCACCAGAAATCTTCCCGGCTCGATCAGCAGCCGGCCGTCGAAATCGCCCAGCGCCGCATCGAGCGCCTGCGCATACTCCCGCACCTTGGCCGCCGCATCGAAAGACTCGCCATGGTAATCGATGCCCAGGCCGCCCCCGGCGTCGATGGTCTTGAGCGCAATGCCCTCCCGCCTGAGCCGGCTCACCAGCTTGCTCACGCGTCCGATCGCCGCGCCAAAGGGTTCAGC
>Ga0335072_10014462_pt1 | contig 11210 bp, 7 predicted proteins | sample Lox_Sample_21_FD_206725 | JGI IMG/M metagenome (GOLD analysis project Ga0335072, IMG submission 206725) | Soil microbial communities from Loxahatchee National Wildlife Refuge, Florida, United States - Lox_Sample_2.1 | ecosystem: Environmental > Terrestrial > Soil > Wetlands | place: USA: Florida... | reverse complement strand
GCTTTTGGTGTGCAATCAAGCCATCCCTTCTTCAGCGCTGCAAATAGCTCTTGGTTTGGCTCTCCGGCTTGGTATCGGCATTCGCCCTAATTCCGAAACTCTAATTTGAGGTTGTTCTTATGCGCATCGTTGCATTCCTGTTGTTGATATGGTGTAGCTCGGTCTTCGCAGACCAAGCAGGTATTGACCGAACATTTACGGAGAAGGGGGATGTGACAGGAGATGGGCGCATTGAAACACTAACGGTTCATATCGTCGGTAATTCTATGCAGTCGCCGTTCAAATGGAGCCTCACAATAACCAATGAAGAGGGTGCCGTAATCTATCGTGTTGATCGCGATGATGCGTCGCAAGACGCCTTTTTCAGGACTAACGGATACGAGCCGGGGTGTGCAGATTATGAGGACTGTAAGAGCCGCTATTATTTTCAAGATATACCGAAAGCGATTTTTTCCAGCTTGAAACCTTCATCGATTGCATGGGAGCTTGATAAATATAAATCATCTAATTTGCGCACCACGGCCAGCGTATATCTGACGAAGCACGGCGTGTCGCAAAGCAAGATAAAGGTTGCCCTTGTTGAAATGCGAAATGAGCTAGAAAAGCCTGGCTTTCACGTGATCGCGGTCCCTCTGTCAGCCGTCCAGACTGATGCACCAATGATTTGGGTTCCGAGTGTGCATATGTTCGTTCCGTTCTATCAGGATTAGCATTCCAGGACCAGTCAAGACGACATGCGATGGAAGCCTCAAAAACCCATCGCGATCGGCGTCATGACCCAAGATAAACTACGCCAACGCGCGCTTGCGATTGCGCGCGGCGATTACAAGCCCAAAGCGAGCGACCCGAAAATCTGGTTTACGTCGATGAAGGCGGTGGCCATTGAAAAGAACATCGGCTGGAGAAGCGGAAAATGCGCTTACTTGGGCTCGTCGCCGTTTTATCTTCCCTCGCGTTTGGAGGGCCCAATCGCGGCTTGAACGGCACATCACGATATTTTCATCGGTAGCAGCAGGAAACCATCCGGCTCAACCGACTCAACGATCGCCAATCTCAAGCTTTCGTGACGCAGGGAATGACCGGTGAAGGGCGCACGACATGAGTGATGTTGCGTGCCCTCTTCGATCACCAGAACCCACCTCCGGTTGGCGATAACTATACGTTGCCGGTCAAAAGCGCTTGGTGAATCCGAAACTCAACGCGTTGTCGCGCAAACGGCTGCCGAAGAATCCCTGATAATCCATGTATAAGCTCCATGACGCGCCCGCCTTCGCCGTCATGCGCGCGTTAGCTGTGGCCAGGCCTCGCCCTTGCGTTGCACCCGGCAGATCAAAGGTGGTGCCGTCCTGTGCGATGACCTGCACGACCGGCGTCGCCGCGTTGTGTGTGTCATAGCGGTAGCCCAGGCTCACTTCAGGCACATACGTCACACCATCCGCGACGAAGCTGTGCTCGATTGCCATCAGCGCATACGGTTGCAACGTCGTATAGCGGCTGCGCATCTCATCGACCGGAAAACTGGCCGCCTCAGGGTTCGTGCTGTTCAGTGTTTCATTGAAGCCAGCCAGCGTCTGACGCTGATAAAGCGCGCCGACCTTCGGCGTGAATTGCCACTGCGTAGCTTGCAAGGGCCACGCGACCTGCAATGCGGTGGACAACATATTGCCGCTTGGCGTCGCCGTCGCCGTGCCGATGCCGCTGGCTCGATTGAAGTGATAATCGCTGTGCATGGCATCGATGACCGCCGACAACACCATGGGACCTGCGTCGGTGTAGGCATAGACACCGCCATGCGCATTGTCGACGCGCCCGCCGCCCCCCAGCTTGTCGTTGCCGTTCACCTGCCCTACGCCTGCCTGCAGGCCCAGATGAACGACATCGCCCACCGCATAATCGGCGCCCCCCAATAAACCAAACGCAGTGCTGTTCGATCCATCAGGACCGCCAAGCGAGATGCTGGAACCGGTGTATTGCGCCCATGCGCTGTTATCGCAGGACGTGGTGACGTTCTGCATCGAGGGTGCGTGATCGGCGCTGCATGGCGTGTCGCGCGACATCAACGCCACGTCGAGCACCGAGCCCATGTCCTGCTGCCCGGCGAGGTTGACGTTGCGCATCACACTGCCGAACAAGCTGCCATCAAGCGGTCTCACCAAAGACTGTATCGAGGTCGACGGCTGCGTCAAAACCAAGTCCGCCTCGGTCGAACCATAGCTGATCTGCGATTTGACCAGTCCGGGCACGGTGCCATTGACCGTATTGAACGTGCCGCTCAGCGAAGCGGCTTGCACCAAGGCAAATGTGTTGGTGCTGTATGTACCTGGCGCAAAAATCAGGTTGAGCGTGCCGGCGAGATTCGCATGGCCGCCGACCTTGAGCATCGAGGCCTGTGTCGGCGTAACGTCGAGCTGCAGCGTGCCATCAGCGTTCTGCGTGTAATTGCCTAGAATGGTGAGCGTTCCCATCGAGCCACCCGGCCATACGATGCCATCATTGGTGACATCACCCGCAATGGTGCCGTGGCCGCGCAGCGTACCTCCAGCCTGCACATCCACCGCGCCATCGATGGATGCTGTCGGGGAGGCGCTGTCGCCCACTTCCAGCGTGCCTGCACTGACCGTCGTGCCACCGGTGTACGTATTGGCGCCATCGAGAATCAAGATGCCGGCCCCGATTTTGGTCAGGCTGCCACTGCCGCCGATCGGATTGCTGAAGGTAGCATCGGCGGCTTGATCGAAAATTAGCGCTGCGTTGTCGGTAATGTTGCCTAGCAGACTGGTTACGTCGCCCTGCAGGGCACCGGCGCTGATCGTCGTGCCGCCACTATAGATATTCGCGCCGGTTAGTGACAACGTGCCGGCACCCGTCTTTATCAGACCGCCGCTGCCGCTGATCACGCCACTGTAGGTGCCGTCGCTGGTCTGATTGAAAATCAGCGTTGCGTTGTTGGTGATGTTACCTTGCAAGCTGCTCGTATCGCCCTGCAACGCACCGGCGCTGATCGTGGTGCCGCCGGTATACGTGTTCGCGCTGCTCAGTGTAAGCGTGCCACTGCCGCTCTTGATTACCTGACCATTGCCGGAGATGACGCCATTGAAACTGCCGGCACTGGTCTGCGCAAACACCAGCGTCGCATGGTTGGCAATGTTGCCCTGCAAACTGGTCGCGTCGCCTTGCAGTGTACCCGCGTTGATCGTGGTGCCGCCGCTATACGTATTGGTTCCGCTCAATATCAGCGTGCCGCTACCGTTCTTGATCAACTGACCTGTACCAGACATGACGCCACTGAAGCTGCCGCTTGCCGTTTGCGCAAATATCAGCGTCGCGTTGTTGGCGATGTTGCCCTGCAGGCTGGTCGTATCGCCCTGCAAGATGCCGGCGGCGATCACCGTGCCGCCGCTATAGGTGTTGGCGCCGGTAAGTACCAACGTGCCCGCCCCGCTCTTCGACAGGCCTCCGGTGCCGGTAAGTGCCTGTGTCACTGTGAATGCATTCGCCGCATCGTCAATGTCGAAGCCGCCACCGTTGCTTCCCCAGATGATCGCGCGTGCCGTCTGGTTGAAAGCGCTGCCGCTGATTTCCAGCGTGCCACCCTCGAAGTCCAACGGATTGGTAGCCGCTCCCAGGTTGGCGTCCGAGGACACTGCCAAATAGCCACCGCTCAGCGTGGTAGTGCCGGTATAAAGATTGGCACCGGTGAGCACCAGTGTGCCTCCGTCGGTCTTGTTCAAGCCGTCGGTACCGTCCAACACGTTGCCGATGATGGCGGTGTCGCCACTGCTGACACGAATGACCGGCGCGACGCCATTCTGTCCAACCAGATCGATGGCATCGCCGGTGAGGTGATAGCCATCGCTGACGAATTGCATGCCGGTAACGCTGACTTGGCCGCTGGTGCCGTCCACCGTGACCGTACCCGACGTGCCGCCGAAAATCGCAAAGCCGGGCTGCGGCGACATGGGTCCAACATTCTGGCCAGTGGTATCGGATCAGGTGTCGGAGAACACGCTCCACGTGCCGCTGCCGCCACCCATCGCGCCGGGGCCGGCTTGGCCGTTCGCATCCCACTCGTCGAGGGTGAGGCCTTGCGTATCGACCAGGTTGATCTGCTTATCGACGGTGAGAATCTGCAGCGTCATGCCACTCGGTGGCGCAAAACCGCCACCGGTGATCGTGAGCGAATTACCCCAGTTGAACAGGTTGTACAAACCCGGCCCCATGCTGCCGAGATTGTTGACGTTGAGCGTGGAACTGTCGATCGACAGATTGCCGCCTACCACCACACGGTCGCTCTGGCCGGGCGTGCTGAAGTTCGCACCGGGTGCGCCGAAGTCGAAATTCAGTTGCGAACCGCTACCGATAGTGAGGTCACCCTGGATGGTCAAGGTGCCGACGGCAGCCGCCTGACCCGGCGCGAGCGTCGCACCGTTTGAAAGCGTGGCGCTGCCCTGGACGGTACCGAAGCCAGCCAGCGTACCGCCGTTGACGCTAGCGTCGCCGCCTAGCGCAGCCGCGGTGTGCGAGCTGTCGCCAACGACCAGCGCGCTGCCCGACGCCACGGTAGTGAGACCAGTAGAAGTGTTCGCGCCATCGAGTATCAGCGTGCCGGTGCCGTTCGTAGTCAACGTACCGCTACCGGAGATCACGCCGCTGTAGGTGCCGTTGCTGGTTTGATCGAACACCAGCGCGGTGTTGTTGAGGATGTTGCCCTGCAAACTCGTCGTATCACCTTGCAACGTGCCCGCGCTGATCGTCGTGCCGCCGGTGTAGGTGTTGCTCCCCGCGAGCGTCAAAGTGCCGGAGTCGTCCTTCGTCAGCGTACCGGTACCGGAGATCGTGCCTGCATAGGTGCCGTTGGCAGTCTGATTGAAGACCAACGCTGCGTTGTCGATGATGTTCCCTTGCAGGCTCGTCGTATCGCCTTGCAACGTACCCGCGCTGATCGTCGTGCCACCGGTGTAGGTGTTGCTTCCTGCAAGCGTCACGGTACCGGTGCCGGCCTTGCTCAGCGTACCTATGCCAGAGATCGTGCCGGTATAGGTACCGCTGGCGGCCTGATTGAAGACCAACGCTGCGTTGTCGATAATGTTCCCTTGCAGGCTCGTCGTATCGCCTTGCAACGTACCCGCGCTGATCGTCGTACCGCCGGTGTAGGTGTTGCTTCCTGCGAGCGTCACGGTACCGGTGCCGGCCTTGCTCAGCGCGCCGCTGCCGGAGATGACACCGCTGTAGGTACCGTTGCTGGTTTGATCGAACACCAGCGCGGCATTGTTGGCGATATTGCCCTGCAGGCTGGACGTGCCAACTTGCAGCGTGCCTTCGGCGATCGTTGTCCCGCCGGTATAGGTGTTGGTGCCAAGCAGTGTCACGCTGCCGGTGCCGGTCTTGGTCAGCGTGCCGACGCCGGAGATCACACCGGAGTAAGAGCCGTTGGTGTCTTGATTGAACACCAACGCGGCATTGTCGGTGATATTGCCTTGCAAGCTGGTGGTGTCGCCTTGCAACGTGCCCGCGTTGATCGTTGTGCCACCGGTATAGGTGTTAGCACCGGCAAGGGTGACCGTGCCGGCACCATCCTTGAACACTTCACCCGCTCCGCTGATCACATCCGCAAAGGTGCCGCTGGTGGCTTGATCGAAATCCAAGGTCGGCGAGAGACCCAGGCCGTTGCTGGCGAACGTGATGCTGCCATTGAAGGTGCTGGTGGTACCGACCAGCTCGCCCTGCTGAATGGTCCAGTTGATGCCCGCGTTGCCGGTGCCGGTCAGCGTCCAGGTGATGTCGCCGATCTTGGTGTTGTTGGCGAAACCGACATCCTGGCTCACATTGAACGAGCCATTGGCATTGCCGCCCAGTGTCAGCGTGTCACCCGTGGCGGGATCGCTGCCGCTGGTGCTGACGATATTGCCGGTAAAGCTGGCGCCCGATTCGATCACCAACTGGTTGCCGCCGCCGGAAAACAGCACCGCATCGGCCTGCGTGCTGCTGTTGCTGCCACCGGCAATCGCGCCACTGTCATCGACGATGGCGCCACCCCATGCACGCACGCCAACACCCGGCGTACCGTTCTGCGCCGAGGTGCCGGCCACCGGGCTGACACCGGCGCCACCGCCGGTGATGGTGCCCGAGTTGGTGAGCGTTGCGCCCACACCGACCAGGTTCACGCCGGCACCGCCGCCGCCGTATCCGCCTGGCAGGTTCTCGCCATCCTGGAACGCGCCGGGAGCGCCACCGGCGCCGCCGCTAATCGTGGCGCCCGCGCCATTGGTGACTCTAGCCCCCGCACCGAGGACCAGCAGGCCATCGCCACCACCGCCGCCGCTGCCGGCATAGCCGCCATAACCGCCGGTGCCGCCCCTGCCGCCCGTCAACGTGCCGTTGTTGGTGAACGTCACAATGTTTGCGCCTGCACCGATGATCACACCCGCACCACCACCACCGCCGGCGCCCGGATCAAAGTTCGACTCGCCATCCGCTGCGCCGCCCTGGCCGCCCTGCCCGCCAGTGATCGTCACGGTGGACGCCACGGTCTGTGTCGAATTGCTGATGCTGATGAAAACACCCGCACCGCCACCGCCACCGCCACCGCCAACAGGGCTAACGGAAGGCGCATCCTCGCCGGCACCGCCGGTGCCACCGCTGACGGAGGCGCTGACATCGTCGGTCGCCCCGACCGCGCCGCCGCTTCCGCCCGTCGAGGTGAGGTCGTAGCCATCGGCGTCAAAGATCGCCGTGGCGCCAGCGCCGCCGACACCATTGGTGGCGGTGTTGCCCGGAGTTTCGGAGGTATTGGGGTTCCAGGTAATCCCATCGCCCCCCGTACCATTGCCCGAACCGCCATTAGGGCTACGGCCGGGACGCCCACCCACACCACCCGCCGCACCACATCCCGATGGATTGGAGGACGTACAGGTCTGGCTCCAAGCCGGAGCGCTAACCCAAGCCAGCGCCAAGGCGGCCATCGCCAACGCAAGTGGACGGCGTCGCGGGGAGCGTGGCGCGCAGGTACCGCAAGACGAGCCTGGGTTGCGCGCGCGTTCAGAAGCCACCTGCACGACAGCCAGCGACCGATTCCATACGAGTCGATAGACACGGTTCATTCGATTGTCCCCTGCTATGCAGCCGGGTCGCAGTGTGGGTGTGCGGCCGCAGCTGAAAATCGCGGCAATGCCACGCCGCCGGTGAAGTCCCTAACGCGAGATGCCCTCTCGCGCCGATGTTCGCCAGCGTATGCACATATGACTCGCCACCTGCATCGACGCGCTGGCGCTTTATCGTGATCCATGTGACACATGGCATCAACTACTTTTCACGAAGGATGCCGGCACCGCGGTGTCTTCACGCGTTTACTTGCGCTGATGCGCCTACACCACTCTCACGCCGCGGGGGTTTGCTTGTGCATTGAGCCAGAAGGCATCGTTCTCGAAGCGCCGGAAGACATCCGGCGGTAACAATGTGCTGCGCGTGCGCGCGACAACCTTCCTGCCGACCGTGTGCAGGCCCGGCGTACCGGCACGTGCGTCGAACGCATCGGCATCGAAATGCACGTTGTCGAAATCGTGCTGGAACGGCGGCTCGCCGATGAATTCGTAAACCGCCGCCATCGCCTTCGCGGGATCGCTCACCAGCGTCTCATATTGCAACAGCATCAGATGCTGCGCATGTTCGCCATAGAACGCTTCCTTCAACGCGTTATAGGCGTGCCCTACCATGCCTTCCCCATTGGCGACGCCTTCGGCGCGGCTATAGACCGTGCCCCCGGTTTGAAAATTGAAAATGGACGAGGGCTGCAGCGCATTATTTCGGACCACTCGCTCCAGGCTGTCGATGACCCACGACACGTGGCGTACACATGCGATCATTTTCAAGTTCGGGAAAAGCGCGCACAGCGCCGGCAACTTCGAACACCATGCGCGGCTGGTATCGAAGAGGACCTCGCCGGCGAACTCGTCGCCGTAATAATTTTCGAAAAGCCCCTGCACGACGCGCCGACGCTGTTCGTGGGTGATGAACATCGAAAACTCGTTGCGATCGCTCATCTCGCCCAGCATGGCATTGACCATGCCTGCAAGCGGACCGCTCATGCCTGCGTGAAACCGTGGATTCTGTCGCAGCAGCGCCGCGAGCAGCGTAGAGCCGGACCTGGGCAAGCCTGATATGAAATGAATGGACCGCACTCGCTTTCCTCTTTATAGGATCCGCCCTTACACAAGGTGGCCGATTATGAGCACTTATCAGCCTCTTTGAGCAATGGCATGTCCGAACTAGAACAGATTGACGCACCCAGCTGATCGTGCGGCGCTCGCCTTCCACAATCCAGCTCGTTACGCCGTCGCCCCCAACCACTCCAGCAGCATTGGCCCAGATGACTGAGCATCAGAACACGCTGCGGGTCTATGCCGGCGAACCCTTTATGCATGACCCCTCTTTACATGCGCGCCTGTCGCGCATGCCCGTTCCTTCGCAAGTGATTTGGGGTGAAAGCGACGATTGTCGATATCGCGCATAGGCAGCGAATTGCCGCCGCCATGCCCGACTCATGGCTCAGCGTTGTGTCTGAGGCTGGACATTTCCCGCAGATCGAACCGCTCGAACAAGTCGTCGAAATGATCGGAGACTTTGGAAGCCGTGCGTAGGATTCATGACGCAATCGCCTCTCTCATCCCGCAAAGACCACCATACCTTTCCAGGTACAGCGTAGACGAATGCTCTGGCTATAAAACCCGGTACGAAGATGTCCAGCTTTAAACAGCAAAAGCCCCCGAAAGATCGAGGGCTTGGATTCAAAAGCCGTACAAAAGCAGCCTGATGTCCACTTCAGAACGGAATGTCATCATCATCGAACTGGTTGCCGCCACCCACATCCGGCGGGGGCGTCGACTGGCGCTGGGGCGCGTTGCCGTAGTCGTCACCAAACGGCTGGCGGGGCGCGCCGCCACCCTGCGGGCGTTCGCGATAACCGCCACCGCCACCGCCCATGCCGGCCTCGCTACCCGGCCTGCCGCCGAGCATCTGCAGATCGCTGGCCACGATGTCGGTGGTGTAGCGCTCGACGCCGTCCTTGCCGGTGTACTTGTCGTAACGCAATGCCCCTTCCACGTAGACCTGCTGGCCTTTCTTGAGATATTCACCGGCAATCTCGGCCAGGCGGCCAAACATCTTCACGCGGTGCCACTCGGTTTTTTCTTGCTTCTGGCCGGTCTGCTTGTCGGTCCATTGGTCTTTGGTGGCCACGCTGAGATTGGCGATCGCGCTGCCACCAGCGGTGTAGCGGACTTCAGGATCCGCGCCAAGGTTGCCGACCAGGATGACTTTGTTAACGCCGCGTGCCATGTGTGACCTCGAAAAACTGAATCAGGATAAGGGCCTTCCATCTCGCCCGGGGAGCTTAGAACGGATGCTCGACGCGCATCCAGCGCCCACAGGAGCCATCAAGCATAGGCTCATGGCCCGCCATGATACACGCCCCGCTCCCGATCCCATGTCCGCGCTTCAGAACTTGGCCACGACCCGCAACCCCCAGACGGTGGCGTCGTGGTTGGCGCTGGTGCCGCCAGGGTGGTGGATGTACTGCACGTTGGGCATCAATGCCAGGCCGTGCCAGAGCTGGAACTGGTAGTTCAGCTCGGTGATGTATTCGTAGCCTTGCACCGGCACGGGGCCTAGTCCGACGTCGTTGATCGAGCGCTCGGCGTTGGCCACCCGGCTGCTGACGCGATCGCGGCCGACGGCGAAGCCCAGGCGATCATCCGGGCGCGCTGCAAAGGGTCCGTCGTACAGCAGGCCGACTGAGATCATCTGGTCGACCAGATCGGTATGGGGATCGGCTTGTACGACATTGCCGAACACGCTCAGGCCACCGCCGCCGGCATTGCGGGTGAGTTGCTGCTGGCCCATGAAATAACTGCCGGACACGCTGCTCTGCAATGCGTTGGCATCGCTACCCAATAGCTGCTGTGCGCCATCCACGCTCAGGAACACGTCCTGGTAACGCGCTGTGTTGCGCCAGCCGCCAACCCGCCAGATGCCTTGCAAGCCGTTCTGCTCGCCGCCAAGATGCGTATGCCAATCCAGTTCGGCCAGCATCAAGGTGCCGATATTCGGCCCTGAGGGCGACAGCTTCAGCCCTTGCGAAGTGGCGGCATTGTTCGGGTTGACCTCGAAGCCGCCGAACTTGATCGTCCAGGCGGCCGATGGGTTGATCGCGATGACGCCACCGGTTTGCGCCAGCGGCCATGCATCCACGCCTTTGGAGATCCAGCCCGGCAGCGCGCCGCAAAAATTGAGATTCTGGAAGTCGCACGCGAACGGAAAGAAATCGACGCCGATATCCATGCGGCCGTATTTCAGGTCGACCAGGCCGTTCCACAGCGACTGCTCCAGATAGAAGCGCGTGATGCGCGTGATGTTGCCGCCACCGTAGATTTCCTGTGATTCCAGCAAGGTGCCGAGATGGGCTTTCGCATCGATCTGACTGCCGTTGCGATCGTTGATGTCGATGTGCAGCGAGCCACCGGTCCATCCCCACAGCTTCTGAAAATCAAACGCCGCGTGGACATGAATCTGATCGGCATAGGCATCCGTTTGCCGAATCCCGCCGCTGGTGTTGTGTGCGAATTCGCCGAGGTAGTCGACACCGAGGTCGATACCCTGGTCGTACAGCCGCTGGCGCGCGCCATCCCAGTCGCCAGTGAGGGTGGTGTTGGCGTAATCCTGGTCGGCAGCGATGGCTTTTCCGCTGGTGGCAATGACGCATCCTGCCATCGCAATCAAGGCAATGCTTTTCTGTTGCATGCGGATTCTCCTGGAACGTCGGAACAACGAACGACACAAGCGCTGACACCGGACATGAGGGGACCCTGCGGGCACATGCCTGCCCGCCCGTGCGCGTGATCGGGTCAGCGTGAAATCGGCTGGGGAGCTCCCGCTCTGGCGCTCGTCATCCGGTGACGCCAGCGTTACTGAAAGTCGCTGGGTCCCGGCCTGCGCCGGGACGACGTCAAAAGAGCGGCAAGTCCTTGGTCACTCGAACAAACTCAAATCTTGAAAGCCATAGTCGCCTCCACGGCCTGTTTCCAGCCCGCGTAGAGCGCTTCGCGCCGAGCCTCCGGCATGTCCGGTTCGAAGCGACGATCGATCGCCCAGTGCCGCGCAATGTCCTCGCGGCTGGACCAGAAACCGGTGGCAAGACCGGCGAGATAAGCCGCACC
>Ga0335072_10014461_pt1 | contig 11210 bp, 8 predicted proteins | sample Lox_Sample_21_FD_206725 | JGI IMG/M metagenome (GOLD analysis project Ga0335072, IMG submission 206725) | Soil microbial communities from Loxahatchee National Wildlife Refuge, Florida, United States - Lox_Sample_2.1 | ecosystem: Environmental > Terrestrial > Soil > Wetlands | place: USA: Florida... | reverse complement strand
GCCCCTCCGGCCCCCTCGCTTATCTGACGTTTCACCCGACGTCCAGGCGCAACAGGTCGTCCAGCGTCTCGCGGCGGACGATCTCGCTGGCGGCGCCGTTCCGCACGGCCACGACGCCAGGCTTCGTGAGGTGATTGTAATTTGACGCCATCGACCGGCAGTACGCGCCGGTCGCGGCCACCGCCAGCAGGTCGCCAGGGGCAAGGTCCGCGGGCAGGTAGCAGTCACGCACGACGATGTCGCCGCTCTCGCAGTGCCGCCCCACCACGCGCGACAGCATCGGCGGCGCGGCCGAGGCCCTCGACGCCAGCACGCACGTATAGGAGGCGTCGTACAGCGCGGTGCGGATGTTGTCGCTCATCCCGCCGTCCACGCTGACATACGTTCTCAGGCCGTCCACGTCCTTAATGGTGCCAACCTCGTACAGCGTCACCGTGGAGGGCCCGACTATCGCCCGCCCCGGCTCGATCGTCAGCCGCGGTAGCGGTAGCCCGTAGGCCGCGCACTGCCGGGCGACGATCGACCGCAGCGATGACGTGAGCGACTTGACGTCCGGCGGGTCGTCGTCGGGCGTGTAGGCGATCCCGAACCCGCCGCCGAGATCCAGCTCGGTGACCGGTACCCCGTGCTCGCCATTGATCCGGGCGGCCAGCTCGATTACCCGGTGGGCGGCCACCTCGAACCCGGCGGTGTCGAAGATCTGCGAGCCGATATGCGAGTGCAGGCCAGCGAACTCCAGCGACGGCAGCGCCAGGACCCGGCGCACCGCCTCGTCGGCCGCGCCTGAGGCGAGGGAGAACCCGAACTTCTGGTCATCGTGGGCTGTCGCCATGAACTCATGCGTGTGCGCCTCCACCCCGGTGGTGACCCGCACCAGCACGCGTACCCGAGTTCCGGCCTCCAGGGCGAGGTACGCCACCCGGGCGATCTCCTCGTAGGAGTCAACGACCACGTGCCCGACCCCGGCGGCCACGGCCCTGGCGATCTCCGACGGCAGCTTGTTGTTGCCGTGCATGGTGATCATCGCCGGAGCCACGCCGGCCGACAGGGCCACTTCGAGCTCGCCGGCGGTGCAGACGTCCACTCCGAGCCCCTCGGAGTGGACCCAGCGCAAGACGGCCCGCGAGCAGAACGCCTTAGCCGCGTAAAAGACCCCGCTGGAGCCCTCCTCGTCAGTGCCCCCCTGATCCGTGCCGAAGGCCTCCAGGTACTCCCGCGCCCGGCTGCGCACGTCTTCTTCATCCGTGACGAACACCGGCGTCCCGAACTCCGCCGCCAGGTCGCGCACGTCGACACCGCCGAGCGTCAGCACGCCGTCGTGCCGGACCGCGCTGCGCGGCCAGATCTCCGGGTGCAGGGTATTCAGGTCGTCAGGTGGTGGCGGCGGGTGGTCGGCCGGGAGGACGTCCGCGTGGCGCGGGCCGGCCGGGTGGGCGATACGACTCACGTGCTAGAACCCCCATCAGTTTCTCCCGCCTGCTGAACGCCAAGCCAGGCTCACAGGCGGTCAGGCGCGGCGATCCCGAGCAGGCCAAGCCCGGCGGCCAGGCCGGTCCGGGCGGCCCGGGCAAGGGCCGAGGCCAGGGCAATTCTTTCATTGTCGCCTGGCCTGACGAACGGCACGGCCGCGATCGTGGCGCGCGCCAGGTCCTCCAGGTAACGGGCGAACTCATCCGGCCGGCCACGGCGGGCCGCCACCGCCACCCGTTCGGGGAGCCAGGACAGCGCGTCAAGCAGCGCGCGCTCCGCCGGGTCAGCGGGAAGGCTCGCCACGGCGGCCTCCCCCTGTGCTGGTGCGCCCAGGGCAGCTGCCCAGCGCACCCCGGACACGGCGCGGGCGTGCGCGTACCTCACAGCATAGGCGGGATTGTCCAGCGAGTTTCGCGCGGCCTGGGTCCCGTCGACCGTGGCGGGCTTCCCGGGAATTACCCGGGCCAGCGCGAACCGCACCGCGTCGGCCCCGGCGACGGCGACCACGTCCGCCACCGGCCCGTTCCCCTGATCCGAACGGCTTCGTCCCAGCCTCGTGCCGCCAGCCTCCTCCGGGCCGTTCCCGGCTGGCAGCAGCGTCGCGCCCGCCGCCTCCGCGAGCCGCGCGGTGAGCTCGGCGGCTAGCGCGGCGCGCGCTTCTTCCCATGTCCGCGAGGCCTGCTGCCCCCGCCCACCACCCCGCCCACCGGCCTGCAGCGCGGCGGGCGGCGGCTGGGGCAGCGCGACGGCGCGCAGCACCTGGCTGCGGACGCAGGCAGGACCGGCGGCGGTGACGCGGGCGGCGACGCTCGCCAGTGCCTCGGGCGTGACCGTCACGGTGACGTAACCGCCTCCGGTGACCGCCGCCTCGGCGATCCAGGCCACATCGGCAAGACGCGTCGTTATCGTGGCGGCAACCTGGGCCGGAGTCGTTCGGACGAGAAGTGCGGAAAGGCCGAACGCGATGCTCGTGGCGTACGTCCCGGGAGCCGGGCCGGGGCGCAGCGCGGGGTCGCGGGCCGCCCCGTCGGCTGGTTGCCCGAGGCCGCGCACGGCCTGGGCAATCGCGTCCCGCAGATCCAGCGTGATCATGGCGCGCGCCGGCCGCCGGACTCGTGGTCAGAACGAGCTGGCGGGCGGGGCGCCGGCTAGCTCGCGAATGACGCGAATCATCTCGCCCGGGTCGAACGGCTTGGTCAGGTACGCGTCCGCGCCGACGGTCGCTCCCCGCGCGATGTCGTCCTCCTGGGCACGGGCGGTAATCAGCACGACCTTGATGTGCGCCGTCTCCGGGCTCTTGCGCAGCTGGACGGCGGTCTCCCAGCCATCCAGCCGAGGCATCATGACGTCCAGTGTGATGACATCCGGATTGATGGCCTGCACCTTGTCCAGGCAGTCCTGACCGTCGACCGCCGTAGCGACATCAAACCCTTCAAGGGTTAGATTTACCGCGATAAGCTGCCGAATCACCTCATCATCGTCAACGACGAGTACCCGGCCCAATCCATACATCACCTGCGTGAGGGTATCGCGTTTCCTCGCGGGGTGGGTAGACGGCCGGCGCCGGCGCCCGTCCAACGCACGCCCCAGGACTGGTAGCCTCTTCGGAGGCAAGTCCGCCAGCCTGGACGGACGCGGCCCCCATAGCTCAGGGGATAGAGCACTGGCCTCCGGAGCCAGGTGCGAAGGTTCGAATCCTTCTGGGGGCACTCAAGACACCCGAATACCCGATATCACGTTTGAGCCGCAGAAACACAGCCTCGTTGGGATTCCGGTCGCCTCTTCCGATGGGGCTACTGATGCCCCTTCCCGCCGGGTACCGACGCCGCGAGGATCCTGGGTACATCCTGTTCCGCTCACCGCCTTATACCCGGAAGCCGCCAGCCCGCTAGGCGGCACAATTGCCAGCGAGCAGGTACCGGGGTGCGCGGCCCCTCCGCTAGCCAATCTGCACAGGTATCTGTATAGTTACAGCATGACGATCATGCGGGACGTGCACGAGCTGAGTGTCACCGAGGCCACCCAGCGAGGCGTGGCCGGGCTCGTCGCGGAAGCGGAGCAGGGCGCCGACCTCGTGGTGACCCGCCGCAATCACCCGGTGGCCGCAGTCGTGGGCATCGCCAGGCTCGAGTTCCTCGAGGCGGCCGAGTCCGACCTGCGCGACCTAGCACTCGTGCTGACCCGGGCCGTGGCCGATACGGGCAGGCGCACCTCGCTCGACGATGTGCTGTCGGCATTCGGGCACACGCGGGAATCGCTCGCTGCGCTACCCGAAGACGACTGAGCGATGACCGAGGTCACGTTCACCGACGCAGCCATCGACGACCTGCGCCGGATCGGGCCAGACGCGGTGCCGAAGGTGCTCAAGAAGGTCCTCATCCTGCTCGACTCGCCGGATGCCGGCTATCCGCTTGGCGGCGAGCTCACCGGATTCCGCAAGCTCGTCGTCGGACGTAACACGTGGCGGATCGTATACCGGGTAGTGGACGAGAAGCAGATCGAGATCTGTGAAGTCTGGGCGGTCGGCGCCCGAGCCGACGCCGAGGTCTACGCGGAAGCGACCGCGCGTGTCCGGGCGGCGTCGGGACAGTCGCCAGAGATCCGGAAGCTCGCCGACGTGATCGAGGGCCTGGGCAAGCTGAGCGGTGGCATAGCCGCGCCCGTCGCTCCGACCCGCGAGCCGGTACCGGGCTGGCTCGCAGCGCGGCTAATCCACACCGCGGGCATGGCACCACAAGACGTCGCCGCCCTAAGCCTTGAGGAAGCAGTGGACCGCTGGGGCGAGTACATATCCAAGCCGAAGTAGGAAACGCGGCCAGACGTTACTACGCATAGATGAAATTTATCTTCCACTTATGGGTTCCTGTTTACGACCCGCCAGTCGGATCGCTACGCACCTGGCCTGAGCGCAGTGGCCAGGTCGGCAACAGCCCGGGGTAGTGGGGGAACCCACTCGATCGCCGGCACCTCGGCCGCGTGCGCGTACCCCCGTTGCCGGCACCGCTGGGCCGGCCGACGGCATGCGCTGCCGGCGCCGCAGGCCTCACACGCCACCAGAACCGGCAGCGCCCGCACGATCCCACCCCACCGCTGACGGCAACGCAGGCGCAGGCCGGCCGCGGGGAGCTTCGCGCCTGCGGCCACGACTGCCTTTCCCGCCTGGCCCGCCCGCGTCAGCGGCGGCGGAAGGGGTTGCGCGAGCTGGCCTTGGCGTTGGCGCCCTGGCTGAATTCGGCGGCCAGCCGGGATGCTCGTTCGGTATCCCACTGGTCCTTGATGTAGGTTTCGCTGACCAGGCGGAGCGCGAGAAACGGCTCGAGGAAGCTCATGACGGCCTGCCAGGTATCGGGTCCTGACATCCGTGCCGCGGCGAGCAGGGCACCGATCATGGGCGGCGGGACTTTGAGCGCCCATCGGCCGACCTTCTCGGCAGCGCCTGTTTCCCGCAGGTCAGGAATAACGACGACGCTGAAGAGCGGGGCTAGCTGGCTTGGGTGGAGGGCATTCTGGCACACGCTAGTGCACCAGTTGACATCCGCGATGATCCGCCAGGCGGCCCGCCGCTCCTCCGGATCATCCAGGGGACCGAGCTGGCCGATGGCCCGCAGGCAGGACTCGGCCGTCTCCCGGTCCGGCCCGGCCATCCCCAGTTCCGTGAGAAGGCCGCTCACGGTCACCCGGCCCCGGCGCGGCTGGCTCATGTTCCTGGCCTCCGGGCCCGGCGGCTGGCCGGCGGCGGGCGAAACGGCTAGCTCGCCGTACGGGCCCGGCGCGGGCTCCCCCCCGCTCGCGCCCGGCAATTGCGGGGCGCGACCTTCCCGTGTTGTCCCCAGCGCCATGGCCCGGTCATTTGTCCAGGCTGGTGGCCTGGGCGGTTCAACGTCTGGTCGCCTTTCCCCAGGCTGCGGCGGGAGGGCCTGCTCCCAGGATGGCGGCTCCTCGATCACGGGGATGTCGTCTCGCGTGATCTCGCCGTGAGCGAGTAGCTCTTGCGGGAGCGGGGCTTGCGGCGGCGGGGCCTGCGGTCGCCCGTCCTGGAGGGGCGAGACGTCGATCTGCACGGTCACCGGCTCGGCGCTATGCGCTGGCGGCGGCGGTTCGGCGGGCGGGCCCGGCTGGGCGGGCACTGGCTCCACGAGGACGGGCTCCACGAGGACGGGCTCAGCGGGCACGGGCTCAGCCGGCACCGGCTCTGGGGACTCGGGCGAGGCAGCCGGCCGGTGGCTCTTGGCCAGTTCTTCCTCGATCCGTTCCATGCGCAGGTGGAAGGGACTCTCGGAGCCGACGCAGCCCTCGATGAACTTTCGCAGCCCGACGCCGCCGCGCTCGCGATATTCGTCGACGAGCCAGCCCGCCAGCTCGACGCGCTCGGCGTACGGCGATCCCGGCAGCAGGGCCGTGGCATCGTACGGCCGGACCTTGAGCTCCTTGCGGTGACGGCTCGGCGCGGCCGACCGCCCTTCCTGAGCCTGGCGGAAGACGATGGCCGGCAGGCTGGCCGGGTCCGTCTCGCCGAGCGGCAACTCATACGTCGAGAACGACCAGCCGCGTCCGACCCGGCCGAGCAGCGGCCCGGCGATCCGGATCAGCCCCCACAGCAGCGGCGCCTGGACCCCATCGCGAAGTGGTCGCTGGATGTGGTTGTCCCGGAGGGTCACCGCCAGCGGGGCGGGCGGGTCAGCCAGCGCGGCGGCCACCATGACCTGCAGGCCCTGCTGCGGTCCGGCGTCCTGGTCAAGGCCCGGGGCCAGGTCGCGGGCCAGCGCGTGCAGCGCGTCGGCACTGACGGTGGGCAGCCTGGCATTGTCGGGGACGTCACCTGGTGCCGGGCCTATCGCGGCGGCCGGCAGCCCGCTGCGGCACAAGGCGATGGCCACCGGTGCGGTGAGCGCGCTTTCCTGGCCGACCAGGACGCGGGAGACAAGCGGGCGGCCGCGAGTGCCGTCGGGCCGTTCGGCCGCCCGGGGGTCCCATAGCCGCCAGGCCAGGGCCGCCTGCCCGTTGGGGAAGACCTGGTAGCACATGCTCTCCGACAGCCGGTCGCCCCGCGGGTGCCGGACCCAGGCATCAATCCGTGAGTGCCATCCTTGCAGGGACTCGGCCGAGGACATGGAACTCGCGATCGGATACAGGTCGCGCGTCTGGTGGTGCCGGTACTCAATCTGATGGAGGTCTTGCGATTCCGCCATCTCAGACCCCGATTCTCGCGGCTTCCTGGCCGGTGAGCACTCCCGTCATCGCCAGCATGGCGACCAGCGGGCGTAGCACGCCCAGCGGCGTGACGCCGCGCGGGTACGTGCCGCTGGTGTCCTCGCCCTCCTGGGCTCCCCCGGTGGGCGAGGAGACATGAAGAGTCGCCTTCCGGCACACCCGGTACGGCTCGGTGAGCACGCCCGGTGCTAGTCGCTCCAGGTACCCGTAAACGTCGGCGCTCTCGCGCAGGAACGCCTCAGGGTCCACCGTCAGGTCCGGCGAGCGCAGCCAGCGCACGGCCGGCTCATCGAAACGCACCTTGTCAGCCTTGTTAACGACGATCGCCGCGCTCACCCTATCCCGGTCCGGTCTCTCCCGCACGTAGGCGAGGACGTTGGTAAACGTGTCATCGCCTGCCTTGCTGGACTTGATGTGGTCCGGGTCAATCACGAAGAAGAGCCCGTTGGCGACCCAGAGGAACTCCCGCTTCTTGCGCACGTCGGCCAGGACGCCGCCGGCCACGTCGAACAGGGCCACGACTCGCTCAGCGCCGCCGCCATGCCGCACGATGAACGCGTCGGCAAAGGTGGTGGTGTCCTCGCTCGGGGTTCCGGGCAGCACCTCGCCGCGAGCGAACAGCGGCCTGACCGAGCCCTCGACGAACTGGTGGTGCAGGCCGGGGTCGAGCGGGTGCACCTCGATCCGCTGCTCCCCCAGCTTGCCGATCTCCCCGATCATCGACGCGAGGAGGTGCGACTTGCCCGACTGGGTGAGGCCGACGAACCCGAGCAGTACCGGCGGGCCGAAGCGGGCGTAATTGGCGGGCAGGTAATGATGAACGGCTGGCGCGGCGCCCTCGCTGGGCTCGGTGGACGGGCAGCGCACATACGCTCCGTGCACGTGCCTGGCGCGCTGGACGGCATTGGCGTCCGCCGGGATCCTGATTTCCTCAAAGTCGCCGTCGCTGGTGTAGGTCCAGTAGGTCAGCGCGTCCCAGTCCGGGATCTGGTGCAGGCAGACGGGGCACATGACGCCGGAGCCAGCAGGCCCGGACGGCCCGGGAGCCGCGACGGGCCCGCTGATGACGGTCGGCGCGGCGATCACGGTCGGCTCAGTGACCACGGTCGGCACTGCGGTCACGGTCGGCACTGTGGTCACGGTCGGCTCAGTGATCCCGGTGGAGCCTGCGCCGTCGCGCACCGGATACCGCGGGCTGGCCTGCTCTGTCCCCCTGGACTGCTCTTCGGCCTGCATGGCCAGCAGCCGGCTGATCCGGGTGCCCCGGTCGGCCGCGCCCGGAACGCCGTGCTCCATGGCCGCCCGTTGCAGTGCCGCCGGGTCGGCGGCGAACTTGCCGGCGATCCCAGTCGCGACGGCGAGGAATCCGGCCTCGGGCGGCAGCGGCGCGACGGCATCCGCGCGGAACGTCACGAGCAGCCCTGTGGTGTCCCCGTCCCGCAGCGGCCCGGCGGCGTAGGTGAGGTAGGAGACCGGCGTGGTGTCACCGAGCATCCGCAAGATGCTGATGAGGCCCCACATGGCCGCCTCGGGGATGCCGCCCGCGGCCCAGGGCACCGTCACGCGCCGCTCGCCCACCAGCGCGTGCGCCAGCAGCGGGATGAGCTGGGCGATCGCCGGTGACGAGCGTGCCCGGGCCTGGATCTCCGCGTGGCGCGGTCCGTGCTCCCCCGGCGCGACGGTGCCGACGGCGGGGAAGCCCGCTCCGTCTGGTTCCTGGAGCTCCAGGGCGTAGCTGCCAGAGAGCTGCGATGACTGGCCGGCCAGCACGATCGCCGAGCGCCATTCGAGGCGCGGTAGCGAGGTCGGCTGCCAGCGGATGAAGGCCGCCTCCGCGCCGGAGTCCAGGTAGGCGCAGCCTCTGGGGCTGCCCGCGCGCAGCCACGGGTCCAGTCGCGGCCGCCAGTGGTAGGCCAGTTGCGGTGGCCGGAAGGAGGTGGCGTTCTGGCTGATCTCGATGCCCCCGGCCACGGCCCTGGCCTGGTAGGAGATCTGCTCGATGCCGCTCACCCGCCATCACCGCCGGCACCGCCGGCCTCCCACAGGCTATGCCGCCAGGTCACGTCGTCCATGAAGCCGTCCGGGATCCCGGCACCGGGGTACTTGACCTCACGCGCGTTCAGGAAGCTCGCGCGCCGCCCTCTCAGCTGCATGCCCAGGTCCTTCGGGCTCGGGACGAGCGACGGCCTGCGCAGGCCGTACTCGATCAGGTCACTCGCGGTCGGCCGGGCCTCGGGCGGGCCGATGACGTGCGGGAGCAGCCCGTTGAAAAGCTGCGCCAGGTTGTACTTGTCCAGGTCGGCGCGGTCTTCGATGTCCTGCCCCCCGGTGCGGAAGTAGAAGACGAGCCGGGCCGCCGCCCACACGTCATCGGCGGGGCCCACGGCCCCCGAGCACGTGCCCGGCCGGTACTCCGGCGCTACCCAGTTCCGCGCCCCGGTCCTTGGCGTCCGGGCCGTGCCGAAGGGCAAGCTGTGGCTGAAGTCGGTGACCTGGACGCGGTAGCCATCCCACAAGACCGTGTCCGGGCTGATCGCGCGGTGCGCGACGCCCGCCCCGGCCAGCCAGCACAGTGCGGTCAGCAGGCCGACGGCGAAGCTTTCCGTCTCTTCGGCGAACACGCCCTCGGCCGCCTCGCTGAGCGGCCTTCCGCGGTAGGGCTCGAACAGCGTGTAAGGGTCGGCCGACGTTCCCTCGTCGCCGTGCAGGCAGGCGAGCTCCGGCGGGTAACCGGCCCGGCCGCCAGCCGCCTCGTGGAGCCGGCGGCCCGCGAAGATCTCGTTGTCCAGCCGGAGGTAGCCTTCCCTGCGCCCGTCCCCGGCCACCGGGCGGTGCTGGCGCAGTTCATGCTCGCCGGTGCCGTCCTCGAGCCACACCGTCCGGGCGGTCAGGTACTCCCCGGCGGGAAGCTCCACGTCGTCGATGCGCGCCGTGAATTCTTCGTGGCCCCCGGCGACCGGCCGGAACTGCAGCCCGCCCGCCATCGTCATGACTCCGTCGCGGCGGGAAGGTCCATGTCCGCGAAGCCCGAATGATATGCCCAGGCCTGTAGCGGGACCAGGCGCAGCAGCCCGGCGAACGAACCGGACGAGGTCCAGGCCGTTTCCTCGCCGGGCACCACGTCGATGAGCGCGTCCCTGGTGAGCCTGGGCGCGAACCGGACCGACTGCAGGGTCCCGGTCACGTCGAGCGCCCCGAGATCAGCCGGCCCGCACAGCTGCCACATCTGCGCGCTGGCCGGGTACAGCAGGGCGTCCCTGACGCTGGCCAGGTCGTCTTCGATCACGTAGAGCGCGCTTCCGGTGCCGGAGGTCGCGAACGACGGCTGGGCGGCCACCCCGTGGGCCTGCACATGCGCGGTCCACTCCCTGATCAGCCGGAAGGTCCGTTCGCGGGCGGTGCGGAACGCCTCCTGGCCGGTCGCGCTGGGCGAGGCCAGTTCGGCGACGACGACGTGCAGCACCAGGTCGTGCAGGGCCGGCAGGTAGCTTTCGCCAAGCCTTGCCATCCGTGCCCCTCGCGCGCCGCCCGGCGCGCTGCCGGTGCCGCCCGGCGTGGCGGCCGCGCCGGCATGCTCGGTCAGCGCCTTGCGGGCGCCGTCGAGCGCGGTCCGCGCCCCGGCGAGCTGTCGCGCTGTCACGCCGCCGGGTGACCACTCCCGGTTGGCGACCTCGAGGATCAGCTTCTGCAGTGCCGTCGCGGCGGACTCGGCGTCGGCCAGCCCCAGCTCGCCCCGCGCGGCGGCGACGTCCCCGCCCCGGGGCGGCTTGTCCGGCGGGGTCGTGAGCCTGGCCAGCAACGCCGGCGGGCAGCGGTTCACGACGGCGGGGATGTACTTGTCGCTGCCGACGCGGGTCAGTTCCCCTTCCGTCGCCGACAGGCGCCGGGCGACCAGGGAGATCGGGTCGCCGCCGCGGACGGCGCGGGCGACCGTCCGGTACAGGAGTGACTGCTCGGCGGCGGCCACGCCGGCCTGCGGTGCTCCCGTGGTCGTCGCCGCGGCCGCGAACTCGATGCCGGCGCTCCGTATCCGGTCGCGCTGGCCGGGGGTGAGCTCGCCGCCGGGGGCGCTCCCGTCCTGCAGCACCCGGGTCACGAGCTCGGCCAGGTCGGCCAGCGCCTCACCTACCTTGGCGACGTAGCGCTGGACGTCGCTGTTGGCCCGCCGGACCATGCCGGCCAGGCCCCGCCCGGGGAGGGCGTGGGTGGCCTCCTTGTCCAGCTCGGCGATCCGGTCGAGGTAGCGGGCGAGCGGGCCGGTCTCGCTCAGGCTCGCGCCGCCCGCCTGGGCCGGCGTCAGCTCGGCGAACGGGGCGACAGAGTCAGTCCCGGACTTGCAGGCGCCCTGGATGGCGACCGCGAGCGCGCCGGCGAACGTGGCCGCCTCATCCTCGGCTCCGGCCAGCCACAGGCCGGGGCTGGCCACCCCGCCCGGCACCTTCGGGATGGCCTGCCGGACGCGGTCGAACATCTCGTCCACTTTCAGCAGCCTGATGAGGGGATGCTGGTCGAGGGAGGCCGACGGCGTG
>Ga0335072_10014459_pt1 | contig 11211 bp, 5 predicted proteins | sample Lox_Sample_21_FD_206725 | JGI IMG/M metagenome (GOLD analysis project Ga0335072, IMG submission 206725) | Soil microbial communities from Loxahatchee National Wildlife Refuge, Florida, United States - Lox_Sample_2.1 | ecosystem: Environmental > Terrestrial > Soil > Wetlands | place: USA: Florida... | reverse complement strand
GCGTAAGCCGTATGGTAGCAGGTAGACGACAAGAACTGCCGTATCCACTACGATGGTACAGCTTCCCAAACTTATGGCGTTATGAACGGCCCCAACGAGGACGGCTACGCGAGTTCTGGCAACCCAATTTTGACATCTTTGGAGTAGAAGGGGTTGAAGCAGACCACGAAGTTATCGTACTGGCTGACAATATCCTACGCAGCTTTGGTGCCAAGCGAGACGCGTACACCATTCAGATTAGCAGCCGTCAGATAGTCGATGAGCTCTTCGGCAGTTATCTTGGTCTCGACAACACCCAGCGAGTCACACTTATGCGTCTTGTCGACAAGATGAAGAAGATGGAACAAAGTGAGTTCGTCGCCCAAGCAGACGCAATTCTCACTCCATCACAACGTGAACAAGGGGTTCTTGATGCACTTATGCAGCTGCTTAAGGTACGGCGCATCGAAGATCTACCGGGCGGCTTTGAAAACAAGCCAGCAGTCCTCCGTTTACGACAGCTCATGTTAATGCTCGACGAAAGCCGCGTCACTAATGCAGTTTTTGACCTGACGCTTATGCGAGGGTTTGATTACTACACCGATATGGTCTTTGAGGTATTTGACAATGACCCCGACAATAACCGGGCAATGTTCGGCGGTGGTCGCTACGACGGCCTTATCGGGCTTTTCGGAGTAGAGCCTGTACCAACAGTCGGCTTTGCGCTTGGTGACGTAACACTGCAGAATTTCCTTGAATCTCACAACTTATTACCAAAAGTACATGCTGAAACCGATGCCTACGTCATACTCATCGGCGACAACACATATGAGAAAGCTCAGCACGTCCTCATGGAACTACGGAAGATGGGCCTTAACATCGCTGTAGACATAACGGGTCGTAAGATTGAAAAGCAAATAAAGACCGCGATTAAAAAGGGTCTACGTTACGTTATATTCATTGGCGAGGCCGAGCTTGCCGATGAGCGGTTTAAGCTTCGCAACCTCGTAACTGGTACTGAAGAGGTTCATGGTCTACAACGTATCGTAACGATGGCCAAAGATCGACGCCACGTAAACGACATACCAACCGAGAACGATGACGAAGAGAGCGAAGACCTTTTAGATATCTAGCCTTCTCGCGCCAAATACCATCTGGCGTATCTGTTACATCTCTGTTATAGTAGGCGACTATGCAGACTACAAAGAACCAACTATCTCCTACTAAGGTCGAGCTCACTGTCGTAGCCGACCAGGCTTTTCTTGACAAGGTTAAGGACCACGTCCTTGGCGACCTTGCAAAAAATATGAACATCAGTGGCTTTCGCAAAGGCCACGCCCCCAAAACACTCGTCGAGAAGCAGGCTAACCCAGCCACACTTCAGAGTGAGTTCTTAGACCATGCCGTAAACGACTTGTACGTCGAAGCTGTCGCAGGCGAGAAACTCCGCCCTGTTGCTCAGCCTGAAGTAAACGTTACAAAATTCGTGCCATTTTCAACGCTCGAGTTTAAAGCAACCGTTGAAGTAGTAGGTAAGATTACGCTTCCTGACTATAAGAAGATCAAGATGGTCAAGAAGACAGAAGCAACAACCGAAAAAGATGTCATTGCGGTTATCGACGACCTACGCCGCCGTGACAGTATCAAGACTGAAGTTAAGCGTGCCGCTAAAGATGGCGACGAAACAGTCATCGACTTCAAAGGCGTAGATGCCAAGACCAAAAAGCCGATCAGTGGTGGCGCAGGTACAGATTACCCGCTCACGCTCGGTAGTGGTGCTTTCATCCCTGGTTTTGAGCCCGAAATCGTTGGCATGAAGCCTGCAGAGGAAAAGACATTCGACATCACCTTTCCAGCAGACTATGGCGTCGAAGAACTACAGAGTAAGAAGGTTAGCTTTACGGTAACACTAAAGGCTGTTCGTGAAGTTGAGCTTGCGAAGCTCGACGACGCGTTCGCAGCTAAGGTTGGGCCTTTTAAGACAGTCGCCGAGCTAAAGGCAGACATCAAGAAGCAGCTTGAGGTCGAAAAGGACGCTGAAGCACAACGTACATTGGAGAACGACCTACTAGCAGAGATTGCAGAGAAAGCAAAAGCAGACATTCCTACCGTACTTATCGATGAAGAGATTGATCGCATGGAGGAAGAGGAGCGTCGTAATCTCATCTACCGTGGCCTGACCTGGGAAGAGCACCTTAAGCAAGAAGGCAAGACAGATAAAGAACATCGGGAAGGCCTTCGTGAGTCAGCTGAAGCTCGAGTAAAGACCGGTTTAGTCCTCGGTGAGATAGCCGAGACTGAGGGTATCACCTATACGGACAAAGAGCTCGATGGCCGCATCAACGCCCTCAAGCAACAGTATCAAGACAAGCAAATGCAAGCAGAGCTCGACAAGCCTGAAAACCGTCGTGAGCTTGGTAGCCGTCTCCTTACCGAGAAGACCATCGAGCGTCTTGTTGGTTACGCCGCAGAAAAATAATGACCACCTCACCTCGACCTTTCAATCGTCTACCAGATTGTCCTGCTGTTGAGATTGCAACTGCCATAGATACTGCAGCAAGGGGCATAGTACCTGACCTCAACCCTGCAGCTATGTTAGCCACGCTTGGTCTTGATGGTGACACCCCAGATGGCAGGACGCTCATGGAACGCGTGACGACAGGGGTTGAACGTGGCCTGTATAGTCGTGCAATCGTAGAGCATTTAGCACGAGGCGCAGTACAACTTACACAGCGTACAAACGAGCACACTGCAAATCCCGCCGAAGAGTTCATGGCGCGCCTGCTTGGAAACATCGTGACACGGCAGGTCATAAGAGAGGGAGACATTTGCCCAGGCGCAGAAATGCTTGCCTTAGTCTCTACTCGCAAAGATCTCATTTCGGATGATGTAAGAGCAAGGTTAGCTGCAGGGCTTCCTCCAGGCTTCAACTTCCCCCCTGGTATATAGCAGAATTAGCACTCTATGTTGACGAGTGCTAATTTAGCGCGTAGTATTGAAGTTATGGCAGAAAAGCTTAACTCATCCAACAGTAGCGCTGAGCGCCGCAAAAAGGCGATGAAGTGGCTCCCTGCAATTATTGATGTATTACTCGGAGGTAAATAATATGAGCGTATTAGTCCCAACCGTCGTGGAAAGCGAAGGTCGTTATGAGCGATCTTACGATATCTATAGCCGTCTCCTAAAAGACCGAATTGTTTTCCTCGGTACTGATGTAAATGAAGCGAGCGCGAACATTGTAGTCGCACAGCTCCTCTTCCTCCAAGCCGAAGATGCTAAGAAAGACATATTCTTCTACATCAACAGCCCTGGTGGTAGCGTATATGACGCTCTTGCTATCTATGACACCATGCAGTACGTTACCAACGATGTTCAAACAGTCGGTATTGGTATACAGGCAAGCGCCGCAGCATTCTTACTTAGCAGTGGGACTAAAGGCAAGCGCTTCCTGCTACCTAATAGCACAGTCATGATCCATCAACCGAGCAGCGGAACTCGTGGCAAGGTTACCGACCAAGAGATCGATCTTAAAGAGTCACTTCGCATCAAGCACCTCCTTGAAGGCATTATGGCAAAAAACACAGGTCAAAAACCCGAGAGAGTGCACGAAGACATGGAGCGCGACCGCTGGATGACCGCCACGGAAGCTAAGGAATACGGTATCGTCGACAAGATTATCGATGATATTAGCGTGCCTCAGAAGGCTGCGTAGTACACGGCGACATAGACAGGAATTCAATTATGGCATCAGCAGACCAGCTAGGTGTTGTCATTTGCTGACATGCTATACTAGAGAATATGTCAGCAGAAAAAGCTAGTTTCGATACGCCACTTGACCCCACTAAACTACTCTTTGTACAAGGCTCCCCGGAACGCTTCACGGAGGTGCTGCCTGAGATCAAGCGCCTGCGAGAGCGACACTATACGCATAACGAAGACTTCTCAGGCCGAAGCACCGCTCAGAAATTACGCTTTGCCGGGCGCATGACCGATGAAACCTGGGTAGATCCAGCAAAGATAACGGGTACTAACCGAGGCCAGAGGCATAGGAGCGTTCAGGTTGTTGCTGCCCTCGACAGGCAGACGGGCGAGGTTAAAGGATATGCTAAAAGCGAGCTAAACGACTCAAGTAAATACGAGCGTAAGCTTGGTAAGTTTTGGCCACTACGGCCGTTAGCACGCGTAGTCGGCAGGATGGAGCGTGCCCACAAGCAGCGAAAAGATCCAAGTGCTTATACATACGTAAAGCTAAGTGAGACGGTACGAGACACGGACCAGCCGCCCAAGCTTGAATCACTGCTTGGCGCTTTAGCCTTAAAAGCACAGGTTGATGAAAACCCATACCTAAAGAAGGGAACTATCTACCTTCACGAAGATCAGGAACAGCTGAAGCAAACTACAGCTGCATGGGGTTACGCCCATGACGGAAATGAGCCGCAGCCAAGTCAAGCATTTGGTCCAGAGCCGAATGATATAACGCACGTTGAACGGCACGTTACAAACGATCTTTCTGGTTCGATAGCCAAAATGCTACACATAGCAGGTGTTCTTATTCCACCAGTGACACCGCTCGGAGGAGATTTAGCAGGCTGAGGTACGCTCATAGCCAACCCTTTTCACATATTGACGTGGTAAATTCTACTGCGTATAATTATATCTAAGAAGTAGTGTAAGTTGAGCTCATAGCTGGCGTGGCCAACCAGATCAGCTCAAAATCTCAGCTTAGTGTAACTTCGGGTGAAACACTAACTAAAAGCGGACAAGCATTGAGAGATTCTTTTTGGGGACTAAATTTCGTATACCGAAATATCTCGCCAGTGCACCCGTAGCTAAATTTATAACCATCTAATACAAGGGGCGTATTACACGTGGCGAAAGCAACAAGCAAATCAGCAACGCGTGTCTACTTTACTGACGTCGACAATGACCTGTCATTGCCGAATCTAGTAGACCACCAGAATAAATCATTCCAATGGATGATTGATGAAGGGCTCGGAGAGCTCCTCGCAGAAATTAGTCCTATTGACGACTACACCGGTACCAAGCTATCTCTGCGCTTCAAGGAATACCACTTTGAAGAGCCTAAGATGACTGAGACCGAAGCCCGAGAGAACAATGTCAGCTATGATGCACCTCTCAAGGCAGTTATCGAGTTAACAAACAAGGTAACTGGTGAAGTTAAAGACCAAGAGATCTACCTGGGCGACTACCCATGGATGACTAAGCGCGGTACGTTTATTATTAACGGTGCCGAGCGTGTAGTTGTCAGCCAGCTGATCCGCTCAGCTGGCGTTTTTTACACCCGCGAATTGCATGGTACGACCAACCTATACAGCGCTAAGGTCATTCCTGGTCGTGGTGCATGGCTTGAGTTTGAGACTACTAGCAGCAATGCGCTATATGTAAAAATCGATCGTAAACGCAAAATTCCTGTCACAACACTGCTACGTGCACTTGGCATGACCGACACTCAGATGCGCGAAGCGTTTAAGGATGTCGACACGGCTAAGACAAGCTACATTGAGACTACGCTCGAGAAAGATCCAACTAAGGGTCACGCCGAAGCACTTATTGAAGTCTATCGCCGTCTACGCCCAGGCGACCTTGCGACCGTTGATAACGCACGTTCACTACTTGAGAACATGTTCTACAACTTCAAGCGCTTCGACTTCAGCCGTGTTGGCCGCTACAAGCTGAACAAGCGCCTTGGCCTTGACGTAGCAAACACAGCCGAAAACCGCATTATGCGCCTTGAGGACCTTGTCGCTATTGTAGGTGAGCTCATTCGTTTGAATGTTACCCAAGATCCAGCTGACGACATCGACTCACTTGCTAACCGTCGCATCAAGATGGTTGGTGAACTTGTCCAGCGCCAGTTCCGTATCGGTCTGCTGCGCATGGTTCGCAACACACAGGACCGCATGAGCATGAGCGAGATTGAGACAGTACAACCTGGTCAGCTTATCAATGCTCGTCCAGTCGTAGCAGCTGTCCGCGAATTCTTCGCCAGCTCTCAGCTTTCACAGTTCATGGACCAGATTAACCCACTATCTGAGCTTGCCCACAAGCGTCGTCTCAGCTCTATGGGTCCTGGCGGTCTATCTCGTGAGCGCGCCGGTTTCGAAGTTCGTGACGCTCATGCTACTCACTACGGTCGTATTTGTGCCGTAGAGACTCCAGAAGGTGCAAACGTAGGTTTGGTACTTAACCTTGCTAACTTTGCCCGTGTAAACGAATACGGATTCATTGAGACCCCATACCGCAAAGTAGTAAACGGTAAAGTTACTGATGAGGTCGTTTACCTGGACGCTGCCGACGAAGAACATGCTGTTATTGCCGGTGCCGGCATAGAGCTCGACAAAGACGGTAAGATCGTAGACGAGCGCGTTAGTGCCCGTATCAACCTGAAGCCAGGTGAAGCCGACAGCAATGACGTTACCCACATTGACGCTGCCCAGAACCAGATCATCGGTTCAAGCGCTGGTCTTATTCCATTCATCGAGAAAGACTACGTGTACCGTGCACTCATGGGTAGCAACCAGCAACGTCAGGCCGTACCACTCATTCAGCCACAAAGCCCAATCGTTGGTACTGGCGTAGAGGCCGCAGCTGCTCGTAACACCGGCCAGGTTATCCTAGCCGAAGACGACGGTGAGGTCATCAAGGCTACTGGTGATGCAGTCATTGTCAAGTACAAGGACGGCAACGTAACCTATGAGCCGATGCATTTCGTTCGCAGTAACGAAGGTAGTAGCATCAACCAAACAGTTGTTGTAAACACCGGTGACAAAGTTAAGAAGGGTGACATCCTTGTTGAAGGTATGTCCATTAAGGATAGCGAACTTGCACTTGGCCGCGAGCTAACCGTCGCATTCATGCCATGGGCAGGATACAACTTCGAGGACGCCATCATCATCAGCCGTAAGCTCGTCGAGAACGACACGCTGACATCTGTACACATCGTCGACTACATGATCGAAGTTCGTGAAACTAAGCTTGGCCCAGAAATTGTTACCCGCGACATTCCAAACGTTTCAGAGGACGCACTACGTCACCTCGACGAAGACGGCATTGTCCGCATCGGCGCTGAAGTACATCCTGGCGACATCCTTGTCGGTAAGATTACTCCAAAGGGCGAGCAGGAACTTAGCTCAGAAGAGCGTCTACTCCGCGCCATCTTTGGTGAAAAGGCTAAGGAAGTCCGCGATACTTCACAGCGTATGAGCAATGGTAAGCACGGTAAAGTTGTTGGCGTAAAGATCTTTAGTCGCGAAAATGGTCACGAGCTAAAGGCTGGTGTGCTTATGCAGATCCAAGTCTTCGTCGCTCAGATGCGTAAGGTATCTGTCGGCGACAAACTCGGTGGCCGTCACGGTAACAAGGGTGTTATCGCCCGAATCCTACCTGTTGAAGACATGCCATTCATGGAAGACGGTACGCCAATCGACATCGTCTTGAACCCACTTGGTGTGCCAAGTCGTATGAACATTGGTCAGCTCTTCGAAGCTCACCTTGGCATGGCTGCTAAAGCTCTTGGCTTCAAAGTCGCTAGCCCATCGTTCAACGGTGTGCCCGTCGACAAGATCAAGGAACTTCTAAAGGAAGCTGGTCTTCCTGAAGACGGTAAGCAGCAGCTATACGACGGCCGTACAGGTGGTGCCTTCAAGGAGCGCACTACTGTCGGATCTATGTACATGATTAAGCTAAACCACATGGTTGCCGATAAGATCCACGCACGAAGCACTGGTCCATACACTATGGTTACCCAACAGCCACTTGGTGGTAAGGCACAAAATGGTGGTCAGCGATTCGGAGAGATGGAGGTGTGGGCACTTGAAGCATACGGTGCATCTAACACGCTCCAAGAAATGCTTACTATTAAGTCGGATGACGTCTATGGTCGTTCTAAGGCCTACGAAAGCATCATCAAGAAAACTGAGATTGTCGGTCCTAAGGTCCCTGAAAGCTTCAACGTGCTTGTTAAGGAACTTCAGGGTCTTGGCCTTAAGGTTGACTTGGTCCACCAGAGTGAAGTTGTTGACGCTGAAGCAATCCTCGCCACCAACATTCACCAGGAAGCTACACATCCATCCAATGTCACCGTGCCAACACCAACCATTTCCGACATCGATGTAAGCGATGAAGAGACCATCGAGACCGACATGCTCATCGAAGAGACTGATGACGACGGTACGATTCTTGCCGCTGCAACAGATGACGACATGCAAGTCGACGACGTAGCGCTTGTAGTGGCTGACGACGACACAACTGAAGACAAGGAAGAGGAGGCCTAACCGTGAGGCGATATTCATACGGAACTGACATCGCAGACTTCGACGCTGTTCGCCTAGCCGTGGCTAGTGCCAAGGACATCGAAGACTGGAGCTACGGCGAAGTCACCAAGCCTGAAACTATTAACTACCGGACTCAGAAGCCAGAACGCGACGGGCTTTTCTGTGAGCGTATCTTTGGTCCAGTTAAGGACATCAATCCACACGACGCTAAGTACAAGGGTGTACGGAGCCGTGAAGCTGCCGTCGATAAGAATGGCGAGCTTGTAACCCGCGCTATCGTACGTCGTGAGCGTATGGGTCACATCAAGCTAGCAGTACCGGTTGCGCACATTTGGTTCCTTCGTGGCACTCCAAGTGCTGTGGGTCTACTACTTGGCATGACTGTCAAGAACCTTGAGCGTGTTGCTTACTTTGCAAGCTACGTCGTAAAGACTGTAGACGAAGAGAAGCGTGACCAATACCGTGCCGATAAAGAGGCTGAGTTCAAGGCCGCTCAGGACGCCATTAAGATCCGCTACGAGCAGGAAGCAAAGAAAGAAGACGCAAACGTCAAAGCACTTGCCGAAGCTCAGACTAAAGAGATCGAAGAAGTACAAAAGGACTGGGAGCAGCTTAAGAAGCAACTCGATAGCCTCGTTAAGTTTAGCCTGATGGGCGAGACTGACTACCGCGCACTACCTGACGAACTTCGCAAGATGATCACCGTTGGTATGGGCGGCGCAGCCCTAAAAGAGCTCCTTGACGGTATCGACCTACACGAGCTTATCACTGGTCTAACCGAAGAGGCTGAGGAGGCCAAGGGCCAGCGTAAGAAGAAGCTTTTGAAGCGTCTTCGTCTCCTTGAGAGCATGGAACGTGCCGGCATCCGCCCAAGCAGCATGTGCTTAAGCGTTCTTCCGGTTATTCCTCCGGACCTACGCCCAATGGTACAGCTGACAGGTGGCCGTTTCGCAACCAGCGACTTAAACGACCTCTACCGCCGCGTCATCAACCGTAACAACCGTTTGAAGAAGCTCATCGAGCTCAACGCCCCTGAAGTCATTCGCCGTAACGAGCAGCGTATGCTCCAGGAAGCTGTTGACGCCCTGATCGACAATAACAACGCCCGCAGTGGTCGTGCCGTTGCCGCTACAGGCCAACGTCGCCGCCTAAAGTCTTTGAGCGACATGCTCAAGGGTAAGCAGGGTCGTTTCCGTCAGAACCTTCTTGGTAAGCGTGTTGACTACTCTGGTCGTTCTGTGATCGTTGCCGGCCCTGAACTAAAGATCCATCAGTGTGGTTTGCCGAAGATGATGGCACTTGAGCTATTCAAGCCATTCGTTATCGGTGAACTCATTGCCCGAGAAGAAGCACACAACATTCGTTCTGCTACACGCATGATCGAAACTGGCGAGACTGCTGTCTGGGATGCACTTGATGAAGTGATCAAGGGTAAGTACGTACTCCTCAACCGTGCACCATCTTTGCACCGTTTAAGTATTCAGGCCTTCCAGCCAGTACTTATCGAAGGCCGCGCTATTCAGCTCCACCCACTCGTATGTAAGGGCTTTAACGCCGACTTCGATGGTGACCAGATGGCTGTTCACCTTCCACTCAGTGATGCAGCACAGGCAGAAGCTAAGAACATCATGGCTGCAAACATGAACCTACTAAAGCCTGCTGACGGTTCACCGATCCTCCACATTGAACAGGACATCGTGCTTGGCTGTTACTACCTAACCTACGAACGCCCTGGCACAAGCAATGACGTAAAGCACTACAGTAGCCTCGACGAAGCCAGCATGGCATTCGACGCAGGTCAAATCACACTTCAGAGTCGTGTAAGCGTACCATTCCGTGGGGAGATCCGTGAGACAACACTTGGTCGTCTCTACTTCAACGAAACATTCCCTGAAGACTTCACATACCAAGACGAAGCTATGACCAAGAAGCGCTTGCAGAAGGTTATGGCGGCTGTATATCAGAAGTACGGCCAAGCAGTTACCGCTGAGATCGCTGACAACCTAAAGGATGTCGGTTTCCGCTACGCTACTATGTCTGGCATTTCCATGGGTATGGACGACTTTGAGTCCATCAATGGCCTTGAAGACGTCATTAAGGGTGGTGATGAGCGTACCGCAAGTATTTCTGATCAGTATGAGCAAGGCTTCATTACTGACGAAGAGCGCCACCGTCTCATCATCGACAACTGGACCAAGATCGACAGCCAAGTACAGAACATGCTTGCTGATCAGATGAAAGACCAGGATGGTTCTATGGCTATCGCGATCACCTCAGGTGCTCGTGGTAACGTAAGCCAGATGAAAATGTCCGTCGGCATGCTTGGTGTGTTCTCTGACGCCGGTGGTAACGTTATTGAGCTACCAGTTAAGTCTGGATACATCCAGGGTCTTACGCCACTTGAATACTTCACGGGTACTCGTGGTACTCGTAAAGCCGTCATCGACATCGCATTGAAGACTGCTGACGCTGGTTACCTTACCCGTCGTCTTGTTGATGTCTCACAAGACATCTTCACACTCGGTGAAGATGATGACTCGAGCGACCCAGGTTTCGCTATGCTTCGTGAAGACGCAAAAGCCATTGGCGTTAGCTATGCTTCACGCCTTGAAGGACGTTACGCTGCCGAGGACGTCAAGGGTCACATTAAGGCTCACGAACTCTTTACTAAGGAAATCGCTGAAGCTATCGACGCTGACGAAAAGGTTGACGGTGTAAAGATCATGAGCGCCTTGAGTGCTAGCTCAGTTCGGGGCGTACCTCAGAAGAGCTACGGCATCGACCCAGCAACGGGCAACATTGTTACGCCGCATAACCCAATCGGTGTCATTGCCGCTCAGAGTATCGGTGAGCCTGGTACACAGTTGAGTCTTGACTCTAAGCACCGTTCCGGTGCAGCTGTTGCCGATGATAGCGCTCAGGGTCTAAGTCGTATCGA
>Ga0335072_10014458_pt1 | contig 11211 bp, 10 predicted proteins | sample Lox_Sample_21_FD_206725 | JGI IMG/M metagenome (GOLD analysis project Ga0335072, IMG submission 206725) | Soil microbial communities from Loxahatchee National Wildlife Refuge, Florida, United States - Lox_Sample_2.1 | ecosystem: Environmental > Terrestrial > Soil > Wetlands | place: USA... | reverse complement strand
CGCGATTATTTCTTCGAGCCGTCGATGAACGGAGTGGACTGGAAAGCGGAACGCGACAAATACGCGCAGCTCCTGCCGTATATCGCGGATCGCTACGACTTGACTTATGTCCTTGGCGAAATGATCGGCGAGCTTTCGAATTCCCACTCGTACGTTGGCGGCGGCGATTACCCCGATTTGCATCCCGTCAACATCGGGCTGCTGGGCGTCGACTTTGAAGCGGACACCGCGAGCGGACGTTATCGCTTCAAGAAAATCTATCCTGGAGAGAATTGGGATAGTGCGCTGCGTTCGCCGCTGACCGAACCCGGTGTTGACGTGAAGCAGGGCGATTACCTGCTCGCTGTCAACGGGCAATCGCTGCGCGTTCCGCAGAATCCGTACGAGCTGTTCGAGAACACGGCAAACGACAACGTCACGCTGACGGTGAACTCGACACCTTCGGAGGAAGGTGCGCGCGAAGTGGTGGTGAAGCCGGTCTCCAACGAATTCAAGTTGCGCGAGCTGGACTGGATCGACACGAACCGCCGCAAAGTGGAGAAAGCGACGGACGGCCGGGTGGGCTACGTTTACCTGCCCGACATGGAGGCGTCCGGCTTGAACGAGTTCGTGAAGCAGTATTTCCCGCAGATTCGGAAGGAAGGAATCATTTTCGACGTGCGCTACAACGGCGGCGGCTTCGTCGACGAGATCATTCTGGAACACTTGCGCAGGATTCTCGCCGGCATGCAGGCAGCGCGGAACTTCAAGAGCGGCACCGTGCCGACCAACGTGTTCTACGGCTATATGGCGTGCGTAACGAACCATTACGCCGCATCCGACGGCGACTTCTTCACCTATTTTTTCAAGTACTACAAGCTGGGGCCGGTGATCGGGACGCGCACGTGGGGCGGCGTTCGCGGCATTCGTGGCGAGATTCCGCTGATGGACGGAGGTTACATTACGCGGCCGGAGTTCGCCTTGTACAGCCTCGACAGCAAGTGGATCATCGAGAACCATGGCGTCGAGCCCGACATCGTTGTCGACAACACCCCAGACAAAGTGGTAGAAGGCCATGATCCGCAGCTCGAGCGCGCCATCGGCATCCTGATGAAGGACATTCAGGAGCATCCCAAGAAGCTGCCGCCGCGGCCGCCCGACTTGCCGGCGTATCCTCCGGGCCCTGGCAATTAGTTGAGATCGGGAACTTTCTTGGAGGCTCACATGAAGCGACTATTGGCGGTTGCAGGGGTGGTGTTCGTTTCGGTGTGGGGCGTTGCAGTCGCGCAGGAGAAGCCCCAGGATCACAAGACGCCGCAGAACACATCGCGGCAGACGTCTAAAATCCCGCAAAAAGGCAGCGACGTGGGTCATGGCTACATCCCTCAGCATGGCCCGGCGCCCACGAAGCAATCTTCCACCATGCACACGTCCGCTAAGCCCGCCGGGCAGACGGCGCAGAACACAAGCCGGCCAAGTTACCGCGACCAGCCCGGACATCCTGATGCGCCGCACGTTCACACGAACGGTCAATGGGTCGGTCAGGCAGGCCGAAACAATCCCCATTACAAGCTCGACCATCCCTGGCAGCACGGTCACTTTCCACGCACACTTGGCGCCAGCTATGTCTATCGCCTTGAGGGCGGGGGAAGAGACCGATTCTGGTTCAGCGGCTTTTACTTTAGCGTCGCTCCGTATGACTACGACGATTGCGCTGATTGGAACTGGACGTCGGATGACATCGTGCTCTATGCCGATCCGGATAACGACGGGTGGTATCTCGCCTATAACGTCCGGCTGGGGACGTATGTTCACGTGATGTATTTGGGAACGTAGGAAGGGCGCGACGGGAAGAAGAGAGGTCCCTCCGCTGCGCCCCGCGCACGCTGTACCCGAAAGAACAGATTCGCGTGGGACCCGGTTGGGATGACAGACGCGGCGAAAGACGGCGGCGGCTAGCGCAGGGCGAGCCAGGAGTACAGCACCCACACGACGGGCGCTGCCAGGATCAGGCTGTCGATGCGGTCGAGAACGCCGCCGTGCCCCGGGACGATCGTGCCTGAATCCTTTACTCCTGCGCCGCGTTTGTAAGCAGACTCGATCAGGTCGCCCATTTGACCGGCGATATTCGCGGCCCCGGCGACAAATAAGAGTGTCGCGACGTCGATCGGGATCCAGCGTGCGGCAACCCAGGCGACGACGAGCGATCCGGTCAGATTCGCGATCGCGCCTTCCCAAGTTTTCTTGGGGCTGAGAACCGGGGCCATCGGCACGCGTCCAATGAACTTCCCCGTGAAGTAGGCTAGCGTGTCGCCCGCCCAAATCAGCGCCAGCGTGAACAGAATCAAGGCTCCGCCGCCGCGCGCGATTTCATTGATGCGGAGCAAGTAGCTGAACGGAAGCGCGACGAAAAGAAGCCCTGCCGAGCTGATCGAGATCGCCGGCAGCACATCCTGCAATGGGCGACGAGTGGCGAGCCCGATTCCCACGGCTCCGAACACGAAGGCGAGCAGCACAATCTCGATCGAGACCGTCGGACCGTAGCCGCGCGAGAGCACCAGGCCCCCGAACGCGTGCGTCTCCACCATGCCCGCCGAGTACTGGGCGTAAAACACTCCGGCGGCGCAAACGAGCGCCCATTTCCGGAAGGCACGCAGGCCGACGCGCTCGCCCAGCGCGAAAAACTCGATGAGCGCCAGCAGCGCGATTGCCGCCGCGACCACGGCAACCAGCCACGCAGGAGCCCACACCAGCAGCGCCACGATCGCGGCAATCAGCATCACTCCGGTGACGATGCGCAGCGCCATCCGTGATCAGCCTTGCGCCGAGGACGAAACGCCGCGTTTCGTCCCCAGCCCGCCGTAGCGACGTTCGCGCGTCTGGAATTCGATGAGCGCTTCGAGCAGCCGCGCCCGCGAAAAATCGGGCCAGAGAGTTTCCGTGACGTAAATCTCGGCGTAAGCGATCTGCCACAGTAGAAAATTACTCACGCGCATTTCGCCGCTGGTGCGAATCAGCAAGTCGGGATCCGGCAGGCCGGCCGTATAGAGGCGCTCAGAGATGGCCTCCTCGTCAGCGCGGAAATCGGGACGGCCATTGGCGCGCGCATCGGCGAGCAGCGCGTTGAACGCATCCACCAGTTCCGCGCGGCCGCCATAGTTCAGCGCGACAGCAAGGTTCATTCCCGTGTTGCCGGCCGTGACCCGCGTGGCTTCGTCCAAATCCCGCCGCACCCCTTCGGGCAGTTGCGCGGCGCGGCCGATCACCCGGAAGCGGATGTTATTCTTGTGCATCACGGGCAGTTCGCGCTTCAGGTATTCGCGCAGAAGACGCATCAGGAAATCCACTTCGGCCTGCGGCCGCCGCCAGTTCTCCATCGAAAAAGCATAAAGCGTCAGAAAGGAAATCTTAAGCTCAGCGCACGCCTCGATCACGGCGCGCGCCGCTTTGATTCCCGCACGGTGGCCGGCTACGCGCGGCAGGTGACGCCGCTGCGCCCAGCGCCCGTTCCCATCCATGATCGTCGCAATATGCTGCGGCAAGCGCCTCACGTCGAGCTTGTCGAGAAGCGCCGACTCTTCGCCGTTCGCAGGTTTCAGGAGCTCGTTCGCTTTCACGGGAAAACTGTCCGGATCATACGCGGCACGGCAAAGTAGCACACGGCTCTGAGACAACGCAACGCGGCAGCAGCTTGAATGTGGTGACCGTCGCGAGCGCGCCAGCCCCGTTACGCGGGAACACTCCGCGCGCGGGAGGCCGAATTAGAATCTGTAGACGAATCCGATCGATATTTTCGGGCTGAACTGGTTTGTGTTGAAGTACCGCGTCCCTACCATGTCTGCACCCGCTCGAATGGCGTAGCGCAAGTGACCCGTGTTGAGGTCCACGCCCCCGCCGAGTTCGTACGCGAAGGCACCCTGACTGCCGTAGGCGGTTTGCGGCGTGAAGTGCGTAGCTCCCGCCAATCCGTGGGCCCATAGGTCGATGTTCTCGCGGAAAGGCTTCCAACGGACCCTGGCGCCTCCCATTCCCAGCAAGAATCTCGCCTGATAGGGGTATTGATCCCCGAGCGTCAGCACGAATTCTCCGTCGGCACCTATCCAATCCTTTGGCCAATAAACAATCGAGTAGTTGAACCCGTTCGTATTCACCGTCGTTCCGGGCACCTCATAAAAGCGAATGAACGTGTACCCGACATACGCCTCAAATTGGTAGGTCGGTCTGATACCGAAGACGACTTGTGGAGGGGCCGCGGCACCCGCATCAGCGCTGGAGGAGGAAGGGGCGGTAGCCGAAGGCGCAGCCACCGAAGACGTTGCGAGCCAGGAGGGCATGCTCATCAAGTCGTTTGAGTTCGAAGAGCTGGCGGGTCCTGCGCTGGCCGAAAGCGGAAACGAAAGAGTCTGCGTAGTCTGTTGTGCCGGCGTGCCCATTCCGAGCAGAAAAACCGCCGGCAGCAAGAATGAGAACCGTCTCATCGCCTATCCCCCTGTCCCACAGCCCTTACAATTTAGACCGAGTATGGCTCCCCCTGTCCACTGTTTTTCCTCCTCCATCGGACGAATCAGCCCAGACCCATGGGTACCGTCCGTATTTGGGTAAGGGTTAAAGGGAGCCGGGACGCCCGGTTCAGGTGGGGAGTCACTGCCTTGAAGCGAGCCATTGGCAGAGCTCAGAGATGCTTCAAGGCGAGGCAGCGTCCTCGCATCTCTATCGCTCTGTAGCAAATCCAATCACGCGTTTACGAGGCCAAGGAATTGGCGCGGGTCGTTTGCGAATCCGGGGAAGACGGCATTCAGGTTGCCGTCGCCGAGATGCTTCGCGATGATCTCGCCGAGCACGCTGCGATAATCGGTGGTGACCGCGAGATCGCGGTCCTGATGCAACTGGCCTTCGCTCATCCCGGGCCAGCGCGCGTAGACCTTTCCGCCTTTGATTCCTCCGCCCATCACGAACATACAATTCGCGTGGCCATGGTCCGTGCCGCGGTTTCCGTTTTCGTGCGCCGTGCGCCCGAATTCAGACATGCTCACGAACACGACGTCGGCCATGCGGTCGCCCATATCCTGATGGAACGCGGCGAGCCCCTGCCCCAGGTCGCGTAGCAGGTTCGAGAGCTGGCCCTGCACACCGCCTTCGTTGACGTGATTGTCCCAGCCGCCGCTATCGAGGAAGGCCACTTCCAATCCCACGTTGGCTTTGAACAGCTCCGCAATCTCCATCAGGCTGCGCCCATAGCGGCCTTGCGGATACTGCGCGCCGTTTTCGGGCTGGTAGCTATCGGGATCGATCTGCTTGAGCTGGTCGACAGCTTCGAACGTTTCGTGGCTGACGCCGCGCATGGCTTCGTCCACTGTTTGAGCGTACATGGCCTCAAATCCGCCTTCTGTGAGCTGCGGCGGCCCGTACATCCGGAATTGCTTCAGGTCGGGAACGGCGATCGCGGGCGCGCTTCCCTGCAGGGTCAGCGGCAAATAAGGGCCAAACGCGACGGCCCGGAATGGCGATGCCTTTTCTTCCGGCGATGTTTGCAGAGCGCGATTCAGCCAGCCGTCTTCGGTGGCTTTCACCCCGGGCGTGCCGGATTCCATGAAATCCTGCGCGTCGAAATGCGAGCGCGTGGGATCGGGCGACCCGACGGCGTGAACGACGGCAAGCTGGCCGTTGCGAAACAGAGGCACCAGCGGCGCGAGACTCGGATGGAGGCCGAAGAAGCCGTCGAGGTCGAGAGCGGCGTCCGTGCCGCCGCTGCGCGGCTGCGGAATCGCGATGGTTGGGCGAAACGCGTAGTAGTTCGGTTCGGCGAATGGAACGACCACATTGAGGCCGTCCATGGCGCCGCGCTGGAACAGGACGAGCATCTTTTTTTTGCCGGCGCCAGTTGTTTCCGCTACGGCACGCTGCAAAAACGACGGAAGCGCCGCCATCCCCAGCATTGCGATCCCACTCGACTTGATGAAGTATCGCCGCGATATTTTCATGGCCTTCTCCACTGTGGCGCCAGACGCTGTCGGATTCGGTTCTCTCTGCGGGCACGGCATGCCGCACCCCTGCTCGGAAAACTACACCGTCCCCGCCTCGACTATCTGCGCTGAAATTCCGGTGCGCCCAGGACTAATCCGGCGATCAGGCCTTCATTCACCTGCTTGACTGGATCGTCCAGCCGCGCCTGCAAAATCCGCGGATCGTTCAACCGGGCTTCGAGAGTCTTCTCCGTTCCCGGCGCAACCTGTCCATCGAGGAACAGCCCGAGCGCTTCGGAAAGCGCCGCGTTCGGATCGGTCGCCGCTTCCTGACCGAACATGTTCTTCAAATTCACTTCTGCGCCCGCCGTGTGATCGCTGGCGAAGCCGAGCGCGAAATTCAGGCGGTTCAGCAGCGCCCCCGAGTTGACCCACATCTCCGATTTGTCCGAATAACCGGTTGGCGGCTGGCACTGATATAACGGCTCGCCCATCCGTGCCACCCACTGCACCAGCGGCAAGGTAACTTCGACGTCCGCATTAAGCGCGCGAGCCGTGCTGGCCACCAGCTCGAACGGCGTTTTCACCTTCGCGCGGTACGCTTCCTTCGACCAGAATTCCGGCGAATAGATCATGGTGCGCAAGACGGCGCGAATGTCGCCGCCCGACGATTCCCATTCCTGCGCCATGCGATCAACCAGCGGTTGCGGAGGGTTGTCCGCGACGAAATACTCCGCCAATTGCAGGGAGATGTGCTGCGCCGTATGCGGATCGTTCGCCAGCATCTCCAGCGCTTTCTCGCCTTCCTTCATTCCGTCATCGTGGAACGTGTGCCCCATGACGACTTCTTTTTCCTGCGCATGAATGCGGTCGTTGAAGAAAAACTCGCCGTCCTTGCGCGGCTCGCGGATCGTCCAGCCGGTGAGGATCTCGGCCATGTCGATCACGTCCTGCTGCGTGTAACCGGCGTCGACGCCCACCGTATGCAGTTCCATCACTTCGCGGCCATAATTTTCGTTGAGCCCGCGATCCTGCTGCTGTTTCGGGCGCCCATTCGCGCCCTGCATTTCGGGCGGCATCATGCCGAACCGCGCGTAATATCGCTCCTGTCGAAACGCCCGCATTGCTTGCATCTGCTTGACGGCGGCCGGATCGGCGCTCAGCCAGTTGTCCAGATAGAAAAGCATTGCCGGGCTTTTCGCCGTGGCGAGCAGCAGATCGTCGAACTTGCCCATCGTGTTCGGGCGGATGGTGTTGCGAACGTAGGAAGTGAGGAGCCATTTCTCCGCTCCTTTATTGGCGAAGACGTTGAAATGGTTGAACCAGAAATCTTCCATCACGGCTTCGAGCTGACGGTTGCTATAAATCGCGCGGTCCATCTTGGCCATCGCAAGCTCGGCAGTGATGCGGTTCGGGCCCACCAGCCGAGCAAGCTCGACGTTGGCTTTGTCAAAATTGTCGTCGCCCGTAGGCAGCATTTCCCCGACGGATTCCTTCCGCTTCTCCTGCATCTGCTGCTTGTATTCGTCCTTCGTCAGCCCTTCTTTTTTCGCGGCTTGCTGCGGCGGCGGGAAATCGGCGAGCAGTTGCTGCGACGACATGTTCAGCGTCGAATAGCGCGACAGCCGTTGGTCGAGCGCGGAGTCGTCGATCGAGTCGGGATTCAGTTGCTGGTCGATCCACTTCGCCAATCCCATTTGCCGAACGCGTTCGACGTCGCCGGGGCGCGGCCCGTAAGCCAGACGATTCAGCGCTTGCAGGATGGCCTGATCCTCCGTCAATTGCGTGATGGGAAGGTCGCCTTTGAACTTTTTGAGAAGAACGATCGTTTCGGTGGAGCGTTTCGCGCTTGCGGAATTCGTTATCGCGTGCGGAGACGCTGCGGCGATGCAAGTCCCCAGCAGAATCGCAACGGTGGCGGCGACGAGCGCTGCGCCTGCCAAGTCCAGCCGCCCGCGCCCCGCGATTCCATTTCGGGAGCTCGCGCGCCGAACGCGGACCATGCGCCGTTTTAGACGAAGGGTGCCCTTCATGGCTGTTGCAATAGCTTAAACCCAAGACGATGAGAAAAGTTGCGACGGTCGCGAACCAATTAACGAGCAGGCTAACGCTGACAAACCAGGAATCCGAAGATGAACTAATCTTACAGTGTCCTGTCGCTCTCTGTTTCTAATCCGTGTTTATCTGCGTTCATCTGTGGTTACAACGCCTTTGGGGCGCCTTTAGCCGCGGTCGCTACCTTTCAGGCGAATCAAGAGCAACCTCAGCCGCTGCTCGTTCTCCGCGCTGATTTTTGTGATTTCGACGCCCATCCCATTGCCGGCGACGTTCCGGACGGTGCACTCAAAGTCGAAGGCCGCCACCGGGTCCTCGAGCATGAGGCTGACCACGGTCCCGGGCGGCTTTGCCTTTGCCGTGCGAATGAACATTCCGCCCAATCCGATTACAGTGACGGTGCCTTCGAAGCCTGGCCCGCCGCCATTTCCGTGGACGGGCATTGTGTGGCCCGGCGGGACGAGGATCCGTTGATGACGCCGCAAATCCGGCTTAACGATTGCCATTTCTTATTCTTGCGCTCACCGCACTGCGCGGAAACCGTCGAGGGTCCAGGTGTCCTGACCCTCGTCGTGGCACAGCACGTAGAAATTCCCGTCGTCGGCGCGCACGCGAAAGTACGTGGCTTGAGGGGAGTACCACCGGCCGTCGAGTTCCTGCACCTCGAATTCACGTCCGCGTAAGACAAAGCGCAGCGGCCGCTCGTCGGCCCGGTGCCCCGCATAGCATTCGACGCGCATCTCGCTCATCGCGCCTCCGGCGGGGGTGGAAGGGTGACCACCGCAAAAATCTCGCTGCAACTCCAGTCTATCACCCTTCGGATTCAACCGGACGCTTGCAGCGAAACCGCGTTCCATTTCAGAGACGCCGCCCTTTCTTGCCGCCTCCCCTTCCTGTATCTTCAGTCATCGGAAGCATGCGAATCGCACGCGAATGAATTTCAAATTCCATCTCAACTACCGGCTCCTTTTTCTGCTGGTGCTGCTCGGGGGGCTGGCGGCGCGCGAAGTGGCTCTCGAACTTCGTCCCACGTTCCTGCGGCCCGGACTGCACCTTTTCGCCTATGTAGGAAACACGGGCGACGGGACGCTTACGGCGATCGACATCGTGAAGCTGGCAGCCGTGGCGACCATCCCTGTCGGCGCGGGACCGACGGGCATTCGCGCGCACCCCACCCGGAAGGAAATCTGGGGACTTAGTTCCGCAGGCGGCTACGCGTGGGTACTCGACGCGAATTCGGACCGCATCGTTGCGCGCATTCCTGTCGGCAGAGAACCCTACGCCTTAGACTTTTCACCGGACGGGTCACGCGCGTACGTCGCGGCTTCAGGCTCCAATTCCGTAGTGGCCATCGACTGCGCCACGCGGCAGATCGTCGCGCGCGGGAGCGCGGGCCGCCGCCCCTGGATCGCGCGCGTGTCGCCCGACGGAAAGCTGCTGATCGTCTCGAATCACGACGATTCCACGATATCCATTCTCGACGCCCGCACCCTCTCTTCTCTCGCCGTAGTGAAAGTGGCGCCGCGTCCCGAGCAGATCGCTATCCTGCCTGACTCGTCCAAAGCCTTCGTTACTTCGGGCAGCGCCGACCAGGTTTCCGTGGTGGACTTGAAGCGAAAAGTGCTGCTGACCAACCTCGTCCTGGGCGGCAAGCCCGACGACCTGATCCTCAAGCCCGACGGCGGCGAACTGTTCATCCCCTCGAGCCAAGCCCACGGACTGCTGATCGTGAACACACAAACGAACGAGGTGGTGCAGTTCCTTCTGCTCGGAATGTCTCCCACGGATGGGGCGCTCGCGCCGAACCGCGGCATTCTCTACGTTTCCGACACGGCTGGAGGCGACGTGGTTCCCATCATGATCGACTCCCGCCAGATCGCGCATCCTATTCCCGTTGGGCAAGCCCCTGGAACGTGCGCCCTCACGCCCGGCGGGGACGAACTACTCGTCGTGGACACCGCCTCGGACGATCTGGCCGTGATTCGCACGCGCACAGCTGGCCCTGAAGAAAACACGCTTGCGCCACCTCCCGGCCCGATCACGCTTATCCCGCTTGGCGCCAGCCCTCGCGACCTCGCCATCAAACTTTTCTAGGGTCTTTCGTGTCTGCCTGCGACCTTCCGCCGGGCTTGGCATCCACTTAGCATGGACCTACAGCTCAAAGGCAAGCGTGCGATTGTGACGGGCTCAACGGCTGGAATCGGCTTTGCCATAGCCGAAGGGCTCGCAAGAGAAGGCGCAGCCGTGGTCATCAACGGGCGCACCGAAAAGCGCGTCGAATCAGCGATTTCCGCAATTCGGAAGTCGCATCCCAGCGCCGAACTTTCCGGCGTTGCGGCGGACGTTTCGACCGCGGCGGGCTGTGCGGAAGTGGTGGAGGCGGCGCCGCAGGCCGATATTCTCATCAACAACATGGGCACCTTCGAGCCCAAACCGTTCGAGAAGATCACCGACGAAGACTGGATGCGCATCTTCGAAGCCAACGTTATGAGCGGCGTGCGCCTCTCCCGCCATTATTTGGCTCGCATGCGCGACCGAAACTGGGGCCGCATTCTTTTCATCTCGAGCGAATCCGCCGTGCAGATCCCGGTCGAGATGATCCACTACGGCATGACGAAAACGGCGCAAGTGGCGGTGGCGCGCGGGATCGCTGAAAGCGTGGCAGGCACCGGCATCACCGTGAACAGCGTCCTAGCGGGACCGACGCGCTCCGAGGGCGCCGAAGCGTTCCTATCGAAAATGAGCGCGCAGAACGGCATCGACCAGGCTGCTTTCGAGCAGGAATTCTTCAAGTCGGTTCGCCCAACTTCCCTTCTCAAGCGCTTCGCGACCACCGGCGAGGTGGCCAACATGGTTGTGTACATGGCCAGCCCGCTCGCGTCGGCTACGAATGGCTCCGCTGCGCGCGTGGACGGTGGTGTGATTCGCGCGATTCTTTAGCCGAGTTTTGCTTTCTCGCGCGTCGCGATTACTGTCGTGCCCTATTCGACGGTGAGCGACAGCATCAAAGATTGCGACGCTCCCGTGCTGGTGGTGCCAGTGACCGAAATCGTGTAGGTTCCCGCCGGCGTCGCGGGATCGACTGGGACGCTGCTGGAGTCACCGCCTCCACCACAACTTGCCAACGCGACCGCCAGTACACATGTCGCCCCCGCGAGGGCCGTTGCTCGAGGGATGGCGCGACGATTTGAGTGCCGCAATTGTTCGTCGGCAA
>Ga0335072_10014455_pt1 | contig 11215 bp, 8 predicted proteins | sample Lox_Sample_21_FD_206725 | JGI IMG/M metagenome (GOLD analysis project Ga0335072, IMG submission 206725) | Soil microbial communities from Loxahatchee National Wildlife Refuge, Florida, United States - Lox_Sample_2.1 | ecosystem: Environmental > Terrestrial > Soil > Wetlands | place: USA: Florida... | reverse complement strand
CGGTTTGGCCAGGTCGGACCGAGGACCGAGCAGAAGTAGTGGTCGCAGATGGTGAAGTTCTCGGCCAGCGCGAACTGGAACGGAATGTCCTCGCGGGTGTAGTAGCCCATTGTGTAGGGGCCGTTCACGCCCTTCGCGGCGACCTGCGAGGGGACAAAGTTGTCCATCGCGCCGTTGTCCCACATGGTGTGCTGGTAATGCCAGGCGTGGCTGCTCGACGGAATGGCCTGCGCGCTAGTGGTCAGCGTGTTCAGGCGCCACGGCAGCAGGTAGCCGTCCGGGTTCTGCGGGTCGGGCTGGTAGAAGACCGAGTTGCCGGTGCTGAGCTTGAGTGCGTTCGGGTCTGAGAAGCCCGCGACACCGGGCAGAGTGCCGAAGTAGTGGTCGAAGGAGCGGTTCTCCTGCATCAGGATCACCACGTGCTTGATGTCGCTGAGGCTTCCTGAGCCGCGCTGCGGCCCGGAAGCTAGCGCTCTGCGGAGGTTCGCCGGGAGGAACTCGGCGGCCAGGGCGGCGGTTGCCGCCGCCCCTGCGGTACCGAGGAAGCGGCGTCTGGTGAGTTCGGGCATAGGCCTGCTCCGTCCGGGAGGTGCCGGTAATTGCACAGCACGATCCAGTCAGAGCGCGGCAGCATACCCACAGTTGAGTTAATGACTGGGAATGGCTCGATGAAGCTTTAACAATGCGATCTTTCGCACAATTGTGCTGTTCAGCCAGGGTTCATTTCTCGGCTATCGCCGCTGCGGCTGGCGGTTGCTAACCATTGGCGCTGGCGAGGGCGCGGGTGCGCTTGCGCCCCAGCGTGCCAGTGCCGAGATCCGCGCGCTTGCCTTGCTCGTAGCCGTCACCGTAGCCGTTGCCGGAGTAGGTAACCCGCGCGGTCCTGGTCCGCGGGTACGCCTGCGCGACGTTTCGCCGGATGACCATGGACCGGTCGGCGAGGACTAGTGCTGTGCGGGATGACTGGCCCTCCGGCGCCCGCGACGCCGATTGCTCCGCGCGCTGCTCCGCAGTTCGCACCCTGGCGATCACCGCTGCCGCGAACCCGAGCAGCCAGCTGCGCCGCCAGGCGCGGACGCTGTAAGCGTCGGCGGGAACATCGGCGGCGACGAGCCCGTGCCACATCTGGATGAGTACGGAGGTGTACAGGACATCGGTCCGCTCGAGGTCCGAGTCGTACCCGAAGATGTGCACGCGCAGCCCGGAGTCGGCCGTCACCAGGATGCTCTGGCAGCGCAGCGCCGCGGCAAGCCCGCACAGCAGATGGGCCTGCACCCGGCCCCACGGGTTGTAGATCTCCACGATGCGGTCGCCAGGCTTGTCGGTCTCCGGCCGCGTCGCAGCGAGCAGCGCCCGGTCGATGCCGTACTTGGCCATCAGCTCGGCGGCCTTGGCCGTCAGCGCCTGCGCCTCGGCAGCTGTGACGCCCTCAGCCTCGGCTTTGGCAAGCAGCTTGCGGACGCGGTCGAGCAGGCGGTCGGGTGCCTCAGTGCCGGCGGACGTGCTCATCAGCTGCCTCCAGGCGATCGGGGGGTGGTCGCGGGTCCGAACCTAGCGGGGCGGTCCGACAGTTCGCAGCCGCACGGCCGGCCGGGCACAGGACCGGCCAGCACAGCAGGCCGGGCGCCGGCGGTCAGGGACTCCTTCGCCGCTGACAGCTCAGGCACTGACGACTGAGGCACGACGACTTCGGGGATCACGGCCGCGGCCGTCAGCCGGGCCGAGTATGCATGCGCGCGTTCCCGGCGAGGAAGATGGGAGGGCCGTGCCGGCGCGGCCTAGAATCAGCGGTGATGAGCGTGCAGATAGCGCCGAGCCTGCTGTCCGCGGACTTCGCCAGGCTCGCTGACGAGGCCGACGCGGTCTCCGGCGCCGCCGACTGGCTGCACGTGGACGTCATGGACGGCCATTTCGTCCCGAACCTCACGATCGGCCTGCCTGTTGTCGAGGCGCTCCGGCGCCATGCGCGGCTGCCGCTGGACTGCCACCTGATGATCGAGGACCCGGACCGGTGGGCCCCTGGCTACGCCGAAGCCGGGGCGCGCAGCGTGACGATTCACGCCGAGGCGGCGAGCGCTCCGGTCCGGACACTGCGCGCGATCCGGGCGGCCGGGGCACGGGCTGGCCTGGCGTTCAACCCCGGAACGCCGGTGCTCGGGCACGCGGACCTGCTGCCCGAGGTCGACATGCTGCTGCTGATGACCGTCGAGCCGGGATTTGGCGGCCAGCCCTTCCTTGACCTGGTGCTGCCGAAGATCCGCCGGGCGCGAGAGCTGATCACCGCCCACGGCGGTGAGATCTGGCTGCAGGTCGACGGCGGGGTGAGCGAGCAGACAATCGGGCGCTGCGCGGAGGCCGGCGCTGACATGTTCGTGGCAGGCTCCGCTGTGTACGGGGCACAGGACCCGGCAGGCGCCGTCAAGACACTGCGCGACCTGGCGGTCGCGGCCACCCTGACCGCAGGCTGATCGGTCCCGCCGGTGAGCGATAAGAGCGGTAACAGCGGGGAACGTGCAGGCGTCACCCTCACCAGCCTTGACTCTGAGCTGTTCGGCGGAGCTGGGGCCACGAAACGGGACCTGATCGACTACCTCGACGCAGTGCGGGACCCGATCATCGGCCAGCTGGCTGACCGGCCGCTGTCGGTCGTCAGGGTGCGGCCGGGACAGGCGCCGTTCATGCAGAAGAACGTGCCGAAGTACGCCCCGGACTTCGTCCGCACGGTCACGGTCTGGGCCGAAAGCGCGCACCGGGACGTCGCCTACGCGCTGTGCAACGACAGGCGGACCCTGCTGTGGTTCGCCAATCAGCGCGCGGTCGAGTACCACCCGATGCTGATGCGGGCCGGTCACTTCGGTAGCCCGGATGTCCTGGTGCTGGACATCGATCCGCCGCCGGATTCGGATTTCCGGCAGGTGGTGCAGGCGGCGCTGCTGGTGCGCGAGGCGCTCGAATCTGCTGGCCTGACCGGGGCGGTGAAGACCAGCGGAGCCAAGGGAGTGCACATCATCGTGCCGCTGGCAGAAGCGCAGTCAAGCGAGGACGCGGCGGCGGCCACCCGGGCGATAGCGGCACGCGCCGAGCGGATCGACTCTTCCCTGGCGACGACGGCGTTCATCAGGGAAGACCGCGGCGGGAAGGTGTTCATCGACGCCACCAGGGCGGGTGGTGCGACTGTGGTGGCTGCGTACAGCCCGCGGATCCGGCCGGGCACGACGGTCTCGTTCCCGGTGGGCTGGGACGAGCTGGGCAACGTCCGGCCTGCGGATTTCACCGTTCGCACTGCCGCCGGGCTGCTGGCCGGCCAGGACGTCTGGTCGCGGCTGCTGCCGGATCCGCAGCTGCTGCCGCCTGAGATCGTTACGGAGGGGCACGCGATCCCGGTCGCGAGGGTGGCCGCGATGCATGAGGGCAAGCGGCGCGCCAGAGCCCGCCGCGATCAGGCCACAGGGCACGATTCCTGAGGTCAGCCGTGACACCGTAGTCGTTGTGAGGCGTCAGCCGGGCGATTTGTCGGTTATGAGCCCGACAAGCAGCGACGATGTCTTCCCCGGATGCCGGAACTGCGGTTGCCGGACGGGTCGCGGTTTGCACCGGGCCGGGGCTGCCGACTACCTTCGGTGGCAGCAATGACACGTATGCGAAATTTCCTGCCACCGGGGTCGAGTGCTGAATCCGCCCGGCACCGGGAGTCGCACGCTCGCTTCGCTGGTGGCACATGATGCGCTGGGCACAGAATGTGCTCATGACGGCAGTGACAAGCCCCCGCACCGCCGGTGTCGGTGCCGATAGCTATGGGCCTGACGGCCGTGGTGCCAGCGAGCCCGGCCCGGACAGCCGCGGCGGACCCGGCCGGGCCATCGCTCCGCTGCTTGAGATCCGCGACCTGTCGGTCAGCTTCGGCCCGGTGCAGGCGCTCACCGGCGTAGGCCTGGCGGTGCACGAGGGCGAGGTCGTCGCGCTGGCCGGCGAGAACGGGGCCGGGAAGACCACGCTGGTGCGCTGCATCGGCGGCGACATTACCCCGAGCAGCGGCGTGATCAGGGTCGGTGGCCAGCCGGTCCAGCCTGATCCCGGCGCCCTGGCCCGCCAGGGTGTCAGCGTGCTCTGGCAGGACCTGGCCCTGTGCGACAACCTCGACATCGCCGCGAACCTCATGCTCGGCCGGGAACGGCCAAGACAGCTGATGTCCGAGGTCAAGCTGCATACGGAGGCCAGCAGGATGCTGGCAGACCTGGGCATCAGCCTGCCCGCCACTACCCGCGACATCCGGTCGCTGTCCGGCGGCCAGCGCCAGCTCGTGGCCGTCGGCCGGGCGATCGCTCACCGGCCCAAACTGCTGCTGCTGGACGAGCCAACCGCTGCGCTCGGCGTGGCAATGTCCAAGCAGGTCGAGGACCTGATCGTCGGGTTGCGGCAGCATGGCACCTCAGTGGTGCTGGCTTGCCACGACATCGACATGATGTTCCGGCTGGCAGACCGCATCGTGGTGCTGCGGCACGGGCGAGTGGTCGCCGAGGTCAGGCCATCTGAGGTGCACCCCGACGACGTGATCGCGCTGTTGTCAGGACAGGACGCGGACTCCTCGGCACGCAGCCAGTTGACCAGGCTGCACGGCCTCACTGGCCGGCTCGTCAGCGCGGATCCGTCGTCCAGCCTGTCGCTGATCCTGTCCGCGCTCGGTGCGGCGCTGGGCAGCGAGCGGCTGTGCATCCATCTGGTGTCAGGGGACGAGCTGGACTGCGCCGCCTCCCTCGGCGTGGCCGACCCGCTGCTATCAGCTTGGTCGACGCTGCCGTTCGGCCCGGCTGGCGGCCCTGCCGGGATCGCGGCGGCCACTGGCGAGGCGGTCATCGCCGAGGACGTTCGGAGTGGCGGTAGCTGGCCGCCGTTCGCGAACCTGGCCAGGTCGGCCAAGGTTGCCAGCTCCTGGTCGGTGCCCGTGCTTGGCCCGCGCGGGCTCGCCGGGGTGATCACCGTATTCCGCTCGATACCAGGCAAGCCGAAGCGGGACGACCTGGACCTGGTCACGCTGTACGCCGGGTACGCGGCCAGCGCCATCGAGCGAGACAGCTTGCTGGAGGAGGTCACGGCCCGCAACCGCGTGCTGGAGACGATCAGGGAGATGCTGGAAACGCTGGCAGGGCCGCTGCCGGTCAGTCAGAGCCTGCGGGTCGCGCTGCAGGCACTGTGCCGGGGCCTGCAGGCCGATGAGGCAGCCCTGGTGGTCAGCCGTGCCGGGCAGGAGCCAGAGGTACGAGCTGCGGCCGGGCGAGCTAACCGGCAGCCCGCTGACGCCAGCGATGACCTGGTGGCAACTGCATCCGGAGTGCTCAGCCGGGCGCGCAAGGACGACATCGCCGTGCACGCGCTCTCTAGCCATGGCCGGATGGTGGCGGTGCCGTTCGCCGCACCGGGCGGCGGCGCGGCGCTGGTGGCTTGCTGGCGGAACGGAACGCAGCCCGCCGATGCAGCGGCCCTGGTCGAGGATGCGGCGCGCTCGCTGCAGCTCGCGCTGGAACGCGAGGAGGCGTCGGTCGCCCATCAGGAGGCTCTCACCCTGCGCCGGTCGCAGGAGCTCCAGCGTGGCTTCCTGTCGCGGCTGAGCCACGAGCTGCGCACTCCGCTGACCGCGATCCGTGGCTACGCCTCCAGCTTGCTGCAGCCGGACGTCACCTGGGACAGCGAGTCCCAGCACCGCTTCCTGCGGCGGATCGCGGCTGAGTCGGCGCGGCTCGGCCGGCTGGTCGATGACCTGCTTGATTTCTCCGCCATCGAGTCCGGCATCCTCCGGCTGCAACGGGACTGGTGTGATCTGCCGCTCGTGCTCGAAGCTGCCATTGCCTGCCTGCCGCCCGATGTCGCGCCGCCGGTCAAGCTGTCCTACGCGCCTGGCCTGCCGGTGATCTGGGCCGATCATGACCGGCTCGAGCAGGTGTTCGTGAACTTGCTAGCGAACGCCGTTGGCCACAATCCGGCAGGGACGAACGTGCGGGTCACGGCCATCGCGCAGGCCGACCACGTCGAGGTCACCGTCGCGGACGACGGGGCGGGCCTTAGCCCGGACACTGCCAAGGCGCCGTTCGAGCCCGCGCGACGGCGCCGCGGCCCGACTGCAGGGGCAGGGCTCGGGCTGTCTATCGCCAGGGGAATCGTGGCGGCTCACGGCGGCCGGATCGAACTGGTCGCTCAGCCACGCGGTACCTGCTTCCGGATCTGTTTGCCGATCGAAGCCGAGGTCAGGCTGGAGTCGGCTCGGCCCGCGCTGGCCGGTCCGGCGCAGGCCGCTGCGCAGCCAGATGCTCCTGCCCTCGCGGTCGAGGTCGGTGCGGCACGGGTGGGAGCTGGTGCGGGTGACGACTGAGGCGGCAACGCGCGCGCTGGTCGTGGAGGACGACCCGAATATCGTGGACCTGATCAGGTCCAATCTCGCTGTCCGCGGCTTCGACACGGTCGTGTCCGCGGATGGCTTGCGCGCGCTGCGGCTGCTGGAGACCGAGTCGCCCGACATCGTGCTGCTCGATCTGATGCTGCCCGAGATTGACGGATTCGAGCTCTGCCGGCAGATCCGGGAACGATCCGCTGTCGCGATCATCGTCGTCTCTGCCAGGGGCGGGGAGCGCGACAAGGTAAGTGCGCTGAATGTCGGCGCCGACGACTACATGACGAAGCCGTTCAGCATCGAGGAACTGCTCGCGCGAATTAACGCCACTCTCCGCCGGACCCGGCCAGCGGGCCTGCCGGCTGAGACGGCGCCAGCAGTCATCACGGTCGCCGACCTGGTGATCGATCTGGCGAGCCAGCAGGTCACCCGCGGCGGTGTCCCGGTGCACCTGACCCCGACGGAGTTCGCGCTGCTGCGCGAGCTGACGGTCAACCGGGGCAAGCTGCTCAGCCACGCGCACCTGCTGCGACGGGTCTGGGGGCACGGCTACGAGACCGAGACAGAGTACGTCCGGGTCTACATCCGGCGACTGCGAGCAAAGCTGGAGACCAACGGCACCCCGCTGATAGTCACTCAGCCGCGGGCTGGCTACCGGATTCTGGCGGACTGACGACGATGCTCCGCACCTGTCATCGTCGCCCCGCGCGCCGCCGCGTGTCGGCGGTCGCGAGGGATCGAGCGCGGGAGTGCGTTCTGTCACCCCGAATTGGGTGGCTGCGCGAGCGCGGTCAGGCACCCGTAATTGCACCGCTGCGCAAGCATCTTCCGGCAGTTGCAACCTGTCCGTTGCCTAAGCGTGTTGTTATTGACTTCGTTAACACACTCCCTGCCCGAACTGCGGCAGAGCGCTGTGACCTGCCTGTATTTCGTTTACGAATTATTCATGAAGTTACGCGGATGTTAACGGAGTCGTTCACCGATCGCGTCCTAGTGTTTGCGACGGAAGACGATTTGACCCCCATGCGGGAGCGCTGGCTGGGTTCGTGCAGAGCCCGTCATTACCCGGTGCCCCGCTAACAGACGAGGTGGTTTTCTTGCGCTCAGTCTCCAAGGCAGTGGCCGCTGTGGCCATCGCCAGCAGCGCGGCGTTGTTTGTTGCCGCCTGCGGCAGTTCATCCAACTCGGGTTCATCTAGCAAGCTGTCCGGATCTCAGATACCGAAGCTCAGCTACACGGACTTCAAGCTAGATTTCTCGGCCATGTCCAAGCTCAAGATCCTTGCCTCGCACGGCTCGGGCAAGATCGCGGCTATCCTGCCCGACACCGTGTCCTCGACGCGGTACGTCGAATTCGACGCGCCGTACCTGGCCAAGTCAATGACGCTGGCCGGCCTGCCGAAGTCGGACCAGATTATCCAGAACGCGCAGGGCAGCGACGCTACGCAGTACGCGGACGCGCAGGCGGACATCACCAAGGGCGCGAAGGTCCTGATCGTGGACCCGCTCGACCCGGGCACCGGCGAGAAGATCGAGGCCTACGCCAAGAAGCAGGGCGTGCCGGTCATCGACTATGACCGCATCACCCTCGGCGGCAGCCGCAAGTACTACGTCAGCTTCAACAACGTGTACGTGGGCACGCTCCTCGGCCAGGGCCTGGAGAGCTGCATCACCGCGTGGAAGGTCAAGAGCCCGAAGGTCATCGTCATGCGCGGCGACCCGACGGACAACAACGCCACGCTGTTCGCTGACGGGTACGACGCCGTTCTGAAGTCGCAGTTCTCCAGCGGCGCGTACAAGGACGTGGCCAACCCGGCAGGCACCTGGACGCCCGACACGGCGCTGACCGAGTTCCAGTCCGCCTACACCAAGGACCCGGACGCCAACGCGCTGCTCAGCCCGAACGACGAGAACGCCTCGCCGATCATCCACTACTTGACGACCAAGGGCATCAAGCCGGACACGTTCCCGGTCACCGGCCAGGACGCCACGCTACTCGGCATCCAGGCGATCATCTCTGGCTACCAGTGCGGCACCGTGTACAAGCCGATCTACCTGGAGGCGCAGGCCGCGGTTGCGCTGGCCATGTACCTGCGGGCCGGCCTCACGCCGCCGAGCAGCCTGGTGAACGGTCACGTGGCAGACATCGACGAGCACAACTTCCCGGTGCCCTCCATCCTGCTGACGCCGGAATGGGTTACCGCGAGCACCGTGGAGTCGACGATCGTGAAGGACGGGTTCGTCCCGGCCAGCCAGATCTGCACTAGCGCGACGCCTGCCTCGGGCCAGCCGTCGTACTCGACCGACTGCTCGAAGTACGGGATCTCGTAATGACGCTAAGCGCTGACGATCGAGCCCAGGCGGCACGGTGGTAGCCAACAGCGCCGGGGACGGTGCCACGCCCGCAACAGCGGGCGTGGCACCGTCCGTGCCCGGCGCGGCAATCGCTGACGCACCGTTGCTTCAGCTACGCGGCGTGGGCAAGGCATTCGGTCCGGTGCAGGCCCTCACCGGCATCGACCTCGACATACCGGCAGGGCAGGTTACCGCCCTGGTGGGCGACAACGGGGCCGGCAAGACAACGCTGATCAAGTGCATCGCGGGCATTCACGAGCCAAGCAGCGGAGAGCTGGTATGGAACGGCCGGCCAGTGCACCTGCACTCGCCCAAGGAGGCGTCCAATCTGGGCATCGCCACCGTCTACCAGGATCTGGCGCTAGCTGACAATCTGGATATCGTGCAGAACATGCTGCTCGGTCACGAGAGGACGACCTTCGGCATCCTTGACGAGATCTCGATGGAGCTGACCGCCAAGCAGACGCTGAAGGACCTCAGGGTGACGACCGTCAGGTCGATCAGGCAGCCGGTGGGCTCGCTGTCCGGCGGGCAGCGGCAGGCAGTCGCGGTGGCCAAGGCCGTCATGCAGGAGGCAAAGCTCGTCATCATGGACGAGCCGACTGCGGCGCTCGGCGTGACCCAGACGGAGCTGGTGCTCGACCTGATCACCACGCTGGCAAGCCGCGGTCACGCCGTCATCGTTGTCTCGCACAACCTGACTGACGTTTTCCGGGTCGCTGACCGGATCGCGGTCCTGTACCTTGGCAAGCTGGCTGCGGTGGGCCCGGCGTCCGGGTTTGACTCGCAGTCGGTCGTCGAGTACATGACCACCGGGTCGGCTAGCCGCGGCAACGGAAACGGCGTAGCGCCAGCCGCCGCGACCGGCGCCAGCAGTGGTTCGGAGGGCCGACAGACATGACATCTACCGAGAATCAAGAGCCGACCACCGAGCAGGCTGCCGGCGGAGTAGCGGTGGCCGGCGGGGCCGACCAGCCGGTCGTGGTCGCTGCCACGACCTCGCCGGACCTGCTGGTCAACTCGCTGGGTGAGTACGCCCGGCTCTGGCTGCGGCGGGTGCGCAGCGGCGACAGCGGCGCGCTGCCGGTGATCATCGGGCTGATAGCGCTGGTGATCTACTTCCAGGTGTCGCAGCGCAGCTTCCTGTCGGCAGACAACATCGCCAACCTGATGGGCCAGGCCGGCTGGATCATCACCATCGCCATGGCGCAGGTGTTCATTTTGCTGCTTGGCGAAATCGACCTGTCGGTCGGGTTCAACGCCGCCATCGGCGGCACTATCACCATGTGGCTGGTGTCGATAAACCACCCGTGGCCGACGGGCCTGGCGATTCTCGCGGGGCTTGTGGTCTGCTCGGCTATTGCCGCCATCGAGGGCCTGATCATTGTCTGGCTGAAGATCCCGTCGTTTGTCGTGACCCTGGCCGGACTGCTTGGCCTGAACGGTGTGCTGATCTGGCTGTTCGACGCCTCCCATGCGGTCAGCGTCGGCGGCACGATCGCCAACCACAACAACTTCATCAACGACATCGTGAACGGCAACCTCAGTGCCGCGGGCGGCTGGATCGTGCTGATCGCGGCCGTCGTACTGGGTGCGATCTTCATGATCATGCGGGACCGGCGCAGGGTCGCCAATGGCCTCGAGGCGCCGCCGCTGGGCGTCACCTTGCTGAAGCTCGGCACCATGGCCGTGATCGGCGCGGCGCTGGTGTTCGTGCTCAACGTCAACCGCGCGGCGTTCGGGACACTCGAGGGCGTCCCCTGGGTGGTCGTGGTCGTGCTGGTGCTGCTGCTCGCCACGAGTGTGCTGCTGATGAGGACCAAGTTCGGCCGCTACATCTACGCTGTCGGCGGCAACGCCGAAGCTGCCCGGCGGGCGGGCATCAACCTGAACAGGATGCGCGTCCTGGCCTTCACGCTTGCTGGGCTGTTCGCCGGCATCACCGGGATCCTGTACTCCTCCTACCTCGGCTCGATGTCGGAGAACTTCCCCGGCGGCCAGTACGTGCTGTACTCGGTCGCGGGCGGAGTTATCGGCGGGGTCAGCCTGTTCGGCGGCCGGGGCCGCATGCTGGGCGCGGTACTCGGTGGCTTCGTCGTGGCCGTCATCTACAACGGCGTCGACCTGCTCGGCCTTGGTGCGGCGGGGCAGTACATCTGGACTGCTCTGGTGCTGCTGGCCGCGGTTACCCTCGACGCGCTCGCCCGGCGGGGCAGTACCGTCCGGTAGCGGTTGACCGTCAGGTAGAGCTTGCTGCCGCTGCCCGCCCCCTCGGAGGGCGGGCAGTGGCAGTTCTGCGTGCTTGGCGTGGCTCACCGAGTCGGCTCACCCGGCCGGGTGGCGCAGGCCACAACTATGGCAGGCGACACCGGAATACCTGACATGGCAGACTAGTTCTCGCAAGTACGTGCTCCGGGGTCGGTGAAAGTCCGAACCGGCGGTGACAGTCCGCGACCCGGCCGAAGCCATCGGCTGGCTG
>Ga0335072_10014454_pt1 | contig 11215 bp, 8 predicted proteins | sample Lox_Sample_21_FD_206725 | JGI IMG/M metagenome (GOLD analysis project Ga0335072, IMG submission 206725) | Soil microbial communities from Loxahatchee National Wildlife Refuge, Florida, United States - Lox_Sample_2.1 | ecosystem: Environmental > Terrestrial > Soil > Wetlands | place: USA: Florida... | reverse complement strand
AACCGTTACCACCGGCGCGAGCGTGTTGCGGATGATGATGACATTCAAGCCATTCGGCAGAGTCGCACGAAGCGGTTGATCGGCTTGCGGCGCCTGCGCCGATCGCGCAAGGCAGCTAACTCCGAGGGCGGCCACCAGCAGCATGAAACGATATTGAAGAGCGATCAGATTGAGTCCTTTCCCCATGCCCTCGAGCAGGCATTTCGCTTGCCGTCAGCGCGTCAGATCCGGGGCTGCAAGACGACGTAGTGCGCCGCCGAGGGAACACCATGGCGCGACATTGGATCGCCTGCTTACGAAACTGTTAGATGGCCAAAGTGTGGAATCGGATTGCTATCGCTTGCGTACGAACGCTTAACCCCTGTTGCGTCACTCCCGATGCGCCGACGTTATCCTGTCATGATTCATGATGGACCGCAATGCCCTGCTCCAGCCATTGCCGGCATTGTCCAGCTCGTCTTGCAACACTATTCGGTCAATGCATACTGGCCATCGATGTGGAAATGGCCGGTTACAGGAGGTGCCCCAGTGTCAGGCTGTCCACCGCCGATGCTGATGGTGTAATCGCCCTGAGCGACGATCGGATTTCCGTCCTCGGTGACCATGCCCAAATCGCGCAGCGTCAGTTCGAAATGGACTTTCCGGCTCGCGCCGGGATCGAGATGGATGCGTTCAAATCCACGCAGAGCGATGCGGGGCGCACCCTTGACTGGCGGGAACTTAAGATAGAGCTGAACCACCTCATCCCCCGCGAGCTTGCCGGTATTGGAGACGGTCACGTCAGCACCGACGGGCTGGCCGGCAGCGACCGCCTGCACAGGGATGTTGAGGTCGCTGTAGCTGAACTTGGTATAGCTGAGCCCGTAGCCAAACGGGTAAAGCGGCTTGCCACTGAAGTACCTGTAGGTGCGGTTGGCCATCCCGTAGTCTTCAAAGTTAGGCAGCTGGTCGACGCCCGTGTAGAACGTAACGGGCAGGCGGCCGGCCGGGTTGTTCTTCCCGCTGAGGGTTTCGGCCACAGCCGCGCCGCCCTCTTCGCCGGGATACCAGGCATCGAGAACAGCGTCGGCATGCTGATTGATCCAGTTGACGGCGAGGGCGCTTCCATTCATGAGAACCACGGCGAGAGGCTTGCTCGTGGCGGCCACAGCTTCCACCAGGTCTTCTTCGGGCTGGGGCAGGTCGATGCTGGTGCGGTCTCCGCCGAGGAAACCGGGTTCGCTGACCGGCATCTCCTCCCCCTCGAGCTGGCTGGTGATGCCGACAACCGCGATGACCGCATCGGCATTTCTGGCGGCCGTTACGGCTTCAGGCGAGGGGCCGTTACTTGCCTTGGCCCAGATTAGCTCCGCCTGCGGCTTGCTATTCCTAGTTCCGTAAGAGATCTCGAGTGCGACCTTGTGTCCCTTTTCGAGGTAGACGCGCCCCACGCCCGCGGAGAGTCCGCGCGTGCCGCCACCAAACGCCGTGGCTACCTGCTTGCCATCCACGCTGAGCCTTCCAAATCCTTCGCAGCGAATGCCCATCAGAAATTCTCCTGATTCCGCGGGTGTGAGGAATCCGGACCATTGCACGCCGAAGGTTTTCTTTCCGGCAATCGCGGCCGGCACATTGCTCTCGGTGAGCTTGACGTTGGACTCCGTGCGGCTGGCGATCGGCTTTGCACTCGCTTGTCCGACCGGCTGTCCCCGCTGGATTCCTTCGTTGTAGTCGGCCTTCAAACCGGGCTTGCCGTCAGGCGTGCTGAGAAGAGCGTCCGGAACAGGCGTGCCGTCCGCGCGCAGGAACTGGGTTCCGGGAATGAAGGTGATGGCCGCGTTGGGGAACTCGGCGTGAAGGCCATCGAGGACAGAGACAATATGCGTTGGCTGGCCGGCATAGTTTCCAAGGAGCGGCCTGGTCTGGTCAGCCAGCGGCCCAACGACCGCGATCTTCCGGATTCCCGGATTCAGCGGGAGCAGGCCGTCGTTCTTCAGCAGCACCATCGACTCATTCGCCAGCCGACGCGCCTCTGCGCGATGTTCCAGGCTATCAAGCTCCTTCTCGTCGATCCTGGTGTAGGGAACCATGTCGGGAGGATCGAACATGCCCAGCCTGATCCGTGCGGTAAACAGGCGAATCAGCGCGGTGTCGAGGGCGTTTTCCGGCAGATAGCCCTGTTGAACGGCGTCGACGTAGGCTTTGTCGACCGGTTCGCCGAAGCGTGAGGTGAAGGTGACGCACTCGTTATCCATGCCGCGAAGCACGGAGATTGCGGCGCCTTGAGCCTGCGTGGGACGGTAGCGGTGATTGGCGGCGACGTCTCTGACCGCGTCGCAGTCAGAGACCACGTAGCCCTGGAAGCCCCATTTTCCGCGCAACTGATCTTGCAGCAGGTACTGGTTGGCGCAGGCGGGCTGACCGTTGATGGCGTTATATGCGCACATCACCGACCCAGCCCTGCCTTCAACGATGGCGGCGCGAAATGCGGGCTCATAGGTGTCCACTTCATCGTGTTTGCTTACGTCCACATCGGCAAAGTGGCGTGTTGGTTCCGGCCCGCTGTGCACGGCGAAGTGCTTGGGAGTCGCAATGGCAAGGTAGTATTTAGGATCGTCGCCCTGCAACCCGGTGACGTACGCGACTCCCATGCGCCCGGTCAGGAAGGGATCTTCGCCGTAGGTCTCCTGCCCGCGGCCCCAGCGCGGGTCGCGGAAGATGTTCAGGTTGGGGGACCAGAAGTCGAGGCCACCCATGATGCCGGTGTGCCCTTCGCGCAGATTTTGCACGTGCTTGATGCGGCCTTCCACGCCAATCTGCGCCGCCATGGTGTGAATTCCTGGCGCATCGAAGGTGGCGGCAAGGCCGATGGGCTCGGGATACTCGGTCACGCCATCATTGATGACCCCGTGTAATGCTTCGCTCCACCATTGATACGCGGGAATATTGAGCCGCGGCACTGCGGCGGAGTTGTTCTGCATCTGGGAAGCTTTCTCGGCCAGAGTCATGCTGCGCACCAGGTCAGTGGCGCGCTGCTGGGGTGAAAGCTGGGGATTCAGATAGGGGAGATTCCCGGATTCCTGGGCCAACGCATTGTGCAGCATTGCGCTCAAAAGGAGCGCTCCCGTAGCCGCCACGATGCACTCGAGAATTCGCGTCACGCGGGTTTTCATACTCTTCTCCAGGTTGAAGTTGCTTGAGTGCCGATGGTCGCGGCCGAGCTGCCGCAAATCACTTTTTTTGATTCTGCTTTCCGGCGCGAGCCGTATCCCGGAAGAGCAGCGGAGCCGATCGATCCGGGCAGACTCTGCCGATGTTCCGCAGGTGAAGCCCGCCGCGTTCGTGCGCTTCGACATCGATCGCGCCTCGGCACGGCATTGCCGGCACGCGGCAGGCTAGCGGCGGCCAGCCACGGGCATCCCGCGGAATTCTCGACTATACAGAGGCGGAGCCACGAAGAACAAGAGAAATAAATCGCTTTATTCGGGACCGCCCCGTGGATTACCATTCCCGTGACCGGGTATGCCAGGACGATTCGGCTCCAGCGCGGATTGGGCTCGAGGACAGGGTGGACCGCGCCGGCAGGCAACTGGGTGGACTTGCGGGGCCAAGCCGTTGGCAGTGGGCTTGGGCCGGGTGCAGTACTCGCTGGGATTCAAGCCGGAACGAAACGGGCAAGGCAGATAGGACAAGCATGAAAACGAATATCGGATCTGCACGCAGGCTCACACTGCTCGCCTCCTCGCTGATTCCGCTTTTCCTCTCTCTTCCGGCATCCGCGGAAGACCGGAGCCTGAAGATGAAGGTCACGGAGAGCGGCTACCTGGATGCGCGCGGCGTGAGCATCATGCTCTACGACCACTCTTTCAATCCTGTTTTTTTCGACGAGAAGAACGCAGGGATGCAGATCATCCTGCACGGCAACCGCATCGCGACGAACGGCAGCCTGCGGTTGCTGGCCGCGCCGGAGCAGTGGGATGCGATCCCCACCATCAAAGGCCATCATCCGGATAAGGAACACGACCGGCTCACCGCCGATCTTTCCTACCCCGACTACCGTCTGGACTATCACGTGATTGTCGCCGCCGAGCCGGGCGGAGTCCGGGTGAGTGTCAATCTCGACGAGCCGCTGCCGGCAAGCCTCGCCGGCCGCGCCGGCTACAATCTCGAATTTCTGCCCTCCATCTATATGGACAAGGCCTACGTCGTGGACAACAAGGTCTTCGGCGTCATGCCGCGCTATCCGGAAGACAGCATGACCACCGCACCGCCCCCACCCGGCGATCCCAAGCGCGTGTGGTATGTGGAGCAATGGCACAAAGCCGAGGGCTATACCGAGCCGCTGCCTTTCGCCTCGGGCGAGAGTGTGACGCTGGCTGCCACCGACCCACTGAACCGGATTACCGTAACTTCGGAGAGCGGACCGATCGGCATGTTCGATGGCCGCAACAAGGCGCAGAACGGCTGGTTCGTGCTGCGCACGCTCATTCCCGCCGGCAAAACGCAGGACGCCCTGGTCTGGCATATCCGGCCCAGCTACATTCCAGACTGGACCCGGCCGCCCGTGATCGCGCACAGCCAGGCCGGTTACGCCGCAGATTTCCAGAAAATCGCAGTTCTCGAACTCGACCCCAACTTCAGCGCGCCGCGGACAGCAAAGCTGTTGCGCCTGTCCGATGACGGTTCTTTCCGCGAGGTATTGGATGGTCCGCTGGCGGCCCCCACGCCGTGGCTGCGCTATGTCTATTCCAAATTCGATTTTTCCTCCGTCAAGGACCCCGGCCTCTACGAGATCGAATATGCGGGGCAGCGCAGCGACGTGTTTCCCATTGCCCGGAACGTGTACGACAAGACCTGGCAATCCACGCTTGACGCGTTTCTCGCCGTGCAGATGGATCACGTTTCGGTACGCGATGGATATCACGTCTGGCACGGCGTTGCGCATCTTGACGACGCACGCCAGGCGCCGCCGAACACGCCTCACTTCGACGGCTACCAGATGGGGCCGGACACCTATTCTCCGTTCAAACCGGGCGAGCACATTCCCGGCCTGAACGTGGGCGGATGGTTCGACGCCGGCGATTTTGACAACGACGACTACGGCCAATACGCGACCATCCAGAACCTGTCGCTTGCGTACAGCACGTTTCAGATGAAATGGGACGAGCTTTCGGTAGACGAGAAGGCGCGGTCGGTCGAGATGCATCGTCCCGACGGCATCCCCGACACGATCCAGCAGGTGGAGCACGGCGTGCTGCAGCAGCTGGCGCAAATCCGCGCCGTCGGGCACCCGTTCACGGGCATCCAGTCGGCGTGGCTGGCGGAATATACGTTTGTCGGTGACGCGGCCTCGCAAACGGACAATCTTTTGTACGACGCCCAGCTCTCATCCGATGAAAGAAAGGGCGGTTCGTCAGGGAGCCTCGATGACCGCTGGGCCTGGACGAGCTACACGACTTTCAACCAATACGGCGCGACGGCATCGCTGGCCGCCGCTTCGCGGGCGCTCAAAGGATGGAACGATCCGCTAGCGAAGGAATGCCTCGACGCCGCCATCAAGCTGTGGAACGACGAGAAGACGCACCCCGCTCCCAATCCGTTCCGCGGCGGCCTCTCTCGCTTCGGCCCGCCGGACTGGTCTGCTGCGCTCGAGCTGATGATTGCCACCGGCGGCGCCGCGCCCTACAAGCAGCGCGTCGAGGAGCTGTTTCCGACCATTCTCGAGCACATGGACTTTCGCGGATGGAGCGCGGTCCGCGCCCTGCCCTACCTCGACGCCAGCTACAAAACCCGCTTCAAGACCGCGTTGCAGGCCTGGCTGCCGCAGTTGAACCGCGAACTGGATGCGACGCCCTTTGGCGTGCCTCCCACGCGCGGCGACTGGGGTGGCGCAGAGCAGGTGGCCGACTTTGGCGCGGAGATGTACTTCCTTCACGAAGCATTTCCCGATATCGTCGGCCCCGAATATACGCTACGCGCCGCAAACTATCTGCTCGGCACGCACCCTGCCTCAAGCGAGTCGTATATTGCGGCAATCGGCACGGCCTCAAAGCTGCATACCTACTCCAACAACCGCGGCGACGATTCCTATATTCCCGGCGCCATGATTCCTGGTTACATCGTCATCAAGCCAGACTTCCCGGAGTGCATTACGGATTTCGGGATGCTGTGGTTCGAGGATGAAACAACGGTTTCGGCCGCCAGCAGTTGGGTTCTGGAGGCCAACGCCGCAGACGCCATCGTCAGGGAGAAGGCTGGGGCCGGCTCTGCGCCGGAAAGATGATTTCTGCGCATGTTCCGAATGGGCGCAGCACGGCGCCACTTTGGATCGGCTGCTTCTCGAGCCAGCACCTCGTTGCACGAGCTGGACACAGATTCGGCGAAGCCGAATGACTCTTCCGCTACCAGGGAGCAGGACCATCCTTTGAGAACGACTGTCCAGTCGGGCCGTCATCATCGAGCAGCGCGAGACGCGTGGCGGCAATGGCTCCAACCTCTACCGGCTGCGTTCCGGTGTTATCGTTCAGGTCCGTCCTGGTGAATCCGGGGTTGGCCGAGTTGACTTTGATTTTCGTGTCGCGCAGTTCGTAGGCGAGATGGAGCGTGAGCATATTCAATGCAGCCTTCGATGCGCTATAGCCGATGAGCCTGAAGCTGGCGTTGTAGACGGGCGATGAAGGATCGCTGTTCAGGGTGAGCGAACCCAGCCCGCTGGAGACATTCACAATGCGCCCCGCCGCCGATTTGCGCAGCAGCGGCAGCATGGTTTGCGCCACGCGGAAGGCGCCGAAGAAGTTCGAATCGAAAATCCTCTGCACGACGCCGGGGTCGGCAGCGCCGGGCAACCCGTCGCCGCGCAGATTGACGCCCGCGTTGTTCACCAGGATATCGAGGCGGCCGTAGCGGCTCTCAATCTGCCGGGCGGCGGCGTTTACGGTCTCCGGCCGGGTCACGTCGATCTCGATGCAGTGAACATCGCCGGAGCCGCCCTGCTGCTCAAGCTGCCGGATAGCCTGCCGGCCGCGCTCCACGCTGCGTGCGCCCAGCAGCACGGCACAACCCGCGCCGGCGAGATTGCGGCAGATCTCGAAACCGATGCCTTTGTTCCCGCCGGTTACGAGAGCGATCTTGCTGGTGATTGTCATGTGACTGCAACTCCGCGCGCCAATCCAGCTGTCTAAAGCGCCATCCCGCCCGATACCTCGATCCGCTGGCCATTGATCCAGCGATTGTCGTCGGAGAGAAGGGCCGTGATCATGGGACCGATATCGTCGGGCACGCCGGCACGCCCCAGCGCGGTCATGTCCGCCACCATCTTGTTGACTGCGGGATTGTCGCGCACCATGCCGCCACTGAAATCCGTCTGGATGGCGCCGGGCGCAACAACATTCGCGGTGATGCCGCGCGATCCGAGTTCTTTGGCCAGATAGCGGGTAAGGACCTCGACTGCTCCCTTGGCGGCTCCGTAGACAGAACTGCCTGGCAGGGAGACACGCGCAAGGCCGGAGGAGATGTTCACGATGCGCCCGCCATCGTTGATCAGCGGCAACAGGTTTTGCGTCAGGAAGAAGACGCCTTTGAAATGAACGTTGACCACCGCGTCGAAGTCTGCCTCGGTTACCTTGTCGAAATCGATATGCTGGGAGTTGCCGGCGTTGTTCACGAGGTAATCGAAACGGCCGCGTCCCCAGCGGTCGAGAGTATTGCGAACTTCGGCGACGAACGCATCGAATGAGCTGGTGTCGCCGGTGTCGAGGCGGAATGCGGCGGCTTTGCGGCCCATTGCTTCGACTTCGCGGATGAGGCTCTCTGCTTCTTTCTGGTTGGCGCGCCAGGTGAAGAGGATGTCGACGCCGCGCCGCGCGAGATGGACGGCGGTATTGCGGCCGAGGCCGCGGCTTGCGCCGGTGATGATAGCGGTTTTGCCGGTCATAATTGCAGCTCCTTTATTGCGTTATTCTGCACCTTACCGCCTGGTCGGGGATTCCATTGGCTGGGTGGCCGGGCGCTTAGGATGCGACTACAGACTTGATGGGCTGGCCCTGCGCCGCGTTGGAAACATCCTCCCACGCCTCCCACGCAGCGATGCGATCGGCGTAGAGGGCACGGGCGCCTGGGACAACCTGGGATCCCAGTGCGAGTCGCAGCGGCGGCTCGTTCGCGTCCGCAAGTTTCAGGATGGCTCTGGCGGTAGCCTGGGGATCGCCGCGTTCCAGATTGACCAGCCTCTCCATGAACCGCTTTCGGAAGGCGGCATACGGTTCCAGAACCCCGGCGATCTTTGCGGATTTACCGAAGTCAGTAGCGTAGGCGCCAGGCTCGACGATGGTCACGCTGATGCCGAACGGCCTGACTTCCTGCGCCAGAGCTTCGTGAAGTGCTTCCACCGCCCATTTGGTGGCGGCGTAGAAGCCGATGAGCGGCATGGACCCGATTCCCAGTCCGCTGGAGACACCGAGGATACGCCCGCTGCCTTGTTGCCGCAGGAGGGGGAGTGCGGCGCGGAGCACTCGCACCATGCCAATGTAGTTAATGTCGAATACGGCGCGGATCTGCTCGTCGCTTGCTTCCTCCACAGCGGCGAGCAGGCTGACACCGGCATTGTTGACCAGAACGTCGAGTCTTCCGAAATGAGCATAGGCCTGCCGAACCGCCTCATGCGCCTGCTCCGGGTCGCTCACGTCGAGCGCGAGGGGCAGCGCCGCGTCGCCGAAGCGAACGCGGAGATCGGCAACGTCGGCGAGTTTGCGAGCGGTCGCAGTGACATGGTCGCCGCGCTCGAGAGCAGCCTCGGCCCAGATGCGGCCGAACCCGCGCGAGGCGCCGGTGATGAACCATATCTTCTTCATGTCGATTCCTCCCTGCTGAAGAATGCTGAGCCGGCCCGGCTTCGTTTACCGGGCTTGCGCCGCCCGGAATCGGATTGCGGACCTTCTCCGGTGCCGTGCCCGATCGTTCAAACCAGAAATCGTCCGGTCTCAGGAATAGCTCATGTTCCCGAGATCGGTAAGAAGGGAGGGGCCGGTGGGGTTCCATCCGAGCCTGGTCCGGGTCTGCTCACTGGAGATATAGGCATCCCTCCCCGCGAAGAACCCTAGATAGCCGAAATGCTCCTGGGCCTGCTCCTGGGAGATGGAAACAACGGGCAGGTGCAGGCCGTGGCCGATCGCAGTAGCGATGTCTTTGAGCGCAACGCCCTCTTCGGCAACGGCATGGTACCGCGCTCCCGCCCAGCCCTTTTCCAGGGCCAGCCGGTAGAGTTGGGCGACATCCGTCACATGCGCGGCGGGCCATCGGTTGAGACCATCGCCGATGTAGCTTGAGACTCCCTCTGCGCGCGCAACCGCGATCAGGTAAGTTACAAGGCCCTGCTTCACCGTGTCGTGGACCTGCGGCAGGCGCATGACCGAGGCGTGCACGCCGCGCTCCATGAGTGCGACCGCCGTCGCCTCCGAGACGCGAGGAAAGGATGGGGAAGAAAGCGGTGGATCTTCTTCGGTGGCGGCGCGGCCTTGAGCCACTCCGACCCCGGAACTGACGATGAATGGACGGCTGGAGCCCTGGAGCACGCCGCCGATGGCCTCGATGGCACGCTTGTCTAACTCGCAGCTTTCCGCAAACTTCGACCAATCGTGGCGGAAGGCGGTGTGGATCACGGCATCCGCCGCAGCCGCTCCACAGCGAAGGCTCGGCAGATCCTCCAGATCACCTCGTTGCACTTGGCCGGCGGCGGCCAGGGACTGAGCGCCACCGTCACTGCGAGCGAGGCCGACAACCTGGTGGCCCGCGCCGATGAGTTCTTTCACGACGGCGGAACCGATGAATCCGGTGGCGCCGGTAACGAATACCTGCATGTGTGCCTCCCTGATCTCATTAGAACCAGCATTGACGAACGGTGCCGACTCGATTAAAACGGAGACAATCTCCGAATGTCATAGATAACCGGAGATGCTCTCCGGTTGCAGAAAGTTTGCGGGATGGCAAGGAATCGATCTAAACCCGCCGCGAGAAAGCCGCGCGCGGATGCGCAGCGCAACCGCGAGCGCATTCTGGAAGTGGCGAAGGGAGCCTTCACCCGTTACGGCGCGGACGCCAGCCTGGATGAAATCGCCAAGCAGGCAAGCGTGGGAGCGGGTACGCTCTATCGCCATTTCCCAACGCGGGATGCGCTGATCGAAGGTGTGTTCCGGAACGAAGTGGAAAAGCTTGCGGCGGCCGCCGGTCGATTCGGCGAGACGAAATCGCCGATCGAAGCCCTGCGAGCGTGGATGCTGCTGTTGGTGGATCACATCGCGGCAAAGCACATCATTGCGCCCGCACTGAACAGCATCGTCGGAGGGCCGTCCAGGCTGTACGAAGGTTCGCGCAGCCTGATCCAGGGCGCGATTGACGAGCTCGTGAAGCGGGCAAAGAAGAGCGGCGATCTGCGAAAAGATTTGGATGCATTCGACCTGCTGCGGGCACTGATCGGGGCCTCGCATGTGGGCTTCGGCCCTGATTGGCAGCCGAGCGCGAGGAGATTGGTCGACATCCTTATCACCGGCTCTGGCCCCGTGAAGTAGCCCGCGTCGCGCAGCAGCAACCCGGCCTGACCCGGCCGCCGGTAGGGTGGGCAAAGTCTCTTTCCCGGTTCCGGCGAGGAGCGCTCTTCCGTTGGCCCAATCTAGAATGGCTGGCAGGGAGCGGCGTCTGCCGCGTGCCGCAGATGAAGAGCGCGGGACAAGAGCAAAACGAGCCGCTGGACCTGAGGAGCGTGGTTGAAGCGATTCCTGCGCCTGTTGTGTGCGCGCTCCCCGACAGTTCTGTTGTGCTGGTGAATCGAGCCTGGCAGGAATACACCGGCTTCTGGCGGCAGCAGTCCAGTGAATCGCAGTGGCAGAGCGCGATCCATCCCGATGATCACGCCGGCTTCATCGCCGGACGGCAAAACATTCTGTCGGCTGGGAAACTCCTGGAGGCCGAGGTGCGCTTGCGCAGTGCCGATGGCCGCCATCGCTGGTTCCTGGTGAGGCAGACAAACGCCATTCTGCCGGCCGGGAAAGGCAGGCCGTCCCCAGGCATCTTTATTACGTTCGAAGACATTGAAGAGCGCAAGCGGGCCGAGCGAGGCGGCGAGGATATACAGGAGCAATGGGGGGGTAGCCTTCGAGAGCAATCCCACGATGTGTTTCATCGTTGACCCGGCTGGCGCAATCGAATCCGTGAATGCCTTCGGCGCGGAGCAGACGGGCTACAC
>Ga0335072_10014453_pt1 | contig 11215 bp, 9 predicted proteins | sample Lox_Sample_21_FD_206725 | JGI IMG/M metagenome (GOLD analysis project Ga0335072, IMG submission 206725) | Soil microbial communities from Loxahatchee National Wildlife Refuge, Florida, United States - Lox_Sample_2.1 | ecosystem: Environmental > Terrestrial > Soil > Wetlands | place: USA: Florida... | reverse complement strand
TCATCGGCGGCGTCGCTGCCGTGGTATCAGGCGTCGTCGGTGTGTTCACCGTCATGCGCGGGCAATCATTCGCAGGTCATGCGCTTGCCGATGTGAGCAGTGCCGGCGGGTCCGCCGCGTTTCTTCTGGGGATAAATCCGCTGCTCGGTTTTCTGGGTATGGCGGTCATAGCGGCGGGAGGAATGGAGCTGGCCGGCGCCCGTCTCGTTCGGGAACGCGACCTCGTGACCGGCATCGCTGTGGGCGCCGGACTCGGTCTCGCGGCCCTGCTCCTCTACTTTGATGTCACGTTCACGAGCACGACTGGGGCGGCGGCCACCGTCATGTTCGGATCAATGTTTTCCATCCCGCCAACCATCATTCCCCTCGCCCTTGCGGTCGGCTCGGCATCGCTTGCGATCAGCGCTGTTTGCTACCGCCCGCTGCTCCTGGTCTCGCTTTCCCCGGAACTCGCCGAGGTTCAGGGGGTGCGGGTCCGCCTGAAGGGACTCCTGCACTTACTGGTGCTGGCGTTCACCGTCTCGCTTTCGGCCATGACGGTCGGGGCCATCCTGTCCACGGCGCTCTTGATCGGACCGGCCGCGACGGCGCTGCGCCTGGCAAAGCGGCCGGGCCAGGCGATTGCCATCGCCGTGCTGATCGGTGTCGGCGCCACTTGGGGCGGGATTCTCCTCGCCTATGACAGCTTCTACTGGACGCCCGGCCGCGGCTGGCCCGTAAGTTTCTTCATCGTCTCCCTCATCTTCATATTCTACGTCATCGTCGCCGCCGTTCCTGAACGAATTTGGCTGCGAAAGCACGGTGCATCGATCCGCGCCGGAGTTGACACCCGGACCGGAAGCCCCTGATGTTCTCGAGCTTCATGATCAACACTTGGATCGTGGCCACGCTGGTTGCCATTGTTGCGGGGACGGTCGGTTTCTTCGTGGTACTGCGCGGCTCTTCCTTCGCCGCACACGCTTTGCCCCTTGGTGCTTTTCCCGGCGCGGCGGCGGCAGGCCTCCTGGGCGTCGACAAGCTTATCGGCCTGATCGTGTTTGCCGGGCTCGGAGTGATCGGCATCAGTGAACTCGGTCGCAAGGGGCACCACGACGTCGCGACGGCACTTTGCCTGGTAATGCTCCTCGGGCTGGGAACGCTGTTTCTCAGCATGACCACTGAGTATTCGCAGGAAGTCTACACCTTGCTCTTCGGCGAAGTGCTCGGTATCAGCACAACCGAGATTGCTCCGGTCGCTGCGATGAGCGCCATTGCGATCGCGGCCGTTGTCATGCTGTTCCGGCCGCTGCTGCTTAGCTCGCTTTCGCCGGAGCTCGCGGAGGCTCGGGGCGTGTCCAGCCGCCGCATGGAGCTGTGCTTCCTGGCCATCCTGGCGTTTGCCACTGCCATTTCTGTTCCGGTGGTCGGTGCGCTTTTGGTCTTCAGCCTGATGGTCGGTCCGGCGGCGGGCGCGCGCGCCCTGACCGACCGGCCGCAATTGGCAATCGTTCTTTCAGTCGGCATTGCGCTGATCACCGTGTGGAGCTCAATCGCCCTCTCCTATGTGTTGAATTGGCCGGTGGGCTTCTTTGTCGGAAGCATCGGCGCCCTGTCTTACGCAATAGGGCGTGCAGTTCGATGATGCCAGTGAATCCCCCTCGAATGGCAGGCGGGCTCGGGGGGCGACTCCGGTTCTGAGTTCAGCAACCGCGGTGCGCGGACGAGACGAAAACTTTCGACATGTTCGAGTTTCCGAGGTAGGCGTGTGATAGAAACACCGCGCCGAGTGCGGGATTAAAATGGCCTTCTTCCGAATGCGCCTTCGAAAATAGGTGCCGCGCAAAATCACGAAGCTGCGCTGGGTCTACCCGCGGAGCTTCTGGTGGATGCTGGGCACAAGGCATTGCTCAATGCGTTGGGATGCTTGCCACATTATGTGCGTGGCATCGCGCTGAAACGTGGCGATGCCCACGAGCCGAGTTTCCAGGGCTCGATACGATCCATCGGGCTCGTCGGCGAGGTATATTCGCCAGAGCCCGCCTCCGCTGTTACCCCCGAACGATCTCGGCAGCTGAGGAAGGCTAGATCGAAAGCGTGCGGGTTCGACCATGGCGGATCGCCGATGTTCTCTTCCACGTACACCGTGTGAGTGTCCGCGAGCCTCAAGGTCTGCATTTGCCGAATGTTGTCCCTGCTAAAACGCAGAAGACCAATCTCGGAGCGATTTCGGTATTCTTCGGCGTTGTGAGCGCACGTTAGTATTCCGCTGACCTGGCCGACGGTCAGGAGCACCCCGGAGCCTAGGACAGCTGGAGCAGGCGGGTCTCTCCGAACGAATCCTACTGTGAAGAGCCGCCGGCTCAACCTGCTCTCCCGCAAGCCGAACTTCTACCTGGCGCGGCCGACGCAGCCAGCGCCAGCGCGCCGACGCAAGCTATCGCCCGCTCATCTACGAACTCGACGAGAAGGGCAGAGGAAGCGGCTATCCGGACACGCTGCCGAAAATCGAAATTGCTGAAGGATTGAACATTACGGACTGAAATTGGTGCAGCGCATGAGTCGGCTGCTGGCACTGAGCGTCGGATTGCTCAGGCGCACCGACTTCCGTTGTTGGTGCAACAGGCGACATGGCGGCATTGCGGCAAAACGTCGTTCGTGACCGATGCTGTCGAAAAAGTCTTTTTCAGGGTTCGATCAAATTTTTCGGGAGGCGCTGGTGCGTCGATCCGGGGAAGACGTAGGGGTACGCATTATAGGTCGGATTTTGAACTGGCGGCCTTCGTAAGCTCTCTGTCAGGTGGTGAATTCCCGAATACCGGTTTCGACGAGCGCACAGCGGAAAATTTCGGTCAGTTTATTTTTGCCTTTTTCGACAGCATCGACCCGAAGCGTTCATTTGGCTTGATGCTCGATGCCAAATTTCGCATGCAACGCGACGGCCATCCCGATTGTGTTCGCATCAGCGCGTTTTGCTTCGCACCAGTTCGACTGGTCACTGCTCAAGCCGAGCCGGCGGCGTGTTTGACGCTGGTGTCACCGCTGCTCCCGTTCAGCACTGCGCTATCTACGCCTTGTCGGTGACTGGCCCGGCGGATTTCTAGATCGCCGTGATCTGAGCGAGTATATTCTATCTGTGCTCGATCCTGCCGGGCGCGAGCTGGGCCAGAATGCACGCCCGCGCCGCTGAGCGGCCCGATCTTGCGACCTGAGGGGCGCGCCGCGCGCCCACTCTCACACGGCCAAGCCGGAGGTCCCCATGTCCCGTTGGTTTTTCCTTCTGTCGGCTCTGATCCTGAGCCCCATCGCCGCGCATGCCCAAAGTTCGCACGACACCGCACTTGAACGCGCGATTGCGGGTCCGCAACGCAACCCGGATTTCGTCAAGCGCGACGCGGTGCGCCATCCGCTTGAGGAGTTGGAATTCTTCGGTATCAAGCCGACCGACACGGTGGTCGAGATCTGGCCCGGCGGCGGATACTGGACCGAGATCCTCGCCCCGTATCTGCACGACCGTGGCACCTATTATGTGGCACAGCCCGCTGGCGGAGCCTACGGCGATCCCGAACGCGCCGTCGTCGCTGTCGAGCAGAAGCTCGCCTCCAACCCGGCCGTCTACGGGAAGGTCATAACGGTGGACTTCAACAAAGACCACTACCAGCTCGCGCCAGCCGGCTCCGTTGATCTCGTCCTCACCTTCCGCAACTATCACGACTGGATGAAGTCCGGGTGGGGAGAGGCTGCGCTCGCGTCTTTCTTCCAGGCGCTCAAGCCAGGCGGCATCCTGGGCATCGAAGACCATCGCGGGCGCGCCGATGTCCCACAGGACCCCACGGCACAGAGCGGCTACGTGCGCCAAGACTACATGATCGATATGGCGAAGAAGGCCGGCTTCGAGCTCGTTGCGTCCTCTGAAATGGATGCCAATCCGCTGGACACCAAGGATTATCGGCGGGGCGTGTGGACATTGCCGCCGACCTTCGCGCTGCACGACCAGGATCGTGCGAAGTACGCGGCGATCGGGGAGGCCGACAACTTCGTGCTGAAGTTCGCGAAACCCGGCAAGTAACGGCAGGGTTTTGAGCATCCGATGGAATGTGACGAGAGCGACGTCAGGCTAGCTGCACGGTTCCGTGATCGTCGCAGTGATCTCCGTGCGGATGATGCAGTCGACCGTTCACAAGATAATCAACGTGATCGCCATGCGGGACGGCCTCGTGACCGCAGTTTAGACCGTGGCGGTGTGAGCAGCGGATTTCGGGCGTGCACCGCACGGGATTTGCGGCATTGACCGCGATGACATGCTCATCGACATGATCCCCGTGCATGTGATGAAGATGACCATCGTGAAGATAGTCCACATGGCCTTCATGCTGGATCGCAGTGTGTCCGCAGTTTGGGCCATGCTGATGGGTATGATTGGGATGGTGCTTCTCGGTGCAGGTCATGACCTTTCCTTTCTTCGCCGGGGTTTGTCTGGACCGTCAGTCATTGCTTTCCGCGGCATGTTCGATCGCGCTCTGCACCAACTGCAGAACGTGCTTGTCCAACGGCGCATAGTAGATGTGCTTTGCCTCTCGTCGCCGTTTGACAAGCCGCGCCTCGTGTAGCGTCCGGAGTCGGGCCGAAACTGTCGTCAACTTTTCGTTCTCCGAATCCGCAAGCTCCGTTACGCATACTTCGCTACCGGCGAGCCTTGCCAACAGCCGAAGCCGAGCCGGATCACCTAGCGCGCGGAACATCGCCGATGCCTTTTCCAACTCGGCCGCGCCCGGCAACTTCGACCAAGAACGGGCAGCATGGCGATGGTCCTTTGCCGCGCTCGGATCTTTGCCCATTAAAACTCCATCATTCTATCGAATGATAGAATAATTACATTCGAAGTCAACTATCCAGGCTGCCGCGGGCGGGGTTATGCCGACATGCCGCCATAGGGCCTGACGATAGCGCGTGATGCGCCACACTGGAGTCGGTGAAAAGCCCGCGATGGGAAACCGCCAGCGGTCCGGCAGAGCTCCTGGATTGACCACTTACACAACGCCGGTGGGCGATTTCGCGGTAAGCACCGGCTGCTGGCGCTCGTCGCCAGCGGGCCCATGTCCGAATCCGGGGATTGCAGACATGGAAGCGGACGTGCCGGCGTCGGCGAAAATGACCCAACTCGTCATTTCTGGTGGACCATTTACTGCGGTGCCGCGCCCGGCCGGTGGCCGCACTCACGAAGAGCATAACGCGGGGCTCGATCGCAAACGTCCGTGACTTGCCCTCACACGGCGAGAACAGGGGTTCGAATCCCGTAGGGCGCGCCACATCCCCTTATCATTCCTATCTCGCCCGCGACCCGGCCGCGGACGAACCTTTTAATGCCCTGGCCGTTGGAGTGTGATAGCCGGCCCCCTCCTCGGTGCGGCACGGCTTGCAATGCCAGCAATGGAGGCAAAAATGGTGAGATCGCTGACTTTGGCCGTAACCGCGCTCGCGCTCTCCAGCGTCGCGGCCTCAGCGCAAGCCATCTACGTCGCCCCGGGCTATGGTTATGGCTATGTGGCGCCGCCGGCCGTTATGGCGCCGGTTGGACCGTTGTACGATTACGTTCCCGGCTACGCCGGTTACGGTTACGGTGGTGCCAGCTACTACATTGACGTTCCCGGCTACTACCGCGGTTACAATTGGGCCTGGGGGGACTGGTAGGTAGCGAGAATTGCGGCCTCGGCACGGGCCGAGATTATTCTGCGAGCCGTAAATGCTGGTGACCGGCAGCGTGCCAACCGGGATTTGATAGAGCGTCTCTGTCGAGAGTCCCGGAGGATTGGTCGATAACCTCCAATTAAAATGCCGAGCTTAGACCCTGGGTTATTGAAATCCAGGATCCTTCTATTCATTCCTCATGAAGCTTCGCCGTGAAGGTCAGCTAAAAGCAATTGCGAGGCCGAGATTCAGTTTTGAGCGCCGCAGGTCCGCTCCGAGTACAATGCCTCCGACACGCTGATGAAGGGTAATCGGATAGCGCGTGTCTTTGCTGCATTGCCGTTGGTCTCTTGTTGGCCCGTCACGATGCGACGGATGGCGCTCCCAATCGACGCAATTGGGGGTACAGCCATGCCATCGATCCGGTCTCAGGGCAGCTCGTGACCCTCTCCGGACAGTCGTCCCTCCGCATTTGCTGCTGTGCAGTGTGGCGTTTGGCCGCTGCGCCAAGCGCGCCATCGAGGCGTTGCGGGCGCTGTGACCGGCGACGCTCACAGTGGTGCCCGGGCGGAGCATGTGCGTCACCACGACGCGCACGCCGTTCACTGTCACGATGTTTAGACAGAGGCGACGCAATCGATTTCGATATCGAACTGCCCTGGATGCGCGAGGACATTCACGGACATGCGCGCGGGCGGATTCTTCGGAAAGAATTTCGCATAGACGCCGTTGACGGCGGGGAACATCTGCACCGATGTGCAATAGACGGTGCACTTCAAGATGTTGTCGAGGGAGGAGCCAGCGGTTTCCATGCAGAGTTTTAACTGCTCGAGCACCAATTCAGTTTGGCGCTCGATCGGCGCCGTGACGATTTCGCCAGTCGCCGGATCAAACGGCGGGAGGCCAGACACATAAAGCGTATTGCCGTGACGGGTCATCACGGAGGCGGGCGCCTTGTAGCGTTCGAGATAACTTGAAAGCGGCTCGACCCTTATAATCTCTCGGCCCATAATAATTCTCCTTTGATTACGGGATGCCGCGAAGGCTCCCGATCCTGTGTAAACAAATGCCCCCGGCTGTGGTTGCGGTGGCCACAAAGCGGCGTCTATGTTCCCTTGGCGCCTTGCTGCGGGTGCTCACTACAAACCCGATGTCCGTTTCCATGGTCGCTATCGCGGGTAAAGCCGACCTCTGCCAAGTTGGCCGAAAACGGCGCAATTTGACCCATCACGACACTTCTCTCCAGGGATTTGCTGTGCTGTACAACGGCTTAAGAGGGCTTTGCCGGCCTTAGTGCTTAAGGCGGGCTAGCGGTTAAGCGCTGATTTCATTCGACGTTCAGTCGCCGGTCAGTCGTCGTCGTTGGACCGATAATGCCGATTAGGCATAGTAGGCACCCAGCCGATCATGGTAGCCCTCCGGGCACGCCCGGACCTGAAGTAATATCCCAGTTCCACTGGCGGGATCACGGCGCGCTTGTGAAAGCAACTGCGAACGGCGCGCTCACAGCTTCCCAAAAAACAAAACATTTCAACTTTATTTGACCAAAGCCGACCGCACCATAGCCATTGCGGCTCGGCTGATTATTTGCGTGTCGATGATTACGCGATCGGCTCCTTGCAATAAAACAGGCGGTTCGACACCAATCCCGCGCGGTGACACAACAATATAGCAGCATTGCCCAGCTGCTTCACTGGGCCACGGCGATCTGCATATTCACGGCGCTCCCTCACGCTTGGGTCATGTGCAACATGCCGCCCGACGCGCCGGGCCGCGATTCAGTGTTCATGCTGCACAATTCCTTCGGGTTGACCATTGTTGGATTAACGATAGTGAGACTGATTTGGCGGGCGCTCTGTCCAGCACCAGCCTATCCTCATCAGATAGCCCATTGGGAACGTGCCACCGCGCGTGCGACCTATCTCCTGCTCTATTGCGTGCTCCATGCCGATCAGCGGCTACGTTCTTTCGTCGGCGGGCGGACATTCAGTGACCGTTTTTGATCTGTTCACGTTGCCTGAGCTACCCAGAGACGAGGCGCTGTCGAAGACAGCTACGTGGCTCCACGTGGCTGTCGGACAGTGGCTCATTTACGGCCTGATTGGCCTACACCTCATCGGCGTCGGCTGGCAGGTTGCGGTCCAGCGTGATGGCGTACTCGATCGCATGCTGCCGGCGCAGCATAACCCATGTGATTCCGGTGATGATGACAAATTTTGTTTCCATGGGCCACCAACAGGAGAGGCGTCATGATAAAGGTCGGATTGACTTGCACGAATCGCCCGATCTCCTACCGAGCGATGCGGCTGCGAACGAACTCCCAACCACCTGAGTTTTGCTGCGGTTCCGAGGATAGCAAGTGGCGCATCTCGACCGACTCCCATGCCCACAACGTGGTACGTCGGAGGGCCTGACCCGACATCGAGCAACGATTCACTCAGCCCTGAGGCGCCAAGACCAGTGTGGGAACGATCCTTCACGATAAAGCGGGTGCCAGCGCCAAAATAACGATCAGCAAGGCCCCGGCGCCGATCACGGCGAGGCCGATGGAACCGTAGGGGCATGGCTTGAACATGAGAAACTCCAAACCGCGCCAACGTCGGATTCGTCCGTTAGTTCCCCGTTGTGACAACCCCACGTACTATCTAACCGCTTTGCGCCACGACGAGCCCGCGTTTAAATCTCCAGCGTGCCGGCTTTCGCCGCGGCGTAGCGCGTATTGAGCTCGTTCCAGTTCACTACATTCCACCACGCCTTCAGATAGTCGGCGCGTCGATACTGATAATACAGATAATAGGCATGCTCCCAGACGTCGTTGCCGAACAGGGCGCGCTTGCCGTCCATCAGCGCTGAATCCTGATTGGGCCGCGTTTCGAGCGCGAGCTTGCCGTCGCGGGTGACGGTGACGAGCGTCCAGCCCGAGCCGAACACCCGCAATCCGCCGGCGTTGAGGTCGCTCTGCAACTTGTCCATGCCGCCGAGATCGCGGTTGATCGCCGCGGCGAGCTCCGCCGACGGCCTGCCGCCCGAAGGGCTCATAATCCGCCAGAACATGCTGTGATTGACATGACCGCCGAGATTGTTGCGCACGCCGGGGCGTATCTGTTCCGGCAATTGGTTGAGTGTCGCCAGCACCTGCGCGGGCGGCGTGGCGGCGATCTGCGGATGATCCTTGGCGATGGTGTTGAGGTTGGCCACGTAGGCGCCGTGGTGGCGATCGTGATGGATTTCCATGGTCAGCGCGTCGATATGCGGCTCAAGTGCATTGGTCGGGTAGGGCAACGGCGGCAGCCGAAACGGCCCGGTGGCGGGCGGTGCAGCGGTCTGCGCAGCAACGACGCACGGGGCGAGGGCGATGCTCGCAGCGGCGGCGATGATGTGACGGCGATCTAACAACATGATGCTCTCCTGATTTGGATTCCTTCTAGAGGGATGGCTCCCCATAGCTGATGCCAAGCTTAACCCTCGGCGATCAAGGAGTCGTCGCTTCGGATCGGCCACTCCATCACAACAATGCGAGGCCCGAGCACCGTTGGCTTCATGCTGCCCTGGCCTCATGTTTCAGGTCATAATAATCTGCAGCCATTTGGAAGCCCGAATAATTCAATAGCGGAATACGTCGAGCGACGGCGGGTTTGAGTTCGCCAGATAAGTCTGCCGGTCGACGTCTTCGCGCGGAATCCGGTCGTTGAGAAAATGGGGCCGCGGGTTGATTGCGACCGCCACATCGGGAGTTGGTCGCGATCGCCGCCTCCAACCTGCGCTTCGCTATGCTCGCCTCTTGCGCTATCTTTGCCTAAAGCACGATCGCAAAAGACTTATACGCCTTTCGCTCCGCGCAACTAGGAGGAAGGCGTCAAAGCAACTAACGTCTCAGCTTTCCAAACGCTGAAGCATCGGCCTCCCGATGGCGTCGGTCACCTCGACGGTGCTGAACGCCGCCTCGAGATTCTGGGTGAACCAGATCGTCACGTCCTTTGGCGCGGACTGCATAGTCGCTCCGACCGGCGGGCTGGCATGGTCGAGATGGGCGTGCGCGCTGGCGGGGTTGGCCGCAAAAGCCATGACAGCCGCCGCGATGAGCGGAATGAGCAATCGCATGGGGGCTCATCTGAACGTGAGTTTGCGGGATGGGATCGGCACGCCGGCGAACGTCGACACCTTAGAACTGATATTTCGCCGCAAGCACGTAAGTACGACCCGGGAACGGGTGATACAGGAAATATTGCTCGTTGAAGAGGTTGTCGATGCCGGCATCGAACGAGAAGTTCTTGGTTGCGTTGTAGTGCAGCTTGGTGTCGACAACGAAATAGTCATCGAACGCGCCGAATACGTGGGGCACGATGTCGGTGTTGTCGAGCGTTGAATACTGCTTACCGCTGTAGCGGGCGGCGACGGTCCAAGCCCAGGTATCGTCTGCCCAGCGGTACGTGTAGCCAAAAGTGGTGCGCCAGTCAGGAACATAGGGCACGCGCTTGCCGACCACGGTGTCCGGCAGGCCGGTCAGCGGATTCGTGCCGGCCCAGGTCGGGTCGGACAGGATGCGAGAATCGACGTAGGTCACGCTGCCGAACAACTGCAACCCCTTGATCCCCACATCGTCCTTGTCGGCCGAAACCTCGGCGCCGCGCATTCTGATCGCCGCGACGTTGCTGAAGCTCGTCGTCATTACCTGGGCGCCAGTCGTTTCGGTCACCGTATTGGTCTGCGAGATGATGGCGTTGTTGGTGCGCTCATCGAAAAGGGTCAGGCGAGCCCGGCCATCGAGCCATTTGCGTTCGAAATTGAGTTCGCCGTTGAGATCCTGCTCCGGCGTAAGGTTCGGATTGGGTAGCGCCACGGTATTACTGACTGTGACGTTCTGATAGAGCTCAGTAACGGTCGGATAGCGATAGGCTTCGCCGAAGTTGGCAGTAATGGCCCACTCCTTGTTCGGCTCGAATGCCAGCGATGCCTTCGGCGAAAAGTTGGTCGCGTTCAGCTGTGGCTGGCTTGTTGCTGTGGTCGAGGTGATGGTTCCCGTCGATGAGGTGGTGGTGTTAATATTGAAGCCGTCCAGTGCCTGCCATGTCTCAAGCCGGCCGCCAAGTGCCAGCTTCCACATCGGAGCGAAGCGCCAAGCATCCTGCGCCCACATCGCGCCCGTGCGCGTCTCACCTACACCTTCCGAATAGATTTGGCTGGTGGCGCTTGCGGAATCGTTCCACACCGACGAACCGTAGACCGGATTGGTGAAGTAATAGCGGTCGCCATGGAGGCCGAAACTGATCTCTTGCGCACCGCCGTAGCCGTCCGGCCGCCAGATGCCCTTGCCGTCGACGTTCTGCCAGTTAGTGCCGTCGTAGCGCGTGATCTTGCCATTCTGCGAAAAGCCAACCCCGGTCGTAGTCACGGTGTAGGGGTTGAGCATGATGTCTTGCAGATAATTGTAGCTCGATGCCGAAATGTCGAAATCGAAGGCGCTTTTGGTGTCGCTCTTGAGCGACACAGCGTTGCTCATATGCGTCTGATTCCAGATATATTCGTTGCCGGCGAAGCTCGATACGCCGCC
>Ga0335072_10014452_pt1 | contig 11215 bp, 12 predicted proteins | sample Lox_Sample_21_FD_206725 | JGI IMG/M metagenome (GOLD analysis project Ga0335072, IMG submission 206725) | Soil microbial communities from Loxahatchee National Wildlife Refuge, Florida, United States - Lox_Sample_2.1 | ecosystem: Environmental > Terrestrial > Soil > Wetlands | place: USA... | reverse complement strand
GTCCATGACGACTCCCGGCAGTTCGCCGTGAAGCGAATCAAAAATCTCCACAGCGTCGGATCTATGCTGGGCGGAATCCGCACGGGCCCATTGCGATTCCGCAACGATCGGAGAGCGGAGCGCAACATTCGAGGATCGTTGAGCGGCACACTCAGCGCCGGTGCGATCCAGCCGGCGTTACCCCACGACGCCCCCGCCGCCACGCCGACACGGTCAAAGACCCTGACGGAGACGCCACGCTCTTGCAGAAACCATGCCGTCGACAACCCGACGATGCCGGCGCCGACCACGATCGCCGATCGCGGTGCAACCATCACGAACCTCCTCGACGCTGCTCACGCCAGCTCCGATGGGCCCCCGGTTTCCCACGCATCGGACTTCGGCTGGCCCATTACCCGTGTTTCCGGGGCGAATATCCAGACCACACCGGCGGCCAGCAAGACGATCGCGCTGATCACAAACCCCCATTCGAAGCTCAGGTGCTCGGCGATCTCGGTCACCGTCATCGAGCCGACGATGGCACCTAGGTCGACCATCATCTGAAATGTCGACACCGCGGTGCCGGTGCGTGCCGAGCTACCGAGGATGTCAGCGATGGCGGCCTGTTGCGGTGAAGCGGAGATACCCGACGCCGCGCCGCCCACAAACGCGGCAATGAGGAAGACGGGCACCGACGATGATGCGCCCAACAAAATGGTCGCCGCGCTGCAACCAAAGAGCCCGCCGATGAGCAGTGTGCGCCGGCCGATCTGGTCGGACAAATCGCCACTGGGCAGCGCCACCACGAGGTTGCCGAGCGCGAAGATCCCTAGGACCAGACCCGTCATCCGTGGCCCACGGCCCAACACGTCGGAGATAAACAGCGGCACCACGGCCATGCGCAGTCCGAACACCGCCCATCCGGTCGCGAAGTTCGACAGCAGCGACGCGCGGTACGCGCGGTGCCGAAGCGCGGCGCGAACCGTGATCGCCGGCGCGGTGTGCTCGGCGGGTGAACCCAGCGTCGACCGGCGCAAGGCAGAGAACACGACGATCGTCGTGATCAGCACCGCCACGCCGTAGATCAGAAACGGCGCTCGAAGCCCGAGACCGGCGGTGAGACTGCCAACCAGCGGGCCGGCGGCCGCGCCGACCAGAAACGACGTCGCGAACAGGCCGGCGACCCGCCCGCGCGCGTCGGGCGGACTGATCCGGATCATCAGGCCCAGCGCGGAGATGAAGAACATCGTCGACCCGAGGCCACCGATCGCGCGCAATACCAGCAGCTGCCAATAGTTTTGGACAAACGCACACACGCCGGTAGACACCGACACGATCACTAACCCGCCCAGGTACACCCACTGCTCCCCCACCCGCTGCACGAGCAGCCCGGTGGGCGGCGCGGAGAAGAGCCGGATCACCGAGAAGACGGTGATCGCGAACGTCACCGCACCCATCCCGACCCCAAATGTGCGGGTGAACGCCGGCAACACCGGCGACACCACACCGTAGCCAAGCGCGGCGACCGCGTTCGCCCCGATCAGCACCCACGCTTCGCCCGGCAGCCTCGTCGACTTACGACCCCAACCGCCGAAGCGGGGGCGTCGAGTGGCGAGGGTCACCCGATGACTTTATCCACAACCTGTTGCGCTGCTTGCTGGACCTCGGCTAAATGCTCCGGACCGCGGAATGACTCGGCGTAGATCTTGTAGACGTCTTCGGTGCCCGACGGCCGTGCGGCGAACCAGGCGTCAGCTGTGGTGACCTTGAGCCCGCCCAGCGGCGCGTCGTTGCCCGGCGCGGTGGTCAGCTTTGCGGTGATCTGCTCTCCGGCCAGCTCGGTGGCATCGACTTGGTCGGCTGACAGCTTCGACAGCCGGGCTTTCTGCTCGCGGTCGGCGGGCGCGTCGATTCGCGCATAGGTCGGGGCGCCGTACTTCGCGGTCAGCTCCTGGTAGCGCTGCGACGGCGTCGCGCCGGTGACGGCCAGGATCTCCGCGGCCAGCAGCGCCAGAATGATGCCGTCCTTGTCGGTGGTCCACACCGAGCCGTCGCGCCGCAGGAACGACGCCCCGGCCGACTCTTCTCCCCCGAAACCGATGGTTCCGCCGATCAGCCCGTCGACGAACCACTTGAACCCGACCGGCACCTCGACTAGCTTGCGGCCGATGCCGTCGACCACCCGGTCGATGATCGACGAACTGACCGCGGTCTTGCCGACGGCGATGCCGTCCGGCCACGACGGCCGGTGCGTGTAGAGATAGTCGATGGCCACCGCCAGATAGTGATTCGGATTCATCAGCCCGGCGTCGGGGGTGACGATGCCGTGGCGGTCGGAGTCCGCGTCGTTGCCGGTGGCGATCTGGTAACGGTCTCGGTTGGCTATCAATGACGCCATCGCGTCCGGCGAACTGCAGTCCATCCGGATTTTGCCGTCGTGGTCGAGCGTCATGAACCGCCAGGTCGCGTCGACCAGCGGATTGACCACGGTCAGCTCGAGATTGTGCCGTTCGGCGATGGCGGCCCAGTAGTCGACGCTGGCGCCGCCCAGCGGGTCGGCGCCGATCCGGACTGCGGCCTTGCGGATCACGTCGATATCGACCACGTTCGGCAGGTCGTCGACGTAACTGTCGATGTAGTCGTGGCGCTGGGTGCTGTGCAGGGCGCGGGCCAGCGGCACCCGCTTTACGCCTGATCCGCCATTACGCAGAATCTCGTTGGCGCGCTTGGCGATTGCGTTCGTTGCATCGGTGTCGGCCGGACCGCCGTCGGGCGGGTTGTATTTGAAGCCGCCGTCGGAGGGCGGGTTGTGCGACGGTGTGACCACGATCCCGTCGGCTAGCCCCTCGGTGCGGCCGCGGTTGTAGGTGAGGATCGCGTGGCTGACCGCCGGCGTCGGCGTGTACCGGTCGGCCGAGTCGATCATGGCGACGACGTCGTTGGCGGCCAGCACCTCGAGCGCTGACACCCAGGCCGGTTCCGACAGCCCGTGCGTGTCGCGGCCGATGAACAGCGGTCCGGTGGTGCCGTGCGCCGCGCGGTACTCGATGATGGCCTGGGTGATCGCCAAGATGTGCGCCTCGTTGAAGGCGCCGTTCAGCGCCGAACCGCGGTGACCCGACGTGCCGAACGCGACTTGTTGAGCGACGTCCTCGGGATCCGGTGCGATCGAGTAGTACGACGTGACCAGGTGAGGCAGATCGACGAGGTCTTCGGGCTGGGCCGGCTGGCCGGCGCGTGGGTTAGCCACCATGACGCCAATTCTGCCGAATAAGCTGCCTGAGCACGCCCTGCAACGAAAGGTATTTCGACCAGTGGCAAGCTTCCCGTTGCCGAAGGACTACCGCGAATTGGCCGCCGTGTTCGCCGGTGGCGCGCTGGGCACCCTGGCACGCGCCGGCCTGAGCAGCCTCGTCGCCGCCGACCCGACCCGCTGGCCCTGGCCGACGTTCACGGTGAACATCGTCGGCGCCTTCCTCGTCGGCTACTTCACCACCCGGCTGCTCGAGCGGTTGCCGTTGTCGAGCTATCGCCGGCCTCTGCTCGGGACCGGGATGTGCGGCGGCCTGACGACGTTCTCGACCATGCAGGTCGAAACGCTCAAGATGATCGAACACCACTGCTACGGCCTGGCGGCCGGATACACCGCCGCCAGCATCATGCTGGGCTTAGTGGCGGTCTATCTGGCCACCGCCGCGGTTCGTCGGGTACCGATGCGCTGATGCTTCTGTGGATTGGCGTTCTGGTCGCCGGCGGCTTCGGCGCGGTGCTCCGGTTCCTGGTGGACGGCGCGGTGGCCCGACGGGCGGCGCGTTCGTTCCCGTTCGGGACGCTCGCGGTCAACATCAGCGGCGCCGCGTTGCTCGGCTTGCTCGGCGGCCTGGCGTTGAGCAGGCACGCGGCGTTGCTCGCCGATACCGCGTTCGTCGGTTCCTACACCACGTTTTCCACCTGGATGCTGGAAACCCAGCGGCTCAGCGAGGAGCGTCAGCTTCGCAGCGCGGTCGCCAATCTCGTCGCCAGCATCGTGTTGGGCATCGCCGCCGCGCTGGCCGGGCAGTGGATCGCGGGCCAACTATGAATCAGCCGGCCCTGAAGCTGACCACCTACTTCGGTGAACGACAGCGCGTAGTCACCGATCACGTTCGGCGGCCAGGGTTTCTAGCCGACGCAATGCTGGATCTGTTCGACACGCGGGAACTGGCAACCAGCGTGATGCTGCGCGGCATCGCCAGTTTCGGGCCGCGGCATGTGCTGCGCACCGACGAGTCGTTGAGCCTGTCCGAGGATCCGCCGGTGACGATCGCCGCAGTCGACGTCGAGTCGAAGATCAGTGAGCTGGTCGACGACGTCGTCGCGATGACCGGTCACGGTCTGGTGACGCTGGAACGGGCACAGCTGGTCCGCGGGGACGACCGGCTCGAGGTCGGCGCCAACGATGCCGTCAAGCTGACCGTGTATGTGGGCCGCCAGGAGCGCATCGGCGGACTGCCGGCATACCGTGCGGTGTGCGACATGCTGCACCGGCACGGATTCTCGGGCGGCTCAGTGTTTTTGGGCGTCGACGGCACCGCGCACGGCGAGCGCTACCGGGCTCGTTTCTTCAGCCGCAATGTCAACGTCCCGCTGATGATCATCTCGATCGGGACACCGGCACAAGTTTTGGCTGCGGCTACCGAGCTCAGCGCCGCCACGCCCAACCCGCTGCTGACCGTCGAGCGGGTGCGGTTGTGTAAGCGCAGCGGCCAGTTATTCGCGCGACCGCATCGACTGCCCGATACCGATGACCGACAACGGCCGCTCTGGCAGAAGCTGATGGTGCACACCAGCGAGGCGACCGGGCACGGCGGCTTGCCGATCCACCGCGCGCTCGTGCACCGGCTGCTGGACTCCGGGATGGCGCGCGGCGCGACAGTGCTGCGCGGCATCTGGGGTTTTCACGGAGATCATGAACCTCACGGCGACAAGCTTTTTCAGCTGACCCGACGCGTTCCGGTGGTCACCATCATCATCGACACACCGGAATGGATCTCGCGCAGTTTCGAGATCGTTCACGAGCTGACGGCCGAACACGGCGTGGTCACGAGTGAGATGGTTCCAGCGGTGATGTCAATCGCCGGGCCGGACCGCGTCGGTGATACCCGATTGGCCCGCCACGACTACTGATTGGGTTCAGCCGCCGCCACCACCACCGCCACCACCGCCGTCCGCGCCAGGATTGTAATTGCCGCCCGGCTCCGGTTCGTTGGTAGCCGGTGCGGGTGATGGTGACGGCGTGGGGCTCGATGACACGGGCGCATCCGGCGCCGCTTGCAGGTTGATCATGGAATGGCCCGCGCCAATGCCAAAGCCGACCGCCGTAACGAGCGCGGCGACGCCACATAACAATTCGGACTTCATCAGATTCCTAGGTGCTCGCTGGAGGTTCGGACTCATTACACCACGCCAAATATCGTCCGGCATGTCGCGGACGCGTGACCGCTTGGCCTCAGATCGATGGGAACTGGATTGGGCATTCGAGTTGGTTGCCTACCGTTAACGTGCCCTTCGGGTACACGTTGACGTCGACGCACTGTGGCTTGGTGTTGTCCATCGCGTAATAGTCGTGCACGTAGTCGTCGGGTTTCGACATGTTGCCGCGTTCGTCTTTGGCGCGACACCGCAGCAAGTACTCACCCGGGGTGACGTTCTCCCAGGTGAACGACCAGCCGATCCATGCCCATTTGCCGACGGCGGCGTTGTCGAGCTTCGCGTACGACCACGTGGCACCACCGTCGAGGCTGACTTCGACTTCGGTGATGCGCAGCCCGCCGGCCCAGGCGCGGCCACGTAGCTCGACGGCGTCCGTTTCCTCCAAATGGCGGATTCGGCAGAGGAAGTCGGGGATGCCGGGCGGGATCATCATCGCGCGCACCTGCTGGAAGGTGGCAGGAATTCGGTTGGGGTCGTTGTCGCTTGACGCGTAGCTGTACCACTTCATCTGGTTCTTGGTGAGCCGCCAGTCGATCGCCTCAATCGAGCCGAGCCATTTGACGTTAGCCATGCCGAGCCAGCCGGGAACCAGGAGCCGCAGCGGGAAGCCATGCTGCGGCGGCAACGGCAGGCCGTTGATCTCGTAGCACAGCAGCACATCGTTGGCGGGGTCCATCGCGTAGTCGACGGTCAGACTGCGCTGAAAGTGCTGCACCTCGGCGCCATCCGGCGGGCCCTGGATACCGGTGTCCAGCCCGGTGAACAAGATCTCCACCGCGTCATCTCGGATGCCGGCTTCCTCAAGCACGCCACGCAGCGGCGTTCCCGTCCACTCGGCGGTGCCGATGGCATCGTGGTTCCACGGCACGTGCGCCCACAGCCGCCACCGCTGGCTCGCGCGACCGTTGCCGCAGCATTCCATCGTGGCCGGAATGGTGACCTTCGGCAGGCTCCGGATGTGATCCATATCAAGAGAGAGCTGGCTTTTCACCAGACCGTCGACCTTGAGCCGATACGTCGAGTCGTCGAGCATCGGGATGTCGTAGTGGATCAGCAGGTAATGCATCCCAATCGGGGTGATCGGATAGGCCAAGCCCTCGAGCTGCATACCGTGACAGCGGCTCTTGCCGGCGACCTCCATCAAGGTGAAGTTGTCCAGCCGATCGGTATGTGCGAAGTCCCGATACGCGGGCACGTCGGCATGGAGGTCAACGTCCACATTGAAACGCTTGGCGTTGGCGGTCGGGTAGCTTGGTTCGTCGCTCATGGCTTCTCCTGAGCTCGTCGCAATCGCCTGTGGCTTAATTTGATTCGACTATTGCCGGAAACAGCGCCGTTATCCAGAGGGCAAATTCAGGCCGCGGAGAGGTGCGAAACCGCACAACCGGAAGATTGCTAGTATCCGATACTCATTCACGGAATCTCAAGCGCTGTTTACCCGTAACTGAGTTTGTGGCCAGACTCTGAACACAGAGCAAACATTGGCGACTAGCCGAGAAGAGTGGCCAGCACAGCGGCATGACTGCCGTCGACGTCGCGGGTGGCGGTCACCAGTGTCACGCTGCCTCTTTTGGTGAGCTTGCGCAGTTCGTCGAGCGCCTCGCTGTCCTGCAGCTCGTCGCGGTAACGCGCGACGAACTCGTCGAAGCGCTCAGGCTCGTGGTGGTACCAGTCGCGCAGTTCTTTCGACGGCGCAACGTCTTTGAACCACGTCCCCACCCGCGGATCGTCCTTGCGGAATCCCCGCGGCCACAGCCGGTCCACGAGGATGCGCTGGCCGTCATCGTCGCTCGGGTCGTCATAGACCCGGGCTACCCGGACTCGTGACGTCATCGGTCCCATGATCCCCTATCATCAGCCACAGCTGCACCAGCGCCTCACCATGACACGATGCTGGAAATTGAGGCGTATGCGATATCACCCGGGCTGATATCACATGCGGCTACAAAACCAAACTAGTCACTAATGCTTCAGCCAGCGACACAAGAGGTTATTGAGGCGCGTGAGGCCGCGCCCTCAAGTGAGCGCGGGCACGACCTTGTCGACCAGCAGCTGGACCGACTTCCACGCCTCGTCCACCGGCATGCCGCCAACCAGTGGATGCAGCACGATCGGTCCGTAGTCCGGGGAGTCACGAACCTCGGCGATAAGCTGGTCAGGGGTGAGAAAGCGGTAACGCCCGGATGCCTTCACCTCGTCCAGCGTGTGAACCCCGGGCAGGTGCATCAGTGAGCGTTGGTCTTTCGACCATCCGCCGTAAGTGACTGCCTCCCAGAGAATATGCTCACCAAGCTCGGCCCAGGCCTTGTCCGGATCTTCGTGCAGATAGATCATTCCGCGGTTGACCGGCCCAGGCATGATGATCAGCGGCGCAATGCCGACCTCGGCGCACAGCTCGCGATAGTAGGCAGCGACATCCGGCAGGTGGTCGGCCAGGCTGAGCGGCAAACGAAAACGCGCCGCTCGCTTCGCGGTGACGCGCGCGCCTCCCCCGACATACAGCGGTGGATGCGGCCGTGTCCACGAACCCGTGTCTGACCAGACCGACAGCATTCGCTCGATCAGGTCGTCCATCAACTTGCCGCGCTGGCTGAAATCGACTCCCAGCGCGTCATATTCGCTGACGCGGTAGCCCAGGCCTACAGTGGTGTGCAGTCGACCGCGGCTCATGTTGTCGACCAGCGCGATGTCTTCGGCGAGCCGGACCGGATTCCATAGCGGGCCGAGCGCACAGTCCACGCTGGCGATGAGCTTTGAAGTCCCGGCCAGGAACATGCCCGCCGCCATGATCGGGTTACAGCTCCATCCATGGCCGGTCGCGTGATGCTCGTCGACGCTCACCGTGGTGATGCCCCGCGATTCGCCCCATTGGGACAGTTCGATTGCGGTGCGAAGCAATTCGCTTTGCTTTCGCGGATCGCCTTCTGGCGAGGCGAAGTTGAAGCGCAACACGGTCAGTAGCACCTCAGGCCTCCGGCGCCGCCGCTGACTTCAGGAACGCGGGAAAATCGGGAAACAGCGCGCGGTCGACGATCTCGATGCGGGTGCCGAACGCGTCGATGTAGTAGGCGAACAGCGCGAGCTCCGGCGGTGACGTGTCAGCGGTCGCTTCGAAGGCGAAGCCGTTGGCCTCCAGCATCCGGGCGGTCTCGGCAAGATCGTCGACGAAGTAACCCAGGTGATGCACCGAATTGCCGGCCGCTGCCGTCCACGGGCTTTCGGGCACCTGCTGGATGAGCTCCACATGAGGGCTTTGCAGCGAGTAGACAAACGTTGAGGTGAGTTCACGGCTCCCGTTCATGGTGCGGAACGGCAACGTATATGTCAGCGGGGTGATCCACTTGTAGCCGGCCAGCGCGCTGAGCCGGTCCATCGCGGCATCGAGGTCGGGCACCACGATGCCGGTGTGGTAATAGTCCTCGGGTCGTAACGCGAATGCCATAATCTTCCTTTGGTTTTCAGACGCAGTCGGATGCGCCGTCGACAACGAACACTGCGCCGCTGGTATACCGGCTTTGCTCGGTGCACAGAAACGCCACCGTCGGGGCGATCTCCCCCACAGATCCGAAGCGCTGCAACGGGATGTGCGCCAGCTCGGACGCGACCAGCTCTTCCGCGATATGCATGGGCGCGGTCATCGGGGTGTCGATCGTGCCCGGCGCAACCGCGTTGACCCGGATTCCTTTGGCCGCCCATTTGACCGCGAGGTTTCTGGTCACGTCGATGACCCCGGCCTTCGCCGCGCCGTAGCCCGGCACCAGCGGAACGGCTCGCAACGCAGACATCGACGCCAGGTTGACCACGCTGGCGCCCCCCGTGGCGGTCGACGCCCGCAGCGCGCGGTAAAGGCCGACGGTCAAACGGTACGGACCGGTCAGGTTGAGCGCAACCGACGCCTCGAACCCATCCGGCTTTGACTCATCAAGGCCGCCAGGGAAATTCGCGCCGGCGTTGTTGACCAGCACGTCCAGCCGGGCGAAGTTCTGCGCCAACGCATCCACCGAATCGTGTTGCGTCATCCGCAACTGGTGGTAGGCCATGCCGGACAAATCGACGTCGTAGTCCGTCGCGGCCGGCTTGGTGCCGGTGATGGCGACCTGGGCTCCGGCGTCGCGGAACAGCACAGCAGTCGCATGCCCGATGCCGCTGGTACCGCCGGTGATCAGCGCCTCGGTGCCGGTGAAATCAAAACTGACCTGAGCTGTCATTGGTAGCTCGCTATTTGTTCGATGAGCCAGGCTCTTTCCCAGAAATTCGTGGTGTCGGCCAACAGCTTTTCGTGAGCTGCCCGCAACACCTCGCGCGCCCCGGAATGGTCTGCGGGGACAAGCTCGGCGAGATGGATGGCGTGCAACGGCCGTTCGTCGTCCAGATGTTCGCGCGCCCGCTCTACCACAGCATCGGCACCGGCCAACTCGACCACGTCAGCGCTCACCGCGTCGAAACCCACCGGGTACAGCTCGGTGGTCGATCGGTGATGGAACCAGCCAGAGTAGTTCTCCCAGATGGCTCGCACATCCCAGGCGACCTTTCCGTAGCCTTGGCCCACTTCGTATTCCGCGGGCAAGGTGATCTCACGCATCAGGGTCGCGACATCTTTGCCGGCATTCATCCCTGCGACGGTCTCGTCGTGAATGTACTGGATGGCGTTGCGCAGCCGGGTCAGTTCGGCGTCGATGCGTTCGACCCCGGATATCGGTTCGAAGTGGCCGGTTACCAGGAGTTCGGGCTGCAGTCCACGAACCCGCTCGACGGAAGCGATCGCGGTCAGCGCGTCACGGTACCGGTCGCCGCGCATCGTGACCAGGTTGGGAATGTGGCCGAACAGCGGGCCGAAGGTATTCCCGCACAGGCAGATCCGCTCGTCTGGGAGCCATATCACCAGCGAGTCGTTGGTTTCTCCGCCCGGCACGGAGATCAACTCCATCCGCCGGCCACCGACATCCAGCGTGAGCGTGTCCTCGAAGTCGAGGTCGACGGTGGGAACACTTTGGGCCGGCAGACGCTTCGTGCCCAACCGCCGTTGAATGGCCTGGATGCCGGTCGCCAAGGTGTTCTTGAAGGCAAACGCGCTGCGATTGGCACGGTACGGGAGCAGGCGTTCGTTGTCGTCACGCCACAACGTCCAGTTCGCTTGTGCGACAACCGTTGTATTCGGGTCACGCACGCTGTCCAAACCGCCGACATGGTCGACGTGGCCCTGGGTGAAGATGATGTAGCGCACCGGCGAGGAATCGACGGCGTCGAAATTGGCGCGGTGCACCGGCCCCTCGAAACCCATGCCGGTGTTGACGATCACCCGACCGTCGCCGGTGGTCAGCAGGTAAGAATTCGACAGACCGGGCGAGCACCACAGCCCCGGTGCGATCTGCTCGGCTTGCTCGGCCGAAGCGGGGCGCATGGCGTCGGCGCCCGGCCGACTGCGGTAGACCGGTTCGGACATCACCGTTTCCCCTTCATTCGGCGCGCACGTCGAACTTGTCGAAATAGAAGTCGAACCGGGCACGGAGTTCGTCGGGCGTAGTGCCGAAGTGCCGTTGCAGGTCGTAGCGGATCCGGCCGTGCTTGCCGCGCGGGTTGCCGTCCAGGTAACGCTGAAAGCCGGCCCGCACCTTCGATGTCAATTCGACTTCGCTGCGACGGTAAAGCTCGTCGAGCAAGGGCATTTCGTTGCCGTTGAGGTGGTGGAAGCTGATGTCGATGCTGCGTTCGGCCGGTACCAGGTCGCGGTCGCGCACGCACGCGCTAAGGAGTCGGTGCACTC
>Ga0335072_10014451_pt1 | contig 11216 bp, 9 predicted proteins | sample Lox_Sample_21_FD_206725 | JGI IMG/M metagenome (GOLD analysis project Ga0335072, IMG submission 206725) | Soil microbial communities from Loxahatchee National Wildlife Refuge, Florida, United States - Lox_Sample_2.1 | ecosystem: Environmental > Terrestrial > Soil > Wetlands | place: USA: Florida... | reverse complement strand
GTCGCCGAGGCGATACAGAACGGCCGCTGCGACGTCGCCTCGTTGATCGCCGAGCTCAACGCCGGCCCGGTCGCCGGCTCGCGCTTCTACCGGGTGGCGCTGCGCGAGTGCAGCGCCGGCAGCCGGTCCGCCGCCGAAGGCGACCTCATGACGCTGATCGGCCGGTCCGACCTGCCGGAGCCGATGTACAACGCCGAGCTCTTCAGCACCGACGGCACGTTCCTCGGCATCGCCGAGGTGTGGTGGCAGCGCGCGGGCGTTGTCGCCGAGGTGGACGCGCGTCGCTACCACCTCGGCCCGGCCGATTACGAGCGCACGGTAACGCGACACAACCGGATGGCCGCCCACGGCATCAACGTGCTGCACTTCCTGCCCGACACCGTGCAGAACGAGCCGTCGACCGCCATCCGCAACCTGCGCGGCGCGGTCAGAACCGGCAGCGCCCGACCGCCGGTCCCCATCGTGGCCAAGCCGTCCACCCCCGCGTCCGCCGTAGCCGGCGGACGCCTGTGAGCTTCGCCAGACGCCCTCACTCAGCCGACCGGAATGTTTCCGCGGCCGCCCCGACCCTGGCGACGTAGTCCCGCCAGCCGGCCTCGTCGACCATGTCGTGGTCGGGACCGCCCCGGCCGTCGATGAGCTCCCTGACGATGTCCGCGTGGCCCGCGTGCTGGGCGGTCTCGGCCGTCATCCGGACCAGCAGGAAGCCCAGGGTGGTGTCGCGCCTGGCCTCGGGCCAGTGCGCAACCCGCGCGGGCGCGTCGAGGTCAAGCTCGTCGACCGCCTGGTCCGCGTGCGCGCAGGCGCGCTGGTACAGCCCGATGAGGTACCCGCTGGACTCGTCGGGCAGCGCCCACATGTCGGCGCCGTCCCAGATCGAGCCGTCCTCGACCCAGGGGAGCGTCTCCGGCCCCGGGCGGCCGAGCGACTCGCCGAGGTACCCGTACTCGAGCCCGGCCAGGTGCTTGACCAGCCCGAGCAGATTGGTGCCGGACGGCGTCATCGGGCGGCGCAGGTCATATTCGCCCAGTCCGTCCAGCCTGGACAGCAGCGCGGCCCTGCTCTCGCGGAGCTTGGCGTGCAGGATTTCCTTCACGGTCAGTTCTCCAACCTCGGGGGGTTTCTCGGGGGACGTACATAGGTGAAACCGGGGTCCGTTCGAGATGACGATTTTGAATTTATCGGATCCTGGCGGACCGCCCGGGCGAGAAAACGCACACGCCCCCGTTCCCCGCACTCTCGCGGGACGGGGGCGCGCCGGCCGCTGTCAGGGCTTGGCGATGCCGTGGGCGATGAAGTCCCAGATCTCGTCGGCGGTGACCGGGCCGGCGATGCCGTCGGGGTCGGGCGCGCCGCTGGACTGGGCGCTGAACATGACCGTCTCCATGGTGAGCGCGGCCGCGCGCCGGGGCTCGATGCCGGGGCGGAGCTGCCCGGCGTCGGCGGCCCGGGCGGTCAGCGTGGTCAGCAGCTCGAGCAGGGGCGCGTGCGCGCGGCGGACCTCGGCCGGGTGGCTGACCAGCAGCCGGGGCGCGAACTCGGTGAACAGCGGCCGGTGCGCGGCGGGATCGGGCCGGGAGAGCTCAAACAGCAGCTGGACGGCGGTGCGGAGCGCGTCGACGGGCGCGGCCTGGGCGTCGGTGGCGGCCGCGATCTGCCCGGTGGCGCGGCGCAGCGCGTCCTCGAACAGGGCCAGCAGGAGCTCGTGCTTGCCGTCGAAGTGCTGGTAGAAGCTGCGCAGCGACTGGCTGGACCGGTTGACCACGTCCTGGACGGTGAAGTCGGTCGAGCCGGTGTCGGCGATGATGGCCTGGGCGGCGTCGAGGAACCGCTGGACGCGCTGCTCGGCGCGGAGCTTCGCGGCGCGGGTCGACCGTTCGACCGCTCGCTGTTTCCAGGATGGCTCGTCGCCCGGTGCGCTCGCCGCCACGTCGACCATGTTCTGCGTCATGGGTACAACCTTACTGCGCGGTTACATTAGGCAACTTATCGCGTGGGCGACCCGTCGTTTTGTCTGGCGAGATCTCCGTTATCGCATACTGGTAATCGTATTATGCGCCGCGAGATTCCACGACTATCGGCCGCGTGCGGGCTTTGCGGTGGCCGTACGGCTACGCGAAGTGGTTGGTTGGCGGGCCGGCCGGGCGGCGACGCGGCGCCGGCGGAGCGGCAGGCGGCCGGGGCGGGTGCGCACGGAGGGTGACCAACGCCCCAGCGTCCGCCAGCCTGACCGCGCGCGGCGGACCATCCGTCGGGGAAATCGCATGCGCACTTCCCTTGTAAACGACGAGCCAACCAATCTAGTGTGCGTTCAGTAGGTTGGTTGAAGGGAGTTTCGTGGCCGACCAGAGGCGATACGCCGCGCTCTTCGCCAAGGGGGAGGACCGGCGGCAGCGGATCCTCGCCGTGGCGCAGCGTCTGATCACCCGCAATGGCGGGCGCGGCACCACGCTCAGCCAGATCGCGCACGAGGCGGGCGTGACCACGGCCGGCCTGCTGCATCACTTCGAATCCAAAGAGCAGCTGCTGCACGCGGTGCTTGACGCTCGCGACGCCGACGACGTGGCGCACGTGGACATGACGGGCGACGTGGTCGAGCAGCTGGAGCGGGTCACCGATCGATTCGAGCGAGCGCCCGACCTGATCGGCCTGTTCACGGTTCTCCTGTCGGAAAACCTCAATCCGGATGCCCCGCTGCACGACCGTTTCCTCGGCCGTCACCAGGACGCGGTGGCGATCGTCGCCGAAGGCATCAGGCGAGGGCAACGAGCAGGTCGCTACCGCAGCGACCTTGATCCGGCCGTCAAGGCCGTGGAGATCATCGCCTTTCTCTATGGAATGGAGACTTCGTGGCTGCTCGATCCGTCGATTCCGCTGGCCGACGTGTTTCGCGGCTACGCCAGCACCCTCGCCAGGGAACTAGCCCTGAGTCCCCGGTGAGGCATTCGCTGCGGCCCCGGATGGCCGCGATCGCACCGAGCGCGGCCGAGGCGGTGCGGTACGCCGGCGGGTGGCTGTTCGACCAGGCGATGGCGGGCTGGGATGTCACCGTCGTCACGGCCGACGACGGTGATCCGCGCCCGCTCGACATTCTCGGCGTGCGGGCGGGCAACTTCGACGCCGTGTTCGCGGCGCCGGCGCTCGGACCGTGCCTGCAGGCGATCGCGCTGCGAGCGGACCTTTACCACGACGACGAGCGGGTGCGCCGGCTGGTGCTCGGCGCCGCCGAGGCCGGCCGGGCCGAGATCAGGCTCTGGGGCGAGATGCGGCCCGCGGGCTTTGACGGCAGCGGCGACCCGGTGTCATACCGGCTGAGCCTGGCCGCCCGCGCCTTCAAGGCTCAGGCGCTGGCCGCGGCCAACCTGCGCGGCGCGCCGACGGCGGAGACCGAGGTGTTCCGCCGGGTCGAGCTCAGACGTCCGCGGCTAGCCGCCGTCAGCCTGCAGAATGTCTGATTCCGCCCGCAGGTAGGCTGGTCGAGACACCGAGGGGGGTTGGTCCTGAGCGGAGCGGATGAGGTTTCCGCGGCGTGGCTGCGGCGGCGGACGAGCCGCTGGCAGGACTGGCCCGAGGCTCAGCTGCGCGAGCGCAAGCAGGATCTGGGCGCGACCGTCAGCGTCGTGATCCCAGCCAAGAACGAAGAGCGCACGGTGGCCGGCGTGGTCAGCGCGATCGCCCGGCTCGCGGCCGAGACCGGGCTGATCGACGAGGTCGTGGTGATGGACTCCGACTCCACCGACGCCACCGCCGTGGTCGCCGCGCAGGCCGGCGCCGCCGTGCACCGGGCCAGGGAGGTGGCGCCCGAACTGGGCGGCTGGCCGGGCAAAGGCGAGGCGCTGTGGAAGTCGCTGCTGGTGACCAAGGGCGATCTGCTGGTCTTCGTCGACGCCGACCTCACCCACTGGGGGCCGCACTTTGTCACCGGCCTGCTCGGGCCGCTCCTCGCGGACCCGCGCGTGCTGCTGGTCAAAGGCTTTTACGAGCGCCTCTTCGCCCCTGGCGACGGATCGGTCACCGCCGACGGCGGACGGGTCACCGAGCTCGTGGCCCGCCCGCTGCTGAGCCTGTGGTGGCCCGAGCTGACCGGCGTCGTGCAGCCGCTCGCGGGGGAGTGGGCGATCCGCCGCGAACTGATGGAGTCGCTGCCGGTCCCGGTCGGATACGGGGTCGAGCTCGCGGTGCTCCTTGACACCGCCACTGCCCACGGCCTCGACGCCATCGCGCAGGTCGACCTGGGCAGCCGCGGGCACAAGCACCAGGCCAGCCACGACCTGGCCGTGATGGCGGCGGAGCTGCTGCTGGTGGCCGAGCGCCGCCGGTCGGGACCCTTCGAGCCGGCGGCCCGACCCGTAGAGCTGCGGCAGTTCGTTCGCACCGACGGCGAGATGCGGCAGCGCTCGCGGCCGGTCCCGGTCGACGAGCGCCCGCCGGCCCGGTCGGTCAGGCCCGGGTCAGGACCCCGTCCGCGTTGAGCTGACAAGGGCATTCTCGCAGGACGGTAACAATATTCCGTAATTCGGTAATGTCCTGATAACTTCCGGCACCAACCGCTATGGTACTAATAGTTAACTACTTAGACGTCCCGTCGGCAAGGCTGATCTGCGTTGCGCAGAGGCGGCCCGGTCGTGGTTGTCGGCTTTCCAGCGAATTGCCATGAATTGTGTTGCTTTTTGTTTGCCCCCGATCAGGCTCGACAGAGACGGGAAATTCGATGGGTCCGGGAAGAGCTGACCAGGAGTGGCCGACCTCGCCTCCTCGCCTGGTACCCCAATCAGACGGCTACGCCGACTACGCCGATCAGCCCCGGTCCGAGCCGGCTCGGCATCCGACCGGGCCGCAGAGCAGCGCCCCCAGGCACCGCAAGGGCGGGCGCGGTCGCGTGCCCGCGATCGGCCGGCCGGACCGGACCGCCCGCCAGCGATCGATCCGCTCCACGATCACGATCCTGCTGGTGATCCCGCTGCTCTCGCTCATCGCGCTGTGGGCCTACGCCGCCGTGAACACGGTTGGCGGGGCCATCGCGAACGAGAACGACCAAACGCTCAACCAGATCACCGGCGCCCCGATCGCGGCGCTGGCGCAGGCCCTACAGACCGAGCGCGCGGACACCTTCGTCTGGCAGAGCGCGCACGGGCACCTTCCCCGCACCGCGATGGACAAGCAGCGCACCGCGACCGACTCCGCGATCACCGGGTTCCGTCTGGCCGCGGCGAAGGCGTCGGGCCTGCAGCCGGCCGGGAACAAGCAGGCCGCCGCGACCCTGCTCGGCGACCTGACCGCGATCACCAAGGTCCGCTCCCAGGTTGACGCGGGCACGATCCCGGCCCTGACCGCCTTCGAGGACTTCACCACCACGGTCAACGCCATCGACCCGTTCGCCGGCGGGATGAGCAACCCCGACGGGTCCATCGCCGAGTACAGCGAGAGCCAGGCGGTGCTGCAGGAAGGCGAGGCGGTGAGCGACATCGCCGAGGAGGCCTCGCTGGTGGGCGGCGTGGAGGCCGGCGGCGACGTCATGTCCCCGGCTGAGCACACGATGTTCGTGCAGGCAGTCGACGACCAGCGGCTGCTCGAGCAGCTGGGCGACTCGCCGATCGACTGGCAGGAGAGCCCCGACCCCTACCCGGCGGTGTACGCCTCGCCCGTCTTCAAGAACTTCCAGTCGCTGGAGGACGCGATCGTCGCCGGCCGCCCCGGTGCGCTGCTGCCGGTGAAGCCGGTCGCCTGGCAGGCGGGGGTGGGCGCGGTCCTGGCCAAGCTCACCGTCGGCGAGACCGTCAGCAGGCTCGAGGTGAGCAGCGGGCAGGCGAAGGCCAGCGACGCCGTTGTGCGCAACCTGATCGTGGTCGGCGGCGCCGGGCTGCTCGCGGTCATCGTCTCCTCGGTCCTGCTGCTCGGGTTCGGCAACCGGATCAGCCGCGAGCTGACCGGACTGCGCGGCGCGGCCCGGAGGCTGGCCGACGAGCGGCTGCCGAGCGTCGTCAGCCGCCTGCGAGCAGGCGCCGACGTCGACGTGGCGGTCGAGGCGCCGCCGCTCGACCTCGGCACCAGGACCAGGGAGGTGACGGACACCGCCGACGCGTTCTCCGCCGTGCAGCGGACAGCGGTCGAGGCGGCGGTCGAGCAGGCTCAGCTGCGCAGCGGCGTCAGCCGCGTGTTCCGCAGCCTGGCCAGGCGCAACCAGTCGCTGCTGCAGCGCCAGCTCAAGCTGCTCGACGAGATGGAGCGGGCCACCGAGGAGCCGGACGCGCTGGCGCAGCTGTTCCGGCTCGACCACCTGACCACCCGGATGCGCCGCCAGGCGGAGGGCCTGATCATCCTGTCCGGGGCGGCCCCCGGCCGGACCTGGCGGCAGCCGGTCGCGGTGGTCGAGGTGCTGCGGGGCGCGATCGGCGAGATCGAGGACTTCGCCCGGGTCGAGCTGGTCACCGACTCGCCCGACTTCGTGCAGGGCACCGCGGTCGCGGACGTGACCCACATGCTCGCCGAGCTGATCGAGAACGCCGTCCAGTACTCCCCGCCGGGCACCAGGGTCCAGGTCAGAGGCGGACGGGTGGCCAACGGGTACGTCATGGAGATTGAGGACCGCGGCCTTGGCATTCCGCTCGACATCATGGAGACGCTGAACGAGCGGCTGGCGAAGCCGCCGGAGTTCGACCTGGCCGACAGCGACCAGCTCGGGCTCTTCGTCGTCAGCCGGCTCGCGGCCAGGCACAACGTCAAGATCTCGCTGCGCGTCTCCGGCTACGGCGGGACCTCGGCCGTCGTCCTGCTGCCGCGGACGCTCGTGGTGGCCGAGGACGAGGTCCCCGCCCTGGCGGGGAGGGCGGCCAAGGAAGCGCAAGCGGCCGCCCGAGCGGCCGTGGCGGAGTCTGCTTACACCACCGAGTACTCGGGAGCGTCCCTCGGGGGAGCGGCGGAGGCGCTGGCCGGCCGGCGGCTGCTGCGGCCCGAGCGCGGGCCAGCCGTTGGCGCTGCCGTCGACGGCGGATCGCCGGAGTCCGGGGCCGCCGGGTCGTCCGCCGCCGGGTCGTCCGCCGCCGCTGGGGACGCCGCCGCTGGGGCCGTCGGGGCCGCCGGGCCAGCGGGCTTGCCGCGCCGGGCACCGCAGGCGAGCATGGCGCCGCAACTGCGGGAGAACCGCCGGACCGCGCCCAAGGGACCGCTGGCCGGCCGCTCACCGGAGCAGGCCCGCTCGCTCATGTCGGCCATCCAGCAGGGATTGCGGAGTGGTCGGGCCGCCGGCACATCTGAAGACAGCGACCCCGCGCCCGACGTCGAAGGCCCCGGCGCCGCGCCTGGCTGGAGTCAACGATGAGCGCAGGGCCCGCCTCGGGCGAGCTTGACTGGCTGCTCAACGACCTTGTCGCGGCTGTCCTCGGAGTGCGGATCGCGGTCATCCTCTCTCCCGACGGACTGCTGCTTGGCAAGTCACCGGGAGTGAGCCAGAGCGATGGAGACCACCTGGCCGCGCTCGCCGCGGGCGCGGCCAGCCTGGCCCGCGGCGTGGGCCTGTGGTCGGGCTACGGGGACGTGAGCCAGACGATCATCGAGATGGACGTCGCGCTGCTGTTCATCACCCCGGCCGGACGGGGGACCTGCCTGGCCCTGCTGGCCGAGGCGGGCGCCGACGCGGGCCAGATCGCCTACGAGATGGCCGTCCTGGTCAAACGGGTCGGACAGCACATGATCGCGAACCCGAGGTTCCCCGTGCAGGACCCGGTCTCCAGGTAAGGCCGGGGCCATGAGCGAGGACGACAGATGGACCTACGAGGAGGCCGGGCCGGTCGCCCGGCCGTACACCGTGACCGGCGGCCGCACGCGGCCGCGGGGATCGCGGTACTTCGACCTGGTCGATATGGTCGTCCGCAGCGCCAGGCCGGGCGACCCCAGTTCCATCAGCAGCCCGGAACGCGGCCAGATCCTCGAACTGTGCCGCGTCCCGGTGAGCGTGGCTGAAGTCGCCGCGCTGGTCGGGCTCCCGCTCGGCGTGGTCCGGGTGCTGCTCGGCGACCTTCTCTACGAGAACCTGATCGAGGTCATGGAGTCCGCGCCGCGCGGCGGGGTGGTCACCGACCAGCGCCTGCTCGGCCGGGTCCTGGAACGCCTCCGCGCGCTGTTACGCCGGCCGCGGCCGCTAGCGCGGCCGGGCGATCTCGTCGACCAGGCCCCAGCGCAGCGCGGTCGGGGCCGGCAGCCGCTCGCCGCTGAGCATGAGCCACGCGGCCCGCCAGCGACCGATCCGGCGCACGACGCTGACCGAGCCGCCCGCGCCGGGAACCAGCCCCATGCGAACCTCCGGCAGCGCGAAGAAGGCGTCCGGCGCGGCGACGACCCGGCCCGCGTAGGCGGCGATCTCGGTGCCCGCGCCGATGCAGGCGCCGTGCGCGAAGACCATGACCTTCGGCGCGATCCGCTCGATGACCCGCCACGGCGCCCGGGAGAGGCGGACCAGGCAGGCCGCGACGAGATCGGTCGCGGCGCCGAACTCGTCCAGGTCGCCGCCGCTGCAGAACGCCGCACCCGCCCCGCTCAGCTCCACCGACTCGATGGTCGGATCCGCCTCGGCCAGCAGCACCGCGTCGAGCAGCGCCTCGCGGACCCCGACGCTGAACGCGTTGCGTCGTTCGGGGACGTTGAGCACGATCGAGAGCCGCCCGGCGTCGCGCGTGACGAGCACGGGTTCCGCAGACCGGCTGCGCGAGCGCGGCCGGGCCGGGCCGCGCTCGCCGAGCCAGCGCGCGAACTCGGGCCCGCCGAGCAGCAGCGAGTAGGCCGTCGCCTCCGCCGCGAGGCCCGCACTGGTCCCGAGCACTGCCGTCTGCCGCACCAGCTGGCCGCACGCGATCGCCGCCCGGGGCGACCGCAGCACCGCGTCCCGCAGTTGCCCGATCGCCGCCTCCAGGTCCGTTGGGGCCGTCCCCGGTCCCCGGATGTCGCCAACAGAAACGATCGCAAGCCCTGGCGCCGACGCCAGCCCGGCCTCTGTCGGCCCGGCCTCGGCCGACCCTGCCCCTGTCGACCCCCCGAGCGACGCCGGGCCGTCGGCCAACGTCAGCGTCGCGGCGGCAGCCAGCGGTGCCAGGCCGGGCGTCAGCGGGCCGCGGAGTACCCCCACGGTGATCTGGAGCGCGGCGGCGACAAGCCCGGCCGCCCGGGCGATCTCCTCATCCGCCGCCCCCCGCCAACGCTCCAGATCAAGGACGACCAGCGGGTTGGCGGGCGCCCCGTCCGCGGCCAGGTCGAGCTCAAGGTCGAGCCCGAGCTGCTCCGCCCCGAGCCCGAGCTGCTCCGCCCCGACCCCGAGCCCGACCCGCTCGGCCCCCCGCCCCGCCTCCCGCACCCGCAGCCCCCTCACGCTGGCCGGTCATCGCCAATGGCCGACTGTGACATCACCGCCGGTAACACACGATAACGCCCGCGGCCCGCCGCGCCCGGATGGCAGGCCCGAGGCTCTAGACGCACGGCCGGGGTCGCCCATTACATTGGCCTGGTGACTGATGAGACCGCAGCGACGCGCGAGCCTGACCTGCTGCCCTACCGGCCGCAGAAGACGACGACATCCTGACATGGAGGGGCAACTCGTGGGAGACCGGCCGTCGATCCTCGACCTGCTTGACCTTGAGTTCATCGAGGAGAACCTGTACCGGTCCAGCGTGATCGTCGAAGGGCCGCGGGCGCGGCTGTTCGGCGGCCAGGTCGCCGCGCAGGCCCTGTACGTCGCGGGGAAGACCGTGCCCGACGGCCGACTGCCGCACTCGCTGCACGGATACTTCCTGCGGGCCGGGAGCCCGCTCCGGCCGACCCTGTTCCAGGTGGAGCGGGACCGGGACGGTCACTCCTTCTCCGCCCGCCGGGTCGTGGCGATCCAGAACGGCGAGGTCATCTTCAACATGGCCGCGTCGTTCACCGCACCGGGATCCGGCCCGGACCTCGACGCGGACCCGATCCCCGATACCCCGGCCCCGGAGACGCTGGCGGTCTGGTCCGGCCACGATCATGACTCGTTCGAGTTCCGGACGGCCCAGACGGCGCAGCGCGGGTTCCGGATCCCAAGCGAATTCTGGATGCGATGCACCGCCGACCTGCCCGACGACCCAAGCCTGCACGCGGCGGTGCTCACGTACATCTCTGACATCTCGTCCGGCCTGATCACCCTGGAGGGGGGCGAAGGCCACGGCGGGCCGAGCCTCGATCACGCGGTCTGGTTCCACCGCCCGGCCCGGATGGACGAATGGACCTGGCAGGGCCTGGTCCCGCACACCGCCGCGGCCGGCCGCGGCCTGTACACCGGCGTCGTCTACAGCGCGGCCGGGTCTCGCCTCGCCACCATCGCCCAGGAGACCCTGTTCAGGAAGCCGCGCCGCCCCTAGCCGCCGCCACCGCCGGCCGGGTGCACCAGCACGCCGTCGATGATCGTGGCGGCGACCAGGTCGGAGCCGAGCGAGCCGGCGGCCTCCCGAGGCGGGCACCGGAGCAGGACGAGATCAGCCGCGGCGCCGGGCGCGACCAACCGCGGCTCGCTCGGCATGGCGGGCGAACCGAGGAACAGGCCGATCGCCGTCTCCGGGGCGACGGCCTCCCCGGGCCCGAGACCGGCCGGGCGGCGGGTCGCGGCGCGCATCACCGCCCACGGGTCCGCCGCGCCGAACGGCGCGTCGCTGCCCGCCGCCACGTCCACCCCGGCGTCGATCAGGCTGCGCAGCCGCCACAGGTCAGGAAGGTCCTCAGCCGCGACCTCCCGGGCGTACTGCTCCCCTCGCTCGGCCACGAAGTGCGGCTGGCTGACGACCGTGAGCCCGCGCAGCGCAGGCACCAACTCGGCCGGGATGACGGCGCCATGCTCAATGCGGTCGCCGGGCGCCCGCCCGGCCCCGTCAAGCGCGGCCAGCGTGAGCACCAGCTGGACGCGGGTCACGCAGTGCACCGCCACCGTCCGCCCGGCCGCGTGCGCCTGCCGCACTGAGCCGACGAGCGAGTCAAGCGACGGCACCGTGTCGTCGTCGAGCATGATCTTGACCGGCCCGATGCTGAACCGCCCGCGCACCGGCCAGGAAACGTCGGCGCGGGCCATGCAGTGCAGTCGCTGCGCGATCGTCCCGTCGGCCTCCGCGACGGCCAGGCCGGCGACGTCGGGTCCGGTCGCGCCTGGGGTGGCGTCGGTGAAGCCGGTGACGCCGAGGGCGGCGGCGTGCGCGCTCACCGAGGCGAGGCCG
>Ga0335072_10014450_pt1 | contig 11217 bp, 7 predicted proteins | sample Lox_Sample_21_FD_206725 | JGI IMG/M metagenome (GOLD analysis project Ga0335072, IMG submission 206725) | Soil microbial communities from Loxahatchee National Wildlife Refuge, Florida, United States - Lox_Sample_2.1 | ecosystem: Environmental > Terrestrial > Soil > Wetlands | place: USA: Florida... | reverse complement strand
CTACCGGCGCTACACCAAGATGCAGATCGACGCCCTCAACCACGCGATCAAGGGATTGCCGTCAAGCAAGATCCGCTTCCACCTGTGCTGGGGGAGCTGGCACGGCCCGCACACCACCGACATCCCGATGCGGCACCTCGTCGACCTGATGCTGGCGGTGAATGCCGACTATTATTCGTTCGAGGCCGCCAATGCGCGCCACGAGCACGAGTGGAAGATCTGGAAAGAGGTGAAGCTGCCGGCGGGCAAGAAAATCCTGCCCGGCGTGGTCACCCATTCGACCAACCTGATCGAGCACCCCGAGCTGGTGGCCGACCGTATCTGCCGGTTCGCCGAGGCCGTCGGGCCTGACAGTGTCATCGCCTCGACCGATTGCGGACTCGGCGGCCGCGTGCATCCGCAGATTGCCTGGGCCAAGCTCAAGGCGCTGTCGGAAGGCGCCGAGCTTGCCTCCGAGCGGCTGTTCGCGAAGGTGGCCGCGTAGGGCGCTACGCACGAGGCTCTTGCTTTTCCGGCCCGCGGCGGTGAAATCCGGGCGCGGGCCGGCGAACAAGCATGGATACTGAGCATCCAAAGGGCGCGGACGACGGGCCTGCGCCCATGCGCGGGCCAGAGTCTGTGCCTGCGCCGATGTCTGCGCCGATGCCTGCCCCTGTGCGCGAGGGCGTGCCGGCCGCCGCCAAGGTGTCAAAAACATCAACCGTGCTGATTGTGGTTGCGGCTTTCCTGTTCGCCACCGCAATCGCGGCGCTCGCCGGCGCAATCGTCGCGTCCCGTCAAGCCGCGGAGCGCGAAGCACGTGTGTTTGCCGGCACTGGCGCTGCCGCCTTCCATGAAGGCGCCTGCGATCGCGCCCTGCGGCTCGTCGTCGCCGGCCTGCCTGGCGAAGGAGCGCCGCCTTTCTCGGTTCGGTCGCGGCCCCTGCAAGACGATCTGTCGTTCTTCGGCTCGGCGCATGATTGCACCTTCCGGCTGGCGCTTGCCGGCCATACCGGCCTGGTCAGCAATGCGGTCTTCAGTCCGGACGGCGCCGGCGTCGTCACGTCGTCGTGGGACGGAACGGCACGGGTCTGGAACGCGCAGACCGGAGCGGTCACCGCCACCCTGTCGGGCCACAAATTTTGGGTGAACAGCGCGGCGTTCAGTCCGGACGGTGGGCGTATCGTCACCGCATCCTGGGACAAGACCGCAAGGGTGTGGGACGCAAAGACGGGTGCGCTCCTGGCAACCCTCGCCGGTCACACCGACCGGGTGAATGGTGCGGCGTTCAGTGCCGACGGCACGCGCGTCGTTACCGCGGGCAACGATCACACTGCGCGCTTGTGGAATGCCGCCACCGGCGAAGCTCAGGTCACATTGAGCGGACATACGGACGCCGTGACCTCGGCCGTGCTCAGCCCCGACGGGTCGCGCGTCGTGACGGCGTCGTTCGACACCACGGCACGCATCTGGTCGGCCGAAACCGGTGCCGAAATCGCCATGCTCGGCGGCCACGGCGGCTGGGTATGGAGCGCGCAATTCAATGCGGACGGCAGCCGCATCGTGACCGCCTCCGAGGACAAAAACGCGCGGGTGTGGGACGCGGCGACCGGCACGCTGCTCGCAACGCTCTCGGGACACGACGGCCCGGTCATGCAGGCGGCTTTCAGTCCGGACGGCAGCCGCATCGTGACCGCATCCTTCGACCGGACCGCGCGCATCTGGGATACCGGCACCGGCAATCTCGTGGCGACGCTCACCGGCCACGGCGACTGGGTGTGGACCGCCGCCTTCAGCGCCGACGGTAAGCGCGTGATCACCGCCTCGCAGGATCGGACCGCGCGCGTCTGGGACGCGGGCACTGGGCGCATTCTGGCCGTGCTCCCGGGACATGCTGGCCCGGTTTTCCACGCGGCATTCAGTCCGGACGGCAGCGCGGCCGTGACCGCTTCCTTTGACACCACGGCGCGCGTTTTCGATCTGAACAGAAACGCACCGGCCGCCGTCTTTTCCGCGCATGCGGATGCAGTCACGGGCGCGAAGTTCAACCGCGATGGCGCGCGCGTCGTCACCACTTCGCAGGACGACACTGCGCAGATCTGGGACGCGGCGACCGGTGCGCCCACAGCGCCGCCTTTGCGCCACGACGACGCGGTCAACGACGCGTCCTTCAGTCCGGACGGGAGCAGAGTAGTCACCGCCTCTGACGACAAAACTGCGCGAATATGGGACGCGGCAAGCGGCACGCCGCTGGCGAAGCTCGCCGGACACGGCGAGCGCGTCGTCACCGCCGCCTTCAGCCCCGATGGGACCCGCATCGTCACCACGTCCTTCGACAACACCGCGCGCTTATGGGACGCCGCGAGTGGCGCCACGCTGGTTGTGTTCAAGGGCCATACCGATTGGGTGAACGCCGCGAGCTTCAGTCCAGACGGTACGCGTGTCGTCACTGCATCATTCGATCATACGGCGCGGCTGTGGCGGGCGGCGACCGGCGAACCGATCGCGACACTAAGCGGGCACCGCGATCGCGTAATCGCGGCCGTCTTCAATCACGACGGCTCGCGCGTGGTCACGGCCTCGGCGGATCGCACGGCGCGGATCTGGGACGGCAATTCCGGCGCGCCCCTTGCGACGTTGAGCGGACACGGGGACTGGGTGAACGGCGCTGCGTTCAGCCCTGACGGCACGCGCGTCGTCACCGCCTCGTTCGACGGTACTGCGCGCGTCTGGGATGCCGCGAGCGGCGCTCTGCTGGCGACACTCGCCGGGCATAAAGACCGGATCGTCAGCGCCGTTTTCAGTTCCGATGGTGCTCGTATCGTCACCGCCTCGGCGGATCATACGGCGCGGCTATGGGACGGCGAGAGCGGGACGGCGTTGGGCGTCCTGTCGGGCCCGACGGGCGAAGTCGCGGCGGCGGCGTTTAGTGCAGACGGCGCCCACGTGGTCGCCGCGTCCCTCGATCACAGCGCTTATGTGTGGAAGCTCGATCCGCTGATCTTGATGCCCGCGGAGCGCCGCCGCGCCTATGTGTGCCGCGAGCGGCTGATCGGGGCGCTGTCATTCAACGATCGGGATATGCAGGATCCGCTGCTGCGCGGGCGCGAGGAACTGCGCGCACCGTGCGCGGATCGCGGACCGCTGAGCGGTTTGCCCTTTCGGCATGCATTCGGCGGCTTGCTGGCGGCCGTTCGCGGCATTTTCTGACGCCAATCGGGGTTGCATTTGGGTTTGGACTTCGCGTTGCAGCATGCGTTATATTCAATGATATATAGCGATCCAATAACGCGCCGAAGAGAAGCGGTCCCGTAATGGTGAAAATTCGCAGTGAGAAGCTGACGGCCTGCCGCGTGGCGGCCGATGGCGAAGACGTAGGGTTGGAATTCCTCGATTCCTCCGGGGCCGCGGTCCGGCTGGAAATGCCCGTCGAACAGGCCGAGTCGTTGATCATGACCCTGCCGCAGCTCTTGGCGAGCGCACTGCGGCAGAAGACCGGCGACGAAGATGCCCGCTATGTCTTCGGGCTCGCCGAATGGGCGATCGAAAGCGCCAAGGGCCAGGATTGCCTGATCGCCACGCTGAAGACGCCGGACGGTTTCGAGGTTTGTTTCGGCATTCCATTCGAGGCCTGCCGTTCGCTCGGCTTGAATCTGTTGCGCGCGGCGCAAACGCACGACCCCGAGGAGCCGGCGGCGGAAGGCTGCAGACCGACCTTGAACTGACGCTTCACGCCGCTCCGCCTTTCTCGAGAAAGGATGAAGGCAAGCAAAAGAGCCCACAGGCGGGACTTTTGCGGGAAGCTTTTCGGCGCGGGAGGGTTTTCGTTACGGCCGCCCTTGTTCGGCACAACCGCTCGGGCTATGTCCCCATCCGGAAACGCGTCATATTTGTTCAAATATCACGAAGCGCCCAGCCGCATCGCCTTCGGCCAAACAACCGGCATGGGTCCGTACAGGGAGGAAGACTGCAATGAACGCACCGGCGGGAAAATTTCTCATCGAAGATACCTGGCGCGGCCGCGTCTTCGGCACCGAATGGCGCGACGCCGCCGGCGGGTCGCTGGACGTTCTGGAGCCAGCGACCGGCAACAAGATCACGAGCGTCGGCAATGCCACCGCTGCCGATGTACGCAAAGCCGCGGCCGAAGCGCGCGCGGCGCAGCCCGGCTGGGCGGCGACGCCGTACGAGGAGCGCGCCGCCATCCTCCGCAAGGCCGCGCGCGCGCTCGAAGACCATCAGGAAGAGCTGATACCCTGGATCGCCCGCGAGACCGGCGGCATTCCGGCCAAGGCCGGCTTCGAAATTCACATGGTGACGGAGGGGCTCTATCGCGCCGCTGCCATGTGCACCGAGCCGCAGGGTCTGATCCTGCCGTCCAATCCGGGCCGCATCAGCCTGGCGCGGCGGATTCCGCGCGGCGTCATCGGCATCATTTCGCCGTTCAACTTCCCGCTCATTCTGTCGATGCGGGCGGTCGGGCCGGCGTTGGCGACCGGCAATGCGGTGGTCCTCAAGCCCGATCCGCGCACGGTCATGACCGGCGGATTCATCATCGCGCGCGCCTTCGAGGAAGCCGGCCTGCCCAAGGGCGTCCTGCATGTTCTGCCCGGCGGCGCCGAAGCCGGCGAGGCGCTGTGCACGGATCCGGACATCGCCATGGTCTCGTTCACCGGCTCGAGCCATGTCGGCCGCCGTATCGGCGAACTTGCCGGCAAGCATCTGAAAAAGGTGCAGCTAGAACTCGGCGGCAAGAATGCGGTGATCGTTCTGGAAGATGCGGATATCGATGCCGCGGCTTCGGCCATCGCGTTCGGCGCCTGGTTTCATCAGGGCCAGATATGCATGACCACGGGCCGTATCCTGGCGCAGAACAAGATCGTCGCCGCGTTGACCGAAAAGCTCGTCGCCAAGGCCAATCATCTGCCGGTCGGTGACCCTCTCGGGCAGGTCGCGCTCGGCCCGGTGATCAACAAGGCGCAGGTGGCGCGTATCGACGGCATTGTGAAAGACTCGGTCGCGGCGGGCGCCAAGCTTGAAGCCGGCGGCACCTTCGATGGACCGTTCTACAAGCCCACCGTGCTCACCGGCGTGAAGCTCGGCATGCGCGCGTTTGAGGAAGAAATCTTCGGCCCGGTCGCCGCGATCACGGCGGTCGGCAGCGACGACGAAGCCGTCGAGCTTGCCAACCACAACGAATACGGCCTCTCGGCCGGCGTGTTTTCGGCCGATGTCGGCCGCGCCATCGCCATCGGCAACAAGCTCAATACCGGGCTTCTGCACATCAACGACCAGACCGTCGCCGACGAGCCGCATGTTCCGTTCGGCGGATCGGGCGCCTCCGGCAACGGCACCCGCATCGGGGGACCGGCCAACTGGGACGAATTCACCCAGTGGCAGTGGATGACCATCAAGAACAAGCCGAATCCGTATCCGTTTTGATAGTCACGCTCATAGCCCGCGTTTCCCGGACGCGGTGCGGCGCGCAGCGCTGCACCGTAGATCCGGGATCGTTACAGACGCCGCGTTCGTTACGATCCCGGGTCTGCAACGCATCACTTCGTGCTGCGCTGCGCCCGGGAAACGTCAGTAAACGTGCGCAGGGGCGACTTCCGAACACTTCCTCACGTCACCTTATCGAGCGTGATCGGCAGGTCGCGCACGCGCTTGCCGGTGGCGTGATAGACCGCGTTGGCGATGGCGGCGGCGACGCCGACGATGCCGATCTCGCCGATGCCCTTGATGCCCATCGGATTGATCAAGTCGTCGGGCTCTTCGACGAAGATCACGTCGATGTCGTGCACATCGGCATGCACCGGCACGTGATAGCCGGCGAGGTCGGCATTCATGATGCGGCCGAAGGCGTGATCGATGAGCGTTTCCTCGTGCAGTGCCATGCCGATGCCCCAGACGACCCCGCCAAGAATTTGGCTGCGTCCGGTCTTGGTGTTGAGGATGCGGCCGGCCGCAATGGCGCTGACCACGCGAGTGACCCGGATGACGCCGAGTTCCTCGTCGACTTTCACTTCCGCGAACACTGCGGAGTGCGTGTTGCGAGCGTGGGCATTGTCGTTCTTGAAGCTGTTCGTGCTCTCGCGCACGATGCGGTCGAGGCGACCGTGGCGCATCAGGTCGGCAATCGACACGCCGCGGCCGCGATCCTTGGCGTCGACGAGTCTGCCGTCGATGAGCGCAACGCCCTCCGGCTTGGCATTCGCCAATGGCGAATTCGGCATGGTCTTGGCGGCGCGCAAAAGCTCCGCGCGCACTTCGCCGGCAGTCTTGGCGATGGCGTGCGCGACCGACGCCGCGCCCCATGAGCCGCCTTCGACCGGCGCCTGCGGCAGCGTCGAGTCGCCGAGCTTCACGGTGATGGTGTCGAGCGGAAGCCCGAGGGCATCGGCTGCCACTTGCGCGGCGATCGTGTAGGTGCCGGTGCCGATATCGGAAAACGAGCAGGCGACTTCGGCATGGCCGTTGGCGGTGAGCACGATGCGGGCCGCGGTCGGCATCTGCAATGCTTCCCACACGCCGCTCGCCATGCCCCAGCCGACAAGCTCGGTGCCCTCGCGCATCGAGCGCGGCCGTGGATTGCGCTTGTCCCAGCCGAAGGCCTCCGCACCTTGCCGGTAGCACTCGCGCAATTTTTTGCTCGTGTAGGGGATGTCGGCATGCTGGTCGCGGTCGGAATAGCAGCGCAGCCGCAGCTCCAGCGGATCCATCTTGAGCGCGACCGCAAGCTCGTCCATGGCGCATTCGAGCCCGTGCACGCCAGTAGCCGCGCCCGGCGCCCGCATGTCCGATGGCGTGGGCAGATCGAGCCGCGCCAGCCGATGCTCGTATCTGGCATGCTCGCTTTTGTAGAGCAGGCCCGACCATCCGGCATCGTTGCGGGAGAAGTCCTCGTAGCGCGAGGTGACCGCGATGGCCTCGTGCGTGATGGCGTCGAGCGTTCCGCCCGGCTGCGCGCCGAGCGCCAGCCGCTCGATGCTCGCCGGCCGGTAGGCGAGCCCGTACATCTGATGACGCGTCAACACCAGCCGCACCGAGCGTTGCAGGGCTTTTGCCCCCAGCACCGCCAGCAGCGCCTGATATTGCGGCCGCAAGCCGGAGCCGAAGCCGCCGCCCATATAGGGCGAGAGCACCCGCACATCGTCGGATTTCATGTTGAAGACGCTGCAGAGATATTTCTGCACGTTCTGTACGCCCTGGGTCTTGTCGTAGACGGTGAGCTTGCCGTCGCTCTCCCAGACCGCGGTCGAAGCGTATAGCTCCATCGGATTATGATGCTCGTTGGGAATGAAATACTCCGCCTGATGCCGGACCGGTGCGGCCGCGATGGCCTTGTCGGCACGGCCGCGCGGCTTCTCGGGTTTCTTGATCTTCACGGCGTTGTCGCGTTCGGCGAACAGGTCGGTGGCGAACGGCTCCGCCTTGTACTCGACGCGCACCAGCGAGGCGGCAAAGCGCGCGATCTCCCAATCCTCAGCCAGCACCAAAGCGATCGGCTGCCGGTCGAACAGGATCGTGTCGTCGTAAAGCGGGCGCAGCGGTTCGCCCTGCTCGGGAGCAACGTCGTCCTTGTAGGCCTTGTCCGAGCGTGCCATCGGCGGCCGGTTCTCGTGGGTGAGAATGTCGAGTACGCCTTCGACACGTAGCGCTTCGCTTACGTCGATGCGAGCAACACGGCCTTTGGCGATCGTCGAGGTGACGACGGCCGCATAGACGAGGCCGTCCGCATTGTGTTCGCCGGCATATTTGGCGGCGCCGGTCACCTTGGCATGACCGTCGATGCGGGACGTAGGCGTGCCGATATAGGTCATGGGGCTCACCGGATTTTCTTGTTTGATTGCGACTGCGGCGTGCCGCGTGCGGCTTGCGTCAGCGCGCGCACGATGGCGCGGCGCGCCAGATCGATCTTGAAGGCATTGTGCCCGTAGCTCTTGGCGTCGCGCAGCATCGCATCGGCCGCCCGCGCGAACGTCTCGCGCGTTGCCGTTTGTCCGTGCAGCGAGGCTTCGACGCCGAGATCGCGCCAGGGCTTGTGGGCGACGCTGCCCAGCGCTAGCCGCGCCTCCTTGATCGTGTCGCCGTCAAGCTCGAGCGCGGCCGCGACTGACACCAGGGCGAACGCATAGGACAGCCGGTCGCGGATTTTCAGATAGGTGTAGTGCTTGGCGAACCCCTTTTCGGGAAGCTCGACGGCGGTGATGATCTCGTCGGCGCCCAGATTGTTGTCGCGCTCGGGATGGCTTCCGGGCAGGCGATGGAAATCGCCGAAGGCGATGCTGCGTTCGCCCTTGAGGCCCGTCACGTGCACCGTCGCCGCCAGCGCGGCGAGCGCCACGCCCATATCGGACGGATGGGCGGCGATGCAGGCTTCGCTCGCGCCCAGGATGGCGTGCATGCGATTGATGCCGGCGATTGCCGAACAGCCGCTGCCGGGCACGCGTTTGTTGCACGGCGTCGCCGTGTCATAAAAATAAGGGCAGCGCGTGCGCTGCATCAGATTGCCGCCGGTCGAAGCCATATTGCGCAGTTGCGCCGAGGCGCCGGCGAGGATCGCGCTCGCGAGCATCGGATAGCGCTGTACGACCTGCGGGTGATAAGCGACATCGGAATTCGGCACCAAAGCGCCGATGCGCAATCCGCCATCGGGTGTGGCTTCCACCGACTTGAGCGGCAGATGCGTGATGTCGATCAGCCGCGCCGGCCGTTCGACGTCTTCTTTCATCAGATCGAGCAGATTGGTGCCGCCGGCGATGAAGCGGGCTTTCGGATCGGTCGCGATCTGGCGCACCGCGTCGGCGACGTCGCTCGCCCGCGAATACTGAAAATTGATCATGACCGCTCCATCGCCTGGAGGATCGCGGCCACGATGTTCGGATAGGCGCCGCAGCGACAGATGTTGCCGCTCATCAGCTCGCGAATTTCGTCCGGTGTTTTGGCGTGGCCTTCGGCGATCAAGCCTGCGGCCGAGCAAATTTGCCCAGGCGTGCAATAGCCGCATTGAAACGCGTCATGATCGATGAAGGCCTGCTGCAGGGGATGCAGCGCGCCGTCCTTGGCCAGCCCCTCGATGGTGGTGACCTTGGCGCCGTCCTTCATGACCGCGAGCGTGAGGCAGGAATTCACCCGGCGGCCGTCGAGGAGCACCGTACAGGCCCCGCATTGGCCGTGGTCGCAGCCTTTTTTGGTGCCGGTGAGGTCGAGATGGTCGCGCAGCGCGTCCAGCAATGTGGTCCACGGCGCAAGCTCGAGCTTTGTTTCGATGCCGTTGACGGTGAGGGTGAGGGGGATTTTCTCTGGCGCCGGGATCGTTGGCCTTACGGGCTGCGCCGGGCGTGTTTGTGCCATATGCACCTCCGGGATCACGAAGTTTCATCCTCGGACCGCCGTGGCCGCCGCCCGCGATCCGCTCCGCGCTACCGCAACAAGCTGGCCGTGCCGCGGAGGTTCCGTTCACCCGGCCTCCGCGGGATGTAAGGTGTCGCTACGAAGGGACAATGACCGATGCCAAATGGCGTTGAAAACCGGTCAACGACGCCACACATTTGTCACACGCTGGATTGGGGGTGTCTCATGGCCCGTGACGTGGCCCGCGATTGGATGTGGTCGGAAGCGCTCGAGATGCTCGCTCGCGCGGAGCGGATGCATCGCGATTTATTCAAACCCGCCATTGGCAAGGCGCGGCAGCCCGCCTGGGAGCCCCCTGTCGATATTCTGGAAACCGAAACGGAGGTTTTGGCGCTGGTCGCCTTGCCGGGCGTCAATTCTGAAAGTGTCGAGGCCGTCATCGACGACGGCGACTTGGTGATCGCCGGAGCGCGCACCTATCCGCCAGCGCTCCGCACCGCCGTCATTCATCGTCTGGAACTGCCGCAGGGCCGCTTCTACCGGCGGCTGCGATTGCCGGCCGGCCGCTACAGCGGCGTGCGGCATGCCGTGGTCGATGGGTGTCTGGTGATCACCTTGCAGAAAGCAGGATCTCATCGTGGCTGAAGCTGAAATGTTGTCATCGAACCAGACCGGATCGGGCGCGACCACATTGCCGCCTTTGCCGCCGGATGCGCTCATCATCGTGCCGGTGCGCAACACCGTGCTGTTTCCGAACCTCGTGCTGCCGATCACGCTCGGCCGGCCGAAATCAATCGCCGCCGCCCAGCAGGCGGTGCGCGATCAGCGCCAGGTCGGCATTCTGTTGCAGCGCGATGCGGAGGTGGCGGAGCCGACGCCGCTCGACATGCACCGCATGGGCACGCTCGCCAACATCGTGCGTTATGTCACGGCGCCGGACGGCTCGCATCATCTGGTCTGTCAGGGCGAGCAGCGGTTTCAGGTGGTCGAATATCTGAATGGGTGGCCGTTCTTTGTTGCGCGCGTCCTGCAAATTCCCGAACCCGAGGCCACGAGCCCCGAGGTGGAAGCGCGCTTCGTCAATCTGAAGGCGCAGACGCTGGAGGCCGTCGGCCTTCTGCCGCAGGCGCCGCCTGATTTGCTGGCCGCCATTCAATCCATCGAGGGGCCCTCCGCGCTCGCCGATCTGGCCGTCGCCTACATGGACGTGAAGCCGGAGGAGAAGCAGGAGATTCTCGAGACCATCGACATCTCCGCGCGCATCGACAAAGTCTCGCGGATGTTGGGGCATCGCATCGAAGTGTTGCGGCTGTCGCAGGAAATCGGCCGGCAGACCAAGACAGCGCTCGACGAGCGCCAGCGCGAGGTGTTGCTGCGTGAGCAGATGGCGGCGATCCAGCGCCAACTCGGCGAAGGCGAGGAAGGCAAGGCCGCCGAGATGGCCGAACTCGACAAGGCCATCGCCAATGCGGGCATGCCGAAAGAGGTTGAAGACCAGGCGCGCAAGGAATTGCGCCGGCTCCAGCGCATGCCGGAAGCGGCCGGCGAATACGGCATGGTGCGCACGTATCTGGATTGGCTGATCGAGCTGCCCTGGAAGCTGCCCGAGGAAAAGCCGATCGACATCGCCGAAGCGCGCCGCATTCTCGACGAGGACCACTACGACCTCGACAAGATCAAGCGGCGGATCATCGAATATCTCGCCGTGCGCAAGCTCGCGCCCCAGGGCAAGGCCCCGATCCTGTGCTTCGTCGGTCCGCCCGGCGTCGGCAAGACCTCGCTCGGCCAGTCGATCGCGCGCGCCATGGGGCGGAAATTCGTGCGCGTGTCGCTCGGCGGCGTGCACGACGAAGCCGAGATCCGCGGCCATCGCCGCACCTA
>Ga0335072_10014449_pt1 | contig 11217 bp, 6 predicted proteins | sample Lox_Sample_21_FD_206725 | JGI IMG/M metagenome (GOLD analysis project Ga0335072, IMG submission 206725) | Soil microbial communities from Loxahatchee National Wildlife Refuge, Florida, United States - Lox_Sample_2.1 | ecosystem: Environmental > Terrestrial > Soil > Wetlands | place: USA: Florida... | reverse complement strand
GCGGGCGTGATGTATGTTCCCGGCCTCAACGAAGTGCTCGCATTGGACGCCGACACCGGGAAAGAGATCTGGCAGTACGCTGTTGCGAGCCCGTCGACGCGAGGCGTTGCCTACTGGCCCGGCGACAAGCACAACCCTCCTCGCATCATCTTCACTACGTTCACGCGAAAAGTAATCGCTCTCGATGCAGCGTCCGGCAGGCCGGCGCCCAACTTCGGCAAGAACGGCGCCGTCGATTTGGCCGTTGGCTACAACGGGGTTCCCACAATTTACAAGAATCTTGCTTTTCTCGGCGCGAGCGTTGGCGAATTGCCGATCGGCCCTTCGGGAGACACGCGCGCCTTGAACGTTCTGACTGGCGCCCTTGTCTGGGATTTCCATACGGTCCCACGTCCGGGCGAAGCGGGACACGATACTTGGTTAAACGACGGATGGAAGGGGCGATCCGGCACAAACGTCTGGGGCTGGTACATGACCGTCGACGCACAGCGCAACCTTCTCTACATGCCGATCGGCGGTCCCTCGCCAAACTACTATGGCGGCGATCGCCCCGGCGATAATTTGTTCGGCAATTCCGTCGTTGCCGTCGACGCTGACACTGGCAAGCTCAAGTGGTATTTCCAGACGATCCATCATGACCTGTGGGATCAGGATCTGCCGCCGGGCCCGGGACTGGTGGATATCAAACAGAACGGGAAGGAAATTCCCGCGCTCGTCGCGATCGGCAAAACCGCCCTCATGTTCATTCTCGATCGCGACACCGGCAAGCCGGTGTTCGGCGCCCAGGAACGCCCCGTGCCCAAGGGCGATGTCCCCGGTGAGTGGTATTCGCCCACGCAACCGTTTCCTCTGAAGCCTCCTCCGCTGGCTCGCATGAGCTACAAGCCGGAGGATATGGTCACGGCGGCCGATACGACTCCCGAGCATGTAAAAGCATGCCAGGCGCTTCTCGCGAAAAACGGCGGAAGCTTCTACAACGCCGGCCCTTTCACAGCGTGGCGCTACCATCCAGATGGCGCGCCACCCGATACCACGATCCAATTCCCGGGGGGAACCGGCGGCACGAACTGGGGCGGCGTCGCAATCGACCCGACAACAGGATATGTGTTCGTGCAAACGCACGACATGTCGCTGATCGGCTGGATCGAAAAGAAAAAAGCCGGCTTGGCGTACGGCCGGGGCAACGAAGGTTCCACGCAGCTATATGACCGCGGAGGAGTCTCTGGTCCGGGTCCCTATTTCAGCTTCAGCGTCACAATGAAGGATAAAGGCGGGCACGTCATTGGAAACTGGCCGTGCCAAAAGCCGCCCTGGGGGCGCCTGTATGCGATTGACGCAAACACCGGCGACATCGCCTGGCAGTCGGTGATCGGCATTACTCCGGGACTCCCGCCGGACAAGCAGAATACGGGTGGCGGTGGCAGCGCCGGTCCCATCGCAACGGCGGGCGGCCTGGTGTTCATCGGGGCGACGCCGGACGACCGCTTCCGCGCAGTCGATTCGAAAACGGGCAAGGAACTTTGGTTCACCGACCTCGGTAGACTTGCCAACGCCGATCCGATGACCTATCAAGGCAAAAGCGGCAAACAGTACGTTGCGATTGTGGCAGTGGACACCGTGTTTGTCTTTGCGCTGCCGAACACCCCAACCGGGGATAGCGCTGGCGGGAGCCTTCGAAATTAATTTTTGCGCGAAGCCGCTTTACCGCGAATGAATGCCGCGATCAAGAGCCCTCGGATAGCATAGCTCGGCGCGCGTCGCGAACCGCAGCGAGATACTTGCCGGCGGTGGCGGCGACTTGATCCAGATTCTCTCCGCTCAGCGCCGCTTTCGATACGAGTTCACCGCCAACTCCGACGGCTTCGGCGCCTGCGCGAATCAGGTCAGCCACATTGGCGAGATTCACTCCTCCGGTCGGAATCATCGGCACGTCGGGCAGCGGCCCTTTGAGCAACTTGATGTACCGGGCTCCGCCAACTGCGTCGCAGGGGAATATTTTCACCAAGTCGCTGCCGGCGTTCCATGCTGCGATCACTTCGTTGGGCGTGAGCGCCCCGGCCATCATCAGCACGCCGCGGGCCTTTGAAGCTCTTACCGTGGCGATATCCAGGCCGGGGCTCACGATGAATTGGGCGCCCGCGTCCACACAACGTTCCGCGGTCGTGGCGTCCAGCACGGTCCCGGCTCCCAACAGCATTCTTTCGCCCGCCTTCGCGAGCTGCGCGATTACGTCGATCGCGCCCGGGACCGTCATCGTGATTTCAACAATCGGGATGCCTCCCGCGCACAAAGCCTCCGCCGCCCGCAGTGCATGGGTTGCAGAGGACGCCCGGATGACGGGGACGATTCCGATCTCCGTGATTCGCTTGCGAGTCGCTTCTTTCGTCATTTTTCTCCACGCTCTCAGCGTTTGATTCGCGCTCCCGTTCCGCGCACTAATTGCAGCACCTCGTTTATGGTGACCATCGTCGTGTCACCCGGGGTGGTCATCGCGAGCGCGCCATGCGCGGCGCCGCACTCGACCGCCCATTGCGCGTCGCGCCCGGCGAGAAAGCCATAAATGAGGCCCGAGGCGAAGGAGTCGCCACCGCCCACGCGATCGAAAATTTCGAGATCTTTGCGATACGTGGCTTCGTGGAACGAGCCGTCGGCGTAGCAGATCGCTCCCCAATCGTTGCGCGTGGCCGTCGTCGCTCTTCGAAGCGTGACGGCGAGAACCCGAGCCGGAAACTCCTTGGCGGCGGACTCCAGCATCCTCTTGTAGGCGTTCGCGTCGAGATTTGAAAGATGCTCGTCGACGCCCTCCACCCGGAAACCGAGCGCGGCCGAGAAATCTTCTTCGTTGCCCAGCATGACATCGACGAAGGGCATCAAGCGACGATTCACTTCTCGAGCGCGTTGCTTGCCTCCCACCGACTTCCAAAGCGATTCCCGGTAGTTCAAGTCGTACGAGACGATCGTCCCATGCTTGCGGGCCGACTGAACGGCCTCGATGGCAACGTCTGGAGTTGTGTCCGAAAGCGCGGAGAAGATTCCACCGGTGTGAAACCAGCGGGCGCCGTGCTTGCCAAAGATCTCGTCCCAGTCGATCTCGCCCGGTTTCAGCTGCGAGATCGCCGTGTGGCCGCGATCGGAACATCCCAGAGCGGGCCGAACTCCAAATCCGCGCTCGGTGAAGTTCAGGCCGTTGCGCGCGCGGCGTCCCACGCCATCGTCCTCGATCCAGCGGACCAGCGATTGATCGACGCCACCTTGATAAGTCAGGTCCTGGAGAAGACGGCCCACCGGGTTGTCGACGAACGCAGTGACGATTGCGGTGTCGAGGCCAAAGCAGCGCTTGAGGCCGCGCGCGACATTATATTCACCACCACCCTCGGACACCTCGAAAGCGCGCGCCGTCCAGATGCGCCTGTCACCGGGATCGAAGCGCAGCATCACCTCGCCGAGGCTGACCAAGTCCCAGCGGCATCTTTCCTTGGGGCGAATCGTCAAGCTCATGCAAATCCTCTCGCAAGATCGAGCGCGAACTAGCGCGCCTGCGGCTCGGGCGCACCGACCGGCGCCATCTCCAACCTCGGAGCCAGCGACTGGATCACGGCAATCGCAACCAGATACGCCGAGCCGGCAATCAGGAATGGAACGGCGTAACTCCCGGTCCATTGCAACAGATACGACACCACTTTCGCAATGAGGAGCCCGCCGATCGCGCCAGCCATTCCTCCAATTCCCACCACCGAGGCCACGGCCTGCCGGGGGAACATGTCGCTGGGCAGCGTAAACAAGTTCGCGGAGAATCCCTGGTGCGCAGCCACGGCCAAGCCAATCAGCAGAACCGCTCCCGAGGTCGAGCGGACTCTCGGCGTGAATACGATCGGAATCACGCTGACGGCGCAAATCAGCATGGCAATTTTTCGCGCGGAATTCACGCTCGCGCCGCGATGAATGAGCGCCGAGGAGAACCAGCCGCCGGCCACGCTCCCTGCGTCGGCGAGGAGATAGATCAACATGATGGGCACTCCGAGTTGCAGGAGCGATAATCCGTGCACGCGCTGCAGAAAGTCGGGCGCCCAGAAGAGAAAAAACCACCAGATCGGGTCCGTGATGAACTTACCGAGCGTGAAGGCCCACGTCTGTCGATAGGAAAGCAGCGAGAGCCAGGGAACCTGGCCCTGCGGCTCCGGCGAATCGCTGCGGATGAAGGCAAGCTCTTCGGGCGAGCAGTGCCGATCTTGCTCCGGCGATCGATAGATCCACAGCCACGCGGCTAGCCAGAAGAGTCCAAGACCGCCGATCAAAACGAAAGCCCAACGCCAGCCCCAGTGCACCGTGACCCAAGGCACAATCAGAGGAGTAATGATGGCGCCAACATTCGTGCCGGCGTTGGCGATCCCGGTGGCGAGCGAACGTTCCTTCCGAGGAAACCACTCGGCGATGGCCTTCAGGCTGGCCGGAAAGACTGCGGATTCGCCGAAGCCTAGAGCGAACCGCGCTGCCAGAAAGCCAGTGAGAGAAGCTGCGATGCCGTGCGCCATCGATGCGATGCTCCACAGAGCCATTGCCAGCGTGTAACCGAGGCGAGTCCCAAGGCGATCGATCGCGCGGCCGACCACCAGCATTCCAATGGCGTAGGCGCCCTGAAACGCAGCTACGAGATTGCCGTAGTCGATTTCGTTCCACCCGAATTGGTGTTGCAGAGTTGTCTTCAGGATCCCGATGACCTGGCGATCCATGTAGTTCTTGGTCGTGCCGAAGAAAAGCAGCGCGCAGATGACCCAACGAAAGTTGCCGATGGCCCGAACGGTCGCTGTCGTCGTGTTTTTCACCGCGAACGCATCACTGGTTCACGCCACTGGCCAGGAATCCGCCGTCCACGGCCAGCAAATGGCCCGTGACGAAACTTGCCGCTTCCGAGGATAAGAACACGGCGGCACCAACGAGCTCTTCCAGCTCCCCGAATCGGTGCATTGGAGTTCGGAGAAGGAACTCCTCGCTGCGAGGCGTGCCGTCGAGCAGGGCCGAATTCATGCTGGTTCGAAAAACACCGGGAACAAGAGCGTTGACGCAAATCCCATAGCACGCCCATTCGACCGCCAGGGATTTCGTCAGCGAGGCGACAGCCGCCTTGCTCGCGGAATACGCGGCGACTTCGTAGAGCGCGACGAGGGATGCGAGAGAAGCAATATTGACGATGCGGCCGTACTTTCTCTGGATCATATGGCGCCCGAAGATCTGGCAGGCGCGGAGCGTGCCGTTCAGATTTGTATCGAGAATCTGGTTCCATTCGCTCATCGTGACGTCAACTGTCGCGCCGCGCTTGGTGCTGCCGGCGGAATTGATCAGTATGTCGACGCCGCCGAACTCCGTCACAACGGCTTGCAAAAGTGCCTCGAGGCTCGACTCGCTCGTGACGTCGCAGGCGATCGCCAAGGACCTGCGCCCAAGGTTCCGAATCTCACCGGCCGCGGATTCGACCAGTGCCTTTCGACGACCCGTTGGAACCACATTGGCGCCCGCCCGTGCCAGGCCTTTCGCGAGCGTTAAACCGATTCCTGAAGTTCCCCCCATCACGACAGCGGTTCTCGAAGTAAGGTCCAGTGCAGGATGTCCCATAGTAAGGAAGCGGCCCCTCGCAAGTGTCGTATATCGAAGAGAATAGCAGCAATGAAAGCCAAAGGGGAAGCAACCAAAGTGTTTGAGTTCTCGCTGCGCCGCCCTGGCGTAAAGCAGGGGATGGCGGCAGCCGATGGTTCGCGGCCGCCGCCATCGCCCATGGGTCGGGGGGGCTCGATCAGAAGATAAGCTTCCCTGCGAACCACCACTGCCTCTGACCGCCGCTGCCGCCCAGGCTGGCGTTGGTGGTGACCAGGGTCGAGGTGATGGCACCGAAATTGGAACCGCTGATGTTCGAGTTCGGGTTATTGAAGTGGGGCGTGTTGGTAATGCCGTACGCTTGAGCCTGGAATTGGAACGTGAGGCGCTCGGTGATCTTGAAGTCGCGGAAGAGGCTCATGTCCAAGTCGAAGAGACCGGGCCCACGCAAGATGTTGCGCCCGGCATCACCGAGCACGCCCGGGGTTGTCACCGGCGCGAACGAGGCCGGATTGAAGTATTCGCAGGAGGTGGTGCCGACCGGGCAACTACTCTTGGGCGTTCCGTGGAAAAGCGTCAGCGGGCCGACGATATTCACGGTCTGCGTGTTGCCGGGTGCGTTCAGGTTCGTTGCTCCGGCGCCGCTATCCGTGACGGTGAACGGCGTTCCACTCAACGCGGTCAAAATCCCGTTGAGCTGCCAGCCGCCCGCCAGCTTACTGGCGATACCACTCGTCGCCCATCGCTGGCCGTGGCCGAATGGCAGTTGATACACGCCGTACGCCTCAAAGTTGTTCGTGCGGTCGAATCCGGCTACGCCCCTGTTCTTAGGCAAATAAGCGGAATAGGGAAACAGGATGAAATTGATTTCCTCGTCGTCCTCGTAATCGATCGCTCGAGAATACGTGTAGACAACGCCCACTTCCGTAGAGCCACTGAATTTCCGCGTGAGTTTCGTTTGCAGTGCGTTGTAGTAGTTGTTGCCAAACGGCATGAGCTCGTTGATATCGGACCAGTTGCCGCCAAATTCGGTGTTCAGGACGCGGCCGGACTGTCCTCCTCCGCCGGGAGCCGGATTGATATTGACATTCGTCAGAGGCCGGACGGCCATCGATCCGACGTATCCGACGTCGGCGACAAAGCCCGCGAACTCCTGCTCGACCGTCAAGTTGTAGGAATTGATATAGCCGCGACGGAAGTTGAGCGGGATCGTCGTCGTGCCCGATCCATTGGGAAGCGGATATAGCCCGGGGGTGAGAGCTGGAACCGGCAGCAGAGTTATTCCCGTGGGCAGGTAGCTGTACGATCCGGTGGCATTCAGACCTGTCAAGCTTGCCGCTGGAGCGAACCCCGAATTGCCGGCCGGAGCGTAGTTGGCGCCGACGAAGTCGGATACCGTGTCGGCGGGGTAGGCAGTCCGCAGAAAACGCCAGTTGTTTGGGTCCGCGTTGATGCCGTAGCCTGCGCGAATCACGGTCTTCTCGAACGGGCGATAGGCAACACCCAGGCGCGGAAGGAAGAGTCCGTGACCCACATTTACGCCGTCGTTTTCTGGAATTCCGTCTCCACCGCCGACAATCACATCCATGGTCGCTGGGTTGAGAACGCGAAGACCGGTGTGGTCGCTATAACCCATGGGGTAGAATTCCCAGCGCAGGCCGTAATTCACGGTCAGTTTCGGCGTGATCTGATACTGATCGCGGATGTACCAGGCCCATTGAGACCACCTCAAGGCGATCGGGTTCACGTTCTGCACAACCTTGCCGACGGCATCCGGCAGACCGAGCAGGAAGTCGGCAAAGCCGTTGTACATGGCGCTCGTCGGGGCCGCCGCAGTACAGGTTTCGGCCGGCGGCGCGCCCGTGCAAGTAGCCAGCTCCGTGGCGACTCCGGTGAAGGAAAAGCTGCCGCGAGCCGTCTGAAAAGTTCCGTTTTCCGGCTGGAAGTGATTCAGCTGCGTGTGGTTGAATTCGATTCCAAACCGCAGCTGGTGTTTCCCTTTGCTCCAACTCAGGTTCGCGTTGGATACGTACTGATTGTCGCGGAACAGGAATGGATTCCCGGTGTTGGGATTGCCGAGAGGCGAGAAGGTGCCGCTTGCGAATTGAAAGGCGGGAATCCCTCCTTCGAGGAGATTCGGTCCGTTGGTTCCGGGAATGTGTAGGGTGTCGAGTCCGAAAGGCGTGCCGATGTCGGGAGCCTCGGCGTCGAGCCGTTGCCGGGTGAAACCGAAATTGGCGTCAAGCACCAAGTTCGGCGAAAACGTGTGGGTGATTCCCATTCCGACGACTTGAATTCTCCCAAAAGAGTTACCCAGCTGGCCGCCATTCGTAGCGTTTCCCTCGGCTGCTCCCAACGCCGGTGGATCGAAGATGAAACTTCGCGAAAAGCTGTACCGGCCGAACATCGCGGTCTGATTGTTGATGACATAGTCGACCTTGCCGTCGATGTCGTCTCGGTGGAAAAAGCCGACCTTGTTCAAGAAGTCGTTGTTCGTGATACCTGGTTCATCGGGTCCCGGAATCAGCCCCGCCATGGTCAACGCCGCCGGGTCGATCCGATTCAAACAGATCTCATTTTGCACGCCATTGCAGGTGATGATCGAACGACCGGTGCCATCCGGATTTCCCGTGTTGGGATCGTAAATGTTGACCCCGGCGGGCAGAAGGCTGCGAAAATCGAAGAAACCCGCGGTTTGCGCATTCGAGGCGATCAACCCGCCGGTCGGGACCGTCTGGGGATTGCCGCCGGTGGGCGCTTGATTTTGCCGCGTTGATTCCCAATCCGCGAAGAAAAAGAGTTTATCCTTCCGGATCGGGCCGCCCAACGCGCCGCCGAACTGGTTAAAAATATTTTCCGGTTTGTGGAAGTTCGCTGGATTGAAATAATTAAGCGCCCACAAGGACTTGTCGGTGTGGAGCTCGTGGGCGTCGCCGTGAAATGCGTTTGTACCCGATTTGGTGTGCACGTTGATCGAGGCGCCGCCGGCCGTACCTTGCTCGGCGTCGTAGGAGTTTGTGACGATGTTCACGCTGTCGATCGCGTCCTCCGGCGGAACGTAGGCGATGTTGTTTGGCAACCAGGGATAGAGGTCCTGGACGCCGTCGATTCGCGTGTCGTTGCCCTGGGTCGATTGACCGTTGACGTTGGAAGTCATCGCGCGCTGCGGATTTCCTCCGGCCGAGTTGTTTTCAACCGGCAAGCTGAAGCCGGGAATGATCTTGTACAAGGCCTGGAAGCTTGCGCCCTCTGAAGAGATCGCCGGAAGGGATTGAATCTGATTCGACGTGAGGTCGGTGTGCACGTCGGAGCGGTCGGTCTGCAGCAGGGGCGCCTCACCCGTCACAGTCACGCTCTGCTGCTGCTGCGCCAGTGTCAATTGCGCGTCAACCCTCTGCACCGTATTCGCGTCCACGCGGACGCCGTTCGTGACGAAGTTGCCGAAGTTCGGAGCCGAAATCGTAACCTTGTACACGCCTGGTTGCAGCTCGGAGATGCGATAGATTCCGTCGGAGTCAGCGACGCCTTGGGAAACTACGCCTGTATTGACGTCGAGCGCCTCGGCACGCGCGCCGGCCACGCCAGCGCCGGATGGGTCCGTCACGTTTCCCGTCAAAGAACCGTACAGCACTTGCGCACGGGTCGCGCCGGCGAATACCGCCAAGCAAATCAGCAATGCAATCCAAGGAATGTGTACGCGGCCGCGGCTACTACCGGACTTCTGGCAGGATTTGCCTTCGAACAGTTGGTTTGACATGTACTTCCCCCCTTCTTTTCGTAAAGTGAGGGCCTCACTACAGTGCCGACCCACCCTGGTTCGGCAGAATTTTTCCCCGTTGTTCTCCCTTCATCACCCGCGCTCGTTACGCGGACTTGCTTTGCACCGTAACGTCCTCCGATGAACCAAAGTGCCGTTTCAGCACAAGAGCGACGGTCCCGCGAAGACGCGCCAAGCTCGGGTCATCGGCGGGCCGCACGCGGGGCGGGTTTCCCACCAGAGTCGCCGAGGAAACTTCCGCCTCGATCACGCGTCCGAACCGCTGCCACTGCCCGGCAAACTCGCCCACCACGACAATTTCCTCGGGCGCCAACCCCGCCACGATCATGCGCATTCCTCTTCCGAGCGCATGCGCCATCTTGTCCAGCGCTTTCAACGCTTGGGCATCGCCCGAATCGGCAAGAGAAAGGAGATCCCGGAAAGTCAGCCCCTCGGAAGCACTGCTTGACTCGTGGTAGTAGCGAAGGGCTGCCTGGTTTGACGCGTAGACTTCCCAACATCCGCGGCCGCCGCACGCGCAGTTCGGTCCGGTTGGGTCAAGCGGCACGTGGCCGAATTCACCGGCCATGCCGTTCAGTCCGCGGGCCAACTGCCCGTTCGAGAAGACCCCGGTGCCAATACCTTCGGCGACCGTCACCACGACCAGATCGCGCACTCTTTCCGTGTGCCCGAACCAAACCTCGGCCAGCACGCAAGCGTTCGCGGCGTTTTCCACCTCGACGCGCATTCCGGTCGCGCGTTCGATGGGAGCCTTTAAATCGAACTCGGACCATTTCAAGTTCGGAGCAAACATCACTCGCTGCGTGTGCTCGTCGAACCGGCCCGGCACGCTGATCCCGATTCCCTCGAAAATGAGGTTGGAGTGCACCTTCATTAAGTGTTTGAAACGTGCCGTCAGGCTCGATATGGCGGTGCCAAGATCGGGCGGCGTTGGCATCGCCTCTTGCGACAAGAACTTTCCATTCACGTCGGCGGCCGCGACCGTGATCTGTTTCGGGCGGACGTCCGCCACCAGAATCGCGCGCCGGTCGTTCAATCTCAGGAATGTCGGACGCCTCCCGCGCGGGAGCCGGCCCATGGGGCCGTACACAACCCACTTCTCGCGGATCAGTTGCTGCGTAATCAGCGAGACCGTGCTTCGCTGCAAACCTGACACGCGGGCGAGATCGGCTCGGGAGATGGGTTGGCGCCGGCGGATGAGATTCAACACCACGCCGCGGTTGATATCCCGGGCAGTCTCACTCGAGGCCACCTGCGTATTCGTGAAGTCGACGCGCCGCATTAGTTTTCGTCTCGAACTATATTCTCAACAAAAAAGATGAAACGCGCCGTTGAATTCGATTTTGAGCATTAGGACTTGTCCCCCAAACGCAACCTGGCCCAATAAAGTACGTGCCGCGAACTATATTCGCGCTCTCAAACCCTGTCAACAACAATTTAGTAAAATTTTTGCGGGTGCCGGAGGAACGCCCCCGCCAGGATCATGCTTCCCCTTCGAATGCTTCCGCCCTCACTGCGCCGATGGGCGAATGGCTACGTAATCAAACGGCGCCGGCTCTTCTCCGTCGGGCGTGCCCTCGATGCGAATCTCGTCCCCCGAGCGCAGAGCCAAACCATTGATTTGGCGGCGCGTGGAAGTGTCGCCTCCCATCTCTGCGCTCGGAAGATCGTCGTCGGCAATCCATTCGTCCACCAGTTGGTTCCCCACGAAAACGCGGAATTTCGACTTCCCGTTGTTCAGATCGAAATACTGAACATCCACTTCGTACCAGCCCGCCGGGCGGTCAAATCGGAAACTCGCGATGCACGGCTGAGAACGCGTCGGGCATTCGACGGCTTTCCCGCCAGAA
>Ga0335072_10014448_pt1 | contig 11217 bp, 9 predicted proteins | sample Lox_Sample_21_FD_206725 | JGI IMG/M metagenome (GOLD analysis project Ga0335072, IMG submission 206725) | Soil microbial communities from Loxahatchee National Wildlife Refuge, Florida, United States - Lox_Sample_2.1 | ecosystem: Environmental > Terrestrial > Soil > Wetlands | place: USA: Florida... | reverse complement strand
CACTGCCCATCCGTCCACACAGGCGTCCGGCTGGCAACGAGCTTGTAAAAGAATTTGGGCGTGCCGGATCCCACCGGTCCCCGCTCTCAGCATTGTAACTGGCCGGAACGGGTCGGGGCTCGACCGATGTGGAATCACCTGCGCTTATAGACGCATGTCATCCCGATTGGGTGTTTTTCGTCGCAGCGTCTCAAGGCTCTGGTATAGTCACTATTCCCTGGTCCTGCCTTCACCCCGCCCGCTCCACCTGATAGAAGAACGGCGGTCCCTGTTCCCGGGCCAGCCGCCGCAGCGTGAGCAGGAATGCCTTGGCTGCATACGACAGCATCGCCTGCCGGCGATGCACCAGCCGCAGCACGCGCCGCATCTCCAGCTCATCGACGGGTACCCGCACCAGGTCGCCGGTTTCCAGATCGCGCGCCACGGCAAGGTGGGGCACCAGGGCCACGCCATTGCCAAGGGCTACGAACCGCTTGATGGCCTCGATGGTCGGCAGCTCGATACCCATATTGAGGGGGGTGCGGTAGCGCTGAAAGGTCTCGATCACTTTGCGCCGCAGCGGCGAGGCCACGTTGTGCGCGACGAATAGCTCGCGGCCCAGATCATTGATGGAGACGCGCTCCGCACCGGCAAGCGGATGCCGCGGCCCGACGATGAGATCGAGGCTGTCGTTGTAAACGGCGATAGTGCGAAACTGCTCCGGATCGGGCCGGAACGAGACCACACCCAATTCAAAAGTCCGCAGGTTCAGCTCCTCGGGAATCCGCGACGCCAGCATGCGGTGTACCGTGACGTTGACATGGGGCGCCTCGCGGCGAAATGCGTCGAGGGCCGGCAGCAGGTAGAGGCAGGTGTACTCGTTGGCGGCCAGTTGCAGCCGGCCCCGCTCCAGGCTCTTCAACTCGCCCAGGGCGCTGTTGGCCTCGCGGCGCAGGGCAAGCAGGCGCAGCGCGTAGTCGCGCAGCAGCTCGCCGGAGGCAGTAAGCGAGCCATCTCGGGCGGCGCGGTCAAAGAGCGTTTCGCCTACCGCTTCCTCCAGCTTGCGAATCACCTGGCTCACAGCCGGCTGCGTGCGATGCAGCCGCACCGCCGCGCGGGAAAAGCTGCGCTCTTCCGCGACTGCAAGGAAAGTTTCGAGCTGGTTCAATTCCATCAGTGCTCTCCGCGAGGCGGTCGGCTCAGTTCGTAACGCCCTGAGTCGTAAGCCCCTCCAATACCATCATAAGAGAAACTAATCGCTTCTCCAAAAAGAATAACTTTGCCTTATAGCGCCCCAATGAGCGACACTAAGGGTGTTGGAAGGACGTCTCTTCCCCCGACAGGCGCACCCATGAGCCCGAACCAAGTCGTCTTTTTTGACACTACTTTGCGCGACGGCGAGCAGTCCCCCGGCTGCAGCATGACCACGCAGGAAAAGCTCACCATGGCGCATGCCCTGGAAGACCTGGGCGTGGACATCATCGAGGCCGGCTTTGCCATGGCTTCGGAGGGCGACTTCGCAGCTATCGCGACGATTACGCAGGCCATCCGCAAGCCGCGCATCGCTTCGCTGGCCCGCGCCAAGAAAGAGGACATCGAGATGGCGGCGCGCGCGCTGCAGTTTGCCGACCGCGCCCGCATCCACGTGTTTCTTGCCTCGAGCGATCTGCACCTGGAATACAAACTGAAGATCGGCCGCGAAGAGGCGCTGGAACTGGCCGGCGAGTCCGTCCGACTGGCGCGGTCTCTTGTGGATGATGTTGAGTTTTCTCCTGAAGACTCCACGCGGTCGGATCGCGACTTCCTTGTCGAGATGGTGCGTATCGCCGTCGAAGCCGGCGCGACGACCGTCAACATGCCCGATACCGTCGGCTACTCCACGCCGGAAGAGTACGGCCGCATGTTCCGCGAGGTGCGCGAGCGCGTTCCGGCCATCGATGAAAAAGGCGTCATTCTTTCTTCGCACTGCCACGACGATCTCGGCCTTGCCGTGGCCAATTCGCTGGCTGCGATCGAGGCCGGCGCGCGGCAGGTGGAGTGCACCATCAACGGCATCGGCGAGCGGGCCGGCAATGCAGCCTTGGAAGAGATTGCCGCGGCTCTCTACGTGCGCGGCGACCGCTACGGCGTTTCGACCAGCATCAAGCTCCAGAACCTCTACCCAACGAGCGAAGTGCTCGGGCAGATCATCACCTTTAAGCCCTCCCCCAACAAGGCGATTGTGGGCGCCAATGCTTTCGCGCACGAGTCCGGCATTCATCAGCATGGCATGCTGGCGAATCCGCTCTGCTACGAGATCATGACGCCGGGCCTGGTGGGCGTGAGCAGGACGCATCTGGTGCTTGGTAAGCACTCGGGGCGCGCGGCGTTGCGCCACCGGCTCGAGCAGCTCGGCTTTACCCTCACACGCGAGGAACTGCAGCAGGTCTACTACCGGTTTGTGGCTCTCGCCGACCGCAAGAAGAACATCTACGACACGGATCTGGTCGGCCTGTTGCCCGAACACATCCGCGAGAACCGGCGTGAGCCGGTAGCCGAACTGGATTGAGCGGCAGCCCGTCGTGCCGCAATTGCCGAACGCGGCGAAGCGGGGAACGCAGCGGGATTGATATGGCGCAAGAATCAGCTTTGTAACAGGGCACGACTTCAGTCGTGCCGCAACGAACGACAGACCGACCGGGCTTTAGCCCCTGAAACAATTCAGGACGAGCGGAATGAATCTGAAAATCCTAGTTACGGCCGGTGATGGCATCGGCCCCGAGGTTACGAACGAAGCAGTCGCTGTGCTCCAGGAAGTCGCCGAGATCGGCGGCCACAAGCTTTCGCTTGAGCACAAGCGCATCGGCGGTGTAGCGATCGTTCAAGATGGCACACCGCTTCCGTCGGAAACGCTTTCCGCTGCGCTCGCTTCCGACGCGGTTCTGCTCGGCGCGGTCGGCGGCAATGAATTCAATTCGCTCCCGCCGGACAAGCGCCCCGAGGCCGGCCTGCTGGCGATTCGCGCCGCGCTGGGCGGCTTTGCCAACCTGCGTCCGGCCTTCGCCTTCAAGGAACTCGCGGTGAACAGCCCGCTGCGTCCGGAGATCGTCGAGGGCGCCGACATTCTCTTCGTCCGCGAGCTGCTCGGCGGCCTTTATTTCGGCCAGCCCCGCGCGTGGGACAAGACGAAGGGCGCAGCGCACAACACGATGGTCTACACGCGGGACGAAGTAACCCGCGTCGCGCGCATCGCCTTCCAGCTTGCGCAGAAGCGCCGCAAAAAGCTGACGAGTGTCGATAAGGCAAACGTGCTCGAAGTTTCGCAGCTCTGGCGCGCGACCGTAATCGAGGTCGCCGCTGAATTTCCTGACGTGGCCCTCGAACACCAGTACGTCGACGCGATGGCCATGCACCTGATGAACCAACCGCGAAACTACGATGTGGTGCTGACCGAGAATCTCTTCGGCGATATTTTGTCCGATGAGTCGGCCGTCATCACCGGATCGCTCGGCATGCTTCCCTCTGCGACCATCGGCGGCAAGGTCAATTTATATGAGCCGGTACACGGCTCAGCGCCCGACATCGCGGGCAAAGGGCTCGCGAATCCGCTGGGTGCAATTCTCACCGGTGCGCTGATCCTTCGCCATTCCGGCGGCCTCGAAGCAGAAGCTGCGGCGATTGAAGCGTCCGTGCGCAAGGTTCTGGAGCAGGGCTTCCGAACGCCCGATCTCGCACGCGGCAATAAAGAAGGCCTGACCGTGCTCTCCACCAAGGAGATGGGCGCGAAGGTTCGCGAAACGGTGAAAGAGCAGCTTCTAGCTCCCAGCCGCTAGCTTCCAGCTTGTAGGCGCGCTTAAAGCGGCGGCTCGCAAGCGCAAATGAGAATCGGGCGAAGTCTGCCGAACTATGCATCAGCAGGACCGAGCTAGAAGCTAGCAGCTGAAAGCTCACCAGAGGGAAAACAATGAGCACCGCACCAAAAACACTCTTCGAAAAAGTCTGGGAGCAGCACGTCGTCGTCGAACCGCAGGGCGAGCCCACGCTGCTCTACATCGATCTGCAGCTCGTCCACGAGGTCACTTCGCCACAGGCTTTCGAAGGGCTCCGCCTCGCGGGCCGTAAAGTGCGCCGGCCTGACCGCACCGTGGCCACGGTCGATCACAACGTGCCCACCACGATTGAGGGCCGCCTGAACATTGTTGATGCCATCTCAGCCAAGCAGATCTCCACGCTGCGCCAGAACTGCAAGGACTTCGGCGTCGAGCTCTACGATGTGGACTCGCGCAATCAGGGCATCGTGCACGTCATCGGGCCGGAACTCGGCCTCACCAAGCCGGGCATGACGATCGTGTGCGGCGACTCGCACACTTCGACGCATGGCGCATTTGGCGCGCTGGCCTTCGGCATCGGCACCAGCGAAGTGGAGCACGTGCTGGCCACGCAGACGCTGCCGCAATCGAAGCCGCAGACCTTCCGCATCAGCGTTGAAGGCAAGCTGCCGCTGGGCGTGACGGCGAAGGACATCATTCTCGCCATCATCGGCAAGATCGGCACCGACGGCGCGACAGGTTGCGTGATCGAGTATGCGGGCTCGGCCATTCGCTCGCTCTCGATGGAAGGCCGCATGACCATCTGCAACATGAGCATCGAAGCAGGCGCGCGCGCCGGCATGATCGCTCCCGATGAGACGACCTTTGCGTACCTGAAGGATCGAAAATTCAGTCCAAAGGGAGAAGCGTGGGAACGCGCAATAGAAGAATGGCTCAAGCTACCCACCGATCCCGGCGCGAAGTTCGACCGCGAGCTGGTGATCGATGCGGCGACGCTCGTTCCCTACGTCAGTTGGGGTACCAGCCCCGGTATGGTGGCTCCAGTCACGTCGGCAGTGCCTGATCCCGCCAAGGCTGAGAACGAGCTTGACCGCAAGTCGTTTGAGCGGGCGCTCGAATACATGGCGCTGAAGGCGGGTACGCCGCTCGACAAGATCTCCGTGGACCGCGTCTTCATCGGCTCCTGCACCAACGGCCGCATTGAAGACCTGCGCGCCGCTGCCAAGATTGCTGCCGGCCACAAGGTGGCGACGACGGTGAACGCGATGGTGGTTCCGGGTTCGCAGCTGGTGAAGGCGCAGGCCGAGGCTGAAGGGCTTGACCGCATCTTCAAGGAAGCGGGCTTTGACTGGCGCGAGCCGGGCTGCTCGATGTGCCTGGGCATGAACCCCGACATTCTTTCGCCGGGCGAGCGCTGCGCTTCCACTAGTAACCGCAACTTTGAAGGCCGCCAGGGACGCGGCGGACGCACGCACCTGGTTTCGCCGGAGATGGCCGCGGCAGCCGCAATTGCCGGCCACTTCGTCGATATTCGGACATGGGATGTGCGTGAGGAGGTAAAGGCGTAATGGAAAAATTCACAACACTCAAATCACTGGCTGCGCCTCTTGATCGCACCAACGTCGACACGGACCAGATCATCCCCAAGCAGTTTTTGAAGCGTATCGAGCGCACCGGCTACGGCGATTTTCTGTTCTTCGACTGGCGGCAAACGCCGGACGGCAAGCCCGTGCCCGACTTCGTTCTCAACGATCCGCGTTACAACGGCGCGCAGATCCTCATAGCTGGCAAGAATTTCGGCTGCGGATCGAGCCGCGAACATGCCGCGTGGGCGTTGAGCGACTACGGCTTTCGCGTAGTGATTGCGCCGACCTTCGCCGACATCTTCTTCTCGAACGCAGGCAAGAATGGCATCGTGCTTGCGCGGTTGAGCGAGGAGCAAGTCGAGGAACTGCTCAAGAACGCGAGCACCATTCCTGGCTATCAGCTTACCGTCTCGCTTGAAGAGCAGACCGTGACCGACAATCGCGGCTTAAAGGCTTCATTCGAGATCGATCCCTTCCGCAAGTATTGTTTATTGGAAGGCCTCGACGACATCGGGCTTACGCTGCGCCACGCTGGCGCGCTTGATTCGTACGAGGCAAAGCACGACGAAGCCAACTGGCTCAAGGCAAAGATCACCGAGGCTGCCTGATCGATATGAACGACCTGGAAGAACTGCGCAGAAGCTTCCGGCCGCAGCGCATCACGGCTCTGTTCGTGGGCGAGTCTGCGCCGCACAGCGGCCGGTTCTTCTACAGCGGCAACAGCAGCTTGTTTTACGCGATGCAGCGGGCATTCGGCGGCAAGGCCACGTTCCTTCAGGACTTCAAGCGAAGCGGGTTTTATCTGGACGATCTTGTCCCCATGCCCATCAACAAACTCGAAAGCCCTGAGCGGTCCGCGCTGCGCTGGAAGTTCGTTGCCAGCCTTGCGAATCGGCTCAGGGACTACAAGCCTCAGGCGATTGTGATCGTAATGCGCGCAATCAAACCGATGGTTCTGGAAGCAATGCGCGGTGCCGGCATCTCGTATGAGCCTCACTGCACGCCGCACCCGGCCTTCGGCAACTGGACCCGTTTTCATACAGCAATGACAGAGATCATCGACAGTCTCAATCATCGGAAGGAAATCGCTGCGTGACCATCGAAGGCAAGCGCCAGAGTATCCCATTGACGGAAGGGCCCAGCCGGGCGGCAGCGCGGTCGTATCTGCGCGGCGCTGGCTTCAAAAAGGAAGATCTGCACAAGCCGATCATCGGCATTGCGAACACATGGACCGAGATCGGCACATGCAATGTGCATCTGCGCGAGCTTGCCGAGTGGCTCAAAGAAGGCATTCGCGAGGCCGGCGGCACGCCTATGGAGTTCAACACCGTCACCATCTCTGACGGCATTACGATGGGCACGCAGGGCATGAAGGCTTCGCTGGTTTCGCGTGAGCTCATCGCCGACTCCATCGAGCTGGTCGCGCGCGGCAATCTCTTCGATGGGCTGGTCGGCATCGGCGGCTGCGACAAGAACATGCCCGGCATCATCATGGCGCTCTGCCGGCTCGATATTCCCGGCATGATGCTCTATGGCGGATCGATCGCACCCGGCAAGGTCAATGGCCCCCATGGCGAAAAAATCGACATTACGATCCAGAATGTCTTCGAAGGCATCGGCTCGTTTGCGGATGGCCGTATCGACGCTGCGCGTTTGGAAGAGCTTGAAGCCCATGCCTGTCCTGGTGCAGGCGCATGCGGCGGCCAGTTCACGGCCAACACCATGGCCATGAGCGGCGAGATTCTCGGCATCTCGCCGATTCAACTCTCCGGAGTTCCCGCCACGCATCCTGACAAGAAGGCTGCTACCCGTGAAGCCGGCCGCATGCTGATGGACGCTGTCCGCGCCAACCGCCGCCCCTCCCAGATCATCACTCGCAAATCCCTCGAAAACACTATTGCCAGCGTGGCCGCAAGCGGCGGCTCGACGAATGCAGTACTCCATCTTTTGGCCATCGCGCGCGAGATGGGTATCGAGCTCAGCATCGACGACTTCGACGCAATCTCCAAACGCACGCCGTTCATCTGCGATCTCACGCCGGCAGGCAAGTATGTTGCCGCCGACTATCAGGCTGCAGGCGGTTCGCGCCTGCTGGCCAGGCGCATGATCGACGCGGGTCACGCTGACGGCTCCACGCTCACTATCAGCGGCAAAACCCTCGCCGAAGAAGCAGCGCTCGCCGAAGAGACACCGGGGCAGGTGGTGATTCACGCCTTCGAGAATCCCATCAAGCCGAATGGTGGACTGGTGATTCTCAAGGGAAATCTCGCGCCTGAAGGCTGCGTGATGAAGATTGCCGCCGCGGGGCGCTACGAGCATCGCGGCCCGGCGCGTGTCTTCGACAGTGAAGAGGATTGCTTCAAGGTCGTGCAGTCGGGCGGGATCAAGCCCAATGACGTGATCGTGATTCGCTACGAAGGGCCGAAGGGCGGACCAGGCATGCGCGAGATGCTGCAGGTTACCGCGGCTATCAGCGGTATGCCTGAACTGAGTTCCACCGTGGCGCTGCTCACCGATGGCCGCTTCTCGGGCGCAACGCGCGGCTTTACTGCGGGCCACGTCGCTCCGGAAGCCTTCGTGGGCGGCCCGATCGCCGCCGTGCGCGAAGGCGACATTATTCACTTCGATATTGCCAACCGCCAGCTCAATGTGGAGATCAGCGCGGAAGAGATGGCCGCGCGGCTCAAAGGGTTCAAGCCGCCCGCGCTGCGCTGGCCCAAGGGCGTCTTCCGCAAATACGTGGATCGGGTGAAGTCGGCCTCGGAAGGAGCGACGACGTAAAGGCAGCTCTTAGCCGTCAGCTTCTAGCCACTAGCTCTCAGGGCTTGAAATGACTGCAAAGAAGTGAAGAAGGACTCGATTGATATCCGGCAAGGAGCTAAAAGCTAGAGGCTAGAAGCTAGCAGCTCAAAAGGAGTTTGTATGGGAATCGACGCGAACACACAAGCCGCCAATGCGCATCTCACCACGCCCACGCGCCTCACCGGCTCTGAGATTCTGTGGGCCACGCTGGTTGGCGAGGGTGTCGATACGGTCTTCGGCTATCCGGGCGGAGCGATTCTGCCCGCCTACGATGCGCTGCGCAAGTTTCCCATCCGTCATGTGCTGGTGCGCCACGAGCAGGGAGCCGCGCACATGGCCGACGGTTATTCGCGCGCATCAGGCAAAGTCGGCGTGGCCATTGCCACCAGCGGGCCTGGCGCAACCAATCTCATAACCGGCATCGCGACGGCCATGCTCGATTCGATTCCGTTGGTCTGTATCACAGGTAATGTGCCGAGCAAAGTGCTGGGCACGGATGCCTTTCAGGAAGTCGACATCACGGGCGTCACGCTGCCCGTCACGAAGCACAACTTCTTGGTGAGCCGGGCTGAAGATCTTGCCGCTGTGCTACGCCACGCGTTCCAGATCGCGCGTTCGGGCCGTCCGGGACCGGTGCTCGTCGATATTACGAAGGACGCGCAGCAGGCCACGGCCATCTTCGACTTCGCAGCTGCAAAGCCCAAGCCGTATCGTCCGCACCCAATGCTGACGGTTGAAGAATCGGGCCTCGCGCAAGCGGCGGAGTTGATCCGCAACGCCAAGCGCCCAGTGATCCTGGCCGGCCACGGCGTCTCCGAATCCGGCGCCATGGAACAGGTACGCACACTGGCGGAGCGCGCGCAGATTCCCGTGGCGCTTACGTTGCTGGGCCTCGGCAACTTTCCTGCTTCGCATCCGCTGAACATGGGCATGATGGGCATGCACGGCGAAGCGTGGGTGAATAACGCGATCCAGGAAGCTGATCTGCTGATCGCCTGCGGCATGCGCTTCGACGATCGCGTCATTGGTACGCCTTCGACCTATGCGCTGAAGGCCAAGAAGATTCACATCGAGATCGACCCCGCGGAGATCAACAAGAACGTCAAGGTTGACGTGGCGCTGGTCGGCGACCTGCGCGAAGTGCTCGAGGATCTGCTGCCGCGGATTGCAGGCCGCGACGGCTCGGCGTGGCTCAAGACCGTCGACGCGAGCAAGGGCGCCGTCGCCGTGCGCGACATCAAGAACCTGCCCGACCTGGGTCATCTTTATGCGGCACACGTGATGCACGACCTGTGGCGCATCACCGGCGGCAACGCGGTGGTCGTTACCGACGTGGGCCAGCACCAGATGTGGGAAGCGCAGTACTTCCATCACGAGCAACCGCGCACGCTGATCACTTCAGGCGGTCTCGGCACGATGGGCTTCGCACTGCCCGCGGCCATCGGTGCCAAGATGGCGTGCCCGGAGAAAGAAGTGTGGGTGGTGGCCGGCGATGGCGGCTTCCAGATGACGGCGGCCGAGCTTTCGACGATCGTGCAGGAAAAGCTCAAGATCAATATCGCCATCATCAACAACGGCTACCTGGGCATGGTGCGCCAGTGGCAGGAGTTTTTCTACGAGCGCAACTACGAGGCCACGCCGCTGGTGAGCCCTGATTTTGTAAAGCTCGCCGATGCGCATGGCATTCAAGGGCGCGCGGTGCGCACGCGCGGTGAAGTGGCTGCGGCGGTAGAAGAAGCACGCGCGGCGAAGGGCGCATTTCTGCTGAACTTCCTGGTGGAGAAGGAAGATTCGGTGTACCCGATGATCCCCGCCGGCAGCGCGCTGCACGAGATGATCCGCCGCCCCGGCAAAGACCCGCTGGAAGAAACGGCGCACGACTGAGAAAGACAGCTTCTAGCTGCCAGCTTCAAGCTCCTAGCTTGTGACGGTCCGAGCGGCATCGCCAGGACGCACAGACTTTGGGCTGGCGCGAGCAGCCAGAGGCTAGAAGCTAGGAGCTAAAGGCTGGTCATGCTGCATACATTCGTTGCATACGTGGAAGATTTGCCGGGCGTGCTTACGCGCGTGGCTTCGCTGTTCCGGCGGCTGAACATCAACATCAACTCGCTCACGGTGGGCCGCAGTGAGCGTCCCGGCCTCTCGCGGCTCACGCTCGTTTGTGAGGCGTCGAGCGAGGCAGGACATCGCATCCGCGCCAGCCTGTTCAAGCTCGAGAACGTGGTCGATGTGGACGATATCGCGCAGGCGCCGTCGGTCACGCGCGAACTTGCGCTCATCAAGATAGCGGCCACGCCGCAGAACCGGGCGCAGATCTTCGATCTCGTCGAGGTCTTCCGCGCCCGCATCGTCGATCTCACCTCGGAATCGCTGATGATCGAGATGACCGGCGTCGAAAGCAAGATCGAAGGCCTTATCGAAGTGCTGCGCGAAGACGAGGGCCGCATTCTCGAAATCTGCCGCAGCGGCAAAATGACGATGCGCCGCGGGCATCACACCAGCAGCGTACTGCGGGCCATGGGCGCGGGCACAGCGGAAGAGTCCGCTGCCGCGGAAGAAGATCATGTAGTGGCGGAGCCAGAGTAATTTCCCATCGTAGCCCGAAAGAACGCGGCGAAGATGGAGCACCCGAATTTTTGTGGTTCGCGACAAATTGCGAAAAACTTCAAACAGCGCAAACAAAGGAAAAGAAGAGATCATGGCAAAAACTTATTACGATCACGATGCCGACCTTTCCCTCATCCAGGCAAAGAAGGTGGCCATCATCGGCTACGGCTCGCAGGGCCACGCCCACTCGCTCAACCTGAAGGACTCAGGCGTGCAGGTGAAGGTCGGTCTCGCCGCCGGCTCCAAGTCCATTGCCAAGGCGCAGAAGGCCGGCCTCGAAGTGGCGACGGTTGCCGATGCCGTCAAGTGGGCCGACGTTGTCATGGTCCTCGTCCCGGACCAGACGGCCGCGAAGCTCTACACCGAGGAGATCGCGCCCAACCTCGCTGCCGGCAAAACGCTGCTCTTCGCCCATGGCTTCAATATTCACTTCA
>Ga0335072_10014445_pt1 | contig 11218 bp, 10 predicted proteins | sample Lox_Sample_21_FD_206725 | JGI IMG/M metagenome (GOLD analysis project Ga0335072, IMG submission 206725) | Soil microbial communities from Loxahatchee National Wildlife Refuge, Florida, United States - Lox_Sample_2.1 | ecosystem: Environmental > Terrestrial > Soil > Wetlands | place: USA... | reverse complement strand
CGGCCGCGGCGGCGCCGCCACCGCCCAGCACGAACGGGCTGGCCAGGTGCACGATCTCGGCGCGGTGATGGGTCAGGGCGGCGCGCAGGCTGGCGCCCGCCGGCGCGATGCGGAAACCGGGATAGCCCGGCATCGGCAGCGACGGCATCCGGGCCACGGGATAGGCCACGGCGCGGTCGGGCCGCGGCAGGGAGTCGGCCGGCCGGGGGGCGATGACCAGCGGGTGGTGACCTCGCCGGACCAGGTGCTCGGCCACGCGCAGGACGCAGTGAGCGACTCCGTTGACGTCGGGCGGAAACGACTCGGTGATGATCGCGATCCTCACGACCACACGGTCCAACAGGTGAGGTCCGGAAACGGCTGCTACGCGATGACGAGCGGGATAACTGTCGCTGACATCTCGGCTACGCGCGGCGACTGGCCGCCGGTGCCGCGCCGTCGGCGAGGACCCGGGCCCGGACCGCGTTCACGTGCGCGGCCAGGTCCTCGGCTCCGCCCAGGGCGTCGATGTACGGCGCCACCTCGGCCAGCGCGGCCGCGTCGTAGTCCACCACGTGGATCCCGCGCAGGAACGTCAGCACCGACAGCCCGCCCGAGTGCCGGGCCGTGCCGCCGGTGGGCAGCACGTGGTTGGAGCCCGCCAGGTAGTCCCCCAGCGACACCGGGGCGTACGGCCCGACGAACACCGCGCCCGCGTTGCGGACCCTGGCGGCGATCGCGGCCGCGTACTCGGCCTGGATCTCCAGGTGCTCGGGCGCCCACGCATCCGACACCGCCAGCGCGGCGTCGATGCCGTCGACCAGCACGCATGCCGACTGCCCGGCCAGCGCGGCCTCGACCCGCTCCCGGTGCCGCGTGACCGCGACCTGGCTCGCGAGCTCGGCGTCGGTGCGATCGGCAAGCCGGGGATCGGTCGTGATCAGCAGGCAGGAGGCGAGCTCGTCGTGCTCGGCCTGGGCCACCAGGTCGGCCGCGAGCAGCGCCGGGTCGGCCGACCCGTCCGCGATGATCGCGATCTCGGTCGGGCCCGCCTCGGCGTCGGTGCCCACCCGGCCCATCAGCAGCCGTTTGGCCGCGGCCACGTAGACGTTGCCCGGGCCGCTGATGATGTCCACAGGCGCGCAATCCTCGGTGCCGTAGCCGAGCATGGCGATCGCCTGCGCGCCCCCCGCGGCGTGCACCTCGGTGACGCCGAGCAGCGCGCAGGCGGCCAGCACCGCCGGATGCGGCAGCCCGTCCCGCCCGGCCTGCGGCGGCGAGGCCACCGCGATCTCGCCGACGCCCGCCACCTGCGCCGGGATCACGTTCATCACCACTGAGGACGGGTAGGCGACCAGGCCACCAGGCACATAGACGCCTGCCCGGCTCACCGGGACGTAGCGCTCGGTGACGGTCGCGCCGTCGGCCACCTTGGTGACCGGCTCCGACGGGAGTTGCGCCTCGTGCACGAGCCGCGCGCGCCGGGCGGCCTCCTGCAGCGCGGCGCGCACCGGGGGTTCCAGGCCCGCCAGCGCATCGCCAAGCGCCTGCTCGCCGACCCTGGTGCTGGCCAGGTCCACGCCGTCGAACCGCCTGGTCTGGTCCCGGACGGCGGCCGCCCCCCGCTGGCGGACGTCCTCGCATACCGGGCGCACCGCCTCCAGCGCCGACTCGACGTCGACCCGGGCCCGGGGCAGCACCCCGTCCAGCCGGGCGCGGCGCAGACTCGCCGCGGTCTCCCCACGCAGATCCACCCTGGTGATCACCTGGCCAGCCTAGTGGGGCGCCCGGAGCCGGACCCGGGGGGCGGACCGACGATGAACGCGAGGCGACCGCCGCACGGATAAATACCGAAAAGCCCGACCCCGGCGTTGGCCCGCCGCGCGGTGTCCGGCAAGGATGACATTGTGAGCTGGATCGAACTCGACGGGGCGGTCAATGTCAGGGACCTGGGCGCGCTGGCCACCGATGACGGCCGGGCTACCGTGCCCTGCCGCCTGCTGCGCGGCGACAACCTGCAGGATCTTTCGCCGTCGGACGTGAAGAAGCTGGTCACCGGGCTCGGCGTGACCACGGTCGTCGACCTGCGTAGCCCGTTCGAGGTGAGATCCGAGGGACCCGGGCCGCTGACCCGGGTTGATTCGGTCCGGCATGTCTACCTTTCCGTGCTGCCCGAACTCGGAGAGGCGACCGACGCGACCGCCGACACCGCCGCCGACATCGCCGCCGACGCGCTGGCCACCCGCCGACGTGACGGCGCCCTCTCCCGGTACCCCGACGACCTGCGGTGCGGCTACTACCTCGGTTATCTCGAAGATCGGCCGGAGCGCGTGGTCGCCGCGCTGCGCAGCATCTCCGGCGCCCCCGGCGCGGCACTGGTCAACTGCGCGGCCGGCAAGGACCGCACGGGCGTCGTGATTGCCATGGCGCTGACAGCGGCGGGCGTCACCCGGGACGCGGTGGTCGCCGACTACGCGGCCACGGGCGAGCGGATGGACGCGATCCTCGACCGGCTGCGTTCCTCGCAGACGTACGCGACCGACATCGACAGCACCCCCGCCGCCGAGCACCTCCCCCGGCCGCAGACCATGACGGCCTTCCTCGACCAGGTCGAGGCCAGGCACGGCGGGGTGGCCGCCTGGCTGGCCGGTCACGGGTTCGGCCCGGACGAGGTCGGCAAGCTGCGCGCCAAGCTGGTGGCCTGAGCGCCCGAGTAGCCCGAGCGTCCCGAGTAGCCCGAGCGCCCCGAGTAGCCCGCAGCGTCAGCCGGCCCGGGCGACGACCCCTTCCCACGCCCCGAGCACCCGCCCGGCGATCCCCGGCGCGCCGTCCGTGGCGATCAGCACCTCACCGGCCGCGCCGGGCAGCCCGGCCGGCTCATCGGCCAGGTTGACCGCAACGACCAGATCGCCGGTGCGGTACGCCCATAGCCCGCTCTCCGCAATGATCAGCTCGTAGCCGGCCAGCCGCCCGCCGAGCTCGGCGCGGCGCAGCGCGAGCAGGCCGCGGCAGAACGCCAGCACCGATCCCGCATCGGCCCGCTGCCCGGCCACATTCCGGCCGGCGGCGTCGCCCAGCGGAAGCCACGGCGTCGCGCCCGGCGCGGTGAACCCGCCATTCGGCGAGCCGTCCCACGGCATCGGGGTCCTGGCCCGGTCCCGGCTGCCGTCCCAGCCCGCGCTGTCCCGGGACATCTCATCCCGCCGCAGCTCGGCCGGCACCGCCACGTCGGTCATCCCGATCTCGTCGCCGTAGTAGAGCACGGTCGTGCCGGGCAGCGTGATCAGTACGAGCAGGGCCAGCCGCACCCTGCGCTCGTCTCCCCCGCACCATCGCGTCGGGAACCGCCCGACGTCGTGGTTCGACGCCGTCCACACCGGGCAGGCGCCGGCGGGCAGCCGCTCCAGCGTCGCGCCCACGATGCCGGACAGCTCCCCCGCCGCCAGACGGGAGAACACGAACGGGAAATTGAACGCGAGCTGCAGCTCGTCGTCCGACCCGTAGTACCCGGCCAGCCGGCCGAGATCGCCGACCCAGGTCTCGCCGAGCAGCAGCCGGGTCGGCCGGTAGCCCTCGGCGATCTCGCGCCATTCCCGGAACACGCCGTGCGACTCCGGCTGGTTATAGGTGTAGGTGAGCTGCTGGCCGAACCGGCCCGCGAGCGGACCGCTGTCCGTCGCCGGAGGGTTGTCTCGCAGCCGCGCGTCCTTGTACAGGCCCTGTGCGACGTCGATGCGGAATCCCGCAACGCCTCGATCGAACCAAAACCTGACGATTTTTTGGAACGCCCTGTGCACCGCCGAATCCCGCCAGTTGAGGTCGGCCTGGCTCTCCAGAAAGAGGTGCAGGTAATACTGGCCGGTGGGCTCGTGCCAGGCCCACGCGCTCCCGCCGACGGCGTTGATCCAGTTGTTCGGCGGCCCGCCGCCCGGCGCCGGGTCGGCCCACACGTAGTAGTCGCGGTGGGCCGCGTCCCGGCCGCTGGCCGCGTCGACGAACCAGGGATGCGCGGTGCTGGTGTGGTTGGGCACGAGGTCGAGCAGCACCCGCATGCCGCGCGCGCCCGCCTGCGTGATCAGCCGGTCCAGGTCGTCCAGCGTGCCCAGCTCGGGATGCACCCCCAGATAGTCGGAAACGTCGTAGCCCCAGTCCTGGTCCGGCGACGGCATCGTCGGCGACAGCCAGATCCCGTCCACCCCGAGCCAGGACAGGTAGTCCAGCCGCTCGATGATGCCGGGCAGGTCGCCGTAGCCGTCGCCGTTGGTGTCCAGCCACGACCGGACGTAGAGCTGATAGAGCACGGCACCCTGCCACCAGCGGCCGCCGCCCGGGTTCTCGTCCATCTGCCTCCGATCGCGGTTCGCCCCGGGCCGGCGCCCGGCCCGGGCCTTGCTTGATTTTCGCCGGCCGCCGGGCCGACACTGGACGCGTGGCCTGGGTCGAGCTGGTCCTCGCGATTGTGCTGCTGCCGCTCGCGGGATATGCGGTCATCGCCATCTGGCGGGCTGGCCGCTGGGTGGGTGAGGCCCGCGCCAAGGATCCCCCGCCGGAGCCGATCGACCGCCTCGCGGCCGACCTGCGCCGGCTGCGCACCGAGCTCGAGGACACCGAGACCAGGGCTGGCCTGACCGCCAAGCATCATCGCGTAAGGGCGCTGCGCGGTGCCTACATCGACGCGCTGGGCACGGCGTGCCAGCGGCTGGAGCTCGCTCCTCCGGCGGGCGGGGACCGCGCTCCCCTGGCCGAGATCTACCGGGTGGAAGCGGAGCTGCGGCGGCGCGGTCTCGACGTGCGTCCCGGAACGGCCGCGCGCTGAATGCCGGTGATGCCGGTCCGGGTGCTGGCCGTGTCGGACGAGGTGGACGACGTGCTGCTGGCCGACGTGAGCGCGGCGCGCGGCGCTGCCCTGATCCTGGCCTGCGGCGACCTGCCGCTTGACTACCTCGCCAGCCTGATGAATCGCCTGGACATCCCGCTGGCGTTCGTGCCCGGCAATCACGATCCGGACCTGTCCGGTTACCGTTTCTCCCGGGCCGGGCTGACGCTGCGGGCCAGCATGCCGGTCCGCACGCCCTGGCCGGACGGCGCGGTGAACGCCGACGGCCGTGTGGTGGACGTGGCCGGCCTGCGGGTGGCCGGGCTGGGCGGCTGCCTGCGCTACAACCAGGGACCCAACCAGTACACCGACCGGCAGCAGGCGCGCCGCGCGCTGGCCCTGCGGGCCCGGGCCCGGTGCCGCAGGATCCGCGACGCCCGGCCGGTTGACGTGCTGATCACCCACGCCCCGCCGCGCGGCGTCGGAGACGGCGACGACCCGCCGCACCGCGGGTTCGCCGCGCTGCGCGGCCTGGCGGCAGCGCTGCGCCCGGCGGCGCTGCTGCACGGGCACGTCCGCCCGGCGGCCGGCCCGGCCAGGCCAGGCCACCTCGGGCCGACCATGGTCTGCAACGTCACCGGCTGGCGCCTGCTGCGGATCGCGCCGGGCGCCACGACGGCGGAAGTGCTGGCACCCGGCGATGCCCGCTGACACCGGCTTCCCCGCCGCCGACGTCGAGAACGACTTCCAGCGCGCCCGGCGCCGCCAGGTCCTGGCCCGGCTGGCCCGCCGGCTACGCCGCGAGCCCGACGACATCAACCTGATCCTTCCGTTCGACGAGGTGGTCGCGGCCCTCGGCCGCCGCGGCGAGCGACGGCTCGGGCTGCAGAACATCCGGCTGGACACGATCGTGGGCACCGTCGACTCCAGCCGCGACTTCGACCGCCGGTTCCGGCCGACCAGCGGCCGGGTCCGCGAGCGGTGGGAGCGGCTCGCCCTGGCGCAGCGGCGCGGCGAGCCGATCCCGCCCATCGACGTGTACCGGGTCGGCGACATGCACTTCGTGCAGGACGGCCATCACCGGGTCTCGATCGCCATGGCCACCGGCGGCACAACGATCGACGCCTACGTGACCGAGGTGGCGACCCAGCTCCCGCCGACCGGCATTCGCGGCCGCGGCGACCTGCTGTGCCGCAGCTACGAGCGCATCTTCCGGGCCCGGGTGCCGTTGCCCGCTTCGGCCATGGCGAAGATCACCGTGACCGACCCGTGGTCCTACGCCGAGCTCGGCGAGGCGGTCGAGGCCTGGGGCTTCCGCTGCATGCAGGACCAGGCCCGGTTCCTCGACCGCGCCGAGATCGCGCGCCGCTGGTTCGCCGAGGAATACGCGCCGGTCGTGCGCATGCTGCGCGCGGCCGACCTGATCGGCTCGCGGACCGAGGCGGAGGCCTACCTGCGGGTCGCCGCCGAGCGGTACCGGCTCATCTTGACCCACGAATGGAACGACGAGGTCATCGAGCGGCTGCGGCCCAGGATCAGGTGACCTCCCCGCTCGCGCTGGCCGCGCCGTCCGCTGTGGCGGCCAGCGACAGGTTGCGCCCGCTCGCGGGATCGAACACGTGCAGCGCCCGGCCGTCGACCCACAGCTCGGCGTCCTGGCCCTCGCGGATCTGGGTGGCCGCGTCCAGCCGGGCCACGATCGTGTCGCCGCTGCCGCCGGTGTCGGCGCGGCCCGAGTCCCGGGCCAGTTCCTCCAGCTCGACCGCGTCCACGCCGGACTCCCTGCCGCGGGTGAAGTAGACGTACACGTCCGAGCCCATGGACTCGAGCACGTCGATCGTGGCGTGGAAGGTGATCCCGTGCGGCCGGGCGTCGTCCGACACCAGCGCCACGTCCTCGAAGTTCTCCGGCCGGACGCCCACGATGACCGCGCGCCCGGCGGCGGCGGCCTCCACCTCGCGCCGGACCCGGTCGCTGAGCGAGAAGTCGCCGAGGCTGGTACGCAGCTTGCCCTCCTCGAGCGTGCCGGAGAGGAAGTTCATCGCCGGCGACCCGATGAAGCCGGCCACGAACAGGTTGTCCGGCAGGTCGTAGAGCTCCTTGGGCGATCCCACCTGCTGCAGCAGGCCGCTGCGCATGACCGCGACCCGGTCGCCGAGCGTCATGGCCTCGGTCTGGTCGTGGGTGACGTACACCGTGGTCGTGCCCAGCCGGCGCTGGATCCGCGACACCTCGGTGCGCATCTGCACCCGCAGCTTCGCGTCCAGGTTCGAGAGCGGCTCGTCCATCAGGAACGCCTTCGGGTTGCGCACGATCGCCCGGCCCATGGCGACCCGCTGCCGCTGTCCGCCGGACAGGTTGGCCGGCTTGCGGTCCAGGTGCTGGGTCAGGTCGAGGATCCGGGCCGCCTCCTCGACCTTCCCGTTGATCGTGGCCTGCGGGGTCTTGGCCAGCTTGAGCGCGAAGCCCATGTTCTCCCGCACGGTCATGTGCGGGTAGAGCGCGTAGCTCTGGAACACCATCGCGATGTCACGGTCCTTCGGCGACTTCTGGTTCACCACCTGTCCGCCGATGCGCAGCTCGCCCTCGGTGATGTCCTCCAGGCCCGCGATCATGTTGAGTGTCGTGGACTTGCCGCAGCCCGAAGGGCCGACCAGGATCACGAACTCGCCGTCTGCGATGTCGAGGCTGAACTTGTCGACCGCGAGCGCGCCGTCCGGGTAGCGCTTCGTGACCTGGTCCAGGATGATCTCAGCCACTTCTCTCTCCTAACCCTTGACCGCGCCGGATGTCAGGCCGGCCACGATCCGGCGCTGGAAGAACAGCACGAAAACGACGATCGGAATGGTGATGACGCACGCCGCGGCCGCGATCGGCCCGGTCGGGACCGTGAACTGCGAGCTGCCGCTGAAATACTCCATGGCGGCCGGCGCGGTGCGGGAGGCGGTCGTCGAGGTGAACGAGATCGCGAACAGGAAGTCGTTCCAGCAGGCCAGGAACACCAGGATGGCCGTGGTGACCATGCCGGGCGCCGCCAGCGGGGCGATGACCCGCACGAACGCCTGGAACGGCGTGGCGCCGTCGACCTTGGCCGCCTTCTCGAGCTCCCAGGGGATCTCCCGGAAGAAGGCAGACAGCGTGTAGATCCCGAGCGGCAGGCCGAACGCCACGTAGGGGATGATCAGCCCGGGCCACGTGTTGAACAGGCCGAGTGAGCGCTCGATGTTGAACATCGGGGTCACGAGCGCGATCTGCGGGAACATGGCGATCAGCAGCGCCATGCCGATGAGCACTCCCTTGCCGGGGAAGCGCAGCCGCGCGACCGCGTAGGCGGCCATCGACGCCAGTATCACGGCCACCAGCGTGGCGATCACGCCGATGCCGATCGAGTTGATCAGCGGCCGGATGAATTGCGAGGTGCTCAGGATCTGGTGGTAGTTACCCCAGGTCCACGAGGCGGGAACGAGCGACGGGTCGAGGATCGCCGCCGGCGTCTTGAACGACAGCGAGAGCATCCAGAGCACCGGGATCAGCGCCAGCGCGATCACGACGAGGTTCGCTACTCCCCAGCCGGCCTTCTGCCGGACTGTGGTGGCAACAGCAGCCATGACCGGTCACCTTCCTCCGACGTTCGTGCCTGGCGCGGCGGTGCCGAAGCCCTTGATAAAGACCACCGCGATGATCCCCACGCAGATGAAGATCAGGATCGAGATCGTCGACCCGATGCCCAGGTTCAGCGCGTTGAACAGGTTGTCGTAACCGAGAAGCGAAACCGACCCGGTGTTATTGGCTCCGTCGGTCAGGATGAAGATGTTGTCGAAGATCCGGAACGAGTCCAGCGTCCGGAACAGCACCGCGACCAGGATGGCCGGCTTCATCAATGGCAGCGTGATCCTCGTGAAGCGCTGCCAGGCCGTGGCGCCGTCCACCTTCGCGGCCTTCTGCAGGTCCTCGGGCACCAGCGAGAGCCCGGCGAGCAGCAGCAGCCCCATGAACGGCGTGGTCTTCCAGATCTCGGCCAGGATGATCACGGCGATCGCCTTGTATTCCGAGGTCAGCGGCGCGCTGTTGTTGAACGCCGCGGACAGGTAGCCCTGACTGGGCGTCCACGCGTACTGCCAGCCGTAGGCGGCGGCCACCGTCACGATCCCGTACGGGACCAGCGAGGCGGTGCGGACCGAGCCGCGCGCGAACAGCGTCCGGTACATCACCATCGCGAGCAGCATGCCGAGCACCAGCGTGACGGCGACCGAGATGACCGTGATGATCACGGTCACCTTTAGCGCCTGCCACCAGTACGGGGAGCTGAGCACCGCCCCGTAGTTGCTGAGCCCGACGAACTTGATGGCCTGCGGGACCTCCAGGTTGTAGCGCTCGAACGACAGGAAGATGGCGTAGATGAGCGGGTATCCGGTGACCGCGAGCATCACGATCACCGCGGGCGCGCACAGCATCCATCCGAGCCTTCGCTCCGCCCTGGCGCCCTCCGACAGCGGCGCCCGCTTGCGCCTGCGTTCGGCCTGCGCCGCGTCGGTGCCCGTCACCACCTGCGTGGCCGGCGTGGTTGCACTCACGGGACCAGTCCCTTCGATTGCAGGGCGTTGTTCATCTGGGTGATCATCCCGCTCTCCGTCCCCGCCGGGCTAACGCCGGACAGCGGCTCCAGCAGGTGCGAGAGGTCGATGGAAACCACCTGGTACACGGGCGTCTTCGGCCGCACGCTGGCGTCCTGGAGCGCCTTGAGGATGTCGGCATGGAACGGGTAGTCGGCGAACAGCGCGGGATCGTTGTAGAGGCTGGTCAGCGTGGGCGGGACACCGCCGATGTTGGCGTTGATGATCTGGTTCTGCTTGTCCCGCAGGCACAGCGCGGCCTGGAAGGCCAGCGCCTTGTGCTGCGAGTACGCGCTCACCGCGAGGTCGGTCCCGCCGATCGTCACCTTGGCCGGAACGCCGGGCGTCACCTCCGGGTAGAGCGCCCACTTGAAGTCCTTGAACAGCTTCGGGTTGTCGGCCTTCATGGACGGATACACGAACGGGTAGTTCAGCTCGAACGCCGCCGTGCCCGCCTCCATCGCGAGCCGGTTCTGGTTCTCCATCTGGACGTCCAGTGACGGGTCCGCCGCGGGCGACGTGGCCAGCTCATGCATGATCGACAGCGCCTTGATCGTTGGCGCGCCAAGCGTCGGCTTGGTCGCGCTGGAGTTCAGGATGGTGCCGCCGGCGCTGGCCACCATGGTGTTGAACCACACCGTCAGGCCCTCGTACTGCGCGCCCTGGATCTCGATGTAATGCGGCTTGCCCTCCTTGGCCAGCTGCTCCGCGTCGGCGATCATCTGAGCCCAGGTCGTGGGCGGGGTCTTCACCAGGTCGGAGCGGTACCACAGGAGCTGGGTGTTGCTGTTGTCGGGCACCGCGTAGAGCTTGCCCTTCCACTCCGCGGTCTCCAGCGCGGGCTTCAGCGTGCCGTTCTCGGCCTCCGCCTTGTACTGGCCGGTCCACGGCTCGATGAAGCCGGCCTGCGCGAACTCGGCCTCCCAGGTGACGTCGAGGCCCAGGATGTCCATGCTGCCGTCGTGCGCCGCGAGCCGCCGGACCATCTGCTGCCGCTGCCCGTCCGAGGCTTGCGGCAGCTCCTGGTAGGAGATCGTGTACTTGCCGTGGCTCTGCTCGCTGCAGTTCTTGACGCCGGTGTTGGTGGCCGGCGAGGTGTCCGGGTAGAAGTAGAAGTTCAGCGTGACCGGGGCCGTGGAGGCGTTGCTGGTGCCGCAAGCGGTCAGCGCACCTCCGGCCAGCGCAACGCCGGCCAGGCCCGCTACCAGCCGCCGGCGCGGCATCCTCAATATCGGCGGCGCGCCGCCCCGGCGCACCCGCCTTGTCGCTCTTCCGCTGTCACCCATCCATTCCTCCGTCCTCGTTAAAACCCGACTGATCTTCCCGGTACGAACGGGTTCATGCCGAGTTGCCGGACACAGCACAAACGGCCCGCGTCCACCGCGCTTGCGGTCCGGGCCACGGTCGATCCGAATGGCGCATACGCGTGCCGCACCGCGGCCCGGCCGGCGGCCACGCCCGCCGCGTTGCCGGCGCCCGCCGCGCTCCCCGCGCCCGCCACGCTCCCCGCACTGGCCACGCTCCCCGCACCGGACGCTCCTGCCGCGCTGCCGACATCCGCTCCGACAGCGGGCGCGTGCGGCCTGGCTGTGCTGGCGCGCTGCACGACATCGAGCGGCAGCCGCTGCCGCAGCGGCCGGACTCGTTCCCCGCGCAGCAGCGCGCAGAGCCGCCGCGCCCCCTCGGCGCCGCTGTCGGCCAGCGGCTGACGGACCGTGCTCAGCCCGAGCAGCGCGGCGGACTCGATGTCGTCGAAGCCGATCACCGACAGGTCGCCGGGCACCGAGACCCCGTACCGGTCGGCCGCGGC
>Ga0335072_10014444_pt1 | contig 11219 bp, 10 predicted proteins | sample Lox_Sample_21_FD_206725 | JGI IMG/M metagenome (GOLD analysis project Ga0335072, IMG submission 206725) | Soil microbial communities from Loxahatchee National Wildlife Refuge, Florida, United States - Lox_Sample_2.1 | ecosystem: Environmental > Terrestrial > Soil > Wetlands | place: USA... | reverse complement strand
TACTTGATCGGCGGCGTGTTCAAGATTTTTGGAATTTACACGTTCACCTCGGCATGGGTGCTGCTCGGCATCAACTGCATTTTCGCCACGTTGACGTGCATTCCGATTTACTGGATCGCGCACCGCACATTCGGCGAACCCGTCGCGATCTGGTCGGCATGGATCTGGGCCCTGTGCCCATACATCTGGTATTGGGGCATCCATTGGATTTGGGATACGACGTTCACTCCATTCATTTTGGCCTGCGCGTTTTTGCTAGCCCTCGAATTGCAGGAGTGGCCAGGATCGAGCGGCTGGGTGCTCTTCGGTGCCATCTATGGAGTGGGAGCACTGGCGAACCCGACGATGCTGGCATTCCTGCCGTTCTGCGGATTGTGGGTCTGGCGGCAGCGCTATCGGCGTGGCTTGTCTTCCCTTCCCGGCGTCGTGCTCGCCTCTTTCACTTTCTTCCTCGTGCTCTCGCCCTGGCTGATCCGCAACTATGAAGTGTTCGGACGCTTCGTTTTTATCCGCGACGATTTCGGATTGCAATTCCGCTTGGGAAATGGTCCCTTCGCCGACGGCATGCTGATGCCCTACCTGCAGCCGAACTTGAATCAAGTCGAGCTCGAAAAATTTAAGCGCATGGGAGAACTCGCTTACGCCGCCGGCTGCAAACAGTCGGCGTTTGACTGGATTCGCTCTCATCCCGGACGGTTCGCGGTCATCAGCCTGAAGCGTTTTTTCTACTTCTGGAACGGGGTGCCGCGCCCCACCAGCGGCAATGCGTTCGTCGACTTCCGCAGTTCCGCATTCCTGGCCACTTCTGTGCTCGCCCTCTGGGGAATGATTCACGCCCTGCGCCAGAAGCTGCCAGGCGCGTGGCTTTTCGCGGGGTTGATCATTTTCTATCCCGCCGTGTATTACTTCGTTTTTCCACACGCGCGCTATCGCCACCCGATCGAACCGGAGTTGCTGATCCTGATCGTTTTCCTCTGCTCAGAAGTGAAGCTGCACCATCCCAGCGTGCAGCATGAAGCAATTTCGGTGTGAGACAATACCGCGTTCCCGAACGTAACTCTCGCGATCCGTCCATGACCCTTTCAGTCGCCATCGTTGCACAGGACGAAGAGACCAACATCGGCCGCACTCTGGCTAGCGTTGCGTGGGCTGATGAGATCGTGCTGGTCGATTCCGGATCGAAAGACCGAACCTGCGAGATCGCTCGCCAATGTGGAGCTCGCGTCATCACCGAACCGTGGCGCGGATACGTTGCACAAAAACAATATGCCATCGATCTCTGCACAAAAGATTGGGTGCTGCTGCTCGATGCCGACGAAGAAGTCAGCCCAGGCCTCGGGGAAGAAATTCGTGCCGCGATCGCGGATCCAAACGCCGTCAGTGGTTACAGCCTTCCCCGAAAGAACCTTTTTCTGGGCCGCTGGATGAAGCATGGCGGTTTTTATCCCGATCCCAAGCTGCGTCTGTTTCGTCGCGGCCAGGGATTCGTGACCGGCCACGATCCGCACGATCGCTGTGAACTGAAGCCGGGTTTGCCAGGAGACGCTCCGCAGCGCACGCGGCAATTCAAGCACGCGCTGGTGCACTATACGTATCCAAATCTCACTCTGTATATCGCGCACATGAACCGCTATTCGTCTCTCGGCGCGCAGTTGGCGGTCAGCAAAGGCCATCGCGGCTTCAGTTTCAGCAATATTGTTCTGCGGCCGATGGCAACCTTCGTCTACAACTATTTCTTTCGCCTCGGATTTCTCGATGGCCGGGAAGGCCTGCTCCTGCACTGTTATCACGCTGTGTACGTATCGTGGAAATACGCCAAGGCGTGGGAGCTCTCGCGTCCGACGACGCGCCCTTAAGGACGATTTTTTTTCCGTACCGACCGGTCGTTTTGCGCTCGCCTTGGCACCTTGCTCCGCGACGTACGCTTCCCTATCATCAAATTAGATCACTGGGGATTGCATGAAAGAGAAGCCGTCCAAACCGCAAGTCGCCGAGAGTCCGATCGCCGACGTTTTCGAAAATCGCCATCCGTCAGAGTCGGAAAAAAACTGGGCCGAGAAAACGCTCGCGCCCACTCTCGAAAATGCTCCCGAACGGCCCATCGGCGCGCCAACTGGCGTCAACATTGATGATCACGGACGCGCCCGCTTCACCACGATCTCCGGCGTCCCCATTCGGCGACTCTATACGCAAGCTGATCTCCCCGAAGATTGGAGCGAAGAAAATTATCTCGGCCATCCCGGCCAGCCGCCCTTCACGCGCGGCATTCACGCCACCGGATATCGCGGCAAGCTTTTTACCATGCGCCAATTTTCCGGATTCGCTTCGCCGGAAGAAACCAACCGCCGTTACAAGTATCTGCTCGAACACGGCGGCAGCGGACTCTCGGTCGCCTTCGATTTGCCCACTCTGATGGGCTACGACTCCGATCACTCGGCGAGCGAGGGCGAGGTCGGAAAGTGCGGCGTCGCCATTGATTCGCTCGAAGACATGGAGATTCTTTTCCAGGGCATTGATCTGGAAAAGACTACGGTTTCGATGACCATCAATTCCCCGGCGTCGGTCCTGTGGGCGATGTACTTAGTCGTAGCGGAAAAGCAAGGCGCCGACTGGAAGAAGATTTCGGGCACGATTCAGAACGACATTCTCAAGGAATATATCGCCCAGAAGGAATACATTTATCCGCCCGCGCCTTCGATGCGCCTGGTCATCGACACCTTCGAGTTCGGCTCGAAATTCACCCCCCGCTTCAACACGATTTCGATCAGCGGATATCACATCCGCGAAGCCGGCTCGACCGCGCTGCAGGAACTTGCGTTCACGCTGTATGACGGCATGGAGTATGTGGAATGGGCGCAGCGCCGCGGGTTGGAGGTCGATGAATTCGGCCCGCGCTTAAGCTTCTTCTTCAATGCCCATAACGACTTTTTCGAGGAGATTGCGAAATACCGCGCCGCCCGCAAGATCTGGTATCGGGTGATGAAAGACCGCTTCGGCGCGAAGAACCAGCGTACCTGGCTGATGCGTTTCCACACGCAGACTGCAGGCGTTTCACTGCCCGCGCAGCAGCCTATGAACAACATCGCGCGCGTCGCGATCCAGGCACTGGCCGCCGTGCTCGGCGGAACGCAGTCTTTGCATACCGACTCCTACGACGAAGCTCTGGCGCTTCCCACGGAAGACGCGGCTCGCATTGCTCTGCGCACGCAGCAGATCATTGCTTTCGAATCGGGCGTGCCCCAGACGGTCGATCCTCTCGGCGGATCGTATTTCCTGGAGGATCTCACGCTGCAAATGGAAAACGGCGCGTTCGATTACTTCGGCAAGCTCGATGCTATGGGCGGCATGGTGAAAGCGATCGAGCGCGGATATCCGCAGAAGGAAATTGCGGAATCGTCCTATCAGTATCAGCGCGCGGTGGAAGCGAAAGAAAAAATTATCGTCGGCGTGAACGATTTCACGATCGAAGAAGAGCCGCCGCACATCCTCTATATCGATGAAACCGTCGCCCGCCAGCAGGAGGCGAAACTGAAAGCGTTGCGCAGTCGCCGCTCCAGTGAAGAGGTCCGTCGCGCGCTCGAGGCATTGAAACAGGCTGCGTCCGGCGAACCCAAGAGCGGTTGCAATGGCAACATTTCTTCGCTCAATACGATGCCCTACATCGTCGATGCCGTGCGCGCCTATGCGACCGTGGGTGAAATCTGCGAAGCTCTGCGGCAGGTGTATGGCATGTACACGGAAGCGAGCATCACCTAGAAGCTACGCAGCATTTGCGAATTCTCATGCGCCGCACGACAGGCACACACATTGTCTCCATCCGCAATAGATCTCAGCAGAATGAAATGACCAGCGTAACGGGCAACGCCCTAAAGTTCGCTCTAGCAGGCCGATGTACTCGTTATGGCCAGAATACTATCTTGGCGAATCGTGTGGCGCTGGCTGAGCTTGATTATGATCTGCAGCGGAATTTGCGCAGCTGGCGATCCCGAAAAACCGACGTTTAGCTTCCACGCCGACGCGAATGAGATCCGTCTTACTTTTTCCGCAACCGACCAGAACGATCACGGCGTCGCCACTCTGCAGGCTACTGATGTAGTCGTCGTCGATCGAGATATCGTGGTCCGGCAATTTCAAACTTTTTCGCGCGCTGACTGGACGAAAGTTGAAATCGCCATTCTCGCCGACAACAGCGAGTCCGTCCGACCACGCTTTCAAAAAGAGCTCAGCGATATGCTGGGGTTGCTTTCTCAGAGCCAGGGAATTCCGGACGACAGTCTCTCTGTGATCTGCTTTCGCAATTCGCAGCCCGATCTAGTCTGCGCCGGGGATTGCCGGACATCGCATGGCGTCGACCGGCTGGCCTCGACACAACCCGGGGGATTTACGCCGCTATTCGATGCCATCATCTTTGCGACCGATTTTCTTGCCAGGCGCAGTGATCCTCACACCGAGAAGATCCTCGTAGTCTTGTCAGATGGAGCCGACACGATCAGCCGCCACACGCTCTCCGACGCTTCCGAAGCAGCTGCCCAGAATGAAGTGGAAATCTATGGAGTCGACCTTAACAATTCAACCTCGTCGGGATCCGCCCTTCTCTACCATCTTTCTTTTGCCACTGGGGGGCGTTACTTTTCGGGGCGCGCGAACGCCACAAATGTGTTGGATGGAATTCTCGAACATTTTCATGCAACCTATGTCATCAGTTATCGTCTGCCGAGTCATGTCTCCGGATTTCATGCCGTTCGAATTCTTCCTACACATAATTTGAACCTGCAGTTCCGCAGCCGCAGCGGATATTACTATCCAGACAATATTCGGTAAGTCTTGGGAGATTATGAAACGAACTCTATTGCGAATCTTGCTTGTCATCTGCCCGGTTTCTCTTTTTGCCCAAGCGCATCAGCAAGGAACCATCGTCCGCATGCGCATGACCGAGTGCATGGAACCTCAGCACGGCTTCATGGTCGTTATGTCGGGAGCCCCGAAAGCTGATTCCGTTTCGCAGTGCCCGGAATATGTCTTGGCCAGCGACAAGGTTGTTTACGTCATTAGTGGCAAGACATCCGACCAACTTCTCCCGCTTGCCGAAATCACCCGATTCCGCTTTCAAAAAAATGAAATGCTGATCCGTGTCGATGATGCGCCCAAAGAATCGCACTTCCGCATCAAAGCCATGGTGATGCGTCCGGATTGGGAACGCGCGCAAATGCTGGAAGAAGCGGCCGCCGACGCCGTCCTGACTCAGCATATGGCTGCCGCGGCGGTGAGAGTTCAGCCATGAGCATTTCCGCATTCAATGTAAAACCTTCGTAACCCCATTTCCGAACATTCCCTCTCTGGTCTCAGAAGAATTGGTCGAAACTGAACCCAGAGGCAGGGACGTGCGTCAGCGGCGGATTCCGGTTCTTATCACTGTGCTGCTTGTGTTATCGACTGCTGCAAAAATCGCGGCTCAATTCGTTGTTTTTCCTCAAGCAGGGCAAGTCATCTCGCCCAATGGCCATCTCGTCGTGCGTAACGTGAGTCAAGAGCACCCAGCCTCCGATCTTGTCGGTACGTTTCAGTCCCTATGGTTGACGGAAATCCCCAGCGGCCATTCGCAAAAACTCTGCGATTACGTTGGGATGGCGGCAGTGGCCTGGGCGAACAACGATTACATCATGGTCACGCAATACGTTGGCAAGAAGACCTCGCGCCTCCTGCTTTTCCCTGTGGCCCATCTTGAAGATGCTTTGCTGATTGACGAGCACGCGCTGATCCCTTTGGTTCCTCCAGAACTCCGGCCGGCCCTGCGCGAAAACGATCATGTCTTCATTGAAGGCTCGCGAGTGGAGCATGACATTTTGTATGTGAGCGTCTGGGGCTACGGACAGCACGATAAGAACGGTTTTCGCTGGCATTGCGAATACGCGCTTTCCCAACATTCGATCGCCTGCACGGAAATGCGGGCATCGCATTAACACAACTGGCAAGGATCAGGCAGGATTGTGGCATAGAACAGAGTACTGCCCTCCCAATGGAAAAGATCGAAGCCAGCCCTCGACTGGACGCAGAAAGCGCAGGCGATGCGGAAAATAGAAAAGTGAATGGGTTCGGCCAACATTGAAGCCCGCTTCTGACAGAATCGTGCCGGCCTCGCGCGGGCTGATCATAACCGCATTTTTATCGAACGCGCATTGCGACATGACATAACGCGTCCCTACATTCCAGGGATTGTTTTCCCAGAAAGCGAACAGGCCGCCAGGGCGCAGCGCGCGGCGAATCGCAGTCAAGCAGTCTTTCCGATCGAGGGGCGGTATGTGATGGAAGACGCCATTGGTAAAGGCAAGATCCATGGTCCCATCCGGACTCCACTCATCGGCGCAGAGGAACGACAAATCAGCGGCGGCGTGGGATAGGCGCGCCTGCGCGATGGAGGCGCTTGATATATCCACACCTAACACCTGCGACTTGAAGGCAGCGGACAGCAGAGGTGCGTTGGCGCCATCTCCGCAGCCGTAATCGAGGATTCGCTTCACCGATCCGCCAAGCTGCTTCACGCAATCGGCAGTCCAATCGATCCTTTGTCGTGCGTAGTACTCGCGATTCTCTCCAGTGATCGCAAGAGATTTTGCCAGTTCCTGATCGTAAGTATTCGCGAAGGAATCGAACTCAGCTGGCTCCATCTCAACGCCGCCGCAGACCCAGGATGCTGAGGAAAAAACTGGAGAAGATGATCTGCGGTCCCAGAATCAGAGCGAACACGGAAAACATGACGATGCGCAGAACATTCTCCGATGTGATCGGACCGAAACCCCTACCCGCCCAGCTGGACAGCGCGAAGATCGATCCCGCAACACCCAGAGCGACCAGAATCGCTCCCACGATCAGACCAGTTTCTAGTTTGATGTAACGGAATAATGTGTTCAAACGCGAATCTTCCGGCAAGAGTCCTTCGGTGATTGCAAACACTTTTGTGAATACGGCAAACGCGAGTAATTGGAAGCCAACCAGCATCGATCCAAACGCATAGTCGAGCGTGTGGACGTCGAACACGATGTTGCCGACTCGTCGCGGTCCGGGTAGCAGCCACGCACATACTACGAGTCCCAGCAAGATCGATGCGATTCCTGGATACAAGAAAAGCCACCGGGGGCTGTACATCAACAAGAAACGGAGATGGCGCCAGCCGTCATGCCATGTTCTGAGGTGCGGCGAATGGCTGCGGCCGTCGGGTGAGAGTGTGGTCGGAACCTCCGCGACTTTCATTCGCAGCAGACTCGCCTTAACCACCATCTCGCTGGCAAATTCCATGCCGGTGGAGCGGATGTCCATGCGGTCGTAGCTCTGTTTTCGAAAGGCGCGGATACCGCAGTGAAAATCGCGACACGGTGAATGGAAAAACAAACGCCCAATCGCTGTCAGCACAGGATTGCCGAGATACCGATGCAGCATCGGCATCGCCCCTTCCCCGATGCCGCCGCGGAAGCGATTGCCCATCACCAATTCGGAACCGTTTCTCAGTTCTTCCACGAATCGCGGAATATGCGAGAAATCGTAGCTGTCGTCGGAGTCGGCCATCAGAACGATCGTGCCTTGAGCCGCATGGATTCCGCCACGCAGCGCGTTGCCATATCCTCGAGCGGAGACATGCACCACTCTGGCCCCAGCGGCTTCGGCAATCTCGATCGATCCATCGGTTGAACCGTTGTCAGCAACGATCACTTCTCCTCGAATACCCGCCTCTTCTAAGGCAGCCACGGCCTTCTTTACGCAGATTCCCACAGTCTCGTGTTCGTTGAGGCAGGGCAGGACAACTGAAAGTTCAAACGCGCCCGGGGCGGGAGCCACATCCAGATCGATTGGAAGGCGTTGGATAGACTGGCCCATAACTCAATCTACTGTCGACAATTCTTGCGTGTAATCTGGGGACGAAAAATACCCCTGACGCCCCATCGAACGCTCATTATAAGCGTATTTCGATGCCGAACCGTCTGCACCATCTTCGTGTCTTGGGGCGCAACCGCTACTTTCGCGGTTTGCCGACACGCTCGGCCGTGGCAAACATCCTGGCAACCGTGTCCATATCTTTGGGCTGCACCTTACCGGCGGGAATGCGTTTATGCGTGAGATCTTCGAGTTTGAGCAACAGATCCACCAACGCCATGGAATCGATCAGTCCGGAAGAAACCAGGGGAGTGTTTTCGTCTAATACCATGCCGGGCTTGCGAATCAACTCCGCAATGTGCTGAATCATCTGATCTCGTTCGGTGCTCATTCGCTTTCTCCGTGTCTGACCTCGACGTCGCCATCCAGCTCCGGATGCTCCTGCAAAAGCTTCTCTCGCGTCGCCGACCTTGCGGGCTTGCCTGCCGTGCTTTTCACGATCCACTTTGGCGGTTTCAGGAATAGCCTGCGTACGGCCACGCCCAGGGCGGCAACGATCCTGCTGCGAATATCCGGTTCCAACTCAGTCGCTGTCGCGAGCAGTTTTTCCGATTCGACTTCCGCCACAACGACGATGTCCTCGGTCCCGAGATCCGCATTGTACAAGCCCATAGCAACGACACGACCATCGTGAATCGCCGGATGGCTGGCAACAATTTCCTCGATGTCCTGCGGATAGATGTTTTCGCCGCCCACGATGAGCAGATCCTTTTTACGTCCGACGACATACAACTCGCATTCATGCAAGAAACCAAGGTCGCCGGTGTGATACCAGCCATCCTCCATCGCCAGAGCCGTCAGGTCGGGCCGATTATAGTAGCCCTCGAACAAGCAATCGCCCTGAATGACAATCTCGCCGACAAAGTTTTCTCCAAGGATTCCCCCCGATTCCGACAGAATCTGGATCTTTTGATTTGAAAGCACTGTTCCCGACGAAGTGAAGGCCAAGCCTCCGGGAGTGTGTGGGGCGACCGAAATCACCTTATGCGTGCTCCGAAACTGCTGTGTATCCGCCCAAATGGTTGCGGGCCCGTGATCTATATCCGATTGTGTGACGGCAAAAACATTTTCTGCCATCGCATACGACGACTGCAGAACCCCGCCCTTCAACCCGAACGCAGTTTCGAACTCCTTCATGCTGCTGGCGCGCACCGGCTCGGAGCAATTTATCAACAGACGAAGCGAGGACAGGTCATATTCCTTCCACCGCGCTGGAGGAGTGCGTCGCGGAATAAATTGAAACGCGAAATTCGGCATCCAGGCCAACGTGCATTTGTGTTCGCTGACGACTTGCAACATCGATTCCGGCCGCATGACCCAATCGATCGGCGATTGCATCACGACGGGAATATGGCAGATCATTGGCAGCATGAAGCAGGCGATCAATCCCATGTCGTGATACAACGGCAGCCAGCTGTAGATGCGGTCCGAATCACCGTTTATCCGCAGAGCATCGCCGAGATGCTCGATCTGCCACAGCACGGCAGCGTGACTTAGAGCCACCCCCTTCTGCAGACCCGTGGTCCCGGCGGAGTGTTGAATGAACGTCAGCGACTCTCGCCCGATTTTTGGCCCGCCCTCTGCCAAGGCGAGCAAGCTTGAATCCGTTCCGGACGCCTTGCCCCCCACGCGCAGCAGCTTGGCGCTTTCTCCCAGAGACACGCACTCCAGCATCTCCTCAGGAAACTCTTCGTCGATGATCACCGCCTTTGCCTTGAGGTTCGCCGTGACACCCGCTAATCCGGAGCGATACTTCGACGGCTCAATTTTGAAATTCGGATACGCGAGGAAAGCGGGGACGGCTCCGAGGATCATCGCGGCCACGAAAGCGGTCATCGCCGGAATCCCCTGCGGCATGATGATGACCACACGATCTCCGGCGGCGATGCCCTGCTCGCGGTACACGCTCGCTTGGTCACGAGCGACGTTTCGAAACTCAGCAAAAGTAATTGTTTCCGATTCCTCTTCGTCGATCCAGACCGTAATGAACGGTCGATCGCCGGGCGCAGCCTCCAAGGCTTCAATCAGATTGGCGTAGCGAAACACACGACATTGTAGACGACATGATTGTCGTTCCTTTTTGTGAGAACGGAAGGGCAAGCTCTGCTGGCGTTTTATACTTTACGGTTCTTCCATGGAGTAAGGCCTAATGCGGCTGCTGGCGCGGATGAAGCAGATGGAGCAGGTGGAGCAGATGGAGCATCTCGGCGGGAAACAGGCGTTGCTATCGGCCCTCCTCGTGGTTGTCACTCTGCTGCTGTACCTGCCGGTCATTCATCATGGTTTTATAAATCTCTGGGATGACGACGCCTATGTCACCGATAATCCGCACGTCCGAACCGGTCTGACGCTGGCAAATCTCGAGTGGGCATTCACCAGCTTTGAACAATCGAACTGGCATCCGGTGACATGGATCTCGCACATGCTCGATTGCCAGTTGTTTGGAGTGAATCCCGGCCCTCAGCATTATGAAAACGTCGTGCTGCACGCGGCCAACGTGCTGCTTCTGTTTTGGATCTTGCAGCGCGCGACGAGCGCCATCTGGCCGAGCTTCCTGGTGGCTGGCCTGTTCGCGGTCCATCCTTTGAACGTCGAGACGGTCGCCTGGATCGCACAACGAAAAAGCCTGCTCAGCTTGTTTTTCTCGTTGCTCACCGTTGCCGCTTACGGCTGGTATCTCGGGAAAAGAGGGTGGAAAAGGTATTTAGTTATCGTGTGGGTTTTCGCATTGGCGCTGATGTCGAAGCCGATGGCGGTCAGCGTGCCTCTACTCTTGCTGCTCTTTGATTACTGGCCGCTCGAGCGTTTCGAGGAACTGCCGTTCGCTCGTCGCTGGATCAAACTGGCAATCGAGAAGTTGCCGCTTCTTTTGATGAGCGCAGCCAGTTGCGTGCTCACGGAAATGGCTCAGGGCTCCGGCGGCTCGGTCATGGGATTGTCCCTGTTGCCGATCTCAACGCGCTTCGAGAACGCGGCAACATCCTGCGTCATCTACATCGGAAAAATACTCTGGCCCGTGCGACTGGCCGCGTACTACCCGATTCAATTTCATCCGTTTCGGGGCGATGTGATTGCCTCGGTCGCAATTCTTATCGGCATCACTGCCTTGGTCGTGCGCTTTCATGACGCCCGCTATCTCGCAGTAGGCTGGCTTTTCTTTCTCATCACGCTCCTTCCAGTAATCGGAATCGTTCAAGTCGGATTTCAAGGTATGGCAGATCGCTATATGTACGTCCCCGCCATTGGCTTGTTTATTGCGATCGTATGGGGACTTGCGGCGATGGTTGAGAATG
>Ga0335072_10014442_pt1 | contig 11219 bp, 8 predicted proteins | sample Lox_Sample_21_FD_206725 | JGI IMG/M metagenome (GOLD analysis project Ga0335072, IMG submission 206725) | Soil microbial communities from Loxahatchee National Wildlife Refuge, Florida, United States - Lox_Sample_2.1 | ecosystem: Environmental > Terrestrial > Soil > Wetlands | place: USA: Florida... | reverse complement strand
CCAGGGGCGTTGAGCGGGTCGACGACCGCAGGGATTAGGTCGAACCCGGGGTGACCCGTGGAGATGAGGCGACGGCACTTCCTCGCCTCATCGGGATCCGGGCAGATCACCAGCAGGAGCGCGCGCTCGCAGTGGAGATGCCTGCGGGCGACCGCGAGGTAAATCGGCCAGCAGAACGCCTTGGTCGGGTCGTCCCGGCCCTGCGGCTCGATTGATGATGACCAGGGCCGGCTCCCCGGTGGCTTTGTCCTCGACGACCACGACGGCGTCGGCCAGGAACTTCATCGGCACCACCTCGCTCAGATCGGTCGGACCAAGCGAGACCGCGATCTCGGTGGGCTGGTCAACATCGGACATGGCCCGTAGCAACTCGACGGCGAGGTCGGGATGCTGGCGGATTAGCTCGATGGGGGCTTCGTGGGCAACGGAGGGCATGACTTCACGCTACGGCGCCCTACTGACTTTTCCGGGCATGAATTGTGAAGCAGATAGCATTCGAAACAAAGTGGTTAATTCGCAACTGGTTGCGCTTTCTGGCGAGAAGACCGCCTGGAGCCGCCGGCAAACCCGGATCCGCTGCTTGACATGCTCAGCCCCTGGGACGTCTAGCGGGGGTGACGCCCCGCTGGGCTGCTAGGTCGCGGACCCAGGTGGTGGCGGCGGCTGGGTCTGGTGGTGGGACGGCTACCACGACGAGGCGATCTCGACGCAATTACCAATTGTCTTTTAAGAACAGACTCATCCAAGACGATCCCACCACCCCTTTCGCGACGCCACCTGAGCAGCAGGACCTGCCGCCCGAGCTGAGCAGAGTGGCGCGGCGTCGACCCGGTGGGGCTCGAGCGGGCCGGTGGAGGGGACGACGGGACCGTTCGAGATGAAGGTTTGTGCTTTTGAATTGCCTGGAGCTACTGCCTCGGTTGACGTGTACGTTAAGGTTGGTTGCCGTTGACGTAAAGGAGGCGCTGTGTCTGAGCGCGGGACGGGCCCGATCGTGGTGCCCGATGGGTACAAGTGGATTGCGCTGACGATCTCGACCCTGGGCATGCTGATGGCCACGATCGACGGGTCGATCACGCTGATCTCGCTGCCGGACATCTTCCGCGGGATCGATATCGATCCGCTGCAGCCGGGCAACAGCTTCTATCTGTTGTGGATGATCCTCGGGTTCCTGGTGGTCACGAGCGTGCTGGTGACCACGCTGGGGCGGCTGGGGGATATTTACGGTCGGGTCAAGATGTACAACCTCGGCTTCGCGGTCTTCACCTTCTTCTCGCTGCTGCTCACCGTGACCTGGACGTCGGGGCACGCGGCCGGGATCTACCTGATCGTGCTGCGGCTGTTCCAGGGCGTCGGCGCGGCGATGCTGATGGCGAACTCGGCCGCCGTGCTGACCGACGCGTTCCCGCCTGGTCAGATGGGCATGGCGATGGGCGTCAACCAGGCGGCGGCGATGAGCGGGTCGTTTATCGGGCTGGTGCTGGGCGGGGTGCTGGCGCCGATCAACTGGCGGCTCATCTTCCTGGTGTCGGTGCCGATCGGGCTGTTCGCCACCGTCTGGGGCTATCTGAAGCTGCGGGAGCTGAGCGCGCGCCGGCCCGCGAAGATCGACTGGTGGGGCAACGTCACGTTCGCGACCGGGCTGATCCTGGTGATGATCGGGATCACCTACGGGATCGAGCCGTACGGGGCAGACACAATGGGCTGGACGAACCCGGAGGTGGTGGCGTTCCTGGTGGTCGGGGTGGCGCTGCTGATCGTGTTCGGGTTTATCGAGACGCGCGTTGCCGAGCCGATGTTCCGCATCCAGCTGTTCAAGATTCGCGCGTTCACAGCCGGGGTGCTGGCGAGCTTCCTGGCCGCGCTGAGCCGCGGCGGGCTGATGTTCATGCTGATCATCTGGTTGCAGGGGATCTGGTTGCCGCTGCACGGATACGACTTCGCGCGCACGCCGCTGTGGGCGGGGCTGGCGATGCTGCCGTTGACGGCCGGGTTCCTGATCTCGGGGCCGTTGTCGGGGATCTTGTCGGACCGGTTCGGGGCGCGGCCGTTCGCGACCGGGGGGATGATCGGGACCGCGGTTGCGTTCGTGCTGCTTGAGCTCTTGCCGGTTAACTTCCCGTACTGGCTGTTCGCTGTTTTGCTGTTCTTCACCGGGCTGGTGATGGCGTCCTTCGGGTCGCCCAACCGGGCTGCGGTGATGAACAGCCTGCCGCGTGAGCACCGCGGGGCGGGCTCGGGGATGAACACGACGTTCCAGAACTCGGCCCAGGTGCTGTCGGTCGGTATTTTCTTCAGCCTGATGATTATCGGGCTGTCTTCGTCGCTGCCCGCGAGCCTGTATTCGGGGCTGGTGGCGCATGGGGTGTCACCGGCCGCCGCTTTGCGGGTGTCGCATCTGCCGCCGGTCTCGACGCTGTTCGCGGCGTTCCTCGGGTACAACCCGGTGCAGCATCTGGTCGGGCCTTCGGTGCTGTCGCATTTGACGGCCGCGCAGCAGGCGACGCTGACTGGGCGCAGTTTCTTTCCGACTTTGATTACCGCGCCGTTTAAGGCGGGGCTGCGGGCTACCTTTGATTTTGCGATCGTGGCTTCGCTGGTGGCTGCGGCGGTTTCGTGGACGCGGGGTGGGAAGATGGCTGCTGACTCGGCCGCCGACCCGGCTGTTGCCGGGGACGGGGCGGATGAGCGGATGGTTGCGGTTGCCGTCGACGCTTCTGTTCCGCCTGTTGACGCTGAGGACGCTCCCGAAGCGGAGGCGATGGGGTGATGAGGTGATGGGCGGGAAGCGGGCAGCCACGCAGGCTGCGCCGGTGGTGTGGCGGATCGGGGAGGTGGCCAAGCTGACTGGGGTCACCACGCGGACGCTGCGGTACTGGGAGGAGCTTGGGCTGCTGCAGCCCGCTAGCCGGACCGAAGGCGGCGAGCGGATCTACGGGGCGGGCGATGTGCGGCGGGTGACGCGCATTCGCGACTGGCAGGAGCTGCTTGGGTTCTCGCTGGATGAGGTGAAGGCGGTACTGAGCACGGGCGACGTTGACGTGCTGGACCGCGTGCACTTTGAACTGCGAGACGGCGAGGTGTCGTTGGCGCGGCGGCGGGCGCTGCTGGACGAGGCCATTGCGGCCAACGATCAGCTAGTGGGGCGACTGGAGGACACGTTGTCGCGGATTAGCGCGCTGCGGGACGAGCGGGCGGCGATTGCGATACGGCTGCGAGAGAGCCGCGAGCAGCTTGAGACCGACGGCAGCTATTAAGGATCCCTCGTGAATAAACTGTTCGGGGCCGCAGCCGACGCCCGGCTCGCCGAAGCGTGGGACACGCTCTTTAGTCAAGATCCCGCGAGCCAGCAAATCATCCATGTGCTGACTCGGCCCATTGAGTTCCCGACGGCGCTCACTGGATTCTCGCCATTCGAGGCTTGGATGCGGAATGGCCGCAAGGCCGATGATGAGGTCTGGCGTGCTTTCGCCGAGATCGCTACCCCGTGGGCCTATATCCACAACGCCCGCCGCGCGGTCGCTCTCGGTATTCCTAATGTACGGATATTTGTTCTCGAGCGCGACGGGTGGGACAGCGCGCCGATTTGGCTGCGGTACCTCGCTGAGATACATCTTCCTGGCATTGCCGCCCTGGCCGGCGAGACGCTCTATCGAGTTTGGCGTGAGGACTGCCAGCGCTCGGGACTTCCGGACCGTGTTTGCGACGTCAATCTCTGGGGTGCAGCCGGAGTGATGCTCACAGGGTATCAAAACGGTGATGTTGAGTGGCGCGCGTTCCTGGACGACGATCCTGGTCCTGGCCTATCTTCCGAGGAGCACGACTTCGTCGTTTCCGTGCACGACTTCGCCTCCGCGCAGGGAGAATTGGTCAAGCTACCTTTGGAACTTCAGGTACCTCCATTTGAGGAAGGCATCCCGCATTGAGCGCTCACGTTCCGGACCTTTCGCAGGACCCGCCGCCGTTCGACATCACCACCGCGCACCCGGCGCGGGTGTATGACTACCTGCTCGGCGGCAAGGACAACTTCGCCGCCGACCGGGCCGCGGCCGAGGCGATCATCGAGGTCAGCCCGGTCGTTTTCGCCTGCGTGCGGGCCAACCGGGACTACCTGCAGCGTGTGGTGCGCTATCTGGCCGGCCCGGCGGGGATCCGCCAGTTCCTCGACATCGGCACCGGCCTGCCCACCGCCAATAACACTCACCAGGTCGCCCAGCGGGTCGCACCGGAATCCAGGGTTGTCTACGTGGACAACGACCCGATCGTCCTCGCCCATGCGCGTGCTCTGCTGACGAGCGCCCCGTCCGGAGCGTGCGACTACATCGACGTTGACCTGCGGGATACCGATGAGGTTCTGCGCCGGGCAGCCGAGACGCTCGACTTCTCCGAGCCCGTCGCGATCATGGTGCTGTGCACCATGCAGTACGTACCGGATGCCGACGGCCCGCACGCCATCATTTCCCGCCTGATGAGCGCGACCGCGCCAGGAAGTTATCTGGCGATGTCCGATACGACCAGGGACATTGACACGGAAACGATGACGACTGGCGCCGCCCGGTACAACGCCAAGCTCGGGTCGGCCGTTTTCACGCCGCGCACGGGCGTCGAATACGCCCGCTTCTTCGATGAGCTGTCCCTGGTGGAACCCGGCCTGGTGCCGATGCCGCAGTGGCGGCCGGATGCCTTCCCTGGCCCGGCGGAGGTCATCCCGATGTACGCCGCCGTGGGCCGCAAGCCTTAGGCCTCATCGAGGGGTGGCTGAGGCGATGTTGACTAAAGGCGATGAACGCGGCCCCCAACTGCGCACGATCACAGGTGCTGGCGGGCGAGCCAGGACAGGGTGAGGTCTGCGACTTCGGGCCATCCGTGATCGAGGACGAGCGAGTGGCCGCGGTCGGGGAACACGTGATAGTCGGTGACCGCGCCCGAGCCGGCGTAGAGCTTGTAGGCGGCGCGGGCTACCACCTCAGGGACCGTGTGGTCCTGGCCGCCGCCGACGATCAGCAGCGGTCCGCGGTCCCGCTTTCTGGTGTCGACGGCGGCCGGAGACGACTTCTTGAAGTTCGCGGTCGACGCCTCGAAGAGCGGCTTGCCGGGTCCGGGAATCGCCCACCGGTCGAATAGCTCGCCGGATTCGCTCTCGGTGAGCGCGTTGCCGAAGCCGTAGCGGAACTGCTTTCTGGTCAGCGCTACCGCCCGCTTCTTGTTGCCGGGCTTGGACAGGACCGGGAGCCCGGACCGGATCTGGGCGAGCGGCACCGGCTTGACCCCCTTGATCTGGCCGGGATCGATCGCGATGGCCGCGGCGGCCACGCCCCCGGACAGCAGCTTCTGGGCGATGAGACCGCCGAACGAGTGGCCGATCACGATCGGCTTGGCGGGCAGGCCGCTGATGACGTCCAGATAGCCGTTGGTGATGTCGTCGATGCCCTTGTTGGCGACGGCGGCGGCGTTCTTGCGGGTCTGCTCCACGCTGTCGGAGTCGCCGGGCCAGCCGGGCGCCGTGGGGTCATAGCCGGCCTTGCGGAACAGCTCGACCCAGGGCTGCCAGGCGGCGGAGTGGATCCACAGGCCGTGGATGAAGACCACAGGAGTGGGTGATGCGGTCATCGGTTCCTCCGGAAATGGGGACGTTGCGTCGTGTCTTGCCTGGTGATTGGGGGCCTAGTGCCCGGCGCGCGCGAGGTGGCCGGGGCACCAGGCCCAGGTGGTTCAGCTCGTCGCGCGGGCGGCGTTGAGGATCGCCTGGGTGACCGCGCTGGGGTCGCTGATCATGGACAGGTGCGGTGCGCTGATCTCGGTGATGTGCGCGCCGGCCCGATGGGCCATCACGAGCTGCTCGGCCGGCGGGATGACGTGGTCCTGGGTGCCGATGACGGCCCAGGACGGGATCGTCTGCCACGCGGGCGCGACCGTCAGCTTGTCGTTCAGCGTGCTGAGAGTCACCGGCTGCTGCTCGGCCGCGAGCGCTTCGCCCTCGCGGGCGGGCAGGCCGTTGGCGAAGCAGCCGGGGAACACGCTCGGCTTGACGTACACGTCCACGTCGCCAGCCGGGGCCATGGGGTACGGCGCGAAGTTCAGCACCGTGGCCGGGTCGGAGACCGCGAGGCACGATCCCGGCTCGACGCCGGACAGGCTCATTGGCGTGTCGCCCGCCGCCGGGATGAAGGCGTCGTCGTAGACCAGCGCCTTGACCTGGGCGTTGCCGGTGGCGGCTTGGGTGATGACAAACCCGCCGTAGGAGTGGCCGACCAGGATGATGGGACCGGAGATCGTGCTCAGGAAGTCGGACAGGTAGTTGGAGTCCTCGGTCAGGCCGCGCAGCGGGTTGGGCGGGACGTCGACGGTGTAGCCGCGTGCCTGCAGCTCCTCGACTACGGCGTTCCAGCTGGAGTTGTCGGCCCACGCGCCGTGCACCAGCACGATGGTCGGCTTGACGGCGGTCGTCGCGCTCCGGGTGGACGCGTGGCTGGCAGCGGTGGCGGCGGGCGCGGCCGTGGCAGCGGTCGCGGAGCTGGTCAGGCCGACGCCCAGCAGCGTCCCGGCGATGGCGAGCGACGCGCCCGCGGCGGCGAGCCTCGGCGCGGTCAGCCTCGGAACAATGGAAATACGCATGAGATGGTGCCTTCCCCTCGTGAATGCGGTGGCGGTGCGGCCGCAGGGGGCGGCTGGATTCGTCGCTCGACGGTGACCTGCGGCATGCCGCCAAGCCTGCGCCCTGGCACGCCGACCGCACATGACTTGATCCAGTGATTAATCGCTGCGCGGCCTGGCGGCGCGAGGATGGCTTGGATCAGTGATGCGCGCGGCGGCGGCGGGCGCGGAGACTGGCACTCACGGCGGAAATGAGAGAGGCGAAGCGCGAACTTCGGGAGCTACGTTGCCTACCGCGCCGCGTGGCGCTGGCCGGCCTGGCGGGCCAGCTCGACCCGCGACCGGATGCCGAGCTTGGCGAAAACGTGGCGCAGGTGCGAGTTCACCGTGTGCACGGAAATGTGGAGGCGCTGGGCAACCTCACGGTCGGACGACCCCTCGGTGACCAGCCGGACGACCGCGAATTCGGAGGCGGTCAGCTCGGGCCATTGCGCCGCGGCCGGGTCGGGGCGCCCGTGGGGGCGCTGCGCGCCGTAGTCGCGCAGCAGGCGGCGGACGCGGGCGGCGTCTCGCTCGGCGCCGGCCGCTGACTGCAGCCTCAGCGCCTCGTCGAGGTGACCGACCGCCTCGTCCCTCGCGGATTTCCCGAGTAGTCGGCCGGCGTCCTCGAGCGCCGCCGCGCGGACCAGCGGCCGAGGGTCGGCACGGTAGGCCTCGACAGTCGCCCGGGACCGTTCGGGATCAGGATCAAGGAGCGCGCGGGCGTGCAGAGCGGCGGCGCGCAGTCCGGGGAAGCCCGGATTCCCGTCCGCGCCGCTCTCCAGTCGCGCGGTGACCGAGGCGGCGTCGGCCCGCTGCCCGGCCGCCAGCAGTAGTCGCACCAACTCGACGGCATCGGAATGGGCGAGCGGGCTGCAGGCGTGCACGTATCCGGGCGCGAGGACGTCGAGCAGGTCCGGGCCGATCGGGCCGCCGTCCAGGCGAACCGTGAGCCACGCGCCGAGGCGGGCGGTGGCCCCGCAGCGACCGCCTATGCTGGCGAGTGCCGCCGCATCCCGCCGGGCGTTCTGCAGCGCGGCGGGATCGCCGGTGCGCAGGGCGACGTCGCCGAGGGCATAAAGGGCGACATGGTTGAGATAGCCGTAGCTCTCGTCGCCGATCTCGTCGGACATGTCGAGGATCGCCTCGGCTTCGGCGCGGGCGTCGGCGAGCTGCCCGGCGGCCAGCCGCGCGCGGCACCTGAGCATGGACCAGATCCGGGCGTGCCTGGGGACTTCGACATCCTCGCGGGTGCCGGCCTCGATGATCGCGTGCGCCTCGTCCAGCCGAAACTCCGAGATCAGCAGCAGCGACTTCCATGACTCCGGCGCCCACATCCGGAGTTCCTTCGGCTCGTCCTGGCGACGGACCGCCTCGCTGGCCAGGTCGATGGCTCCCCGCCAGTCGCCCTGGGCGAACGCGAGCAGGGCGCGCGGCACGAACGTGACGATCTCGGCCGTGGGGTCGCCGCTGGCGGCCGCCTCTGCGATCGCGTCCGCGACGGGCCCGGCCGCCGCGTCTGCCTCGCCGCCGATGTCCAGTCCGCACGCCATGAGGGACAGCAGATGGACGCGGAGCGCGGGTGGGACGCCGGAGAGCCGCAGGGCCGCCCCGCACTGCTCGGCGACCGCGGCCGGCGCGTACTGGGTCATCAGCAGGCCGATGCCCAGCCGCGCCTGCGCCTCGGCCACCGGATCGGCCAGGTCACTCTCTGACGCGGTGAGGAGCTTCGACGCCTCGGCCGCCCGGCCTGCCAGGACGAGCAGGTCAATGGTCTGCACGACGGCCTCGCCGCGCTCGGGCCCGCCGCGCGGAATGAGGTCGAGGGCGCGGCGAGCCAACGGGACCGCAACCTCCGGGGACATCCGCCCGATGTGCACCGCGGCCCGCCGCAGGAGGCCGGCCGAGGCGACGTCGCCGGGCTCGGCGACCTCCATGACCAGCTGCGCGACGTCGGCGGCGGAGGCGCCGTGCTGGAGCATCACCTCGACCGCGGTGCGGCGCATGCTTCGCCGGACCGCTCTGGGCAGGGTGGCGTCGACGGCCTCGCGCACGAGGTCATGCCGGAACCCCAGACGGTTCCCGTCCTCGGCCAGCAGCATGGCGGCGATCGCCTCCCTGACCTCGCTCCGCAGCTCGAGCGGCGGCCGGCCGAGCAGCCCGGCCAGCTCCTCGAGGGAGAAGCTGTGCCCGAGGACCGAGGCCATCTCCACCGCGTCGCGGGCGGGCGGGGTCAGCCGCGCGAGCTGACCAGCCACCCAGTCGAGGAGGCGGCGTGGCAGGCGCACGCCCGGATTCAGCCTGACGATGCCGCCGCTGACCGTCACCAGGTTCTCCATCCGCAGCCCGTGCAGCAGCTCGGTCACCAGGAACGGGTGGCCGTCGAGTCGGCCGAGTACCTCCCGCAGCGCCTCGTCGGGCTCGCCGCCGAGCATCTCACGGGCGATCTGCGCGACCGCGGTCTCATCGAGCGGACCGAGCCGGATCTCGGACGCGCCGGCCGACTCCAGCCGGCCAAGCGCGTCCTGCGCGGCGTCCGGCAGCTCCTCCGGGCGCAGCGCCAGCAACCAGCCGATCTGGTGGGTTGCCAGCCATTTGGACAGCATGACCAGGGCGCTGGCGGTGGCGGCGTCGGCCCACTGCAGGTCATCGAGGACGACAAGGAGCGGCGCCCGGCGGGCGGCCTGCTCCAGTCCTTCCTGCAGCTCCCGCAGCAGCCAGAATCGCTCATCAGGAGTCCGGCTGAGTTCTTGCAGGCGCGCGGGATCGACCGGCGGTACGTCGGCCGAGACGAGGGCGTCCAGGATCGGTCCGAGCGGAACCGCCCGAGCCGCAGGGTCACCGGTGCCGGAGAGCACCTGGATGCCGCCTGCCCCGGCCAGGCTTACGGCCTCGGCCAGCAGCCTGGTCTTGCCCAGGCCGGCCGGGGCGGTGACGATCACGACGCTGCCGTCACCGGCCCGGAGCGCCTTCAGCTGCCCGCGCAGCACGTCGAGCTCGGGCTGCCGACTGTGCAGTCTTGAGGGCACATGGCCATCGTAATTGACGTTCAGCCGGCGGCGCGGGCCGCGCGGGCCGCGCGGACTGCACGGACTGCGCGGACTGCGCGGGCTCGCCGGACTGGGCGGACTGGGCGCGGGCGAGGCGGGAAGGACCCGGAGGCGAACGTGGTCAGGCTGGGCCGGATCGATCGTCCCTTTGATTCCTCTGCCGCTCGTCACGGGCTGCGGAAGGTGGAGAGGAAATCGACTTGCGGTGTGTCACGTGGTACCTGGCGCGCGCATCTATCTATCAGTTCTGACCACTCGGTCCTGCTTCTTATCAGTTCTCACCATTAAATTCGGACAATTCGGACGGAGAAGTGGTCAGAACTGATAAGGAGACGAAAAAGTGGTCAGAAGTGATAAGGAGGTGATCACTGGTTCGCCGACTTCTGCGCTGGTGGCGGGGATGGAGCAGCCGGCCTGCGCGGGGGGCTGCGCAGGCCGGCTGAGTTTACTCATGTTGGCTCTGGATGACTGGTTGGCTAGGGGTAACCGGTTGGCTATGGGTAACTGGTCACCGTGGACGGGGTGGTGTTGGTGGGCGTCGCGGCGCCGGTCTCGTTGATGACGTGCTCGATCGTGCCGACGTCGCCCAGGGAGACCGTGAGGATGTCGTGGAACTGCACGCCGGGGACATCGGGCGCCTCGAACGCGTGGTCCGCGACCACCGCCGTATTGACGTCGAAGTAGCAGTAACTGCCTAGCCCGTAGGCCTGGTGGGTGGTCACGTTCGGGCCCACCTCGTAGGCTGCGTAGCCATCAGAGCTCCCGTTCATCCAGGCGGCCTGGTTGGGCGGGTCGTAGGGCATCTCGTTCTGGAAGAAGATCGTTTCGCCGCCGTTGCCGAACCACTGGACGTCGTAGTTCTGGTAGTGCTCGACGAACAGGCCGGTCGCGAGGACGTTATTGCCATTGACGACGAGGCCGTGGGAGGCGGTGTTGATCGTCCAGCCGACGGTGCCCGAGTTGCCGTGGTCGGCGCGCCAGGCCCAGATGTCATCGAGGAGGGTGTTGTTGGAGTTCACGACCAGGCTGTTGGTGGCCTGGCCGGCGATGTCGCCGCCGATCCGGAAGAAAACGTCCTGGACGGAGATCGGGTTGCTCGCGTGGCTCGCGCTCGAGCCCGCAGGGCCGATCTGGAGCAGCGTGTTGGAGTTGGTGGTGCCAGCGTCGAACAGCAGGCCCTGGAGCCGTACGCCGTCCACGTCAGCGACGTGCATGGTGTCCACGCCGCCGGTCGGGATGAGGGTCGGGAAGCCGAGGCCGAGCACGACGGTGTTCGGGTTGGTGACCTGGAGCGTCTGGTTGATGCTGTAGACGCCGGGGGTGAAGAGCAGGTTGCAGCCCTCAGCCAGGGCCGAGTTGATCTGCGCGGCCGTGTCGGACGGGGTGGCGACGAAGAACGTGCTCATCGGGACGCTGGTGCCGGGGGTGTTGCTGGTCGGCGACCAGCTCGGGCCGACGGCGTTGGTCCGCAGGCTCGGCTCGAAGACGTTGTAGTTGCCGCTGCTGTCGACGTACATGTAGGGGATGTCGCGGGCG
>Ga0335072_10014439_pt1 | contig 11220 bp, 7 predicted proteins | sample Lox_Sample_21_FD_206725 | JGI IMG/M metagenome (GOLD analysis project Ga0335072, IMG submission 206725) | Soil microbial communities from Loxahatchee National Wildlife Refuge, Florida, United States - Lox_Sample_2.1 | ecosystem: Environmental > Terrestrial > Soil > Wetlands | place: USA: Florida... | reverse complement strand
CTGCCGGCCGAGCCGTGCATTGCCGAAGTCGACCGGCGGCGAGTCGAGCGCATCCTCCGGAACTTGCTGCTCAACGCCGTCGAACACGGCGAGAACCGGGAGACGGTGGTCACGGCCGCGATCGATTCGGCGGCTGTCGCGGTCTCGGTCCGGGACTTCGGCGTCGGCCTGCATCCGGGCGAAGAACTGCTGGTCTTTGACCGGTTCTGGCGGGCCGACCCCGCCCGGGCCCGGACCTCGGGCGGCACCGGCCTCGGGCTGGCGATCGCGCTTGAGGATGCCCGGCTGCACGGCGGATGGCTCGAGGCCTGGGGCGAGCCCGGTCAGGGCTCAGTGTTCCGGCTGACATTGCCCCGCTTCGCCGGCGGAAGCTTCCACGGGTCACCGCTGCCGCTCAATCCGCTTCCGCTGACCACAGTGGCGGTCGGCGATGGTCAGGTCCTCGATGGTGCGATAACCCGCGGTGTGGTGGCTCCCGGTGTGGTGGCTCCTGGTCAGGTTGCCGATGATCCGGTAGCGAACGGTCAGCTCGGGAGCGATCCCGCCGAGCCGGTGGCGGTCGCGGAGGACGCTGACGCCGGAGAGGTCGCCGCACGTGGCTGATCGCCGTTCCCGCTGCCGCTCCGCTCGCGGTGCGAGCCTTCGGCCGCACCGCCTCGGTTCACACTCCGCGGCGGTCGTCGCAGCCGCGACGGTACTCGCCGCCAGCGGCATGCTGGCGGGCTGCGCCACCGGTCCGGCCGGAGACCGGCTGCAGTCCGTCACTACCGGCGGTCACCTGCAGGAGTACGTGCTGCCGCTGCCGCCACCACCACCGAAAGCCGGACCGAGCAACAATCCGTCTCAGGTCGTCCTCGGGTTCCTCGCAGCGAGCGCCAGCTATGCCTTCGACCCCTCCGCCGCCCGGCAGTTCCTTGCACCGGGGCTGCGCAGGAAATGGAGTCCCGGCCCGGTCACGGTCATCAGCTCGCTGGCGGGCGCGAAGCCGTTGCTGCGCCCGGCGCCCCTCCAGCAGATCAACGCTGCGGCCGGCCCGAACTCGGTGGAAACCGTGCAGTTCAGCGCCGAGCAGCTGGCCACTTTGAGCCAGACGGGCCAGTACCTGTATGCACCGGGTCAGTCGACCTACAGGTTCTATGTGAGCCGCATCAACGGTGTCTGGCTGATCACCGGACTGCCGCAGAAGGGCCGAATCCTCCTGCTCACCAAGAGCGACTTCCAGGAGGTCTACCAGCCGCGCAACCTGTTCTTCTTCGCCACCCCGAACTCGTGGGCCGTGAACGGCGAGCTCGTGCCCGACCCCGTCTACGCTCCGCAGCAGAGCGCGGAGAGTTCCCTGAACACCACGCTCGCCGCCGGCCTCGTCAGAGGACTGCTCACTGACCAGCGGAGCTGGCTGAGCGGCGCTACGACCACTGCGTTCCCGGCTAAGACCACATTGCTGGGCATCACGTTCAGCGGTCAGACCGCAGTGGTGAATCTCGGCGGCGCGGCCGCGCAGGCTACGCAGCAGGCGAAGCAGCAGATTGCCCAGCAGATCATGGCCACGCTCGGCAGCAGTGCGTACTCACAGCCGCTTGCCCGCAATGTGGAGCTCGAGATCAACGGCCGGCCGCAGTTTCCGCCAGGGGGCGCGAACCTGGTGTACGAGGTCGACCCGACGCCTTTGCTTGACCTGGCCGGACCTGACCAGATCGCGCTGACTGGCGCGTCGTCGATCGGCCCGGACCAGCTCGACTCGACTGCGCCTGTCACCGCCCTGGCGGGCCGCGCTTCGACGAGCGGCAAGCCCACGCTCGTTGCGGCGGCCGTGCGCAACGGCGCTGGCTGTGCGGTCGTTCTCCCGCAGGCGAGCGGATACCGGACCTACCCCCTGTCCGCCTCTGGCGGGCCATGCACCTCGCTGAGCTGGGACGCCAACGGAAACGTCTGGGCGGTTGCCGGGGCGCAGATCTGGGTGCTGCAGACGTCGACGAGCCGGGTGCTATCGGTCAGCCCGCCTGCGAACCTGCACCTGGGCGGTAAGTCCGGTGCCAGCCTGCTCGCCCTCCGGATGGCCCCGGACGGCGTTCGTGCGGCGCTGCTCGTGAAGACGCGTTCCGGTAGTCGCATCGTGCTGGCGGCGGCAACTAGCGAGCCTGGCAGCGTAACGCTCGGGCCGGCGGTGGCAGTCGAAAACGGCCTCGCGAGTCCCGTCGCCCTCAGCTGGTACAGCCCCTATGACCTGATGGTGCTGGCTGGCGACCAGGTCTGGGAGGTACCGCTGACGGGCGGCTCCGGACAGTCGCTTGGCAGCACCCCGGCGGATGCGGACTCGCTGACGACGAACGGCAACACGGTCGCGGTCGGCACTAGCGGCGGCGAGTACTACACGTCGCCGGTACAGCAGGTTCTTTCCTGGTCGCACCCACTATTTGGGGCGATACCGACCTATTCCTCGTAAACCGTGCCCGGCAGCCGGACGCGGAGCGAATCCGCAGGTGCCCCTCCTGACATTCAGCAAGTAGGCAGCTAACGTCGTGTCATGGCACCCGTCCGGGTCCGTGGTTGCGCGAGGCCGAGCGTCCTGTTCCCAGGAGCCGCGGTCTCGCTAGCCGATGCCAGCCGCAGGCGAAGCGGCCCACGTAAGGCGACTTCTCGTCGACCGATCACGGTGCGGCTTAGAAGTAAGTCCTGCCTCGCCGGAGGATCAGATATCCGCCGGGTAGGGAGAAGGGTAGTAGTGGCACAAGCAGCCGCGAGCCCCTCAGCAGGCGAATGTGGGGTAGAAGACCAGGTCGGCCGGGCGGGTGCCGCTTACGACCGGACGAGGAGGGAGTTCCTTAGTGGAAGTCATCTTCACCGCCCTGCATACGGACATGCAGGAGAAGTTCCGGAAGCACGCCGCCGCCAAGCTCGCGAAGATCGAGAAGCTCGATAGCCGGACCATCAGGATCGACGTCGAGGTCTCCGCTGAGCACAACCCGCGGCAGTCTGGCACCAGGGAACGAGTCGAGCTCACCGTCGTATCGCGCGGGCCTGCGATCCGCGCTGAGGCAGCTGCCGAGGACAGGTTCGCGGCCCTGGACATGGCACTAGCAAAGCTGGAATCCCGCCTCCGGCGGGCATGCGACCGGCGCAAAGGCCGCCATGGCGCCCATGCCGCCATCCGGCTGTCTGACCTGCCCGAGGCCGACCTGGCATCCGGCGCCGAAGAGCCTGCCATCCGGCTCGGCGCGGGCGGCGGACTCCTGGCCGGCACCGACGCGGTGGCCGCGATGGCCGTCATGGCGGAAGCTGCTGACCGCGCCGACGACTCCGAGGCTGCGTCTGGCGACGACCCGGAGCCCCTTGTCGAGGTCGAGATGCAAGGTGACGGGCCGCTCGTGGTGCGAGAGAAGTTCCACACCGCTGACCCGATGAGCCTGGACCAGGCGCTGTTCGAGATGGAACTGGTCGGACATGATTTCTTCCTGTTCACTGATGCCGCGTCCGGCTTGCCCAGCGTGGTGTACCGGCGACGCGGCTACCAGTACGGCGTGATCAGGCTGGTCCCCGAGCACGCGCCCGGCCGCTCCAACGGACAGGTTCGCGATGCCGCTGCAGCCGCCGCGGCGGCCGCCAGCCGGGCGCCGCAACGGGCTGGTCCCGCCAGGGGCTAGCCTTTGACTGTGCAGTCAGTGCACCGCGCGCGGCCGCCGTGCTGTGCGCGAATCGCCTCGTGATTCCCGCCCAGGCCGGCGCGCCGGCCTGGGCGCGGGCTTGCACGGAAGCCAGCAGTCGGCGAGAGTTCTGACACGGGCATCGCGGGGGATCTGACGGGACCGGCGGAACACTGGCCGGTCGCAAGGAGGAAGATCATGGGCCGCAGTGCCGGGGTTAGCCCGCAGGCGCCTGACAACCCGGCGGACTCTGGCGTGCCCGGCAGCGCGAGCTCCCCTGTCCTGGATCCGGGCGGTCACGACTCCGCCCAGGCACCAGAGGCGCAGGAAACGGCGGCCGAGCCCATCCGCACCCTGATCGTGGACGATCACGCGCTCTTCCGGCGCGGCCTGGAGATGGTGCTCGACGACGAGCTGGACATCGAGGTAGTCGGCGAGGCCAGCGACGGCGAGGAAGCGGTCACCAAGGCGGGCGAATCGCTGCCCGACGTCATCCTCATGGACATCCGGATGCCGCGCAGCAGCGGCATCGAGGCGTGCCGCGCGCTCAAGGACGTGGCACCGAGCGCGAAGATCGTCATGCTCACTATCAGCGACGAGGAAGAGGATCTGTTCGAGGCGATCCGCGCTGGCGCTAGCGGCTACCTGCTGAAGGACATCCCGCTCGACGAGGTGGCGGATACCGTGCGGGCCGTCTACGGCGGTCAGTCTCTGATCAACCCGTCCATGGCGGGCAAGCTGCTGACCGAGTTCGCCGCGCTGGCCCGCCGGGATGAGGAAGAGCCGCCGCAGCAGGTTCCTGCACCCCGGCTGACCGACCGGGAGATCCAGGTCCTGCGGCTCGTCGCGCGCGGGATGAACAACCGCGACATCGCAAAGGAACTGTTCATCTCCGAGAACACCGTCAAGAACCACGTCCGCAACATCCTGGAGAAGCTGCAAATCCACTCCCGGATGGAGGCCGTGATGGTGGCGGTACGGGAGAAGCTCATCGAGTTCGGCTGACCCGCCGCAGGCGGGATTGTCAGGCGTCCCCTGACGCCGTAAGGTAATGCCTGACAGTGTCAGGCTGGGCCTGACAAGGTACCTGAGGTTGAGGAAGCCGCCATGCCAGCGACCGCGAAGACCGGGACCGAGCCGAAGGACGAGTGGCGGGCGCAGATGGCCTGCTCGTTCTGCCGCAAGACGCCGGACGACGTCGACCGGATGGTCGCCGGGCCCGGCGTGTTCATCTGCAACGAATGCGTTGGCCTCTGCAACGACTTGATAGCGCTGCCCAAGCCGGACAAGCCCGATCCTGTGGCCCAGTGGGAGCAGAACATGTCGGACGACGACCTGCTCGCGCATTTGCCGCGGGTAGCTACGGCAGCCGATCAGGTGGAGAGGCAGCTCACGGCCTGGGTTCGCCTGAGTCGCGGCCGGGGCATCACCTGGACCCGCATCGGCGAGGCTCTCGGGATGACGCGCCAGTCGGCCTGGGAGCGTTTCTCCGGCGAGGACTGAGCGAGTCGCGCGTGTCCGGTCAGGCGCCGTGCGCGGTGAGCGCAGCCTGCAGCCGATGCTCCAGCTGAGGCGGCTCCACCTGCTGAAGCTTGACGCTGTCGCAGCCGACCCAGGACGCAGCCTCTACCAGCGCCCGGGCCATGGGCTCGGCCGCCGCCGGCTTGTCCAGGGTCAGCTTGCGGGCGATGAGCGTGCTGCCGCTCCGGGACGGATCGACACGGCCCGCCAGCTGCCCGCCTGTCAGCAGAGGCATGGTGAAGTACCCGTGGACGCGCTTGGACTCGGGCACATACGCCTCCAGGCTGTGCTGGAAGCCGAACACACGCAGCGTCCGCTTGCGGTCCCAGACCAGCGAGTCGAAAGGCGACAGCAGCGTGGTCCGGTGGTGCCCGCGCCGACTCGCCGTGGGCGGCAGGCCCGGGTCCAGCCAGGCCCGGACGGCCGGGCCGAGCCGCCCGGCCGATATTGAAACGGGCACAAGCCCGGCCGCGGCTGCCGACTCAGCGATCGACAGCTTCCGGCCATCCTGCACGATCCCGGCGCCGCCGTAGCGCAGCCGCTGATAGTCGGCAAGGTCGGACTGCGTCACGACGCCGAGCGCGCGCCCGGCCACCGCAGCCAGGCGACTGAGGCACTCCTGCGTGCTGAGGCGGGCGCCGAGCAAGTCCGCCGGCAGGACCCGCTCAGGCAGGTCGTAAACCCGTCGCCAGCCTGTCCTCCGCGCGCAGATGACCTCGCCGGTGTCGAGAAGCCACTCGACGGCGATCTTGGTGTCCGACCAGTCCCACCAGGGGCCCTTGTTCTTCGCGCCGCCGAGCTCGGTCGCGGTCAACGGCCCTTCTGCCCGGATCCTTGCGAGGACCCGCGCGCAAACGTCCGGATGACTCTGGTGCCAGCGCAGCCCCCGCGTGGCGAACGCCTCGCGGCGGAACTGGTAGTACGGCCACTCCTCGAGCGGGAGCACGCACGCGGCATGGGACCAGTATTCGAAGGCGGTCGGCCGCCGCTGATGCCAGTAAGCCCGCTCGACCTTCTCCCGGCCGATCGCGCCGAGCCGGGCGTACGCAACGAGTTCATGGGAGCGCGCCAGCACGCTGATCGTGTCGAGCTGCACGCCGCCCAGCCGGCGGAGCATCGCGGGTACCCCGCCGCGGCGGGCACCGGCGCCGATGAACCCCTGTGCGTAAAGCGTGATGAGTCGAGCCTCGTCCTGGGAGAGAGTCAGCTCAGGCGGGGGAAGCGACAATCCGGCCACGCTAGGAGGCTACCGGCAGGTTCTGACAACGAACTGCGGCTCTCAGCCCGGATCCGCCGTGCCTGGCGCTGAAGGGCCGCGCCGGCTATGGCGACCTCGGCGACGAGCACGCTGGGTCCAGGCCTGGATGGAGCTGGAGATCGGTCACCGCGCCGATCGAGATCTTATCCGGATAGTTCGCCATGTACTGGTAGATCGATCTCGGCCTTCCCGGTCAGCCGGGCCGGCCGTCCGGGGCTGGCGAACGCAGACGCGGCACGTAACCGGCAGGCGATCCTGGATGCCGCCGGCGGCACCTCACCGCAGCACTGGAACCGGCCGATGGCGGAGAGGAGGGCGATCTGTACGACTCACCCGGCTACCGGCACGGCCTCCTGACGCAACTGCTCACGCCGGCCTTGGCCCCGGGCGGGCCCCGTGGACTGCCCATGTTCTGCTCGCCGCCGTACGCGCTGACCTGCTCCGGCATCTGGTCCGCGACTGCGGCATGACGTCAGACGAGGTGCGCTCGCAGCTCAGGACCTTCATCGGCGAGACCGTCTCGGGCTCAGGCTGAGCGCGAGCTGTGCCCGCGCTGATGAGGCATCCGGCTTAATACCAGTCGTCAAAGATCCCGGTGCCGACGGCGAGCAGAGCGCCGACGGCTGCCAGCCCCAGAGCCGCCCAGAACAGCCACCACGTCGGCCCGAAGACCAGAGCGAGGCCGCCGATCAGGAATGCCACCATGACCAGCGAGACGGCGACCCAGGAGACGGTGCGCCCGTGGAAAGGGGGAAAGGAGACTGGTGTTCCCGGCACCTGGGAGACGAACGGGGTGATCTCCTCGCCGCTCTCGCTGCTGCCTGTAGCGCTTGCGCCTGATCCGGCGCCCGCCACCGATCCGCTCGCAGTGGCTGGCCCGACCTGCTTCGCCATGCGCGCTGCTCCTCTCCTACCGCCTGTCGTTGTACCTATCATTGTGGTCAGGCGCCCGTCACGGGGCACACTCGGCCCCATAGATGCGCGTGACTGGTTAGTTGCGCCCCCATGGACTTCGGCTTAGCCCGCTCTGTCGCCTACGATGACTGAGTGGCAGGAACGCTGGCCGCAGCCGTGCCGTTGAACTGCTGACAGGGCGCCTGGAGGCCCCCGCGAGGCGGTACAGCCGCCGCTAGCGGGCGGTTCGCCTGGAAGTGGCTCAGCAAGGTATGCAAGCCAGGAATATCGCAGGGAGCGCGACGACAAGTGCCAGCCATCATTGACAACCTCCTTCGCGCTGGCGAGGGCAAGACGCTTCGCAAGCTCAAGACGGCCGTCGGTCAGATCAACTCGATCGAGGCCGACTTCAAGGCCCTGAGCGATGCCGAGCTGCGCGCCATGACCGACGAGCTCCGGCAGCGCCACGCCGACGGCGAGGCGCTCGACGATCTGCTCCCGGAGGCGTTCGCAACCGTCCGCGAGGCGGCGAGCCGGGTACTCGGCCAGCGCCACTTCGACGTCCAGCTGATGGGCGGCGGGGCGCTGCACTTCGGGAACATCGCCGAGATGAAGACCGGAGAGGGCAAGACCCTGACCTCGGTCCTGCCGGCCTACCTGAACGCACTGACCGGGCGCGGCGTTCACATCGTCACCGTGAACGACTACCTGGCCAAGTACCACGCCGAGTGGATGGGCCGGGTACACAGGTTCCTCGGCCTCGAGGTCGGCGTGATCCTTGCCAACATGGATCCCGAGGAGCGCCGCAAGGCATACGCGGCGGACGTCACCTACGGGACCAACAACGAGTTCGGCTTCGACTACCTGCGCGACAACATGGCCTGGAGCCTGGAGGAGTGCGTCCAGCGCGGCCATTACTTCGCCATCGTTGACGAGGTGGACTCCATCCTCATCGACGAGGCGCGGACCCCGCTGATCATCAGCGGGCCGGTCGACCAGAACAGCATCTGGTACCAGGAGTTCGCCAAGATCGCCCCCCGCCTGCGCCGGGGTGAGGACGGCGAGGGTGATTACGAGATCGACGAAAAGAAGCGCACCGTCGGCATCCTCGAGTCGGGCGTCGAGAAGGTCGAGGACTGGCTCGGCATCGACAACCTCTACGAGAGCATCAACACGCCGCTGATCAGCTTCCTGAACAACTCCATCAAGGCGAAGGAGCTCTACGCCAGGGACAAGGACTACGTCGTGATGAACGGCGAGGTCCTGATCGTGGACGAGTTCACCGGCCGCATCCTGCACGGTCGGCGCTGGAGCGAGGGTATGCACCAGGCCGTGGAGGCCAAGGAGGGCGTGCAGATCAAGGACGAGAACCAGACGCTCGCCACGATCACCCTGCAAAACTACTTCCGGCTTTACGAGAAGCTCTCCGGCATGACCGGGACGGCGCTCACCGAGGCCAACGAGTTCCACCAGACTTACACACTCGGCGTGGTACCGATCCCGACGAACAAGCCGATGATCCGGGCCGACCAGCCGGACCTCGTCTTCCAGACCGAGGAGGCGAAGTACGACGCGCTGGTCGATGACATCGTGGAGCGCCACGCGGCCGGCCAGCCGGTCCTCGTCGGTACCACCAGCGTGGAGAAGTCCGAGCGCGTATCCCGCCAGCTGAAGCGTAAGGGCGTGCCGCACGAGGTCCTGAACGCCAAGTACCACGAGCAGGAAGCGGCCATCGTCGCCAAGGCGGGTCACAAGGGCGCTGTTACTGTCGCGACCAACATGGCTGGCCGCGGCACCGACATCATGCTCGGCGGCAACCCAGAGTTTCTCGCCGACCTCCAGCTGCACCAGCGCGGGCTTTCGCCCGTCGAGACGCCGGAGGACTACGAGGCCGCCTGGCCCGAGGCGGTCGAGAAGTGCCGCAAGGCCGTCGCCGAGGAGCACGAGGAAGTCGTCGCAGCCGGCGGTCTTTACGTTCTCGGCACCGAGCGGCACGAATCGCGCCGCATCGACAACCAGCTTCGCGGCCGCTCCGGCCGGCAGGGTGACCCCGGCGAGTCGCGGTTCTACCTGTCCCTCGAGGACGAGCTCATGGTCAGGTTCAACGGCGACAAGATCGCGCACCTGATGCAGCTGATGAAGACACCGCCGGACGTCCCGCTGGAGTCCAAGCCAGTGAGCCGTGCCATCCGGTCGGCGCAGTCGAACGTGGAGTCGCTGAACTTCGAGATCCGCAAGGACGTCCTCAAGTACGACGACGTCATGAACCGGCAGCGCAAGGTCGTCTACGACGAGCGGCGCGCGGTCCTTGAGGGCGCTGACCTCGAGCCGCAGATCGGCTCGATGATCGACGATGTCATCGACGACTACGTGACGGCTGCGACAGCTGAAGGGTTCCCGGAGGAATGGGACCTGGACAAGCTCTGGCGGGCGTTCAAGCAGCTGTACCCGCAGATCGGCGTGACCGTCGCGGACGTCGTCGACGAGGCCGGGGGCGAGCGGGCTCACCTCAGCGGCGAGATCATCGACGAGACGGTCAAGGCAGACGCGCACGCCGCGTATGCCCGGCGGCAGGAGGAGCTCACGCCGGAGATCATGCGTGAGGTAGAGCGCAGAGTCGTCCTGTCCGTCCTGGACCGCAAGTGGCGCGAGCATCTGTACGAGATGGACTACCTGCGCGAGGGTGTCAGCTTGCGCGGCTACGGCCAGCGCGACCCGCTGATCGAGTACCAGCGCGAGGGCTACGACATGTTCACCACCATGATGGAGGGGATCAAGGAAGAAACTGTCGTCAACCTGTTCAACCTCCAGGTGCAGCAGCAGGCGGACCCCATCGTGTACGAGGACGGCACTGCCGGAGAGGTACCGTCCGGTCCGGTGATCACGCTGGCGCCGCCCCAGTCAGGCACTGCTGCGCCGCCCGCGCCGCAGCCGGCTGCAGCGCGGCAGGCCCCTGCGAGGCAGCAAGCAGCCGCTCCGGCCCGGCCGGTCCGTCAGCCGCGGCCCGTACCGCAGGCGCAGGGGCAGGATGGCGACCTCCCGGCTGGCCTTGCCCGCGGGCTCGCGCGGCCAAAGCGCAGCGGCACTCTGAGCTACAGCGCTCCGAACGAGGACGCCTCAGGCACCGCACAGCACTCCGACGGAGCTGTGGCGGGCGATGCCAGTTACGCCAATGTCGGCCGGAACGCGCCCTGCCCGTGCGGCTCCGGGAAGAAGTTCAAGCAGTGCCACGGAGATCCCCGCAACCGCTAAGCCGCCTGCGCGATAGCCGTGCCTCACGCTGACTCGATCGCAGTGCAGCACCACCGGCCGCCCGGCGGGCCGGCCGCTCCGGCACGGCCTTCGAGAGGCCGGCTTTCGAGAGCTGAGCCTTCGAGAGCACGGCTTTCGAGGCGCACTGCGAGGATGCGCACGGCCGGCCCGAACCGCACCACCGCTGTCATTTCGAGGACTCCCGGTGCTGGTGCCGACGTCATCACCCGGCGCACGTGCGGTCGCTGGCGGCTCGTCAGGCTCGGTCCGAGCTGGCGGATCCGGCGCCGGGTCTGCTCCGTAGTCCAAGGGGTCAGCTGCTGCGCGGACCGCTCGCCGGCCAGCGTCTCGGCGAGGACCTGCGCGAACTGGCTCGGCCAGGCGCCGCCAGTGGTCGGCGCGCGCCGGGCTGGTGTGCCCGTGGCTGGGGTGGCCACCGGCGATGTCGATGTTGTGGGCGTTATAGGTCTTTCACACGCTTTATTAGCCTCGTCGTCATATGGCGGAGCCAGTTCCGGCACGGCCGTTCGCCGGACCGCGACCGCGTCGGGAAGCGGAGCGCGACGACCTGGCCGGCGCACACGGGTGGGAAGCATTGGGACGACGGCGGCCCGGTCCGGAATGTCCGGTGCGGGTCCGCCTAAGGATGGCGGG
>Ga0335072_10014438_pt1 | contig 11220 bp, 9 predicted proteins | sample Lox_Sample_21_FD_206725 | JGI IMG/M metagenome (GOLD analysis project Ga0335072, IMG submission 206725) | Soil microbial communities from Loxahatchee National Wildlife Refuge, Florida, United States - Lox_Sample_2.1 | ecosystem: Environmental > Terrestrial > Soil > Wetlands | place: USA: Florida... | reverse complement strand
GCCGGGCTTGGCGCCCCGAAGCACTGCAGTGACCGAGCTCAGGCTCGTGCCCAGGCTGATCTCCAGCGGCAGCCCGGCCAGGGCGTCGAGCACCTTGCGCTGAGTGCGCGGCAAGTCGAGGCCGATCTCCGGGTCAGCATGGATTGCCCTGCGGAGTGCCGTCAGCTCGGTCGCGATTGCGGCCGCCTCGTCATGCACAGCTGCCACGTGCTCACCTGTCCTTCCACGCAAATAACAGTCTTAGCGACCATACTTGTATAGACCGAAAAATCGTCTTGATTGCGCTGGATAACCAGGGCCGTCGGGACAGGCTAGGCGAGTACGGTCCGCCGCGGCGGGCAGACTGCATAGACTGTTGCAAACTACCGCGCGGCCGAGTCCCGGCTGCTGCCAGAAGCGGGGGGACGGCAGCTTCGCGCAAATCACATCAACGAGGGTCGGGGATCCGGACGTGAATGGCGTCGCCTGGGATATTCTCCTCGTCCTCGCCGTGATCTTGATCGGCGGCTTCTTCGCTGCCGCCGAGATGGCCCTGGTCTCGCTGCGGGAAGGGCAAGTTCGCGCTCTCGGCAGGCGCGGCAAGCGCGGCCAGCGCACGGCAAAGCTTGCCCAGGATCCGAACCGGTTCCTGGCCTCGGTGCAGATCGGTGTCACCCTGGCGACGCTGCTATCCGGTGCGTTCGGCGCCGCGCTGCTGTCGGACCGGCTCGCTGGCAAGCTGGCCAAGCTCATGCCGCGCGATGTAGCCAATCCTGTCGCCCTGATCGCGGTGACCCTGATCATCTCGTTCTTCACCTTGGTCTTCGGTGAGCTCGCGCCGAAGCGGCTGGCGCTGCAGCGGAACGAGCGAGTCGCGCTGGTGTCCGGGCCGGTTGTTGACCGGCTGGCGATGCTGGCCAGGCCGCTGGTCTGGCTGCTGTCGAAGTCGACGAACCTGGCCGTACGGCTGCTGGGCGGCAACCCGGCAGAGGCCCGCGGCGTGATGACCGACGAAGAACTCCGCGACCTGGTAGCCGGCCACCAGGCGCTCAGCCCGGACGAACGGCACATTGTCGGTGAGGTGTTCGACGCTGGTAAGCGGCAGATACGTGAGGTGCTGGTGCCGCGCACCGAGGTGGAGTTCCTGCCCGCGGCTATGCCGCTATCGGAGGCGATTGCGGCCACGGAGCACTCCCGGTACTCGAGGTTCCCGGTTTACCAGGAGTCCTACGACGACGTGATTGGCTTCGTCCACATCCGTGACCTGCTGGACAGCCGTGGCGAGCTTGGTTCCCGGCAGGTCGGCGAGGTATGCCGGCCGGTCAAGTTCCTGCCGATCAGCAAGACGGTTCTGTCTGCGCTGTCGGAAATGCGCAGGGATCGTGCGCACCTGGCCATCGTCGTGGACGAGTATGGCGGCACGGCCGGGATCGTGACTCTGGAGGACCTTGTCGAGGAGCTGATTGGCGACATCCAGGACGAATACGACGAGGAAGTAAGCCATCCGCGCCAGCTTCGCGGCGGTCAGCTTGAGGTCGACGGCTTGCTGAACCTGGACGAGTTCGCCGAGCAGACCGGTCTGGAACTGCCCGAGGGGCCGTACGAGACGGTGGCTGGCTACCTGCTTGCCGCGCTCGGGCATCTGCCGGAGAACGGCGAATCAGCCGAAGTGGACGGCCGGAAGCTGACGGTTACCCAGCTCGACGGCCGTCGGATCTCCCGCGTCCTCGTCAGCCCGGCGGCACCGGCTGAGGACGAGGAACCAGGCGCTACCGCTAGCGCCAACTAAACTCTTCGGCATGACTGGTCGAGATCGGGGCGCTGCAGCCAGCCTGGACACTGTCCGCGACGAAACCGCCCAGCCCGGATCCGCCGGTGTCGACAACGCTGCTCTCGACAATGCCGGTCTCGAATCTGGCCCTGTCCTGGTGGTGGATTTCGGCGCTCAGTACGCCCAGCTCATTGCGCGCCGGGTGCGCGAGTGCCACGTCTACTCGCGGGTCGTGCCCAATTCGATGAGCGCGGAGGAGATGCTGGCGCTCCGCCCGTCCGCGGTCATCCTGTCCGGGGGCCCGTCGTCGGTCTACGCAGCCGGCGCCCCGCCCGCCCCGGCTGGCCTGCTCAGTGCCGGGGTTCCGATCCTGGGCATCTGCTATGGATTCCAGCTGATGATCCGCGACCTCGGCGGAACAGTCATCCACACGGGAACGGGGGAGTACGGGGCAACCGACCTCCGCACCGCGGGCGATGCCGGGGTACTGCTGGGCGGCCTGCCTGGCGACCAGCGGGTCTGGATGTCTCACGGTGATACCTGCGCCGCTGCGCCGCCCGGGTTCACGATCACTGCTACGACGCCCGGTACCCCGGTAGCGGCGGCCGAGGCGCCAGGCCGCCAGCTTTACGGCATGCAGTTCCATCCCGAGGTCATGCATACCGACCATGGCATGGCGATGCTCCGCGCCTTCCTGGACGCTGCAGGGTGCCAGCCGACGTGGACGATGCGCGGCGTCATCGACGAGCAAACCGAGCGGATCTCCGCTCAGGTGGGGGACGGCCGGGCGATCTGCGGGCTCTCCGGCGGCGTGGACTCCGCGGTCGCCGCCGCCCTCGTGCAGCGTGCCATCGGTTCGAGGCTGACCTGCGTGTTTGTCGACCACGGGCTGCTGCGGTCAGGCGAGGCCGAGCAGGTCGAGAAAGACTTCGTCGCTGCCACCGGCGTCGAGCTCAAGGTCGTCGACGCGGCGGGCGCGTTCCTCGGTGCACTTGCCGGGATAGCGGACCCCGAGCAGAAACGCAAGATCATCGGCCGCGAGTTCATCCGGGCGTTCGAACAGGCCGCGCGCGAGATAGCAGGCGAGAGCGATGCTGCCACGTTCCTGGTCCAGGGGACGCTCTATCCGGACGTGGTGGAGTCTGGCGGCGGGACCGGCGCCGCCAACATCAAGTCGCACCATAATGTCGGCGGCCTGCCGGATGACTTGAAGTTCGAGCTGGTCGAGCCGCTCCGCGATCTGTTCAAGGACGAGGTGCGCCAGGTCGGCTCCGAGCTCGGGCTGCCCGACGAGATCGTCTGGCGGCAGCCGTTCCCCGGCCCGGGTCTGGCGATCAGGATCGTCGGCGAGGTGACGGCCGAACGGCTCGCGATCGTGTCCGCGGCGGATGCGATCGCTCGGGCTGAGCTCTCCGCTGCGGGCCTGGACCGGCAGATCTGGCAGTGCCCGGTGGTCCTGCTGGCTGACGTCCGGTCCGTCGGCGTCCAAGGTGACGGTCGCAGTTACGGCTATCCGGTCGTGCTCAGGCCGGTGACCAGCGAGGACGCGATGACGGCGGACTGGGCCCGGCTGCCGGAGCAGGTGCTGGCCGCGATCTCGACCCGGATCACGAACGAGGTCCCGCAGGTCAACCGGGTTGTGCTCGACATCACCAGCAAGCCGCCGGCCACTATCGAGTGGGAGTAGCGGGGAGTTCGCGGTTCGGGCCGGCGGCCTGGGGGGTGCTCCGCGGGCTTGGCACCGGTAGATACCGCCTTAGGTCGTCCGGCCCGAGACGCGCGTAGCGACTACGGACGATCTGCCACGTTACGCCCGCTTCCGCACGCCCAGCCACCGGCGTCAGCGGTGAGTTCGGGCCGCAGGCTGAGCAGGCCACGTTACGCCCGCTTCCGCACGCCCCAGGCCGCCCGCCCTCAGCGAGCTCCGACCGCGGTACGGCAGATGGCGGTCGCGGACTTGCCGACGGTGACGCCCGCTTCCGCACGCCCCGGCCGTCGGCCCGGACTGAGCTCCGGCCGCCGGGGCTGGCTTAGGCACTGGCGGGCTGGTCGGCGAGATCCTCGTCGGTGGCTGTCACGATGGGCTGCCCGCCGTCGCCTCTGGATGCCTGGCGGTGATATCGACGGCTGAGCTCGTAGCCGCCGGCGGCGGCGACCAGGCAGGAGATTCCGCCCACTGCGAGGCCGACACGAGGGTCGGTCTGGTCGATGATCCAGCCGATCAGCGGGCCGCCGATTGGCGTCGTGCCCTGGAAGGCGACTTGCCAGAGTGCGATCGCCCGGCCGCGCATGTTCGGATCTGAGGCAAGCTGGATCGTCGAGTTGCCGATAGCGATGAATGACACGCTGGCCCAGCCGACGAACAGCATGGCGGCGTAGGCAAGCCCGATAACCGGCGAGAAGGCACAGACGATGATGGCCACTCCGAAGCCGGTCCCGGCGATGATCATCGAACGCAGCCCAGTACGCCCGCGCGCGGCGGTGAACAGGCCGCCAACTACCGCGCCGATCCCCATCGCGGCAGTCAGGAAGCCGTAAGCCTCCGAACCACCGTGAAAGGTCTGCCGGGCCAGCACCGGGATCGACACCTGGAACTCGTACGCGAGCATGCCGACGAGACCCATCATGGCGAGCGGGACAGCGATGTCGGGCGTCCGGGCGGCATAGCGCAGGCCGTCACGGAACTGCCCGCGTGCGCGCGGCGCAGGCGGAGTCGGCTGCAAGGCACCGGTGTTCATGATGAGCAGCGAGGTGACTACGGCGACGAAGCTCGCCGCGTTAGCCAGGAAGCACACCCCGACCCCGACGGTGGCGATCAGGACGCCGCCGATAGCCGGGCCGACCGCTCGAGCCGCGTTCACGGTGACCGAGTTCAGTGTGATGGCATTGCGCAGCTCGTCCTTGCCGACCATTTCGCGGACGAATGCCTGGCGCGCCGAGTTCTCGAAGGCGTTGTTCAGCCCGAGTACCACCGCGAGCAGGCAGACTTCCCAGAACCTGACCGTGCCGAGCACCGTCAGCAGGCCGAGGACGAGGGCCTGGCAGCCCATCGCCGTCTGGAGCGCGATCATCAGCTTGCGCTTGTCTACGCGGTCAGCGACGACGCCGCCGTACGGGCCGAGCAGCAACACTGGCAGCGTCTGCAGCGCCACCACCAAGCCCAGGTCGGTACTTGACCGGGTCAGCACCAGGACCAGCCAGGACTGGGCGGTCATCTGCATCCAGGTGCCAGCCAGCGAGATCGACTGGCCGGTGAAGTACAGCCGGTAGTTCGGGACCTTCAGCGACGAGAAGGTGGACCGCCAGAAACCGCGATCGGACCGGCTGCCGCTCGTGGCTCGCGTCACGCTGCAGATCCCTCCTCGCCAGCACGCAGAGCCGCACTCGGGCTCCGACTGCTAATTTGCTTGCTTCTCGGCAACTAAGTTTAGCGGGCGTATGCGCCGCGTATGCAACGGGCGGCGGTGGGGCCGGCCGGGCTTCGCTGTGGTCAGCAAAGCCGACCGGGGCCGCCGCGAGCTGCGCGAGGCTCTCGGCCAGGCCATGACCAGTGCGATCAGCCGGGTGCTTGCGGACCGCGGATTGACGCATTCTGCGAAATTTGACCCTTACTGACATTCCATTCGATACTCCACATGCCAACGCCGCGGAGGAGCTGGAGGTCGCCTTGGCTGTCGTCGTCGACGGTTTGCCCACCAGGACGCTGGCGGACGAGCCGTTCACGGTTGTGCTGACCGGGCTGACGCCCGGTAGCGAAGTGACGATCGAGGTCCGGCTTGAGAACTGCCTGGGCGCAACCTGGCGAGGCACGTTCAGCGCGGATGCGGATCCGGCAGGGGTCCTGGATCTGGCCAGGGTGGCGCTGGCCGGGTTCGCCGAACCGGATCCGACCGCGCTGTTGTGGGCCCTTGAGCCGGATGGCGAGCCTGACCGGGCAGCGACCAGCGCAGCGGATGTGCGCGGTGCGCTCACCATCAGGGCGGGCACGGGGACGGTTGCCGTACACGAGTTCGTCCGGGTCTTCCGCGATCACGGGGTCACCTGCACGGATCTGGCAGAGCCATTGGCCGGAGCCCTGTACTTGCCGGCCGGGCCAGGGCCGCACCCAGCGGTGATCACGGTCTCGGGTTCCGGCGGCGGGATCGCGCGGGAGGAGGCGGCCTTGCTTGCCAGCCGTGGGTTCGCCTGTCTTGCGCTGGCCTACTTCAACTACCCGGGGCGGCCACCGGAGTTGGTCGATCAACCGCTGGAGTACTTCGGCCGCGCCATGGAATGGCTCGCTGCTCAGCCGCAGATCCGAGCGGATGCGATAGCGGTGAAAGGCAATTCGCGTGGCGGAGAACTCAGCTTGCTGCTGGGTTCCACCTACAAGGCGGTGCGGGCCGTGGTAGCGGTCGTCCCCAGCGGATATATCTGGGGCGCGGCACGTGCCGGATGGTCGGACGGTGCTGCCTGGACGTGGCAGGGCAGCGCATTGCCTCGCGTGCCGTCGGCAGAGGACGGGGAAGCCGACGAGGAGCCGGACCTCACGACCGATGGTGCGATCCGGCTCACACCGGGCTTTCGCGCCGCGATCGCCGACGCCGCCCCGCAACAGCTAGCGGATGCCGCCATCCCGGTCGAGCGTACGGATGGCCCCATCCTGATCTTGTGCGGTGAGACGGACGATATGTGGCCGTCCATCGAGCTCACTGACGTTGTCCTGGAGCGGACCGCCAAGGCCGGCTTCCCCTACCCGGTACGACGCCTGACCTTCCCCGATGCTGGGCACCTGATCACGCTGCCCTGCCTGCCCGCACGCACTTCTGGCCTTCACCCCCTGGGCGGGCGCTTCGCGTACGGCGGCACGCAAGCGGGAACGGCCGCGGCCCGGGTGGCCGCCTGGCGGGAGATGCTGGCTTTCCTCACCGCTGCGCTCGGCATGCGGTGAGCTCTTCCTCAGCTTGTCCAGGAATCCCTAGTGTGACGGAGCGAAGTAGCACATGACTTCAGCGGCATTCACTGGCGCCACGGTCATCGACGTGATCGGTGAGAGGATCGCGACAGATCAGACCGTCCTGGTTAGCGAGGGGCGCATCAGCGCGGTCGGGCCGTCAGCCGAGCTGGTGATCCCACCCGGTGCGCACCGGCACGACGTGTCCGGGCACTGGGTGCTGCCTGGCCTGGTCGACATGCACTGCCATCTCACCGGCAGTAGCGAGTTGCCGCTGGAACTGTTTCTGATCAATGGCGTCACTACCGTCCGCGATCCCGGCGGTGTGCTTGCACAGCAGCGGCTGTTGCGCGAGCAGGTCCGGGCCGGGGCGCGGCTCGGGCCGCGCATCCTGATTGCCGGCGAGCTCCTGGACGGGAACCCGCCGGTGTGGCCTCACCAGTCGCTCATGGTCGACACGCCAGAGCGCGGAATCGCAGCGGTGCGGCACCTGGCGGCCCAAGGCGTTGACTGCGTGAAGATCTACAACCACGTTCCGGAAGATGTCCTGGCAGTTGTGATCGTCGTCGCGCGTGAGCTTGGCCTGCCAGTAGTCGGGCACGTGCCACGCAGGATGAGCATGCTGCAGGCGATCCAGGCAGGCATGAACGGGCTTGAGCACATCCGCATCACCGGCGCCGATTTCCTGCCGCCGGAGCGAGCAGGGCAGCTCGACATGCTCCCCGTCAGCGAACGCGAGCCGCGCCTGTGGGAGCTGATCGATCCTGACGAGCCGTGGATCGATGCTCTTATCGGCGCAATGGTTAGTCACGATGTCACCCTCGACCCGACCCTGCTGATCGATGACGTCATCTATGGCGAGGGAGTTGCCCGCCAGGCGGATCACCCGGACAACGCCTATCTGCCCGGCGAGGTCCGGCGCAGCTGGGCGGCGGAGGAGATCTCCCCGATCATGCAGATGCCCGACGAGTTGCGTGCGCTCGCCATCGCCAGCCAAGGGAAACGACGCGAGTTCGTCCGCAGATGCTGGCAGGCGGGCGTACGCATCACCGCTGGCACCGACGGCGCCGGGCTCGGCAGGCTGTTGCCCGGCTTCGGGCTTCACCGCGAGATCGGGCTGCTCCGCGAAGCGGGACTGTCGCCCTTCGCCAGCCTGCGGGCAGCAACCATCAGCGCCGCCCAGGCCCTGAACCTGGCCGACCAGATCGGCACGATCGAGGTTGGCAAGGCGGCCGACCTCAGCGTATGGACGGCCGATCCCCTCACCACGCACCTGCGGCCCGCCGACCTCCACATGGTTGTTCTCGGCGGAGTCGTCCACCGGCCAGGCACTCTCGCTGGCGCGCTGGCCTAGCTCCGCCCGGAGGTCCGGGGTCAGGCGTCCAGGGTCAGGGGTCAGGGATCCGGGATCAGGGGTCAGACGGGCGCAGTCCGGTCAGATGGTGAACCGGAGATTCCGGGCAGCCCGATCGCCCAGCTCGTCGTCGCCTGTCCAGGTCACCTTGCCCGCGTCGATCTGCGCCTGCGGGTCGATGCGGCCTGCAGCTAGCTGGATGAAGGTCACGGTATCCGTAGTCAGGTGAACAGTCGGATCGGTGATGTGGTCCACCGCCTTGGCGCGGCCGTCGACAACGACGGATATGTCGCGCTTGACAGGGCCGGTCAGGTGGATGACGATGCTCGACCCGTCCGGCGTGCCCACCTTCTTCCCGACGATGTAGCCGATTGAGCTCTCGACCTGGCCAAGTGCGATCTCCGCGCGCGCTCCGGCGTCGTCCGACGGCCAGCCAAGCGGCGTAGTGATGTCACGCTCGTGCACCCAGAAGTCGAATATCCGGATCTCGAGAAAGCCGCCGTAACTGCGCGGACCGATCGGCGTCCACGACGGCCTGTCCAGGTCCTGCTCTTGCAAGCCAGACAGGTCGGCGCGCCGTGCGGCGAAGATGTCGCCGATCCGGGCTGCGAACGCTATGTCGTCGAGCGCCGCGGCTTCGGTGAAGTACGGTCCGATCCGGTCCAGCGGCGGGGTTTCGTCGACGCTGGCAGGCAGCCAGCCAGTCATGACCCGCTCCATCATGCCCAGGTGCGCAACGACACCGCGCATGTCCCAGTCCGGGCAGAGCGACTGCGCCTGCCATTGGTCGCTGGTCAGGCGCGCGGCCAGCGACTCGACGGCGTCGTAGCACTGCTCAAGCGCACTCCGGATGGTCGCCAGGTCGCTCACGGCGTCTCCTTCTGAATGGTGATCCAGTCCCGCGCGTCAAGGTAGGGCCGGAACGTGGCGGCGATCGCCGCCAGGTCGTGCTGGCCCTTCGGCCGCTGCACCTCATAGAGTTGCGGGAACTCCAGCCAGGCCGTCATCAGCTGCCAGAGGCGGACGGCGGCGGCGCCGGACGGCGGCTCGATGAGGACCGGGCCGAACAGCGCGCGGTCGCCGCCGAACACCAGCGTCGGGACGCCCCAACCGCCGAGGCTAGTGACCCGGTCATGATCGGCCTGGACTTCCTCCGTCGTGGTCGGGTCGTCGATGGCCTGGCCCACCAGGGCCGGATCGAGGCCGATTTGCGTGAGCAGTTCCTCGGCCACCTCCCGCCGATGCGGCTTGCGCCCGTCGACATGCAATGCCGTGCCTGCCGCGAAGTACCACTTGTCGAGCAGGCCAGGATCAATGCGGCGAAGCAGCGCGCCGATCCGCATCATCGACCAGCCGTAGGACCACTCCCGCTCCCACGGGTGCTTCTTCCCCGGTGCGCGGTTAATCTCCTCGAGGCTGAAGAACCGCCAGCCGACGTCGACTCCGAGCTGGTCACGTACATCGCGGATCCACAGCGATGCCTGGTAAGCCCACGGGCACATGATGTCGAAGTGAAAGTCGATGGACGTCAAGTCGATGGACGTCAAGCCGGCGGCGGTCAGGTCGACGGCCGCGCTTGGCTCGGCGCCGGTGCTAGCTGACATCGGGATCTCCGTCTAGCAGCGCGGTCAGGGCTGCCACCAGCGTCGCGGTCACAGCTTCCGGCGACAAGCCCGATTCGCTGCGGAGCCGGTCGTAAGACGAAAACGAGCACAGCACCTCAACGGCCGGCAGCACGAACTCGCTCCGGCCGGCCAGCTCGGGCGCGAACAACTCGCTCAGCTGGCCGCGCAGAACCGCTCTGACGCGGGCGAGCCCAGCAGCGAGCAGTTCATTGCGGGAGGCGCCTGCCCGCAACGCGCGGCCGGTCGGCGCAACCCGTTCGTATATCCGGACCCGCGAGTGCACAACGGCCCGGATCTTGTCCGCAACCTGATCCTGCGGGCCGACGGACAGCTGGAAAAGCGGCAGCGCGGCCCGCATGTGGCGGTCTGCCGCCGCGTGGTAAAGGTCCTCGACATCGTCGAAGTAACGGAACAGCGAGCGAGGTGACAGGCCTGCCGCGGCCGCGATCTCGGCGCAACTCGGCTGGCACTGGCCAGCGGAGAACAAAGCGAGCAGCGCGTCGATGACGGCCTCGCGGTTCTGCTCGCGGCGCAGTCGCCGGCCGTCCGACTGCGCGACCGTGCCAGCCGCCGACATGGCTACCGCGGGCATCGCGAGCTGAGGCGCCGGCCCGGGCGCCGCTAGCCCGGCCATCGCCAGCGCTCGATCGTCGGCTCGAGCAGCAGCGCCTGATAGCCGGGCGTGGCGGCCCGGAGCGGCAGGGAAGTACCGGACTCGATCGGCGTGTACCGGATCCCGCTCCACTGCCGGCCGTCGCCGATGACCGTGCCTTCGACGTCGAATACGGTTGCGGGCCCTGCGGTGAGCAGGGCCGGCGTCGGTCCTGCCCACACCTCCAGCAAGACCCGCCTTGAGCTGGCCGGCGCGGGCAGGTTCTCGGGCGGCAGCATGCCCATCACCGTAGAGTGCTCCAGCCGGACTTCCTTGGCGGCGTGCCAGTCCAGGAACTGGGGCTGGTAGGCGAGCTCCACGAACGACCGCCTGGTCGGATAGCCGATCACGGCTACACGATCCCAGCCGCCGGAGCTGGCGACAACCTCCGCGGCAAAGCACAGCGCTGCCCCGGCGGCGGCTAGCAGCGGAATCGGAGCGTAGAAGTGGTCGGCTCCGCGGTGCGCGACAGCCGACATGGGGCGTCCGCCGGCATCGGGCCGGAACTTCTCCAGTCCCAGCATGTAAATGGGCCCGTCGGCCGGAGCCGATCTGAGCAGGCCGGCGTAGTCGGTGTCAATCTGCCCGTATCGAGGCACCTTCCGGAGCCTAAAGATCTGACACATGGTGCGTCAATTTGCCGCGCGGCAGCACTTGAGCTGCGCGAGGCCAGGCGGTACGGGCTCTGCCGGGACCACTGGTCAGGTGACCCTGGAATGCTCCAGCGGGATGTCAGCATAGGACTTTGTTGCCGTGATATCGCGCAACCGGTCCAAGGCGTCGAATACTTCGGTAAAGCTCGTAATGAGCGGGACGGGGCCGAGCCGGAGGCGGTCCGGCGTCCGGTAATCGCCAACCACGTCAGCCCTGATCAGCGCCTGGCTGATCGGCCACGCATCGCCATGC
>Ga0335072_10014437_pt1 | contig 11220 bp, 8 predicted proteins | sample Lox_Sample_21_FD_206725 | JGI IMG/M metagenome (GOLD analysis project Ga0335072, IMG submission 206725) | Soil microbial communities from Loxahatchee National Wildlife Refuge, Florida, United States - Lox_Sample_2.1 | ecosystem: Environmental > Terrestrial > Soil > Wetlands | place: USA: Florida... | reverse complement strand
GCCAGACTGGGCATCGAGTAACGCCGCGGGCCAGTTTCTTGATCCTGCCTGCGCGGACTGGGCCACCGATGGCATGATGTGGGGTCGGCTTGCTGGCCAGGGCGGCTGCGTGGCCGCCGCTTCGCGCATCAGGCGATACCCGTGCTCGCGGGAACACGACGGCCGCGTAGTGCGTTGCACATTGCGACGGGGCGAATGCCGCATCACGCGAGATATTTAGTGCGTCCAGTGAGCCGGACGCTCCGCTAGGCGAGGAACTACACGGTGAGCTGGTTGAGGAGAGTTATCCATGTCTGAGGTACGCCGTCAGGCCGTCTTGATTCCGCGGCCGAACTGGGGCTGGCAAGACGACGCTGCGTGCCGCGGTAAGGAAGTCGTGCTCTTCTTCGGCCCCGATGGTGAGCGACAGCCCGAACGCGAAATCCGCGAGCGCAAGGCGAAGGCCGTTTGCGCCGCGTGCCCGGTCCGGGCCGAGTGCCTTAACTATGCCGTCAGCCGCCCGGAAAAGTATGGCACCTGGGGTGGCCTGAACGAGGACGAGCGGTCGGCTGAGCGCCGTCGCCGGATGCGGCGGGCCAACGCGGCCTGAGGGCCGAGGGCCGCTCCCGCGATCGCCGCGCCGCGTGGACAATGGGGACATGATCTGCTTGTCCTGCCGACAGCAGCACCACGAGAAGTGCCCGGGCGGAACCTGGTGTGACTGCCAGCACCGCCAGCCGGATCCTGGTGTCGAGCCGCGGCTCGGCTGGATCCGGCAGGGTTGATCGCGCGAGGGCGGAATAGGCGTGAATGTCGCGTCGTTGGGATCACACATGGGAGCCAGCGTCGTGTCTTCGGCACCGGATCCGCTCGATACGCGGCCGCCCGCTCCAGCGGGCCGTGAGCGCCGGGCGGTGCGACCGCCAGCACCGGTGAGCCCGGCCGACCCGCTGCTTGTCGTCCGCAGGCACGTCGATTTCCTTCGCATCGGCAGCGCGCTCTGTTCCCGCGGCCGCTGACCACAGCCCGTCAATCCTGACGCGCGCGTGCCGCCAGCAGCCCCGGGGCCGTACCGCCGAGTAAGGTGCCCGCGCAGGCTGCCGCCCGCCAGCATCCGGCACGCGCCCCGTGACCGAAGGGACGCCGCACATGCCCGCGCCGACCAGCACCACGCCTGGCCGCACCACGCCGCCCGATGCCACGCCGCCCGATGCTAGGAGCCAGCGAAGCCGCCGCCAGGGTCGCGGTGACGGTCAGTGGGCTCTTGGCTACCATGAGCCACTCAACAAGAACGAGGAACTCAAGAAGAACGACGACGGGCTGAACGTCCGCGACCGGATCATCAACATCTACGCCCATCGCGGCTTCGATTCGATCGACCCCGCCGACCTGCGTGGCAGATTCCGCTGGTTCGGCCTCTACACCCAGCGTCGGCCGGGCATCGACGGCGGCAGGACCGCCACCCTGGAACCCGAGGAGCTGGACGACCGGTACTTCATGCTCCGAATCCGCATCGACGGCGGGCAGCTCAGCCGCGAGCAACTCGCCACCGTGGCGGACGTCTCGCGCCGGTACGCCCGGGGCACGGCCGACGTGACCGACCGGCAGAACATCCAGCTCCACTGGGTGCGAATCGAGGACGTCCCGGCGATCTGGGACGCACTGGAGGCGGTCGGCCTGTCGACCACGGAGGCCTGTGGCGACACTCCCCGGGTGATCCTGGGGTGCCCGCTCGCGGGCATCGACGCCGAGGAGATCATCGACGCGACGCCGCAGATCAGCGAGACCGCGGAACGCTATGTCGGCGAGCCAGCCTTCTCCAACCTGCCGCGCAAGTACAAATCGGCCATGAGCGGCTGCGCCGTGCAGTGCACCGTGCACGAAATCAACGACATCGCCTTTGTCGGCGTGCCCGGCCCCGGCGGCGAGCCCGGCTACGACCTGTGGGTGGGCGGCGGGCTGTCAACCAACCCGATGATCGGCAAGAGGCTCGGGGCCTTCGTCCGGCCGGATCAGGTCGCGGAGGTCTGGGCCGCCGTCACCTCGATCTTCCGCGACTACGGCTACCGCAGGCTCCGGCACCGGGCGCGGCTGAAGTTCCTCATGGCCGACTGGGGCCCCGAGCGATTCCGCGAGGTTCTAGAGCGCGACTACCTCGGCTTCCGGCTGGCCGACGGACCGGCGCCCAAGGCGCCCGGCGGCGGCCAGCGCGATCACGTCGGGATCCACAAGCAGCGCGACGGACGCTACTACGTCGGATTCGCGCCCAGGGTCGGCCGGATGTCGGCCGACGCGCTGGACGTCGTCGCCCGGCTTGCCGCCGAGTACGGCAGCGGGCGGGTCAGGACCACCACCGAACAGAAGATGGTGATTCTCGACGTCCCCGGGGAGCGGACGGCCGCCTTGGCCGCCGAGCTCGAAACGGCCGGCCTGCCGGCCGCCCCGAGCACGTTCCGCCGCCACACGATGGCCTGCACCGGCATCGAGTTCTGCAAGCTCGCGATCGTCGAGACCAAGGGACGGGCCTCGGACCTCATCGCCGAGCTCGAGCGGCGTCTCCCCGACTTCACCGAGCCGGTCACGATCAACGTCAACGGGTGCCCGAACTCCTGCGCGCGGATCCAGACCGCCGATATCGGCCTCAAGGGCACGCTGGTGACGCTTCCGGGCGGGGAGCAGGTCGAGGGATTCCAGGTGCACCTCGGGGGAAGCCTGGATGGGGGGGACGGAGAAACCTCGGGCTTCGGCAGGAAGATCAGGGGACTGAAGACCACCGCCGACCAGTTGCCCGACTATGTCGAGCGGGTGCTGCGGCGCTTCGAAGCGGACCGGATGCAGGGCGAGACGTTCGCCGCCTGGGCTGCCAGGGCCAAGGAGGAGGACCTCACGTGACCAAGCCACCTGTGCCGCCCACACCGCCGATCCAGAGTTTCCCGGCGGAACGCGCGGTTCCGTTCTATTGCCCCTACTGCGGTGAAGAGGACCTGGAGCCCCAGCAAGCGGACGGCGAATGGCGTTGCCGCAGCTGCGTGCGCTCGTTCCGGCTACGCTTTGCGGGAACCGGAGCCATCCGGTGAGCCGCGAAGCGACCAGGCCGACCCGGCAGGCCACCCCAGAGCCGGCGACCGCTGACCCGACACCCGCGCGTCTGGAGGAACTCGTCCGCATGGAGAGTCTGGCCAGGGAAGCGGCTGACGCGCTGGCCGGCGCGCCCGCTCAGGACGTGGTCCGGTGGGCGGTCGACACCTTCGGCGAGCGGATCTGCATCACCTCATCGATGAGCGACGCGGTCATCGTCCATCTCGTGTCCCAGGTGCGCCCGGGCATTGACGTGGTCTTCCTCGACACCGGCTACCACTTCGCGGAGACCATCGGCACGCGCGACGCCGTGTCCGTCGTGTACCCGGTCAATGTGATCAACGTCACGCCGGCGCAGACCGTCGCCGAGCAGGACGAGCAGATGGGCCCGCGACTGTACAGCCGCAACCCCGATCTGTGCTGCTACCTGCGCAAGGTGGTCCCGCTGGAGGGGGCGCTCGAGCCGTACGACGCCTGGTTCACCGGCATACGCAAGGCGGAGACCGACGCCCGCAGCGACACCCGCGTCGTGCAGTGGGACGCGCGGCGGGAGATGGTGAAGGTCAACCCGATCGTGGACTGGACCCAGGATCAGGTCGACGCCTACATCGCGGACAACGGCGTGCTCGTCAACCCGCTGGTCTACGACGGCTACCCGTCGATCGGTTGCGCCACGTGCACGGCCAGGGTCGAGGTCGGCGGCGACGCCCGCAGCGGGCGCTGGGCGGGCACCGGTAAGACCGAATGCGGCATTCACCTGTGAGTAACCGGCCTGGGCCGGCCGCGGCGCGGGCCGCCACCCTGGTCGCGGTGGCGCACGGCAGCACCAACCCGCTGGCGGCGGCCGCAGTCACCGACCTGATGGCGCTCACCGCCGCCCGGGCAGCCCGGGCAGGGCTGCCCGGGCTGCCGGTGCGGACGGCCTACCTCGGGCACTGCCTGCCGTCGCTGCCGGACGTGCTGGCGGCCCTCGGCGGCCCGGCCCGCGCGAGGCACGCCGGGCCCTGTGCGCGGCCCGAGGCTGTGGTGCTGCCGCTGCTGCTGACCGGCGCGTACCACAGCGACACCGACCTGCCCGCCGTGCTCGGCGAGGCCCGCGGCCGGCTTCCCTGGCTGGGCATCCGCTACGGCGAGCCGCTCGGGCCCCATCCCGGGCTGCTGCGCGCGTTGGACCGCCGCATGGCCGAGGCCATCGCGACGGCCGGGGTCACGGGCGAGCCAGCCGACACCGCCGTGGTCCTCGCGGCGGCCGGCTCCAGCCGGCCCGCGGCGAACGCCGCCGTGGACGGCATGGCGGCGGACTGGCAGCGGGCTTGCGGCTGGCGCTCCGTGGTGCCCGCCTTCGCCTCGGCGGGATCACCCGGGCCAGGCGAGGCGGTGGCCGGGCTGCTCCGCGCCGGCGCTCCGCAGGTGGTCGTCGCGACCTACCTGCTGGCGCCGGGCGTCTTCGCGGACCAGGTGCGCGGCCAGGCGCTCGCCGCCGGGGCACGGGCCGTCTCGGCCCCGCTCGGCGCCGCTGCCGAGCTGGCCGACGTGATCCTCGAGCGCTACCGCCAGGCCGCCCCGCTCGGCGCCGGGGACCGGCGCCGGTACGCCTGACCTCGGGGGTATGCCGAGAACCGGGACGCCAGGCAGCGGCGTTCGCGATTGCGGCCAATAGTGGTGAAATGGGATCAGGAGGTGCCCATGACACGCGCGACACCGCATGTCACGCACGAGGTGCTCAACCAGGTCCCGCCGCTGTCCGGGTACGACGTGGCCGACGATCCTGCGCTGACCGAGGCCGTGGTCCGCGAGGCAGGCGATGCCGCCGTCGGCGGGCTGCACGAGCTCGGCGTGCGAGCCGGGTCGGCCGAGACCGCCGAGCTGGCCCGGCTGGCCAACGAGCACCCTCCGGTGCTGCGCACCCACGACGCCCGCGGTCACCGGATCGACGAGGTCGAGTTTCACCCGGCCTGGCACGAGTTGATGGCCGCCGCGGTGGGCCAGGGCCTGCACGCGGCGCCCTGGCTCGATGACGCGCCCGGGGCGCACGTGACCCGCGCCGCCCGGTTCTACGTCTGGACGCAGGCGGAGGCCGGCCATGGATGCCCGGTCTCGATGACCTACGCGTCGCTTCCGGCGCTGCGCCACGAGCCCGGGCTCGCGGCCCGGTTCGGGCCGCTGCTCGCCTCCCGTGAGTACGATCCGGGCCTGCGGGTGCCCGATGGCAAGGCCGGGCTGCTGGCCGGGATGGCCATGACCGAGAAGCAGGGCGGATCGGACGTCCGGGCCGGCACCACCCGTGCGGTCCCGGCCGGTGACGGCTACCTGCTCACCGGCCACAAGTGGTTCTGCTCGGCGCCCATGTGCGATCTATTCCTTGTCCTGGCCCAGGCCCCGGAGGGCCTGACCTGCTTCCTGCTCCCCCGGGTGCTTCCTGACGGGACCCGCAATGCCATGCGCCTGCAGCGGCTCAAGGACAAGCTGGGCAACCGGTCCAACGCATCGTCCGAGGTCGAGTACGACGGCGCCTTCGCCTGGCGGGTCGGCGAGCCGGGCCGGGGCGTGGCCACCATCCTCGAGATGGTGACCGCCACCCGGCTGGACTGCGTCCTCGGCAGTGCGGCCGCGATCCGCTCGGGCAGCGTCGCGGCGCTGCACCACGCCCGCCACCGGCAGTCGTTCGGCGCGCCCTTGGTCTCGCACCCGCTGATGTCCTGCGTCCTGGCCGACCTGGTGCTCGAATCCGAGGCCGCGACCGCGCTGGCCATGCGACTGGCCGGCGCCGCCGACCGGGCAGCGCGGGGCGACGCCCACGAGGCCGGGCTGCTGCGGCTAGCGCTGCCAGCGGCCAAGTACTGGGTGTGCAAGCGGGCGCCGATCGCGACCGCCGAGGCGCTCGAATGCCTGGGCGGCAACGGGTACGTCGAGGAATCGGGCCTGCCCCGGTTGTACCGGGACGCGCCGCTCAACTCGATCTGGGAGGGCTCGGGCAACGTGACAGCGCTCGACGTGCTGCGCGCGCTGGCCCGGGCCCCGGGAGCGGCCGATGTCCTGCTCGCCGAGATCAATCAGGCCGCTGGCGCTGACCGGCGCCTGGACGCGGCGCAGGAGCGGCTGCGCCGCGAGCTCAAGGACGCCACCGCCGTCGACGGGGCCCAGGCGCAATACCGGGCCAGGAGGCTGGCGGCGCTGATCGCGACGGCGCTGCAGGCCGCGCTGCTGGCGCGGCACGCGCCGGCGGCCGTCGCGGACGCGTTCCTCGCCTCGAGGCTCGGTGCGGACGGGGCGGTCGGACCGGCCGGCTCCTTCGGCATGCTGCCGGACGGGCTCGACCTGGGCCCCGTGCTCGACCGGGCCGCCGTCAGCGTTCCCGGGTAAGGTCTGCGGATGCAGGTCTGGCCAGGAACCCCGTACCCGCTCGGTGCGACCTGGGACGGAGCCGGCACGAACTTCGCCCTGTTCTCCGAGGTGGCCGAGCGGGTGGAGTTGTGCCTGTTCGACCCCGACGCCTCGGGCCGGTACACGGCCGAGACCCGGGTCGCCGTCACCGAGGTGGACGGCCTGGTCTGGCACTGCTACCTCCCCGAAGTCCAGCCGGGCCAGCACTACGGGTACCGGGTGCACGGCCCGTACCAGCCCGAGCGCGGTCACCGGTGCAACCCGGCCAAGCTGCTGCTCGATCCGTACGGCAAGGCCGTGGACGGCGAGGTGAGCTGGCACCAGGCGGTGTACTCCTACGACCACGGCCGCCCCTGGGTGCTGAACACCGACGACAGTGCGCCGTACATGCCCCGCAACGTGGTCATAAACCCGTACTTCGACTGGGGCGATGACCGGCCGCCGCGCACGCCGTACCACGAGACGCTCATCTACGAGGCCCACGTGCGCGGCCTGACCATGCGCCATCCCGATGTCCCGGCACAGGACCGGGGCAGCTACGCGGGGCTGGCCCATCCGGCGGTCATCGAGCACCTGACCCGGCTGGGTGTCACCGCGGTCGAGCTGATGCCGGTGCATCAGTCGGTCCCGGAGCCCGCGCTGGTCCGGCGGGGTCTGACCAATTACTGGGGCTACAACACGATCGCGTTCCTCGCGCCGGACAACCGCTATTCCTCGTCCGGCACGGCCTACGGCCAGGTCGCCGAGTTCAAGGCGATGGTCAGGGCGCTGCACGCCGCGGGCATCGAGGTCCTGCTCGACGTGGTTTACAACCACACGGCCGAGTCCGGCGCCCTCGGCCCCACGCTGTCCTTCCGCGGCATCGACAACGCGGCCTACTACCAGCTAGACCCCGCCAGCCCGGAGAACTACCTGGACTACACCGGCTGCGGCAACAGCCTGAACGTGCGTAACCCGCACCCGCTCCAGCTGATCATGGACTCGCTGCGGTACTGGATCCTGGACATGCACGTGGACGGCTTCCGTTTCGATCTCGCCGCGGCGCTCGCCCGCGAGCTGCACGACGTTGACCGGCTGTCGGCGTTCTTCGACCTGGTCCAGCAGGACCCGGTGGTTTCGCAGGTCAAGCTCATCGCCGAGCCGTGGGACGTCGGTGAGGGCGGCTACCAGGTTGGCCAGTTCCCTCCGCTCTGGTCGGAGTGGAACGGAAAGTACCGCGACACCGTGCGCGACTACTGGCGAGGCCGGGCCGCCACGATGCCCGAGTTCGCGTCCCGCCTGACCGGTTCCAGTGACCTGTACGAGACCAGCGCCCGCAGGCCGGTCGCCTCGGTGAACTTCGTCACCTGCCACGACGGGTTCACGCTGCGGGACCTGGTCAGCTACGACCGCAAGCACAACGACGCCAACGGCGACGAGGGCCGGGACGGCACCGACGACAACCGATCCTGGAACTGCGGCGCCGAGGGGCCGACGGACGACCCGGCGGTCAACGAGCTGCGGGCCAGGCAGGTTCGCAACTTCCTGGTCACGCTGTTCTGCTCGCAGGGCGTGCCCATGCTGCTGGCCGGCGACGAGATGGGGCGCACCCAGCTCGGCAACAACAACGCCTACTGCCAGGACAACGAGACGTCGTGGATCGACTGGGAGGCAGCAGGAAAGCAGCAGGACCTGATCGAGCTCACCTGCATGCTGTCCGACCTGCGCCGGGCACATCCGGTCTTCCGCCGGCGCCGGTTCTTCAGCGGCCAGGCTGCGCCAGCGGGCGGTGAGCATGCCGGGATCCAGGACATCGTCTGGCTGACCCCGGCCGGCCGGCAGATGACCGAGGGCGACTGGCAGACCGGTTACGCCCGGTCGCTGGCGGTGTTCCTGAACGGCGAGGCGATCACTGAGCCCGGGCCGCGCGGCGAGAGCGTGCGCGATCAGAGCTTTTTGCTGCTGTTCAACGCGAACCGCGAGCCGGTCACGTTCACCGTGCCGGGCCAGCGGTTCGGCGCCGCCTGGGACGTGCTTGTCGACACGGCGGCCGGCGTGACGAGGACCGCCGCCGACCCGCCAGTGACGGTGCCGTCCGGCGAGCGCATGGCTCTGGCCGGACGCTCGATCATCGTGCTGCGCGAAGCCGGCCGCGAAGCCGGCCCCGATGCCAGGCGCGGCACCGCCTGACGCCCGGGCACACCGCCCGCCGCCGCCGCGGCACCATCTGATTGACTGGCTTGCCGTGCGCCTGATCTTCCCGGCCCCCTCGACCGCGCCCGAGATGGACACCGCCGGCGACGACGACGGCAGAGGTGGCGGGCCGTCGTCGGAGGCGGCCGTGGCCGCCCTCGCCGCGCTGTACGCCTACCCCGACCCGGCCGCTCGTGCGGCACCGTGGGTGCGGGCAAACATGGTCTCCAGCGTGGACGGCGCCGGCTCCATCGACGCGGCCTCGGCGGGGTTGTCCGGCAGCGCCGACCGGACCCTGTTCAAGGTGCTGCGCAGCCTCGCCGATGTCATCGTGGCCGGTGCGGGCACCGTACGCGCCGAGCGGTACCGCCCGGTCCGCGACGGCGAGGTCTGGCCGCGGCTGCGGGAGGGACGCACGCCCACCCCGCCGATCGCGGTGGTCACCCGCGGGCTTTCGATTTCCGCCGACGACGCTCTGCTGACCAAGGCGCCGGATGGAGCGCGCACGATCGTGTTCACGACGCAGGCGGCCCCTCCGGCCCGCCGGGCCGCCGTGGCCCGGCACGCCGACGTCGTGGTGGCGGGCCGGGACGACGTCGCCCCGGGCGAGCTCGTCGCGGCGCTGGCCGAACGCGGGCACCGGCGCATCCTGCTCGAGGGCGGGCCGACCTTGCTCGGCCAGTTCGTCACCGCCGGGCTCCTTGATGAGCTCTGCCTCACGGTCAGCCCGCTGCTCGAGGACGGGCACGCCGGGCGGATCCTCGCCGCGCCGCCCGGCGCCAAGCCCGTCCGGGACGACGACGACGGCGACGGCGCGGACTCCCGCCTGAGCCTGGGCCATGTGCTCGAGGACCAGGGGTTCCTGTTCTGCCGCTACCTGAACGCCTCGGGTTGAGCGGCGGCGCCCCGTCATGCCGGCCCCCCGCTGGGACCTGAGCCCGCGGCAGAGCGTCGAGCGGGAATGCGAGCGCCGCGGCGAGGACCAGGTGGTCGCGCGCTGCGTCGCGCTGCTGCGCGGCGGTGAAACCGACCTGGAGTTCGCCCGCGCCATCGGCGGGCCGGCCGCCGACTCGGTGCTCGGCCCGCATCCCCGCCGCGACCAGCGCTACTTCTTGCGGGTCTGGGCCGCCAGGGCACTGCTGTACGCCTGGGACGACGCCGCGGCCAAGGCGGTGATCGCGGCCGCGGACGACGAGGCGTGGCGGGTGCGGGAGATGGCGGCCAAGGTGGTCGCCCGCCGCGGGCTCGGCGAGGCGCTGGCTGCCGTGGCCGCGCTGCAGCAGGACCCGGTGCCGCGGGTGCGGGCCGCGGCCGCCCGGGCCCTCGCGGTCCTCACCGTGACCGGCGCCTGATCCCGATAGCGTGATCCGCGCAGGGACAGCGATCCGGTCCGCCGGGGAACCGACAAACGGGAGCGACGAATGGCACTGCACTACAAGGTCGACGAGACCGGGACGGATGCCGAGCTCGACATCAACCCGGTCTATGTTCGCGAACTGCACCTCAGCGTGCCCCGCAACCGGCTGCCCCAGCACGGCATGCTGCCCGAGACCGCGCTGCAGACGGTCCGGGATGAGCTGATCCTGGACGGCAACGCCCGGCTCAACCTGGCCACGTTCGTGACCACGTGGATGGAGCCGCAGGCGCAGCGGCTGATGGCCGAGTGCTTCGACAAGAACATGATCGACAAGGATGAGTACCCGCAGACCGCCGAGCTCGAGCGGCGGTGCGTGAACATCCTCGCCGAGCTCTGGCACGCGCCCACGGCTCGCTCCGGCGCCTCGGGCCGCCAGGCGCTTACCGGCGTAGGCTGCTCCACAACGGGTTCCAGCGAGGCGTGCATGCTCGGCGGCATGGCCCTGCTCTGGCGGTGGCGCGCGCGCCAGGCGGCCGCCGCCACAACAGCAACGGGGGCGACTCCCAACCTGGTCATGGGCGCCAACGTCCAGGTCTGCTGGGAGAAGTTCTGCCGCTACTGGCAGGTCGAGCCCAGGATGGTGCCGATGGAGCCCCGCCGGCTGCACCTCACAGGCCCGGAGGCCGCAGCGCGGTGCGACGAGAACACGATCGGCGTCGTGGCGGTGCTGGGGTCCACCATGGATGGCAGCTATGAGCCCGTGCTGGGGATCAGCCAGGAGCTGGACCGGCTCCAGGCCGAGCGCGGCCTGGACATCCCGGTTCACGTCGACGGCGCGTCCGGCGGGTTCGTCGCCCCGTTCCTGCACCCGGATCTGGAATGGGACTTCCGGGTGCCCAGGGTCGCCTCGATCAACACCTCGGGCCACAAGTACGGCCTGGTCTATCCCGGCGTGGGCTGGGTGGTCTGGCGGGACGCCGCGGCGCTGCCCGAGGACCTCATCTTCCGGGTCAACTACCTCGGCGGCGAGATGCCGACGTTCGCGCTCAACTTCTCCAGGCCCGGCAGCCAGGTCGCCGCCCAGTACTACAACTTCCTTCGGCTCGGCTTCGAGGGCTACCGGAGCGTCCAGCAAACCTGCCAGGACGTGGCCATGCACCTGTCCGGGGAGATAGCGGCCATGGGCCCGTTCGAGCTGCTCAGCGACGGATCCGAGCTGCCCGTGTTCGCGTTCAAGCTGCGCGACCCGG
>Ga0335072_10014435_pt1 | contig 11221 bp, 12 predicted proteins | sample Lox_Sample_21_FD_206725 | JGI IMG/M metagenome (GOLD analysis project Ga0335072, IMG submission 206725) | Soil microbial communities from Loxahatchee National Wildlife Refuge, Florida, United States - Lox_Sample_2.1 | ecosystem: Environmental > Terrestrial > Soil > Wetlands | place: USA... | reverse complement strand
TTTGTGGTGGAGGGCATCGCGAGTCTCGTCGCGAAGTCCTTGGTGGTCCTGGACAAGGATGTGGCCTCGCGCTGGTACCTGTCGGAGACGATCAGCGCCTATGCGCTGGAGAAGCTGGTGGAGCAAGGCGAACGCGACGGGGCGGCGTTGCGCCACGCGGCGTATTTTCGTGGTCTGGAGTCCAACACAAACCGGAGGCAAGGTCGTTGCCTGTGTCACGGTTCCTGCGCCGCGAGGTTCGGGCAACTTGCCGGGTCGCGGGTCTGAAATCGCCCTCGCGCAAAGCGATTTCAGCGCGCATAGCGACCATGTCGCCGAAAGAAATAGGCCCAGTGTCCGCGAAGCTGTGTGTGAATCGGCGTCCGCCGCGCCGAAACACACACCCGTGGGCGACCTGAGCTGTCTCCTTCATGACCTCGGGATCAGACCCTACGCCGTCACGGCACTGCTTGCCTCCTCAATCAGCCTCACGATCTCATCGGGGTGAGTTGCCACGGAAGCATGACTCGTTGGCAATGTAACAATCCCTCGTGCGTTGATTCGCTCCGCCATCCACCTTTGTGTCTCCGGAGGAATCAATCGGTCGTTGCTGGAGATCTGGTACCAACTGGGCTTCGCTTTCCACGCCGGTGGCCCTGACTTCTCCTCGAAGCAGCGCGCCGCCGTTGGCTTTTGCGTGAGGGCCCACACGAGCGATTCATTTTTGTCCTCGAGATCGTGGCAGAATGTCTCGTGAAACTTCTCAGGTGCAACCCATAGAAACCCATGCTCGTCCTGACGGACATTAGCCAGCCCCTCAGGTGGTGCTCGCCGCGCAAAGAGGTCCCTCAGGCTCTCTCCTTCATCGAGAGCCGGTCCTGCCAAATAGACGAGGCCAACGACATTTGGCAGGAGGCCAGCCCCCGTGATGACGGCACAACCATAGGCATGGCCGACCAACAAAGTAGGAGCATCCTGCACAGCGACCAATTTGCTCGTTGTGTCGATATCATCCGAGAAGGATGTAAGAGGAAGTTGCGCTGCGAAGACACAATATCCCTTCTCATGCAGGGGAGGAATGATGTGCCGCCAGTGTGACGCGTCGCCCCAGGCTCCATGCACCAAAAGGATGTTGGGTTTATTAGCCATCGCGGTGACTCCACGAATCGAGGCAGACGTCAGTCTGCGGTAACAAGCGGTCAGCAATTTTATCGATCCCCGCTTGCGCGTATACCTCGTCTTTATCGCCTCCTGGTGCCCCTCCCACTCCCAGTGCCGCTACGATTTTCCCATCGACTTTGAACGCGACGGCGCCGGGGAGCGCCATCACATTCGGCAGTCTATCCAACTCGGGCGCGAACGGACTGGTCTTGACCAGCTCGAAGAAGGCGCTCGATGTGTCGAATTGAAAGATTGGCCCCAAAGTGACAACGGTATATGCCTTTTGAAAGCTTGACGTCCCCGTGTGGATGGTTGCGCCGTCGCCCCGAAGCACGACCTGAGCGACTCCTGATAGGTCCACGACGGTCGCAGTAACCCGATGATGACTGACCGCGCCAACTCTAACTGCCTCGCTTGCGGCCTCGACCGCTAGCGCCAAGGGCAGATTATAGCTGAAAGTTCCGTTTGTCGGTGGCATGTTGGATTTCCTTTTTCAATCAAGTCTGTACTGCGTCTTGATCGTCCGCTCTCATTCCCCCACCAGGGGGCCGGTCGGCGGGTGCAGGATGCCGGGAACGCCCTTGGCGCCGAAAAACACCGCGAGGAAGCGAAGTGGAACCTTTCCCTCATTGCGGCCGCGGTGCCAGACCGCCCTTGGTTGCAGAAGGACTTGGCCTTCGTGGACAGTCTTCTCCTTGCCGTCCATGAACTGGACAGTGAGAGACCCCTGAAGGACATACACGTAGGCGGGAACTGGATGGGTCATCCAGCGCGAAACTCCGCCAGGTGGAATGGTCAGAATATCTGAAGAGATCACAGGGTTGGGTGTGTCGAGATATAACAGCGGCTCACCCGCACTCGTCGTGGTGAGGTCCGGAAGGGGCGTGATCGTTTCTGCGCCAGCCGGCTCAAGCAGCTTGTTCGCTTGCGTTTGCGCCACGGCGGGCGACGTGAGCAGAGTGCTCACCTGGAGTGCAGCGCCGAGCAAAACCGCGCCGCCAATGAAACGCCCGTTGTGACGGTGGTCCATATCTATCTCCTTTGCATGTGACATGAGTTCAGTCCCTCACTAGGGTTGCCGCGCCCAATGGACGCGTCCGCGACTTGCGCTCGACTGGGGTAGTGTCTTGCTGACGAACGAGCGCCCACGTCAGTAGGGCAGAAAACGCGGCGAAAGCCGCTGCGACGAGCAGGATTGCCCGGAAGCCCCCACCAAAGCCCGTCATCACCAACGAATGCAGCGAGGCGCGAGCGGCCTCAGGCGCGCTGGAAACCGCGACCGTGAGATCCCCGGCGATTACGCTTCGCACCAATGCCGCATGGTCGATGCCGCCGCCGCTCAGTGTTGCGCCGAAGTTTTCGAGGCCTGAGCGCAGGACAGACGTTACCCGTCCAGCGAACACCGCGCCGAGTGCGGCAAATCCGATGACAATGCCGGTAAAGCGCACCGTCCCGGACACGCCCGACGCCATGCCGGCACGCTCATGCGGAACGACCGTCATGCCGACCTTCACGACCTCGCTGTTGAGCACACCGGCCCCGGTGCCCGCGGCAAGCAGGCCCGGAATGAGTGTCACATAGCTAAAGAGGGGAGCGGCGATGGCGAGCGCAACCAAACCACCAGCAACGAGCGACAGCCCTGCGGTGAGTAGTGCGCGCCCCGAAAGACGATGGGTCAGATGAACGGCAACAAGCCGCGGGATGATAACCAGGAGTAGGCCGAGGGGCAGTATCAGAAGGCCCGCCTGCAATGGCGCGCAACCGAGCGCACCCTGGAAATAGATCGGCAGGTAAGTGAGCATCGTCAGCAGCGTCGCCGCGAAGGCAAGCGCCGCAATGTTGGCACCAACGAAGGTCGGCAGCCGGAAGAGATGCAGGTCCACCATCGGCCTCTGCTGCCGCGCTTCGGCGGCGACGAACCCGGCCAGCAGCAGAACCGCACATCCAAAGGCGGCGACAACCAGCAAGCTTGACCAGCCGTGAGCGTTGCCGGAAATCAATGCCAATGTCAGGGCGAACACGCAGCCGCTGAACAATACGAACCCAGGAACATCCAGGTGGTCGGCATATGGGTCAGCCGATTCCGGGACGAAGCGCAGAACCAGCAGGATCAGGCCGAGGCCTATCGGAGGATTAACGCAGAAGGCCCATTCCCAGCCGAACGTCTGGGTGATGATGCCGCCTGCGATCGGGCCGAGCACGATCGCGGTTCCAACCATCATGCCCCAAAAGGCGAACGCACGCGCCCGGTCCGCTCCGTTAAACTCATGACTGAGAATGGCAAGCGACGCACTGAGTTGAAGCCCGGCGCCGACACCTTCCAGAACTCGAGCGCTATTCAGCACCACGACCGAAGGCGCCCCTGCGCAAAGGAGCGACCCAACAGTAAATACGCCGACTCCGAGCAGCAGGAAGCGCTTGCGTCCGTAACGGTCTGCCAATGCTCCGGCCGGCAATACGAGACAGCCAAACGTTAACGTGTAAGCGCTCACCACCCATTCAATTGCCGCGAAATCAGCGTGCAAGGAACGCGCGATCGAAGGCAATGATACAGCGACGATGTTCGCGTCGAGATTTATCATGAATGACGGCACGGATACCGAGAGCAGCAGCAACAGGTGAATGGTCCGCGTCGAACGTTTCTTAAAGATTCTACTCATCAATCGTATCTCCGATTCCGGAAACCCCACCCGCTACCGGGTCGGGCGAGCCTGGTCTAGGCACTCCCGCAGGCGTATTGGAGTGTCCAGCGATGCGTTGATGAATTCCCCGACCTTGCGCTTCTGCCGCGGAAGCGAGCCCATCACCGTCGCTGGACACCGACCACACCCTTACCGGCCCGGCGAAATTGCCGCGGCGTCTAGAGTGTGAAGTTCTCTCGGGTTGTGCCCCCCAGCTCTCTCATGTGGTCCTGGAGCGATTTGGGAAGGCCGTCGAACCAGGGAGTCTCCTCGCCCGGCTTGGGAAGCACATGGCCGTACTCCACCATATCGGTAGGAGCCAGGTTGCAGATATAAACCCAGACCTCTTCCTTCTTGACGTCGGTGATTCGACTGACCTCGTCCATCATCCGCAACATCATTCTAGTCCGTTGCCCTTCTGTCCGCCCGGCACGAATGTCACCTCTGATCCAGATCTGTCCGGAAGCGCGTGACGGTCCAAGGAACCTGTTGGCGGGCTGTTTCTCCTCGATGACGATTTGACAAAAGAAGTTTGGCGCACCCGTCTCGTCGCTATGGACTCGCGATATCGCCTCCGCAATCGCGGACTTCTGGTGGTCATCAACCAAATTTTCAGGCACCGAACAAACGTAGGTCGGCATTTCACCTTTCTCCTATGGCTAGGAAACAACCAACCGCAGAGGTAGGGTCTACCAACATCGTCGAGAATACTGGTTCTTGGGAAACAGTCTTACTCCATCCGTCGGAAAAAACTGGAGAGCCTGGTCTCGCCCGGCGCCAGCGGCAAACCGCTGGCCGCGTCAGCAGCCCCGTGGCGGTGGGCGATCTGAACGATTTGCGCGCAATTCTAGGCAACGACACCGCGATCAGGGCCTATCGCGATGGGACGCTTCCGTTCCCGGATGGTACAATCATCGCCCGACCGGCTTGGGATTACGCCCCATCGCAGGAGAACGACAAGGTTTTTGGGCACCCCCAGTCTTTCGTCGCCGGAGCGCCTAAAGAAGGCGTTCGATTCATGGTCAAGGACTCGGCGAAATATGCCTCGACGGGCAGCTGGGGATTCGCCCAGTTCAATGACGGCAAACCGGTCGATGCCGCCACGCTTAGACTTAGAGCATGCTTCCCCTGCCACGAGCCCGCGAAACAGCATGACTTCATTTACACGCGCTATGCGCCATAAGGAACCGCGCTGGGCCGCGGATCCAGTCATGCTCTGCAAATGTGTGCTCCAGTGAGCGACGCTCCAAAAGCCGGCGCTGAATCACAGCTATCGTGCGAGCCGGTCCGCCGTCGGCGCGCCGGTCGGGAACAAAAGGTTGCCATCATCACCGGTGCCGGGCGGGGAATCGGGGCCGCGCTGGTCGATGCGTACCGCGGATGTAATTACCTGGTTGTTGCCAATTCGCTGTCCATCACGCCATCGAGCAATCAGGACGTCGTGACAGTGCACGGTGACATCGGCGACAGGACGACGGCGGCACACGTAGTCGGCGAGGCCATGGAGCGGTTCGGGCGAATAGACACCCTGATCAACAACGCAGGGATTTTCATCGGCAAGCCCTTCACTCAGTATACGGCCGATGACTACAACAGGATGTTGGCCGTCAATCTCGGCGGCTTCTTTCATATAACGCAGCTTGTCATCCCGGAGATGGAAAGGCGCGGTAACGGCCACCATTGTGCAGATCACGACATCCTTGATCGATCACGCTAGGTCCGCGGCACCCAGCGTGCTTGCCTCCCTGACAAAAGGCGGCCTGGCCGCGGCCACCAGATCGCTGGCGATCGAGTATGCAAAGCGTGGCATCCGTGTGAATGCTGTTGCACCGGGTGTCATCAAAACCCCGATGCATCCCGTCGAGACGCATGCCAAACTCGACACCCGGCATCCGATCGGTCACATGGGTGAGATATCCGATATCGTCAATGCAATCCTCTATCTCGAGTCGGCGAGCTTCGTGACGGGAGAGACGATCCACGTCGATGGGGGGCAGGCCGCGGGCCACTGACCGGTAGAGTGGAGCAGCGGACCGGGGAGAGGCAACGGGCGATTAGGTGCGTTGGTGCACGAACCGCGGCGGGCTAGGACCACTGTTCCAACAGAGTCTCGGCTGCTCTCATATCGGCGGTCTGGAATCCTTCCTCGAACCGACTGCAAACCAATGCGAGGGCATGTCGGGCTTCGCCGATCCGTCCCTGTGCCTGGTGCAACCGCGCAAGGCTCACGGAGGTCCGCAGTTCCCACGACAGTGTTTGCTGCCGTCGGGACCAGTCGAGCGAGCGTTCGAAATGTTCTTCGGCTTCCTGCATTGACCTTGGTCGGTTCCTCAGTCGCAGCAATTCCCCCTTGATCCGCAGGCACTCCGCAACATACAAGCGTTCATCGTCGCGGTCCGACCGGGCGAGCGCCTCGTCGATCGTCGAAAGGCCATCTGATACCGCGCCGACCTTACCGAGAGCTTCCGCCAACGTCCCTTGGAAGCCCGTGTAGCGCATATAGAACGCGCCTTGAGGCAGCCCATCGAGTGCCTTGCAAAGCGCCGCCAACCCCTCCTCCGTGCGTCCGCGCTCGATGAGCAGCGTGGCAACGAAGCATCTCCCCCAGGTGTGCCAAATATCCAGACCATGTGCCGCCGAATGGCGGATAAGCAGCCCGATGAACCGCTCCGCCGCGTCGAAATCGCCGCGCAGCAGTGCCACTGGACACGCGGCCTGGGCCAGAGTCAGAGCCAGTGACATGGCGTGACCAATGGTCGTCGCCTCCTGTACCGCGCCTTCCACCTCTTGCATGGCCTGGTCGGCAAAACCTTGTGCCCAAAGCACCCGCGCGAGTACCGTCCGGGCCACGACACGCTGGTCGAATTGAAAGCGGACGATATGCGACTGATCCCGGGGACGGACATAGCGTTGCAGCACCGACTCGATGTGGCGTCGCGCATTAATGTGGTCGCCAAGATAGAATCTTGACACACCGAGGAGTCGTTCACCGACCAATGCCGCCACAGTGTCTCCGGAGTTTACCGCCGCGTCGCGGAACCTTTCTCCAATTTGCAGCGCCGTCCTGAACTGACCGCTGTTGAAATGACTGGACCACATTCCCCAGAGTATCCGAATCCGGTAGTCGGCGTCGTCAAGCTTTTCGGCGACCCTGAGGGCATCTTCCCACGCGGCGTTCACCTCCGGACTGGGACCGAGCGTATAGATCAGCGCTGCGCCCAATGCGGCCAGGAGCTGCATCTCCCTGTAGTCATTCCGAATATCACTCTTGCTGCCTTCGAGCAGCGCCCGTTCGACACCGCGGCGACATTCTTCGTTTAGGGAAAGCCGGGTCCAAAGCGGAACACTGGCAGCCGTGAGCGCGACGCCGGTTTCAACGTCGCCGGTGGAGGAAAATGCCCAATCGAGCGCGATCCGTATGTCATCAATATGCGCCGCCCCAACGAACTGTGCCCTGGCGCTGGCGCTCCCTCCCTCCAGCAGAAGCCTGACATAATCCGCATGTTGTCGGGCAGTCAGATTAAACTCTTCGCATTCCACGAGCTTCTTGCGCGCATATTCCCGGGTCATATCGAGCAGGCGATAGAGACCGGTCTCCGTTCCCAGATCTGCATTCAACAGTGATTTCGAGGCCAGGCTCGTTACGACGTCAGCAATGTCGGTCACCGCCTCCACGGCATCCGCTGCGACCGCCTGGGCCGCGTCCAGCGTGAAGTTCCCCGCGAATATCGCCAACCGGCGAAGCACCGTCTGCTCCGGCCCCGGCAGGGCGTCGTAGCTCCAGTCAAGTGTGGCTGCGAGAGTTCGATGCCGCGGCAGGGCGGTGCGTCTTCCGTGCGTCAGGAGGCGAACCCGATCATCCAACCGCGCTGCCACGCCCCGCATTCCGAACACGTCAACGCGACCAGCCGCCAGTTCAATCGCCAGCGGCATCCCGTCGAGCTTGCGACAAATCTCCACGGCGACCGATGTATCGGCATCGCGCAGTTCGAACTGGTCGGCACTTGATGTTGCACGTTCGACGAAAAGCTGGACGGCGGGATAGCTGAGCACATCGCTCGCGCTCAGCTCGCCCGATGCCGGAGGGATTTCGAGAGGAGGAAGACGATACACCCCCTCACCCTCTGCTCGCAGCGGCTCGCGGCTTGTTGCAAGGATATCAACGCCGGCAGCGCCTCTCAGCACAGCCTCGGCTAGGACAGCGGCGGCTTCTACGATCCGCTCGCAACTGTCGAGCAAGATCAGCATCCGCCTGCTGCGCAAGAACGCGACCACCCCTTCGGTCGGATCGACGGCGGCGATAGAAAGGCCCAGCGTGGACGCGAGCTTACCCGCTACGAGTTGCGTATCCAGCAGAGGCGCGCAATCGACAACACAAACGCCGTCCTCATATGACGTCGCCACTTGCTCGGCGACGGCCAAGGCTACCGACGTCTTGCCGATTCCGCCCGGTCCGGTGATGGTGACGAAGCGGCGCCTGCTCAGCCGTCCGGCGATATCACTAACGGCATCGGCACGGCCAATCAGTCGGGTCAGTCGGCCAGGCAGGCCAGCCGCCGGTTTGACAGGAAGGGTCTGCTGCTTCCCGGAATCCTGCCTCTCCGAGGTCGAGACAGGGGCTACGAAACGATAGCCACGCCCCGGAACGGTTATCAGGTAGCGGGCGCCGGCCTCGCCGTCATGGAGCGCCCTCCGCAAGAGCGCCATCTGGGTCCTGAGATTTCCCTCATCGACAGAGAGGCCGGGCCAGACGCGAGCCGTCAGCTCGTCCTTAGTGACGAGCTCGCCAGCCCGCTCGACTAAGGCGATCAAGAGGTCGAGAGCACGAGCGCCGATGCGAACCGGGGCATTTGAGTCGAGCAGAAGTTGCTGTGCCGGCCGCAGGCAGAACGGCCCGAACCGGATCACACGGCCTATCGTTGCAACGGCCAATTCCTTAGACTCTGTCGACGACATTGGGAGCACCGCCTCCACGCGGGCGTACTAATCGTGCGCTGCAAAGCCGCACCCGAGAAGTAGCGAAGTGTTACAGCTTTCCGGAAACGCCGTGCGGGACGGAAGCCAATCTGTTGACTGCTGCCGATATCAGGGGAGAACTTGCTTATCGCTGGCGATGAACCACTATCTCCGTTCACACCTTCAACCCATGAGTGACTCGTATACGGTTCCTGCTTTTGCGGGGCTGTCGAGTTGCGCGTGACCGGCGATCCCATCGCAATGGGCTATTGCCACTGCCAATCGTGCCGTTCGTGGTCAGCCGCGCCGGTGAATGCGTTCACCCTCTGGCCGTCCGAAGCGGTGGAGGTGACGAAAGGGGGCGACAACACCGCCATCCATCGCAAGACAGAGACACTTGCAGGCAGTTTTGTTGAGTTTGCGGCGGACACCTTGTGGCGACCCTTGTGCATCTGAAGATCGTCGACGTCTTCGCCGCCACTATCCCGAAACTTGCATTCGTCCTGCAGCTCCATGTCCTCTATAGCGAAACGGTCCTGCCGATGCGCGACGGACTGCCGAAACTGAGGGATTTCCCCGTTGCAATGGGGGGATCGGGCGAACGGATTCCTGAATGAGCGGCCGAGCGGCCGCAGATAGCCAGCTGATTTACCGGCATTATCGGAATAACAAGGACCCGGCGGCCGTGCCGGGCTATCGCCCAACGCCTTAGCACCAAGCTCGAGGCTGCCCCGCCTCGCCCGACCCCAGCACCCAGGAGGATGGGCTGTCCTCGCGCCCAAAGATCGGCCAGCCAGCACCTGCCTCCCGCATCGGGCCCGCGAGTGCGAGACGCCAATACACAAGAATTAATATCGCTTGACTGGTATCGCGCTCGCAAAGCCTGCACGGTGACGCTGGCAGGTGGTGCCACCCGTCCAAGTGGTGGCCGAATCTCACAAGATCTTCAGGATCACAATGTCGATACGCGCCAATCCATTGGCTCAGCGCCGGGTCAAAGCTGCGCGACCTCCGACACGAAAGTGGCGGGCGGTGCCGTGACCGAGACCGATGCTTATCAGGCCAGGCTGGAACCCGTGACGCAGGACTTCGTGGACACGGTGGCGGCGTCCGGGGGCCTTCCTTTCGCCGCCCGATCGGCCGCCGAAATCCGGGCAGCACTTGGCAAGCTGCAAGCAGGGCCAGTCGGGAAGCCGGATGCGGATATCGAGGATGTCACGTTTCCGATCGGTCCGAAGGGCGCCGTCAGCGTGCGCATCGTGCGCCCCAGAAACACGCCGGAAGCCATGCCCGTGGTGATGTTCTTTCACGGCGGCGGTTGGGTCGCTGGCGATGTTGACACACATGACCGCCTGGTCCGAGAGCTCGCCGTTGCCGTGCGCGCGGCCGTGGTTTTCGTTGTGTTTGGCCGCGCTCCGGAAGCCCAATTCCCACTCCCCGTCGAGGAAGCGTATGCGGCCACCGCATACGTGGTGGAGCATGCTGTCAGCCTCAATCTCGATGCCACACGACTTGCTGTGGTCGGCGACGGATCCGGGGGCAATATCGCTACCGCGGTGACTATCGTATCCAAGCAACGGCGCGGGCCAAAAATTGCCTTACAGGTACTGTTCTACCCATTGGTCGCGGCCGATTTTGCGGCCGCCTCGTACCGCGAATGGCGCGACGGCCCATGGCTGACAGAGCGGGACATTGCATGGTTGTGGAATGCGTATCTTCCGAAACCGGACAGGCGGTCAGCCGCCACCGCATCTCCGATTAACGCCACGACCGAACAGTTGAAGGGCTTGCCCGAAACGCTGGTCATAACCGCGGAAGCGGATGTGCTTCGTGATGAGGGCGAAGCATATGCCCGAAAGCTGTCCGAGGCCGGTGTGCGGACGACATGCGCGCGCTACATCGGCACGGTCCACGACTTCGTAATGCTGAATGCCTTGGCCGATACACCAGCCGCGCGGGATGCGATTGGACAGGCCAGTACCGCACTCAGATCCGCGTTGACCTGACATGGTGAGGTGCGCTGACGCGACCACACGAGCGAAACTGACGATCCTCTTGGCCGATGCGCTGAGTCTCCCCGTGGGTCGCTACCAGATGAGGACGGACCATGGATCGTATCGATGCAATGAAGGTATTTGTCGCAGCCGTCGATGAGGGCAGCCTAGTGGGCGCTGGCCGCAGGCTTGGCCGCTCGGCGGGCGCGATCAGCCGCGCCATCGCGTGCCTCGAGGCGCATGTCGGCACCGAGTTGCTGCATCGGACCACGCGGTCGATAAAAATAAGCGATACAGGCAAGCTCTACGCGCTTACCTGCCGCCGGGTCCTGACCGATCTCGAAGAGGTCGAAACTGTCGTCGCCAGCAAGCGGTCGGCTCCGAGCGGTATCCTGACGCTGACGGCTACTCTGCACTGCGGGGAAATGGTGCTGCGACCGATTCTCGACG
>Ga0335072_10014434_pt1 | contig 11221 bp, 12 predicted proteins | sample Lox_Sample_21_FD_206725 | JGI IMG/M metagenome (GOLD analysis project Ga0335072, IMG submission 206725) | Soil microbial communities from Loxahatchee National Wildlife Refuge, Florida, United States - Lox_Sample_2.1 | ecosystem: Environmental > Terrestrial > Soil > Wetlands | place: USA... | reverse complement strand
ATGGTTCGAAGAGCACATCAAGCAGCTCGAGGCGTGGGCGCACAAGCTCGCCAGCGGCGAGGCGCCCGAGGTCGCGCAGGTCCGCGAGGAGATCGCGCAGAAGGCCGCCGAGCTGAAGGGCGACGCTGGCCAGGTCGAGGCCGAAGCCAGGGACGACGCCGAGGCGGTCGCCAAGGACGCTGAGACCGCGGGTGAGAGCGTTGAGCACGAGGCCGTGGCCGCCGCGGAGCCCGTGGAGGCTGCGGCTGCCGCCGACGTGAAGACCGTCGCCTCTCAGGCCGCCGCAGACGCCGAGAAGGCCGTCTAAGTGGGTCTGCCGCCGCGGGCCGAGTGGCGGGTCATCGCGCTGCACGTCGCTCTCGATCGGCACCGTCCCAGCAGCATCGAGCAGCGGCCAGTGCCGCTTCACGACGTTCTGCACACCGGTACTGAGATCTACGACTGGCTCGCGAGGCCGGTTCAGCTTCGCCTCACTTTCGGCCCCGTCACCGACGCCTCCGGCGCGGCCATCACCCAAGGAGACACCATGAGCAACATCGAGCTCGGCGACAACCAGACCGTGACCGCGACCGTCGTCCCGGACGACGCAGCCGGCCAGGCCACTACCGACACCCTCACGTGGACCGCGTCCGTCGAGACCGCAGTGTCGCTCACCCCGTCCGCGGACACCCTGTCGTGCGTCATCGACGGCCTGGTCCCCACCGAGGGCGTCGTGATCACCGCGACCGACGCGAACGGGCTCACCGTGTCCGGCACCGTGGACGTCATCGCGGGCGCCGCCGCCAGCCTGAACCTCACGTTCGGCGCCGTCACCACCGTCACCCCGCCGGCCACCGACGCCGCCGAGACGCCGGCCGCGCCCACCGCCTGATGCAGCAGCCCAGCATCGGCCGCGTAGTCCACTACGTGGCCCACGGCACCCCGATTCGCGAAGACGGCACGCAGGCCTTCCCGCCCGCGTGCCGCGCCGCGATCATCACCGAGGTCGGCGACTACCCAGACGGAATCAGCGGCGAAGACCGCAGTCAGATCGCGGTCCCGGTCGGCCTGGCGGTTCTCAACCCGAGCGGCATGTTCTTCCATCAGGGAGCCATGCAAAGCGAACTCGGCCACGAAGGCGGCAGCTGGCACTGGCCCGAGAGGGTCGGTTGATGGCCAGGTCATGGACGGTGCACGCCGCCGGCGAGCCGATCGGGATGATCCAGTCGTGCACCGCGTGCGGCCACGTCCTCGAGGACAACACCGCGTGGCTCGAGGGCCGCATAGCCGTTATGGAGGGCGACGATCGCGGACCGGCATGGTTCCCGGCTGGCAGCCTGATTGCTCAGAGCGGTAACTGCAGCGTCACGCTGCCCGACCGTGACCTTGAGGCCGACGAGCGACTGTGCGCAGGGGCAAACTGATGGCCACCGCCTATGTGAGCATCGGGAACAGCGACGACCGCCTGACTCAGGTCCGGTGGCACGCGTTCCGGCAACTCGTGCTCTCTGCGGTGCACAACAGCTGCACCCGCGTGTACGGCGACTGGGTCAGCGAGTCGGGCGCGCAGTGGCAGAACGCGTGTATCGCGTTCGAACTCGAGGACAAAGACATCGACGGGCTCAAGGCAGAGCTCGCCTCACTCGCCCACGAGTTCCAACAGGACTCCATTGCCTGGGCGCTCGTCCCGCGCACCGAGTTCATCGGACCGGCGTCGCTGGCCGTTGGTGGTCCCGTTGAGGCAGGCGACTGGGTCGTGGGCGAGGCCGGCGACGGCTGCATCTTTCCTCCCGCAGACCAGGAAGACCGTGCCGACGTCACGTTGAACATGACCGGCACCGTGACCTCCCAGGAGGAGTTCTCCAAGGTGCTCCGCGAGTCGCTCCAGCACTGGTGCGGGACCGGCGGACCTTCGGCCGCAAGTGCCTGAAGAAGCAGCAGGCAGCCCGGTCATCGAGCGCTGCTGCTGCGAGCTCTTCCTCGACGAGGACGGCAACACCCGCACCCAGACGCACGCCTGCTGTCCGCAGCACTGGCGGGAGGCTGAGTATGAGCACTGAGCCAGGGTTGGGCGACATCGGACTGGTTCCGATTCCCGGCGACGTCGGCTGGCTCATCTCCCTCGGTGAGCGCCTGAATGGCGACGCGTTCGCCCACTACGACCACGCGTTCGTCGTCACAGGGTCGAACCAGATCGTCGAGGCCGAGCCCGGCGGTGCGCGTTTCGCCGCGCTCAGCGAATACGACCCGGAGAGTGTTCTGTGGCTCCGCTGCCCGGACGGGCGCCGCCAGGCGGTTGCCGAGGCCGCCAAGGGTCTACTCAACTCTCCGTACAGCGCGGCGGACTACTTTGCGATTGCGCTGCATCGGTTCCACGTTCCTGCGCCGGGACTGCGCCGCTACATCCAGTCGTCGGGACACCTGATCTGCTCGGCCCTCTGCGATCGCGCGGCACGCGACGGTGGCTGGACGCTCTTTTCGGACGGCCGGTGGGAAGGCTACGTAACCCCGGCTGATCTAGCTGAACTGGCTGCTAAGCAGGCGGAATAGGATAAAATAAGGACACGAAGGACCCCGGCGACTGCGTCAACAGTCCCGGGGCGTGGCCGATCTGAGAAAGCAGACCGACATGGAGCACAGTACAGCCGCTGCGGAACGTTGCAGGGACGAAGCGCCGGAGCAGTGGAAGCCGATACCCGGCTACGAAGGCCTCTACGAGGTAAGCGACCATGGCTCGATCCGGACGAAGCGCCGCAAGGGGTCGCCGGGCGGTCTGATGCGAACTCCCATCAACAGAAACGGCTATCCCGAGGTCAACCTCACGTTACTTGGTCGCCAAAGGGTGTTCCAGGTTCACTCGTTGATCATGCTTACGTTCGTTGGGCCCCGGCCGGATGGGCTTGTGGTGCGCCATCTCAACGGCGACTCGACGGACTGCCGCCTCTCAAACCTGGCCTACGGCACGCCGAGCAAGAACAATTACGACTTGGTAGAGCACGGGACCCACCACCACGCGCGAAAGACGCATTGCCCCGCGGGACATCCGTACGACGCGGAGAACACGTACGTACTCCCTTCGCGGCCCCGGGCGCGCTACTGCAAGGCTTGCAATCGCGCACAACAAAGCGCCCGCAAGAAGGCGAAGCGAGTCGCACTGCGCGCCGAGCGCGAGCGGATGGCTGGCAAGTTCGCCTAGGACACGCTCGCCGCGCTCGCTGAACCGCCCGCCTGAGCTGAGGGGGCGCGACGATGACCACGGTCCAGAACATCGCGCTGAGCCCCGGCGGCACACCGCTGTCGATCAACGTTCGCATCACGCTCCAAACGGGCGCGTCGAACCTACCCGGCTACCTCACCAGCAGTGACATCAGCGCGGTCTACACGACTTCGACGGCGCAGGACGGCTCGTGGTCCGCGAACCTGACACCGAACTCCGAGATCACCCCAGCGAACACGTACTACCAGGTGTACGAGGGTTCGGCGCTGTCGAATATCGTTGTCCCGGCGTCCGGCGGCCCCTACTCGCTCTCCGAGATCCTCGTCACCGAGCCGCCGACTCCGTCCGCCGTGGGCATCACGGGCGTGCAGGTCGCCGCGGATGGCACTGTCGCCGGCGTACGACCCGAGATCAACGTAATCGCCGGGTCCGGGATCACCGTGACTGCGACAGACAACCCGGCCGACGCGCGGGTCGATGTGACCGTGTCATCCACCGGCGGCGGATCCGTTGACAGCGTCAACGGGGAGACCGGTGTCGTCGTGCTCACCGCGGCAGACGTCGGCGCGGACGCATCCGGCGCTGCCGCTACGGCGCAGTCGAACGCCGAGAGTTTCGCCACCGCCGCGGTCGCGACGGAAACCAGCCGCGCCGAAGCGGCCGAGGCGACGAAACTGAGCGCCGCCAACAACCTCTCGGACGTCGCCAGCCCGGCCACGGCGTTCGCGAACATCAAGCAGGCCGCGACGACGAGCGCGACGGGTGTCGTGCAACTCGAGGGCAACGCCGCCGCGATCCAGCCGCTCGCGCAGAACGCCGCGGCGGGCTCCACGGGGCTCGCCGCCGACGCGGGCCACGTCCACCCGGCCGGTGTCATCACGGTACCCGCGCCCACCGGTGCCACGGCCACCGACACCCCGAACATCCAGGCCGCGATCACGACCCTGAGTAGCGTGGGCGGCGGGTACACGCTCAAGTTCCAGGACGGCGTCTACCAGGTCGACTCCAACGCCCTCGTGATCCGCAACTGTGCGAACTTCGCGCTGCAAGGCACCGGCGCCACGGTCATCGCGCAGGCGCCGAACCGCGCCGCGCTCCCGCTGAACATCACCGGCAACGTGTTCACGATCGCCGACTGCACCGACTTCCGGATCAACGGGATCACGTTCGACGGGCTGCGCGACACCGTCGCCCCGCTCGCCCCGCTGACCGTCGCCCCGACCTCAGGTGCATCGTCGGTTACCGTCGCGGCGGGTGCGGCGGCACCGTATTTCGCCGGGTCGATCCTGTCGGTCAACGGCGGCCTCGGCAGCAGCGATCAGAACACGTTCCAGCAGAACCTGACTGTGCAGTCCGTCACCCCGGGTGGTGGCACGGGTGGCGGCGATCTGATCACGTTCACTGGCACGATCACCAGCACGTACACGGTCGTGTCCAACACGCCGGTCAGTGACGGGTTCGGCCCGTACGCCTACGCCGGCGTGTACCTGTCGCCGTTCGACACCGGCAACGCCACCGTCGCCGGCCGCTCCCTGGTGCACGAGAACATGCAAAACGGCCTGCACCTGATGAACTGCCAGCGCTTCGCCGTTGTGGAGTGCACGGCGCGCGGCGTGTGGAACTCGAACTTCAAGACCGGCACCGGGTTCGCGACGACGTCACTGACCGACGGATGCACCCAGGGCACCTTCTCCGCCTGCCACGCGTACCACGGATACGACCAGGGCTTCTCGCTGTGGGCGTCGAAGAACATCTCGGTCACCGGGTGCACCGCGAACGCCACCGGCTGGGCCGGGATCAGCCTGACACAGTCCGACGACTGCGCGATCACCGGGAATCAGGTTCTCAACCCGGTCAACCGCACCTGGGGTGATACTTCCGGCTCCGGGATCGTCTCCGAAGGCGGGATCCACAACCAGATCACCGGGAACGTCGTCAACGCGCCATGGGAAGACTGCATCCGGCTCACCAACAGCCCGATGGGCTGGGGTTACTCGTCCACAAACGCGCCCACCCTCACCGGGTACCTGGCGGCGCAGACCGGCGCGGGCACATCGATCGCGGTATCGGCGACTTCGAACTTCCAGGTCGGCGCCGCGTACTCGATCTGCGACGGGGCGCGCACCGAAGCGATCGTCATCGCCTCGGTCGTCGACTCCACGCACATCACGCTGATGGCGGCGGTGAACTTCTCGCACCCGTCCGGCACGTACATCGTCAACCGGATCTCGCAGGAGAACACGGTCGTCGGCAACACCCTCACCGGGTACGTACCCGGTGGCGGGGCGGCGGCGAACGGGGTCCTCGGCTCGGTCGCGGTCCGTTCGATCATCGCGCACAATGTGATCCGGTCCTGGGCGCTCGGTTCCGGTGGCTCCGGCTCCGGGATCACCCTGTCCTACTCCAACGGCGGTAGCGCGTCCCTGCCAACCGGGATCTACCTCGCCGGGCACGGCACGCAGATCCAAGGCAACGTCCTCGGCTCCGGCGCAGGGCCCGCGATCACCGCAGACTCCAGTGCGAACCTGCTGATCCGCGGCAACAAGGTACACGGGGCGCTCAACAACAGCGCGGCGCTGACGCTCAACGGCATCACCGACAGCGTGATCGAAGCGAACGTCGTCACCGACGGTGAGAAGCGCAACGGGATCCTCACCCAGGCGGGCGGGCAGTCCGCCACCGTCTGCGCGCGCCTGTCGATCATCGGGAACATCGTGCGGAACACCGCCGGTGAAGGCCTGTGCCTGACCTCCGGCACGTCCCTGACGATCGTCGGGAACACCATTTCCTCCTGCGGCGGCAACGCCGGTATCGACCTGCGCGGCATCCAGCACTCGATCGTCTCCGGGAACATCGCGAACTCGAACCAGGCCGACGGGATCCTGCTTGAGAACAACGCGAGCGTGTTCTGCCTGTACAACACGGTGTCCGGGAACACGTGCCGGGACGACGGCTCCGGGTTCAACATCACAACCGGCGTGGCGTGGACCCAGCAGAACGGCATCGTCGAAGCGGGCAGCAGTAACGACAACACGTTCACCGGCAACGAGATCGACGGCAACGCGTCCACGCAACTCACTGTCATCGGCGCGGGATCCTACGCGTACGGCAACATCGTCTCCGGTACGGTCGCGACCGCGATCGCCGCCGCGAACCTGCCTGCCGCGACCACGACCACGCAAGGCGCGGTCATCATCGACGGCACCGCCACCGACATCGCGCCGCTCGGCACTCAAGCCGCCGGCTCCATCGGCAAGGCTGCCGACGCCGGACACGTACACCCCACCACCGGGCTCGTACTCGCCTCACAACTGCCGCTATCCCTCACCAATGGTGGAACTGGCGCGACCAGTCAGCAGGCCGCGCTCAACGCGCTGGCCGGCGGTGCCACCTCCGGCGACTATCTGCGCGGCAACGGCACCAACATGCAGCTCTCCCCGATCCTGGCCGCGGACCTGCCTGCGGCGAGCGCCAGCACGCAGGGCGCCGTCGTCATCGACGGGACCGCGGCCGACATCGTCGCCGCCGCGAACGCGCCCGCCGCCGGATCGGTCGGCAAAGCGGCGGACGCGGGCCACGTACACCCGATGAACAACGGCCCCGCCGCCGAGGACGACTTCGTCGCGTGGGCGTTCGACGTCGCCTACATGGGTAGCACCGCGGTCGTCCCGGGTGTGGGCACGCTCGCCCTGATCCGGGTGCCCGTGCGCACCTCCCGCACCTTCTCCAAGGTGTGGGTGCCGCTCGCGTCCAACGGATCCTCGCTGACGACCGGCGGGAACTGGGTCGGTCTATACAACTCGGCCGGGGCTCTGGTGGCCGCGAGCGCCGATCAGACCACGACGTGGGGGACCGGTTCGTTCGCCGTCGAGCAGACCGCGATGACCGCGCAGTCCGGGTTCTCGCTCACCCTCGCGGCCGGGTTCTACTGGGTGGCGCTGCTCACGAACGCCACCGGTACGGGTGCCGGGTTCGCGCGCGGCGCATCGATCAACGGGACGCTCGTGAACGGCTCCACGCCCGCGCCCTACCGGTGGAGTTCCTATGGCAGCGGGCTGACGACGCTCCCGGCGAACATAACCCTGTCGAGCGCGACCCACCTGCAAACCACGTTCTGGACCGCGCTCGCGTGACCAGTCAGCCGGCCGAGGAGGCGTGACGATGCCGCAGTGCCACAACTGCCCCGAGCCCGCCAGCTGGCAGACCAGCAGGCACCTGACCGACGCCGAGTACGCGGCGCTGCCCGAGAACTTCCTGCCGATCGACGGATACGCCGTCACGGCGGTGTTCGGCTGCGACGACTGCGTCGACGCGGCACCCAAGTTCCGCGGATTCTGCACGCACCCCGAGCCCGAGCCCGTCGCCTGCCCGAAGTGCAAAGCCGTCGGCGACGCGCCGTGCACGATGAAGAACGGCGACCCGCGCTGGACCCCGCACCAAGCCCGAGTCAGCGCCCAACCCCAGCAGCAGCCCTGCCGGCACGCGCACCGGGCCGACTGCAAGGTCTTCACCGGCTGCCAGTGCGCCGCCGACGACCAGCCGCCCGCGCGGCCCCGCACCCGCATGCGCGCTGCCGCGCCCGGGCCTGAGGTGAGCGGCCTGACGATCCCCGTGAACGTCGCCCAAACCGTCCTCGCCGAAGCCGGACACGCGTGGCCGAGCGTCATCAGCGCCCGCAGCCTGCTCACCCAAGACAACCGGCCCGCGATCGGCGCCGAGGTCTACACCTTCGACACCGACGGCACGCTCATGCGCGACCAGCACGGGCGCCCCGTCACCCATGACGTCATCGTGCCGCTACCCACGGCGGGAGGACAGCCGTCGTGATGCGGCGCGCCAAGCCCAACGAAACCCCCTGCGACGCCGTCTGGCCCATTACCGGCAAGCCATGCCGCAACGCGCCCTGCGACGGGCACGACACCTGCGAAGCGCATGCTCCCGAAGGTGACCTGCGGGCCCCGGCGCCGCCCGAGGAACAGCGGTGTACCGCGACCAACCGCGAGTCCGGTGAGCGATGCAGGCGTCATCACCGCCCCGGTGGGAAAGTCTGCGCCCCGCACGGCGGCAACGCCAAGCAGGTGCGCCAGGCGGCAAACGTGCGCGCCGCAGAAGCGAAACTCACCGCCAAGGCGGCCAAACTCGTCGGAGAACCCGTCGACAACCCCCTCGTTGAGCTTGGCAGAGTCGCTGGCCGCGCCCGGGCGTGGATGGAACTGCTCGAAGGTCGCGTCGAAGCACTCCTCGAGAGCGAACCAGACGCCCAGAATGATGAGGACGAAGGGGAAGGCGACGGCTCAACGCAGCGCCGTGCCGACATCCGGTACGCACACCGCGCAGGCGAGCAGACCCGTGCCGAAGTCCAACTCTATGAGCGGGCCATGGCACAGCTGGGCACGATGCTCACCGCGATCGCCAGGCTCAACATCGACGAACGCCTCGCGAAAGTAACCGACGCCCAAGCACAAGCCGTCATGGGCGCTGTCGAAGCCGCCATCGAATACCTCGCCAACCAACTCAGCACGTGCCCTCAATGCGGCCATCGGGCCGGCGCGGAGCATGAGGCTGAAGCATTTCAAGTTGCAGCGCGCACCCTCCGCGCCGTGAAGTAACCCATCCGGGAGTGGCGGTGGATGCAGCACTCGCCCTCGCGGCCGACGGGCTGCAGCAGCGACGCGCTCAGCGCGACACGGCAGCGCAGTACCGCCTCAACCCGGCGTTATGGGCGCGCGACAAGCTCGGCGAACACTTCTGGTCCAAGCAGGTCCAGATCGCCGAATCGGTGCGCGACAACCGCCTTACCGCAGTCCAGAGCTGTCACGGGATCGGAAAAAGTTGGACTGCATCTCGGATGACCGCATGGTGGCTTGATACGCACCCCGTCGGCGAGGCGTTTGTCGTCACCACCGCGCCGACGGGCGACCAGGTTAAGGCGATTCTGTGGTCCGAGATCAACAAGGCGTTCTCGAAAGCTGAAGGTCGTGGAACGCCACTGCCGGGTCGGATCAACGAGTCCGACTGGAAATCCGACAAGATCCTGATCGCGTTCGGGCGCAAGCCGTCAGACTACAACCCGCACGCCTTCCAAGGCATCCACGCGAAGTACGTCCTCGTCATCATCGACGAAGCATGCGGCGTGAACAAGCAGTTCTGGACCGCGGCGCTCGCCATCGCGACCGGCGAGCACTGCCGGATCCTCGCGATCGGCAACCCCGACGACCCGGGCGCCTACTTCGCGCGGGTCTGCGCCAGCGAGCGTTGGAACACGATCAAAGTCTCCGCGTTCGACACCCCCAACTTCACCGGCGAGCACATACCCGACGACCTGCGGCCGATGCTCGTCTCTCAGCAATACGTCGATGAAATGCTCGCCGAATACGGCAAGGAATCCCCGACCTACATCTCCAAGGTTCTTGGGAACTTCCCGTCCGACTCCGAAGACGGCGTCGTGCGCCTGTCGGCGCTGCGTGCCTGCGCAACGCCCATCGGCCGAAGCCGTGACGCTGCAGAACTGCTGCCCGTCGAACTCGGCGTCGACCTCGGCGCCGGCGGCGATGAGACCTGCATCCGGGAACGGCGCGGGGTCATGGTCGGGCGCGAATGGCGCACACGCGACCGCGACTCTGCGCAAGTCGTCAAACTCGTCCAGCAGGCCCTGCGAGAGACTGGTGCCACCGCCGTCAAAGTGGACGCGATCGGCATCGGTTGGGGCATCGTGGGCCGACTGCGGGAACTACAGCAGCAGGGACACCACCAAGCCGACGTGATCGGCGTGAACGTGGGGGAGTCCTCCACGGAGCCGGCTCGGTTCACCCGGCTGCGCTCGCAGATCTGGTGGGAGATCGGGCGCAAACTCTCCGAAGACCTCGCCTGGGACTTCTCGGGGCTCGACGAAGAGGACCGGGAGCGCCTGATCTCGCAGCTGACGGCCCCGAAGTACAGTCATGATGCTGCGGGCCGGATTCAGGTCGAGAAGAAAGACGAGACGCGGAAACGACTCGGTCGTAGCCCGGACAACGCTGACGCCCTAATGCTCGCGTTCTACGGGTCGCCCGGTGGCCATAAGGCCGCGATGGACTGGCTGGCGGCACTGAAAGCCGCGTAGGCGGACGGAAGGCACGACATGTTAATGCCTCGACGACTCGGCGGCAGTTTCGGTGCTTCGAACGGCATGTTCCGGGTGCTGGTATGCCGCGCGCGAAAGCCCGGCTGCTGCGGCACCACGTGGACCGCGAACGACTCCCACGCCGTCGGCCGAAAACTACAGGACCGCGAAACGCACGAACTGCTGTGCGTCAGCGGCGCGCTCGACGACATCGCCGCCAGCGTCCACCCCGCCGAGGCCGTGACGCAGTGAGCGGAGAGGCCGAGGCCGCACCGCCCAGGCGGCAGACGGTCACCGTGTACAACTGCGGAGGCATGGAGTTCTCGCTCATCCCGATCGCTTCACTGCCCGACGCGGACCCTGAGATCACCGTCACGCCGTGGGGGGACGCAAGCCAAGACGACTGGCTCGCCGAGCACATTCTGTTCAGCCTGCGATGGGATCCGCAGCACGCGGAGATGAGCAGCGGCGACGTCACCACCGAGGCTTGCAGCATTGCGGCAAGACTGCTTACCGGGGCTGGACGGCTTGGTGCTGCCACGCTGCACAGGCTGCCGATGGTCGACTTCAGGTTCGACTACCTCGTGCGCGTTCCGAAGGCTGCCGAATGAACGAATCCGCCACTCGTTGACACCGCGCCACCGTCGAACCCCGCCGAACAGCACCAAGGGGGTCGATGAGCCGGTGAGTCGCCGCAACAGCCGCCGGACAGGCCAGTCCTACCAGGTGCGCCGCTCCACCGAAGCGGAGATGACCAAGGCTCAGGTCCCCGGCGTCGGAGCGGGCGCCCAGGTCTCCACTGCGCAGCAGGTTGCGGCGCTGATGGCCGCGGGCATCGCCCCGCAGACCACTGGCGGCTTCAACGCGCTCCCGCGCCTCGACCCGCAGGTGGCGTTCGGCCCCGGCCTGCCGCTGATTCCGGC
>Ga0335072_10014433_pt1 | contig 11222 bp, 10 predicted proteins | sample Lox_Sample_21_FD_206725 | JGI IMG/M metagenome (GOLD analysis project Ga0335072, IMG submission 206725) | Soil microbial communities from Loxahatchee National Wildlife Refuge, Florida, United States - Lox_Sample_2.1 | ecosystem: Environmental > Terrestrial > Soil > Wetlands | place: USA... | reverse complement strand
GGCGGGGCCGGTGCCGTGACCGGGCCGTACGCTGGGCATGTGCTTCGTTTGCCGGACGCCCGCAGCGGGCGTTACACGGAGGTCAGGCCGGGCCGGGCGGGCCTGCTGCGCGTCGGCGCGTACCTGGAGCAGGGAGCCGGGGAGCCTGGCTGGACTGGCGTCCGCGTGCTGCTGATCGCTGACCTGCTCGCGCGCGCCGCTGAGCTGCGAGATCTGCAGGTGCTCACTGCGGTCGTGTTTCCTGGCGATCCTCCGGCGGGGCAGGACTTCGCTGAGCGTGCGGCCAGCCTGCTTGGCGTCCATCCGCCCGCCGCGCGGGCTAGCTCGGTGCGGGCTGCGGTGGTGCTGGGCGGTCCGGTTGACGTACACATATCGGGCTCCGGAGGTGTGGACGACAGATTGGGCGGTCTTGCCACGCAGGCCGGCGCCGCGCGCATGTGCAGTGCAGTTTCAGCCGAGACCGACCCGGCCGCGGTCGGCGTGGTGCCTGTGGACGGGGATCCGCTCGCCATCCGGCTTGCGCTGATGTCGCGCCCTCATAACCAAGCGGTGGAGCTGACCGGCGACGTGCTGGCCCGCGCCCGGGAGACGACCGCGCAGTGGCGGAGCCAGGTCGCCGGCTGGGCCGAGTCGCCGTCCAGGCCCATGCCACAGCACGCCAGGGCAGAGCTTGACGCGGCGTTCAGCGACCTCGACATCCCGCGGGCACTGGCGCTGCTAGGCAGGCTGGCGCAGGACGCGGGCGTGCCGGAGGGTGCCAGATTCGAGAGCTTCGTATTCGCCGACCGTGTGCTGGGCCTGGAGCTGGCGCGCCACGTCGGCCGGCCGCGCCCGTGACGCCAGGAGTCCGACCGGTCTGGCCGCCGGCCGGATCAGGCGGCCGCAGTGCCGCCGCGCAGGAAGCCGATCAGCAGCGGAATGACCTCGGCAAGCTGTTCCTGGCCTTTCCTGTAGCTGGAGTAGCCCACCCATGCGCACCATTCGCGTGATGCGGCGGGAGACGCCATCCGCGTCCGAACCGGGTGCAGTGAATGAGGAATGCCAGCCCGCGCATCTTGGTCAGCAGCGGCGCCTAACTGCGGGCGGAGGCCTTGTGCAGCCTGATAGTGATCGAGGAGCCCCAGACGCTGCGCTCGTGGCTAGATGAGCCGAGCTGGATCGGGCCGTTTAGCGCGCGGGCCTGCCCGGGCGGGCACTGGACGCAACCGCAGCAGCTGACGCGGCCGGTTCCGCCCGGCCGGCCTGCCGCCCGCCCGGCCTGCCCCCCGGCCGGCCTGCCGCCCGCCCGGCCTGCCCCCCGCCCGGCCTGCTGCCCGGGCGGCCGGCTAGCAGGCGAGGCCGTAGGGCATGGCTGGCCGGGCCGCGGCGATCTCGAGAAGCCGGTTGTATTTGGCGACACGCTCGCCCCGGGCCGGCGCGCCGGTCTTCAGCTCCCCGCAGCCGGAGCTGACGGTGAGGTCGGCGATGAAGGTGTCGGTGGTCTCGCCGGAGCGGTGGGAGACGAACTGGGCGTAGCCGCCGTTGCGGCAGGTCGCAACCGCTGCCAGGGTTTCGGTCACGGTGCCGATCTGGTTGACCTTGATCAGCGCGGCGTTGCCGACGCCGCGGCTGATCGCCTCGGCGATGATGGCAGGGTTGGTGACGAAGATGTCGTCGCCAACCAGCTGGACCTGACTGCCGAGCCGCTGCGTCAGCGCCGCCCAGCCGTCCCAGTCGTTCTCGGCCAGGCCGTCCTCGATCAGCCAGACCGGGAACCGGTCGGTGATCTGCGCATACCGCTCGATCATCTCATTGCTGGACAGCGCCTGGCCGGCGACCCGGTACAGGCCGTCCTCGCCGCGGAACTCGCTGGACGCCGGGTCTAGCGCGATCGCCACCCCGTCCCGGCCCGGCACGTACCCGGCGTCGCCGATCGCGGTGACCAACAGCTCGAGTGCCTCCTCCGGCTCGGCGATCTGCGGCGCGAAGCCGCCCTCGTCACCGAGCCCGGTCGCGTATCCCTTGGCCGCGAGCAGCCCGCGCAGCGCCGCGTAGACCTCCGCGCCCGCGCGGACCGCCTCAGGAAACGACGGAGCACCGAGCGGCGCGATCATGAATTCCTGGAAGTCGAGCGGATTCGGGGCATGCACGCCGCCGTTGATCACGTTGAAATGCGGGACCGGAAGCCGCTGGACAACTCCGGGCGGGGTCAGCCAGTCCCACAGCGGCCGGCCGTCGGCCCGGGCAAGCGCCCGGGCGCAGGCCATCGACACGCCGACGATCGCGTTCGCGCCCAGCCGCGACTTGTCCGGGGTGCCGTCCAGCGCGACCAGCGCAGCGTCGATCTCAGCGAGGTCACGCCACGCCGGGCCGATCAGGCGGTCGGCGATCTCGCCGCCGACTGCCGCCACCGCGCCGAGCACCCCGAGCCCGCCGTACCGGGCGGCGTCCCCGTCCCGGCGCTCGACTGCCTCCCGGCTACCGGTAGAGGCCCCGGACGGCACGCCAGCTACCGCGACGGTGCCGTCCGCAAGCGCGACCGTTGCCTGCACGGTCGGGCGGCCACGAGAGTCAAGGATCTCCAGTGCGGTCACCGCGGTGATAACGGCAGGCTTCGATGCCTCCATCGGCGTCTCCTTCGGTGCGGGGGAACGGCTTCTGCTCTTTCGCATCTCATCCTGGCAGCAACTTGCGCCAGCGGGTCAGGGACCAATGTCACCGGTCCGGTGGATTCGGCTTCGCGGCCGGGGCTGCCAGAAAGCGCGAACAGCCACCACTGAACACCGGGACATCGACGGCAGGCTCGGCGGCCTCGTGTGTCCTATCCTGGCACTAGTGGGTGAGCTCACTCGGCGGTGGACCCCGCCGGAGCCGCGCGGTTTCCCCGCTGGCTTTCTGCCTGGTGGCCGATGGGTCCTGCGTCCTGGACTGGAGGGTCACCGCATGCCGATTGAGTGGTTCACTGCGGGTGGGTCCGGCGTACCTGCCGCTGGGCAGCCGGATCCGCCAGGTTCTGCCCGCGCCGAATCAGAAGTATCTTGCCTGGCTTGCGGGTGCGCGGCGGCGTTTGCCGGCCTGGCGGTGGTCGCTGCCCGGCCCCGGGACAGCTGGCTTAGCCGGATCGACACAGCGGTGATTGGCATGGTCGCGGGCACCAGGACCGCAGCGGCAGTCCGGGCGGCGCGCGCGGTCAGCGGGCTGGCCGAGCCGGGCTCTGCTGCGCTGCTGCTGGCCGCAGCCGCCGCTGCGGCGGTGCGGCGCGCCGGCTGGCTGGAAGGCTGCGCACCGTTCCTGACAGTGGCGGCCGGTATGACGGCACGACGGAAGCTGTCCGGCGTAGTCGCCCGGCAACGCCCGCCGGCCTCGGTCTGGCTGGCTGAGCCTGAAGGTTTCAGCCTGCCGTCCAAGCACACCACCCTGGCAGCGCTCACCGCAGGAGCCTGCGCCACCGCTCTTGGCGGCGGGCGCGGCGCCAGCCATGCCGCGGCGCTGCTGGCGGCCGGAGGCGTCGGCGCGAGCAGGGTGTGCCTGGGCGTGCACTGGCCGAGCGACGTGCTGGCCGGCTGGCTGTTCGCCGCCGGCTGGCTTGACCTGTGCCGCTGGCTGCAGCCAGCGGCACAGGTGGCGGGATCCGGGCCCGGCGGGCCGGTGCAGGTGGGAGCGGGATGGAGCAGCCTGTGAGCATTCCCGACGGCATAGAGCTCCGGTGCTCGGCAGTGGTCGTCCGGCAGCAGACTGTGCTGCTGGTGCACCGCACCCGGGACGGCGCAGATGACTGGGTGCTGCCCGGTGGCACACCACGCGCTGGCGAAAGCATGGCGGCGTGCGCGCGCCGGGAAGTGCTCGAGGAGACCGGCCTGCGCGTCGACCCGTCCAGGGTGGCGTTCGTGCTGGAAGTCCTGGGGCCCGACGGCGGTCCCCGGACAGTCGACATCGTGTTCGCCGCCACTGAAGCCGCGCCAGGCACGGGACCAGATCGGCAAGAGCCTGGCCTGAGCCCGGCGTTCGTTGCGGTGGATGAGATCAGCGGACTCGACCTTCGACCACCCCTGGCAGGTCATCTTCGCGGGATGCTCGGCCACCGAGGGCGGCTCTATGCGCCGTACCTGGCCAACTTGTGGCGGCCGGCCGCGGCGAACCCCCAGCCGGTCACGCCGAGTCATCCGCCGCAGCGGGGACCGGGGGCGGCTGACCTCACGGCCAGCCAGCAGGCGGAGGCCGGACCGTGACCAGGCAGTACCTGATCGGGGAGTTGTCGGTCCGGCTGGAACAGCTTCAGGCGGTCGCGGCCAGCGGCGCTGAACAGGACGTGGCCCGGCTGCGCCACGAGGTCGAGAACGGCGGAACAAGCGGCCTCGGCCCGGCCGCGGCGCAGGCCATCGCGCTGGCCGACGCCCTGTGCTGGCGGTCACTGGCCCACGGTGACATCGCCGCCTTCTCCAGCCAGGCGGCTATCTCGGCCGACCTGCGCCTGTTCGGGGTGTGTGCCCGGCTGCTCGCCGAGCACTGACCGCGACCCGGCTACCTGCCTGGCCGGTACCGGCTAGCCAGGACCGCACGGTGGGTGCCGCGGATAGTAAGGATTGCATCGCCGCCGTCGCTGGAGTGCCGCCCATGTCAGTCTCCTCGGACCGCTGGACCTTCTGCAGCCAGGGACATATCCACTGGGGCGCAAATGGCGGCGCTGGCCTGCTGCTGCGGTTCGCGCCAGACCGGGGCGAGCCGGTGTACCTGCTGGCCGAGCGGTCCCGGTGGGTCGATGAGGGCGGCACCTGGGGGATTCCCGGCGGCGCGATCCATGATGGCGAGCCGGTGAAGGCGGCAGCCCGGCGGGAGGCGGCCGAGGAGATCTGGCCTCTGCCGCCGTACCGGGTCACGGGGATCGACGTGCAGGATTGTGGCGGCGGATGGAGGTTCCACATCGTGAGAGCTGATGTGAGCGAGCCGTCCGCTGCCTACGCGGCCAGCCAGACCGACGCGACGGGATGGTTCACTCTCGGTGAGATGACGTCGTTGCGACTGCATCCGGGTTTCCGGCAGTGGGTCGAGGGGCACGCGCCGCATGATCAGTGAGTTGCCGCCGTGTACGGGGCCGGGAAGCCGCGGTGGGTGTCTCATTCGGGCAGCGCGGGCAGGGCCAGGGCAGGCTGGCCGGCCAGCAGCCGGAGCGCGTCGGAGTAGGCGCTGGCTTCGTCGGCGGTGACCAGGCCGCGGCGCAGCGCTTCCCGCTTGAGCGCGTAGGCCCGCATGTTCTCGGACGACCGCTGCAGCATCGCGGCGAGCGCGCTGGTCATGACCTGGCCGTCCGGAAGCGACGGGTGCTTCTGGAGGACCAGGGCCAGGTGACGCAGGCACAACGGCGGCGGCTTGGCGGCCGAGGGTACCCGCGCCGCGAGTTCCGCGGCCGCGTCCCGCTCTGTCGCCGCGAGTATGGCGCAGGCCGGGCAAGCCGATGTGCGGGCCATGACCGCGAGACGCCCGGCGAGCTCGCTGGCATTGCGACAGCCGGCCGCGGCGTCGCGCAGCGCGCTCGCGACCTGGCCGGCCAGCCGGGCATTTCCGGCGGATATGCCCACGGGGGAGGCCAGGTGGGCGTACTGCCAGGTGTGCAGCGGGCAGAAGCCGCCGGTCTCGGCATGCAGGGCCTGGTCGGCTTCGCTGGTCGCGAGCAGGTACTGCCGGCGGATCAGGTACTGGGTCTGCGCTGTCTCCAGCTCGTCGCAGATCCTGCATGCCAGACCATTGCGAGCGACGGCCGCGGCCTGCGGCTCAGCTTCCGTACCAGCTGCCACGCTAATAGCATCCGGAACCCAGGCGGCCAGCGATTCCCGGAAGCCGACCAGCCGGCCAGCGAGATCGGTGAGGACGGCGACGTCGTCCTCACGCGGCGGCACCGACAGGTAGCGGCGGAACTGGGCGGCCTCCGCGCTGGCCTGCCGTACTGCCTGCTCGCCGAGCCGCCGCGCCCAGTCCGCGGCGGCGACCCGGAACGCGCTCTCGGCGCGCCCGGCGAATCCGGCCACTGCGGCGTCCACAGCCGCAGACATAGCACGGTCGGCGTCACCGTCGGCATTGCCGCGGCTGCGCCGCCTGCGGGATCTGGCCGGCGGGTCCGGCACGATCCAGTCCACCACCGGGACAGTGAACTCGGGCATCTCCTCGGCCGCCCAGCCTGCCAGGCGGCCGGCATACACCGGCAGGCCCGCGATGGCGGCGCCCAGCTCCCGCGGCGAGCGCGCCAGGTCGAGCAGGGCGCCGATGTCCTCCGCCGCGGGTCCGATCACGGCCTCGCGCAGCTCTGCTGCACGCCGCTCCAGCCAGTCACCGGCCGCCTGGCGGCCGGCTACGCGCAGGGCATCCAGCGCATCGCTCACGGGATCGGCATCCGGTGCGACGCCTGCGCCATGCGGCGCTGCTGCCGCCGGCGCGAGAATCCCCCTGAGCTCGGCTTCCCAGCCTGGGCCGCGTTCGGAGAGGACGCCGGGAACTGCGCCATCCGCGGTCCTGGCGATCCGGTCTGCCACCGCGGTGAGTTGGTCGTGCAGCTCGCTGACCCGCGAGTCGAAGCCGGTCACGGCGCTGGCGTGGTCCGGTCTGTCGCCGCCGGCGAGCTGCCCGGCCTGCAGGTCTCGCTGCTGCCGGGCCACCAGGCCGGCCGCCGCAACCGCGACATTACCGAGGGCGACCCGGCCCTGCTCGGCAGTCAGGAACCGGGACAGCGCGTCGCGCAGCGGGCCGATCCCGCTGTCAGCGAGCTGCCGCAGGTCGCTACTCATCGCGCCGTCCAGCGCCTGCAGCGCTGAGATCCCGAACACCGGCGGCTCCGCCCGCAGGTGGTCGCGCGTCCAGCGCCGCACGTACCCGGTCACGTCCGCGGCGTCCGCGTCTGTGACCAGGTCGCGCTTGTTGAGGACCACGAACAGCTTGCCGGCCTGCTCGGCCGCGCCGGTCAGGAAGTCCGTCTCGGCGCTGGTCAGCGCGGAGTCGAACCCGGTGACGAACACGACGGCGTCGGCTTGCGGCAAATAGCGCAGCGTGGCCGCGGTATTGGCGGCGATCGCTGATCCGACGCCGGGGGTGTCAACGAATTCGAAGCCCAGGCGCAGCAGCTCGGCCGGGATCTCCACCTCGACCGAGGCGACTCGCATCCGGGTGCGCTCGGCGCTCGCCTGAGCGACGAACCGGGTCACCTCTGCCACCGGCACCTCGACGGGCAGGGCCGCGGCGTGGCTGCGGACCAGCGCGCGGGCCCGGGTGCCGTACCGGACAGTGGTGACCACCGATGTCATAGGCAGCGCGCCCATCGGCAGGTACGCCTGACCCAGCAGCGCGTTCATCAGCGTTGTCTTGCCACGGCTGAACTGGCCGATTACCGCTAGCTGGAATCGGCCGGCCGCCAGCCGGGTCAGCAGTGCCCTGATGTCCTGCTCGCGCTGGTCGTCCCCGTAGGCACGGGCGACAGGCAGCACGGCGCGGATCATGTCCGCCAGCTCCAGCCGTCGCTGCTGGTAGCCGGCCAGCCCGTCCATGTCTCTATTCTCAGCCGGGCTGCCCGGCAGCGGGGCGGTCTGGATGGCCGGGCCGGACGGCCCGCCGGCGGACGGTGATGAGGAATGGGATCGCTGCGAGCTGGGCCGCCACGCAGAACGCCGTCACCGCACCCAGCGACACGTCGAACAGCACCCCGATCGCCACGCTGCCCAGCACCCACGCCGTGCCGTAGACCCCGGTGAACAGGCCGTAGGCCGAGGCGCGGCGGTCCGGTGCGACCATCGGCGCGACCGCGGCCGGGATGATCGACTCCTGCACTCCCATGCCCAGGCCCCATAGAGCCACGCCCGCGACAGCCGCCCATACTCCGCCGAGGAACACCAACGGTGCGTAGGCCGCTGCGCCGATCGTCAGCGGGATCAGCACGCCGATGCCCGCCTTGTCGAACAGCCGGCCGAAGATCAAGGAACCGGTGCCGCTGACTGCCATCGCCACTGCGTAGAACACCGGCACGACCGGCGCGGACACTGTGTGAGCCTGCTGAAAGTGAAAGGCAATCAGCGGGAAGTCGGCGAGGCCGGCAGCCACCAGGGCGGCTCCAGCCAGGTACACCCAGAACACCCAAGGCAGCCCGGACGTGGAGACCTCAGCAGGCCCGGCCGACAGGTCCTGCGGCCGCGGGAAGAACCGGCGCGCCACCAGCACCAGCGAGAGGGTGATTGCTGCAGGGACCGCCAGCGCGGCGAATGCCAGCTTGTAGTCGTGCTGGCTCAGCGTGAGGATGAGCGCGACGAGCAGCGGGCCGAACATCGCGCCGAACTGGTCGAGCGCCTCGTGCACGCCGAAACCCCAGCCATAACCCATTTCCTTGGCAGCATGGGACAGCATCGCATCCCTGGGCGGATTGCGGGTTGCCTTGCCGACCCGCTCGGCGATGATCAGCAGCGCTGCTACTTCCCAGTTCCCGGCCAGCGCCAGCAGCGGGACCGCCGCCATCTGGACCACGTACCCGCCGATGGTGATCGGCCAGTACCGGCCTGTCCGGTCCGCGCCCCGTCCGGAGAACAGCCGCAACCCGTAGCCGAGGAACTCACCCAGACCGCTGATCACGCTGATCGCCAGCGCCCCCGCACCCAGCGTGCCCAGGTACGGGCCGATCACCGACCGGGAACCCTCGTATGTGAAGTCGGCGAAGAAGCTCATCACGCCGACCATCAGCACGAACTTCAGCGCCGGCGGCGCGCCCGTCAGATGCTTCCTGAGACCAGATCCCGCGGGCTCAGTGCCGGCCCGGGTCGGCTCGGTCGGCTGACGCGCGGGCATTGCATCATCTCCATCTCCGGGACAGGCTTACGAGCAAACCTGAGCCAACGTGCACAATGACGATCTCGCAAAATCCTGAGCACCCGCCGGGCCTGAGTACCTCGTCGAGTGCAACACCCCAAGCCCCGTGGATCAGTGAGCAGAGCGTCCCGCAGATGCTGCGGACACTCCGGCCCGCCGTTGTTTCCTGCGCGGGCCCAGGGTGGAGGCGGGGCATTAGCGCGGGCGGGCCCTGAGCCAGGGCCCGCCCGCGCCGCTTCGGCGGCCGGGGCCTACTTGACCGGGGCGGGGCCGAACGGCAGAACCTTGCGTCCGAAGGTGGACTCGATGATGTCACCCGCGGCGTGGTACCAAGCCAGCACCGCGAAGAGCAGGACGACCGCGCCGCCTGCCTTGGTCATGTTGGCGATGTTGTCCCAGGAACCGATTGACAGCAGCACTAGGCCGACGAAGATCAGCCAGATGATCGCAGTGAGTACCAGGTCGGTACGCAGCGAGGCGATGGCCAGGTAGAACGTGATCACCGCGAATACGGCTAGGAACAGGCCGACGGCCGACGAGAGTTGCGCGGCGGGGACGCTGGTCGCGTAGATCGTGTCGAACGCCCCGAGCATCACCCAGAACGGCCCGTAGGTGCCGAACACCGCCCCGCCGAACAGGTTGCCGCGGGAGAACTCCATAATCGCGACGATGATCTGCACCAAGCCACCGAAGAAGAAAGCCGCCGGCAGCACGATGGGGGTCCCTGCCGAGTTCAGCAGGCCGGTCTGGTACATGCCGAGCATGAACGAGGTGGTGGCGAACGCGGTCACCGCCCACGGCGCCGGGTTGGCCATCCCTCCGCCAGCGAGCGGGGCCTCGGCCGCCTCGGACTGCTCGCCGATAACACCTGATGTCGTCATTGGGCATCACTCCTGTCTTATTTCAGACCGGCCACGGTGGTCGGCGCGTCTGCGGTGAAGAGCACTGGGCCGGTGTGCGGCACAGCCGGGGCTTGTGCAGCGCCTGCCCAGCTCACTGCCTGGAGCCCCGCCAGCGCGCAGAGGGGTTCGCCCGCCGCGGTGGTCAGGCGGGACGCCGGCGGGCGCATGAACCCTGGCACGGTTCATGGCTGACTGGCGGGTGAGCAGTTTGATGCGGGCCGACTCGGCGCAGCCCCAGTACACGTCGTTCACCGGGGTAGTGGTCAGCGATCCCGGGTCGGGGTCCCGGCCCCGAATCAGACGTCGGGTAGCATCTCCGGCATCCTGATTGATTTCGGTAAGGCGGCGATCAGCCGGTCCGGATAATGGGCCACGACCAGCTTGGTTTTCCCCGGGTCTCGCGCCGCTACGATCCGGGCGGGCCGGACGGGCATGCAGAGGGCATACCAGCCGCTGGCCCGCATGATCAGCGGCGTACCGGTCGCCCACGATCTCGGCGACCGCCACCTGGCGGTCTTTCCGGTTCCAGCTGCCGCGGGTGCGGACCGTCATGTTGCGCCGGCGCAGCCCGTCGCCCACCGGACTGAGCTGTTCCGCCTCGTATGGGTCGGCCAGGAATCGCGTGCGGCCGGGCGGGTGGCTGCGGCGTAGTCGGCGGCCCGCGGTCGGGCGGGCCGACTTTCCCCGGCACAGGTAAAACAGAGCCAGCTGGGCGAGTCCCGCCATACGCCGCTCGTCCCTCCGCGCGATACGCGACACGGCGGGGCAGTACCGGCATGACGTACCGTCAGCGGGGACACCGGCGGTGGTGAGGTCACGGTCGAACATGGGGCGTGCAGCCTCCTGTCCGTGCTGGGCAGGGACCGTTGGCGGCGACCGCGATTAACGGCGAGCCCCTCCGCCGTCTCTACTTCTGATCATAAATCCGGCTTAGCGCCTGGGTAAAGGATGTGCCCGCTGCGCGCGCGTGGCGGGTGTTACCAGCCGGGCGAGTGCGGCAGCCCTGGGCCTGGCAGCCGGCTACGGCCGGGATGGATGTCGAGAACCGCCGCCGGCCGACCTCGCACGGCTGCCGCTGCTGATTCATGCCGCCAAAGATGAGCTCTGGACGATGGCCGACCCAGGGGCGTTCGGGCAGCCCGGGCCGAGTTCGAGGCGCGCGGCGCGAATATCGGCATCGCACACCTCGCGGACATCCTCACCGGCTCCCCGAGCCGCTGGGCTCAGCCGCATCGTCTCCACTAGACGCTTGAGGCCCTCGCTCCCGTGGACCCACCCGTGCCGTGCTCCGGGATGCCGCGCCTGTGGAGGCCTCTGCGTGCTGCCGCCGGGGCTGTGCCCGATCTGCTCTGGCCCTTTCGCGCGGCGCGCGGGCCGAGAGATCGAAACCAGTCGGCTTTCCGGCTGCTGAGTTTGCGTGACGGGGCGGGGATGTTCGCGGCCCGGCTCTCCACCGGCGCATGAAGGGCGACCGGCCGCCGGCGGGCCGGCGCGTGATGCCCTGAG
>Ga0335072_10014431_pt1 | contig 11223 bp, 10 predicted proteins | sample Lox_Sample_21_FD_206725 | JGI IMG/M metagenome (GOLD analysis project Ga0335072, IMG submission 206725) | Soil microbial communities from Loxahatchee National Wildlife Refuge, Florida, United States - Lox_Sample_2.1 | ecosystem: Environmental > Terrestrial > Soil > Wetlands | place: USA... | reverse complement strand
TGGATGTGCCCGAGAGCCTCGCAGGCCCGGGCTATGTCGGTGTCGGCGACGTCGGGCACGTGAGCGACACATGACAGGGCGCGCTGGTAGAGCGACGCCGCGTCCGCGTTGGCGTACTGCGCCCGGGCCCGGCGCGCCGCCAGGAGGGAATAGGTCCATGCCTTCTCGTAGAGCTGGCCGCCGATGCAGTGCTCCGAGAGCATGTCGGCCTGCTCGCTGTGGTCCGGTTCCCACCGACGCTCCAGGGCCGCGGCCGCGTGGCGGTGCAACTCGGCGCGCCGGCGGAACGGGAGCCCTTCGTAGGCGCACTGGCGCACCAGATGGTGGCGGAACCGCACCACGCGGTCGGCCTCGACGCTCGGGGCGAACTCTTCGAGCCGCTCCCACGGCAAAGAGCCCGTGCGGGCCTGGCCGTCGGCCGAGAGCACCTCGGAAAGCAGATCCAGATGGACGGTCATGCCCATGACCGCCGCGGCACGGAGCAGTGACCGCAGCTCAGGCTCGAGCTCGTCGATGCGGGCCGCAATCACCTCTTCGACCGAGCCGGGAAGGTCGTCGTCGGCCCGGGGGCGGCACGCCGCCGCGGCCAGCTCGACCAGGAACAGCGGGTTCCCACCGGCGCGGTGCGCAATGGCGGCGGCCCGTCGGGCCGGCAACGACATGGCCTCGGTCGCCGCCAGCACCAACGCGTCCGAAGCATCCTCGTCCAGCGGCTCGAGCTCCATTGTGGTGCGCACCACCCCTTCGGTGGCGAGGCCGCGATCGCTCGGACGGCGCGCCAGGAGGAGCAGCCAGGGTCGATCCGTCACGTCGGCCGCCAGTCGGTGCACCAGGTCGACGGTGGCGTCGTCCATCAGCTGCACGTCGTTGAAGACGAAGAGGGTGGGCCCGACGAGCAACCGCCCCAGCGCGTCGCTCACCACCTCTTCGAGGCGCTGCTTGCGGACATCGACGTCGAGGTCCGCCACTTCGGGCGTGTCGGGAATGTGGGCGCCGGCCACAATGCCGATGAGCGGCAACCACGGCACGAGATCGGGTGCCACGTCGGCCACCAGCTCGGTCAGCGCCTGCGCCACCGCCGAAGGTGACGCGTCGGCCCCCAGCGGCAACTGGGAACGAAACAGGCGGTGGAGCGGCTGGTAGGGCGTCGACTGGCCGTAGACGTCACCGTCGGCCCACAGCACCCCGCTGCTCCCCCAGGCCAGGACGGCTTCTTCGAGCAGCCGTGTCTTGCCGATGCCGGCCGGTCCGACCACCTCGATCACCTGGCCGCGCCCCCCACGGGCGGCGTCGGCAGCCGACAGCAGGGTGGCCCGCTCGTCGTCCCGGCCGACCAGCGGAAGCAGCGACAGGGCGCGGCGCGTCCCGTCGAGGCGCTCCCCCACCGCCACGGCCGTGACGGCTTCGGCCTTTCCCTTGACCCGGAACGGCGGGAGCTCGGTGGCGGCGAAGCGGGTGCGGGAGTGCTCGAGCACCTCGGGCAGCGCGATGACCTGGCCCACTTCGGCCCGGGCCATGAGGCGGGCGGCCAGGTTCACGGCGTCACCGGTCACCGAGTAGACGCGCCGGTACGGAGGTCCGTAGTCGCCCGCGAACACCCGGCCCGAGGTGACCCCGGCTCGCAGGGGGAGCCGGCCGCCGGCCTGGACAATCGTCCGGGCCGCCCCGAGCACCCGGGCCTGGTCGTCGCCCGTCGCCACGGGCGCCCCGGCAATCAGGATCACCTTGCCGCCGCCCTCGCAGACGTCCGAGGACAAGAATGTCACCCCGTTGGCGCGCGCCGCGTCCTGGCGGTGAGGGCGTCGACACCTTCTGCCACCAGCAGGGCGTCGGCGCCGCTGAACTCCACAAAGCACACGGTGACCTGGCGGTGCTCGTGATCGACCGCGCCGGCGCGCAGGTGGTCGCGCAGCGGCACGCAGAAGCACTGGCCCAGATCGACGTCGGTCCGGGAGGGGTCGAGGCTCGGCGCCGGTGCCGGTGCCACGTCGGGGGGCACGGTGAGGAGATCGGCGCCGCCCGCCGACCGGCCGACCGCCGCCGCGGTGCCCGCCACCGCCACGACGGTGGCGGGGCTGACAACCACCTCGCCGGCCTGGGCGACCTTCTCCATTTCGGCCACCCGGCTGGCCCCCGGACCGCAGACGACGAGCTCTCGGAACCCCCGCCCGACGAGGAAGAATTCGAGCGCCCCCGAGTGCACGCCGATCGACATGGCCAGCCGGACCGGACCCCGGCTGGTGCGGATGCGGCCGATCCGCTTCATGACGGCCTGCATCTCCCAGCTGGCCCGGCAGGCCCGCGCCCCGTGGTCCTCGCCCCGGTAGAGGAGGAGGACGGCATCGCCTCCCCACTTCACCAGGCCGGCGCCGTAGCGGTAGGCAACGCTCAGGAGGTCCTCGAAGACGTGGTTGAGGATGTCACCCATCTCCTCCGCGCCGGCCTTGCCCTCGACGGCGAGGCGCTCGGTCAGGGCGGTGAACCCCGACACGTCGGCAAAGACGGCGGTGCCGTCGACGGTCAGGTGCTCGAGCCGGGGGTGCTGGTCGAGCCAGTCGACGACCAGGCGCGGCACATAGGGCGCGAGCGGGTCGGGGGCACGGCTGCCCCGTGGTGCCGCGGTGTGCACGACCGTGCCTTCCGTGAGGGATCCGAAGGCCGTGGCTCCACCTCCCGCCGGTTGCAACCGCCCATCGCGCGGGTCCCCGCCCGCGCCTGAATGACGAGGACCTCCGGGCCGATCGTACTCGCGCTCATTGCGATCCGGCGGGGTTCAGAACCGGGGCAGCCAGTCCTTGGTGGCTTCGAGCATCTCATCGGTCATGGCGACGACGTGTTCGTGGGGCAGTCGCCCCGTCATGTGGTCGGTCAGCATGGCCTCGAGCACGGTCGTGCGATTCCCGGTCAAGGCGGCGTCGACGGTCAGCTCCTGCGACGCCACGACCCGCCGGAGGTGCTCACCGAGATACGACGGTACCGTCACCTGGTCACGGGCGCGCACGCCGTCAGCCCCGGCCAGGCCGATGCACTCGGTCACTGCGCCCGGCGCCAGGTTCGTGACCTGGCCGGTGTTGGGCAGGTTCACCGGGAGCCAGCGCTCCTGGCCCGACACGACGGCCCCGATGAGGTCGGCCACCAGCTCGCCCGAGCCCCAGCGGGGGATCTCCTCCTGCTTGCGCAGCCACTCCACCGAGGCGTCGTCCTCGGCCTTGTCGGCCTTGTGCCCGGCCATGCCGTAGTGGTGGACCCCCCAGTCGCGCCCGTAGTCCGATTCGGCCGTGACGAAGCCGGCGAAGAACTCGACCACGTGGGTGTCAGACGAACCGGGCAGCACACCGAAGCGGCGGAAGAGGTCGAACTTCACCTTGTGGTTGACGACGACGTCGCCCTTGGTCCACTGCTCGCCGTCGGAGACCTTGCGCCAGTGCGCGTTGGCGGGCGGGGTCATCCAGATCGGCTCGTCGGCGCGCGGTCCGGGGCGGTCGAGGAAGTCACGCAGGAGAGCGAAGCCGTCCTCGCCCCGTACGGTGAAGCTCGTGATGAGGGGCAGGTGGTTCACGCCGCCCACAACGGGGTTGACCTCGTGCATGCCACAGTCGAACAGCAGGCTCATGGCGAACTGGAAGCCGACCAGCTCGTTGCACAGCCCGACCGTCCTCACCGACGTCTCCCGGCTGGCGGCCCGGCACAGCGCCGTCAGCGGGTTGGACACGTTGAGCAAGAGCGCGTCGGGCGCCACGCGCTCGACGGCGCGCGCGATGTCGACCACAATGGGAATGCTGCGCAGTGCCCGCATGATCCCGCCCGGTCCGACGCTGTCGCCGACGGGCTGACGGAGGCCGTAGCGATAGGGGATCTCGATGTCGTGGCGCATGGAGGCGAAGCCGCCCACCGACAGGGTGATGAGCACGAACTGCGCGCCGGTGAGGGCGTCGTCGAGGTCGGTGGTGCCCCGTGCGCTCAGTGCGATGTCACGGGTCCGGGCCACGTGGAAGGCCAGGTCCAGCAGGGGCGGGAGGCTGTCGGCCTTGACGTCGTAGAGGGTCAGCTCGACATCGGTGAGGGCCGGATGGTTGGCGAAGTCCACCAGCATGGTCGGGGTCCAGTGGGTGCTGCCGCCGCCAACAAGGGTGATCCGCGTCGTCATGGCACCCACTATGCGTCAGACACCGAGGTGCGCGCCCTCCCACAGCTTGATGCCGCCCAGAATCCCGGCCGTATTGTCGACCACGGTGATCTGTTCGATGAGGTCACCCAGGCCGTCCCGGTCGACCCGGCGGGCGTTCCCACCTCCGATGTAGAGGTGGTCGTAGAAGAACAGCGCCTTCATGCACCCGATGGCTTCGCGCACGCGCTCGTTCCACTTCTTTTCGCCGTCGGTCTTGCGGGCGAGCTCACCGATCTGGTCGTTGTAGGTGCCGCCCTTGCGGAAGGGATGGTGGGCCAGCTCCAAGTGGGGCATCAACGCCCCGTCCAAGAAGAGCGCGGTGCCGAATCCCGTCCCGAGCGTGATGACGAGCTCGAGCCCCTTGCCGGCGACGACGGCCATGCCCTGGATATCGGCGTCGTTGGCCACCCTGGTCGGCTTGTCGAGCGCGTCGCCGAGGGCTCCGGCGAGGTTGAATCCGGTCCACTCGTCCACGAGCGCGGCGTCGATGGGGCTGCCCGGGCCCTTGGCCCGGGCGAAGTGCGCCGGGCCGAGCACGTGCCCGTTGCGCACCATGCCGGGGAATCCGCACGACACCCGGTCCGACTCGGGGAGTGGCTCGACCAACTTCGCCAGCTTGGTCACCAGGCCCTGGGCTCCTTGCGGTGGCATGGGATAGGTGGTCGCCACCTTGACCCGCGCCGCCACCATGCCCCCCGTCTCGGAGAGCACCGACGCCTTGAGGCCGGTGCCGCCGATGTCGATGGCCAGTGTGAACGGCCGCTGGGGATTGGGATCGAGGGCGATCTTTTCCTCGGGCTGTTCGACTTCTGCTTCCGGTGCGGCCTGTTCGGCGTGCTCGCCCACCTGGTCCTCCCTGTTCAGTGCCGCAGCGTATCGGCGGGCGGGTGTCCCGCCGCGTGCAGACCCGACCCAGGGCGGAGTGGCGCGTTCGGGGCCGGGCTCGCGTGGAATCAGACGTGGAGCAGGTCGTGCATGGCGCGGCGGAGAATGGACCCGAGCTCCTCGTCGCCCACCTGGTCGAAGGCGTCGCCGGAAATGAAGATGCCCGCCATCACCGCCCCGAAGGAGGCCGCCATCCGCACGCGGTCTTCGACCGCCACGCGCTCGTCGGCCAGAATGACCCGGAAGCGCGCCTGGAGGTCATCGTGCTCGGCGTCGTGGTCCTGGCGGTGCAGCGCCTCGAGGGCGGCCTGGTTGCGCTCGTGGAGGAGGAAGATCTTCCGGTTGCCCAGCATCTGATCGATGAGGGCGTCGAGCAGCTCGGCCCACAGTTGCGTGGTCGGCACCTGCTCGGTCAGCTCCTGGAGGGCTTCCTTGCCGAACTCGTGGAGCCGCATGTGCAGCGCCATGAGGATGTCTTCCTTGCTGGCGAAGTGGTAGTAGAGCGCGGCCTTGGTGAAGCCGAGCTGTTCGGCGATCTCGCGCAGCGAGGTCTTGTCGTAGCCGTTCTGGATGAAGAGGTCGAGCGCCACATCGAGGATGCGGTCCCGGGTGCTCGGGCCCTCGGGGCCGGCATCGGCCGTCCCATAGCCGCGGAGGACGGCTCCCTCGGGCCGCACCGTGCCCTGCGTGCCCGCCATGTTCAGATCCCCCCGGACCCGGGAGTCGCCGTGCTCATGATTCCCAATTTCCCCTCAACATGCCCATTGACTACTTGACGACAGGTAAGTGATCCACTTACCATGCGGTTAGTAAGCATGTTACTAGCCGACCGGTAAGGAAGCAACCATGCCGCACTCCACCTTCATGATCGAGGCTGAGGGGCTGACCAAGCGCTACGGCGACACGCACGCCCTGGACGGCGTCGACTTCGCCGTCCCCGCCGGGACCATCCTCGGCGTCCTCGGTCCCAACGGCGCCGGCAAGACCACCGCCGTCAAGATCCTCACCACCTTCGCCCTGCCCGACGAGGGCAAGGCCATGGTGGGCGGGTTCGACGTCGTCGAGAAGGCACCCGAGGTCCGGCGCCAGATCGGCGTGGCCGCCCAGGACGCCACCTTGGACGAGCTGCTCACGGGCCGTCAGAACCTCCAGCTGATCGGCGAGCTGTCGCGCATGGGCCGGGCCGCGGCCAAGGCCCGCACGGCCGAGCTGCTCGAGCGTTTCGAGCTCACCTTCGCCGCCGACCGCATGGCCAAGAGCTACTCGGGCGGCATGCGACGCCGGCTCGACCTCGCGGCCAGCCTCATGATGGCGCCGCCGGTGCTCTTCCTCGACGAGCCCACCACCGGGCTCGACCCCGTCAGCCGGTCCCGGGTGTGGGACGTCATCCGTGAGCTGGTGGCTGACGGCGTCACCGTGCTGCTCACCACCCAATACCTCGACGAGGCGGATGCGCTGGCCCACGACATCATCGTGGTCGACCACGGCCGCATCATCGCCGACGGCACGCCCCAGCAACTGAAGGACGCGTCGAAGGGCGCCCACCTGGAGGTGCGCCTGGCCGAGCCGCACGCCGCCGCCGTCTCGGCCCTCCAGCAGCTGGTCGAGAGCCGGGTGCACGCCGACGCCGATGGCCTGGTGCTGAGCGCGGCGGTCGACCAGTCCCCCGGGCTGGCCACCGCTGTCGTGCGCGCGCTCGACGCGGCGGGGGTCCTGGTCGACAACATCGAGGTGCGCCAGCCCTCCCTCGACGACGTCTTCTTCTCCCTCACCGGCCACACGGCCGAAGAACCGACCCAGACCACCCCCGAACCCCACATGGAAGGAGCGCCGGCATGAGCGTCACCACCGCCCCCGTCCCGCGCCTGACGACCGAGGCCCCGTCGGCCCGCCTGCACGTCGGCGAACGTCTGGCCGACATCTGGTCGCTCACCCGTCGGAACCTCGTGCACATCTCACGCGAGCCGATGCAGCTGTCCGACGTGACGCTCCAGCCCGTCCTCTTCACCCTGCTGTTCATCTACGTGTTCGGTTCGGACATCCCGATCCAGGGTGGGAGCTACAAGGACTTTGCCCTGGCCGGCCTGCTGTCGATGAACCTCACGACGTCGACGTTCGGCACTGCGGTCGGCATGGCGACCGACCTGCAGACCGGCGTCATCAGCCGTTTCCGCACCCTGCCCATGTGGCGCGCCGCGGTGCTCATCGGCCGCTCGCTGGCCGACCTGATGACGGCCGCCGTGTGCGTGCTCATCGTGGCGCTGGTCGGGCTCGCGGTGGGGTGGCGCCCCGATGCGAGCATCCCGTCGATCGTCGGCGGCTTCCTGCTCGCCATGCTCTTCGCCTACGCCCTGTCGTGGGTGTCGGCCTGCGCCGGGCTGCTGGCGAAGAGCCCCGAGTCGGCCGCATCGTTCGGGTTCATCTTCATCTTCCCACTGGCCTTCATCTCCAATGCGCTCGTGCCGACCCAGGGCATGCCCGGATGGCTCCAGGCCGTGGCGGACTGGAACCCCGTGAGCGCCATGACGGCGGGGGCCCGGCACCTCTTCGGCAATCCCAACCCCTCGGCGACCATTGCGGCGTGGCCGATGCAGCACCCCGTCGAAGCGGCCGTGCTCGAGTCGCTGGCCATCCTCCTCGTTGCGGCGCCCGTGGCGGCCTGGATCTTCCGCCGGGTCACCGTCGAGTAGGCCGGAGCGACGGAGCACCGGAGCGGTGTTCCCCCCACCCTTCGAGGGGGCGAAGGGTCGGGACCTTGTGCCCTAGAAATCTGATATCAGATTGATATCGTGGTGCCAGCGAGCGAAGGAGGCTCCGATGGCATCACAGACGATCACCCTGGACTCCGGCGGCCGAAGTGTTCCGGCCACCGAGTCGAAAGCCTGGACGTGGCCCGGCGTCCGGCTCCTCTTCGCCGGCCTCGCCATGGTGGCGGCGGCCGGCATCCTGCTCGGCTTCGGCACCGTCGACGGAGGCTGGGGCTCGGCCGGGTCGATCACCATGCTGGCCGTGGGCATCGCCCTGCTGGTGGCCGCCGACTTCGACTTCGTCGGCCTGACCTCGGTGGTGCCCGGCGAGGCCCGGGTGGTCCAGCTCTTCGGCCGCTACCACGGCACCATCCGTGCCTCCGGGCTGCAATGGGTGAACCCGTTCGCCCAGCGGCGCAAGGTCTCGACCCGGGTGCGCAACCACGAGACGCCCCTCGCCAAGGTCAACGACTCGGACGGGAACCCGGTGGAGATCGCCGCCGTCGTCGTGTGGGAGGTCGACGACACGGCCAAGGCCCTCTACGCCGTCGACGACTTCGTGCACTTCGTCGCCACCCAGACCGAGACGGCAGTCCGGCACACCGCCAGCAGCTATCCCTACGACAGTCGCGGGACGGGGGCGCTGTCCCTGCGCGACAATGCCGAAGAGATCACGCTGCGCCTCTCGGCCGAGATCGCCGACCGCGTGCGGGCGGCCGGGGTCACCATCATCGAGTCCCGCCTGACCCGGCTGTCCTACGCGCCCGAAATTGCCCAAGCGATGCTGCGCCAGCAACAGGCCAGCGCGGTGGTCGCGGCTCGGCAGCGCATTGTCGAAGGGGCCGTCGGCATGGTGGAGCTCGCCCTGCAGCGGCTCGAGGAGCGCGACGTCGTGAACCTCGACGAGGAGCGCAAGGCGGCCATGGTGTCCAACCTCCTGGTGGTGCTGTGCAGCGAGCAGGCGACCCAGCAGGTGGTCAACGCCGGTTCCCTCTACCAGTAGGGCCTCGCACCCCGACGATGGCTGAACGCAAGAGCGTGCTGCTGCGGCTCGATCCTGCCGTCCACGACGCCCTCGCCCGCTGGGCCGCCGACGAGGTCCGCAGCACGAACGCCCAGGTGGAGTTCCTGCTGCGTCAGGCGCTGGCCAATGCCGGGCGGCTGCCCCGCCGAACCGGTGAGCTGCGCCCGCCGGGACGTCCTCCGAAGGCAGAGCGCCAGGGTCGCTGAGCGGGCCGGTGGCGGTCGCGCCCCGGCCGCCACCGGCCGTCCGTTGTTAGGTTTGGCCGATGACCACCGAACCATGGATGGAAGACGCCTCCTCGCTGGTGGATGCGTTCAGGGCCGGGACCATTTCGCCGACGGAGGCCCTCGAAGGCTCGCTCGACGCCATCGCCCGCTCGTCGCTCAATGCGGTGTCGTTCGTGGACGAGGAGCAGGCCCGCAAGAGCGCCGCCAACGCGGACGTGTCGCTGCCCTTCGGCGGTGTCCCAATGGGCGTGAAGGAGCTCGACCCGGTCAAGGGATGGCCCCAGACCGAAGGGTCATTGGTGCTCAAGGACGAGATCGCCTCCTACGACGGCACCATGACGGCGCGGCTCAAGGACGCCGGCGCGGTGCTGGTGGGCCAGACCAATGCGAGCGAATTCGGCGGCATCAACTGCACCTACACGCGCCTGCACGGTGCGACGTCGAACCCCTACGACCTCGAGCGCACGCCGGGGGGCTCCTCGGGCGGCTCGGCCGCCGCGGTGTCCGGAGGGCTGCTGCCCATCTGCACCGGCGGCGACGGCGGCGGATCGATCCGCATTCCGGCCGGCTTCACCGGTCTGCTGGGTCTCAAGGCCACCTTCGGGCGCATCCCCAAGGGCCCGCACACCGAGATCGAACCGCTCACCGCCGTCATCGGCTGCGTGGCGCGCTCGGTGCGTGACACGGCGCGGTGGTACGACGTGTGCAACGGCGCCAGCGAATACGACCCGTTCAGCCTCCCGCGGGTCGAGGGGTGGGAAGCGGGTCTCGGCACCTTCGACGTGCGCGGCATGCGCGCCGTGGTGTCGGTCGACCTCGGCTCGGCGGTGGTGTCGGCCGCGGTGCGGACCACGGTGGAGGAGGCCGCCGCGGCGCTCATCGCCGACGCCGGGTTGCAGCGGGTCGAGGTGCCGATCGCGTTTCCCCGCGGCGGCCTCGAATGGGCCATGGCCGGCACGGCGTCGCTGCTCGTGGGCCTGGGCGAGCGCTATCCGCAGTGCGCGCCCGAGCTCACGCCCGAAATCATGTTCGCCGCCAACGTGGCGACCAACCACTTCTCGCTCGAGACGGCCAAGAGCATCGAGGCCTTCCGCCGCCAGATCATTGTGGCGATGGCCGACGTGTTCGAAGCGGCCGACTTCATCATCTGCGCCACCAACCCCGACGTGGCCTTCGGCGCCAAGGGTCCCATGCCCACCACGGTCGACGGCGTCGACCTGGTGGCCGAGCACGGGTTCGAAGCAGCGCTCGGCAACAACGGGGCGCTGACCATTCCGGCCAACACCACGGGCAACCCCGCGGTGGCCATCCCCGTCGGCACCGTGGACGGGCTGCCCGTCAGCATGCAGGTCATCGGCCGCCACCATGCCGAGCAGCTCCTGCTCGAGCTGGCCCGTACCGTCGAGCTGGCCCGCCCGTGGCCGCTGGTGGCACCGGGGTCGCCGATCTGAAGCGCCGCGGTCGGCTCAGGCCGCGGCCACCTCGACGTCGACGTCACCGATCACGCCGTGACACTCCACGCGCACGGTGTGCCGGCGGAACCCTTGGGGCAGGGCGGGCACGGCGTTGTGGACCTCGCCGATGAAGCTGTCACCGACGACATCGACGTGCGTTCCGGGGGCCACCAGGATCGTGACGTCACGGAAGAGCGCCCACGCCGAGATCTCCACCACACTGGGCACCGAGTGGGCACCGGCCAGGTCGACGATCACGTCACCGAACAGTGCCACCGCCGTGATCCTGCCCTCGGCGTCCCACCTGCGGGCCCGGCGGCCGCGGCGGCGCCATCCCCCTTCGAACACCGGGTCGAGCCCGAGCATGTGGCGCGCCCCGTGGGGCCGCTGGCCGCTGTCGACGTCGAAGCACATCGCCCCGTTCCTTCCCCGGGCACTGGTGGCCCCCGCCATTGTCCGCGCCGGCGGGGACCCGTTCCTAGGGTCGATGGTCCTGAGCGTGACCGGCACCGCGCGCGAGGGCGCGGGTGGCCCGAGCGTGACCCACCGGGGACCGCCCCCGACGTCCCGGGGGCCTCAGGCCCGGCGCAGCGTGGCCACCGTGACGGGCGCAAAGACGGCGATCAGGCCGACGGCCCACACCACCGAAGGCAGCAGAGAGGACCCGAGCGGGTGCCCCAGGGGCGACGACGCCCCCTGGCCCTCACAGAGGATCCGC